>JACCDV010866017.1_pt1 | contig 88105 bp, 52 predicted proteins | sample 7446131 | NCBI WGS metagenome assembly JACCDV01 (sample SAMN15323448, study PRJNA562643) | freshwater metagenome | isolation source: river surface water | place: USA:Blue River Watershed | collected 2017-08-17 | reverse complement strand
ACTAAAAATTGATTTACCGTCTGATACTGCCATTTGGATTGAATTGTCCCATGGCACCTTGTTGCATCTTGGCCAATTTCTCTTTCATTTCTGGACTCATGATAGCAGCAATCTCCGCTTGATATTTTGGCAAGACCTTCATAGCGGCTGCCATTTGGTTGTTACCGTTAAGCTTTAGCTCAGCTTGAATTTCCTTGGCAATTTTTTCAAATAATTCTGGCTTCTTCTCCAACATACCAATAATCATCTCTTGTTGCTCTACTGGCACGTTTTTCATTTGCGATTGCACAAGCTTGCGCACCGCCATACTTTTCAATTTTCCAAACATAACTCGCATATATTAGCACACTCTTGCACCTAGTAGCCAAGATTTGCCTAAAGCTCAAACCATAGACAATTGTGCATTTTGATGTTAAAATTATGATTATTTGTTGGGTTGGTAATTACAAAATATGTTCAGTTTAAATGCGAAAGTTAGCAAATTAAAAGTCCTGGTGGCTGGAACTAGGCGTCGTTTATACATTTCGTTAGCAGTTTTACTGCTAACAGTCCTGGCTTTTGGACAATTGTTCAATCCAAGTCAGTCACCACTGACGGACGCTGAGTCTACCAAACAGGTATCGTTGATGAAGGTCGCCGATTTGCAGTTTGCCTCAAACTTTTCAGTTTTGGGTACCGTCGAAGCGGTATCAGAAGTAGAACTTAAAGCTGAAACCGGAGGTCGAGTAACCGCTTTGAATACTGACTTAGGTAGGTTTATACCAGCTGGATTTGTCCTAGCGCAGTTTGAGAACAGTCGCGAGCGAGCGGCTCTGATTCAAGCCCAAGGCGCTTATGAGGCAGCAGTCGCCGGCGCAGCTGTCAGTAACAGTAGTGTCAAAACCGCCGAACTTGCCCTCGATAGTGCTAAGACGGCTCTATCCACTGCCCAGCGCAACAGCCATACCGCAATTGTAAGTATCCTTACCGGTACAGTTGACCAATTTTTTGGTAACCCAACCTCAGACTATCCTGGTGTACGTGTGACTGCCAACTCAGCTTTCTTAAACAACGAACGCGTTATCCTACAAGGAAGCTTGCCAGTGATCCAGAGCGAAGTAGCTACCTTTAGTGACGCCAATCACCAAGCTGTGACTGCCAACATCATTACGACCATCAAACGAGTCCTATCAATTATTGATGAAATTGTAGTAGCCGTTGAGCGTGATGGCGATACCGAAGTGCTGGCTGGCTTACCACTATCTAGTTATGCTACCGATCTTTATGCAGCTAGAACGACTTTGAATTCACTCATGGCTACTCTTGAAAATGCTGAACAGTCATACCTAAGTGCAAAAGAGGCGCTGGCCAGAACTCAGCTTGGTGGCACTGACGCTAACGTCTCGGTTGCCAATGCACAAATCAAAATTGCTCTGGGTTCCTTGCGTGCAGCTGAAGCTAATTATGAGAAAACTTTGGTACGAACACCAATCTCTGGTACCGTTAACGCCCTTCACATAAAGGTCGGTGATACTGTTTCTCCACAAAGTAATGTGGCTTTAGTTGCCAATAATAATGGTCTACAGGTCACAGCAGCTATCAATGACAGTGATCGTAGCCGTATTACAGTTGGTGATGTGGTTACTTTTGATAACCAAGCGACTGGAACGATTACCGCTATTGGTGGAGCTGTTGATCCAACCTCTGGCAAAATTGCACTTAAAATAAGTGTTAATGATGCCTCAAAACTTACTGCCGGCACAGCCGTAACCGCCTACTTCACCGCTGCTAGCACTACCCCAACTGCTCAAAGTCCATTAGTGCTTTCGTTGCCATTAACAGCCATTAAGTTAACAACTGATTCGGCTTTGGTCTTTACTGTTAACAATGAGAACAAACTCGAACCACACATCGTCACTCTAGGTCGAGTACTTGGTGATACGGTAATAGTTGAAAGTGGAGTGACCAGCGACATGGTCATTGTCAGTGACGCTCGCGGTCTGAAGGCTCAAGAAGAAGTAGAAATAATTGCCAAATAATATGCATAGTTTTTGGTTTTTCTTTTTGCGGAAGCGTGAGTTTAGCTGGCTTCTGATCATTGTCCTCATTGCTCTTGGTATTTATACCTTAATGGCTATTCCCAAGGAGTCGGCGCCGGAAGTCATTGTACCGATCGGTATTGTTACCACCTTTTATCCTGGCGCAGCTGCGCCGGACGTCGAAGATTTGATTACTCGCAAGCTGGAGAGCGCAATTGAAAATGTTGATGATTTAAAGAAAATTACCTCCGTCTCTCGAGATGGACTATCATCTGTCACAGCTGAGTTTAACGCTTCCGCTGACATCGATAAAGCCCTAACCGATCTGCGTGATGCCGTTGATAGTGCCAAATCCGAGCTACCGCGTGATGCTGAGGATCCTATAGTGACGGAGGTAAACTTTGCTGATCAGCCCATTTTTGTAATCTCTGTCTCATCTGACGCCACCCCTAAAGACTTCACCCAGTTAAGCGAAGACTTGGAAAGTGAACTCAAAGAAGTTTACGGCGTGAGCAAAATTGTGATTGGTGGCGTGGAGCCACGACAAATGCAGGTAGTAATTGAGCCTGACAAGCTGGTCTTGTACAACCTTAATGTCAGTGATGTCATTACTGCTTTAGCAATACAAAACACCGGCTATCCGGTCGGCAGTATCACCGCAGCTGATGTCGAGTACAACGTTCGACTTGAAGGAGCCTTGTTATCAGCCTCTGATCTTGAGGCAGTGACGATTGGAGCCAATACCGCTGGTCCGATTTATCTACGTGACATTGCTACGGTCGTAGATACGGTTGGCAGTGCCAATAATCTAGCTCGAGTTTCAGTCAACGGTCAGCCATCTGAGAAAGCTTTGACCTTATCTATCTACAAAAAAGCCGGTGTCAATGTTACAACGATGTCTCAGGCCGTAAATGAAAAATTGGCCGCTCTACAAGCTACTGGTGGTTTGTTACAGAGTTCACAAGTATTGGTAATCTTTGACCAAGGAGCTGACACTAAGGAACAACTAGGCGAACTCGTCAGAGCCGGAACCGAGACGGTTATTTTGGTGATGATCTCCCTACTCCTCACCATTGGTTGGCGCGAATCTTTGATTGCTGGTTTATCGATTCCACTGTCGTTTGTGATCGCTTTCATTGGGTTGTATGCTTCTGGTAATACCATCAACTTTATTTCCCTCTTTGCTTTGATACTGGCGGTAGGGATCTTGGTCGACTCAGGAATTGTTATGACTGAGGCTATTCATACTAGACAAAAGCGTTCTGGTAATGCTCTGCAAGCTGCCTTTGAAACAATCAAGGAGTACGCTTGGCCTCTCATCGCAGGGACTATGACTACAGTGGCTGTCTTTGCGCCATTGTTCTTCCTCTCAGGCGTGGTCGGACAATTTATTGCTTCTATTCCGTTTACAATTATTTTCGTATTATTGGCATCGATTGTAGTCGCCTTGGGCATGGTACCGCTACTAGCTATCAAGTTGGCTAGTAATAACGAGTCTAACCGCTTTGAAGCGTGGCAGGAGGCTTATACCCATAAAGCCCAAGAGTGGTATCGACGTAAACTGATTGCTTTTCTCGAGAATCGTAAGCGCCAGCGGGTTTTCTTATGGTTGTTATTCGCCGCGTTTGTACTCTCATTATTACTACCAGTCAGTGGCTTGCTCAAGGTTGTCTTTTTCCCACCGGAGGATGTTGATTTTATCTACATTGATATCGAGGCTAAGGAAGGAACACCCCTCTACCAAACTGACTTATCTTTACGTCTGATTGAAGAGATCTTATATACCGATGGGAATATTAAGTCATTTTCTTCAACGGCCGGCGCCAGTTCCAACTTCACCGGTAGCAATTCCGCTGGTGCTCGGTTTGCGAACATCACAGTTGAACTAGTACCAGAAAGAACTACCAGCAGTGCTGAATATGTATCTGCCTTGCGAGCAAAGCTATTAACGGTACCAGGTGTAAAAATCTCAATCTTAGAACAACAAAACGGACCTAGTAGCGGCGCGCCTATAGTAATTAAGTTTATCGGTGAAGATTTGAAGGCTCTTGGTCTTAGCGCCGAATCAGCTGTGCAAATATTGCGTGATATCAAAGGAGTGCGTGATATTGAAAATTCGTCAGATTCTAGTAACGCGGAGTTTGTGTTAACTATTGATAATGCCAAAGCCAGCCAAGCAGGTATCAATCCAAGTTCAATCGGTACCACTTTGCGCGCAACGGTGTATGGTGTCACGGCTACTACTTTGCGTCGAAACGGTACTGATGTAGATGTGATAGTGAGACTAGGTGATGCCAACAAACTACTGGCCTTCAACACTTTACCTGAAATAACCCTTGATAATATTCGCAACACGGTAGTGACCAATATGAAGGGTGAGTCGATCTTGCTTGGCACCATCTTAAATGAAAATTATGCCAGCGCCAATACCGCCATCTTCCACGACGACAAAGAGCGTGTGGTCACAGTCAGTGCGTATACTACTCCGGACACAACCGCAAGCGAGGTAATCGCAGCCTTTAAGAGCAAGGAGAGTGAGCTCGTCAAAGACACTAGTGTACGTTTAGCGTATGGTGGCGAAACAGAAGATATCAATCAGTCCTTCACTGAGATGTTCTTGGCCTTAATTGCCGGTCTATTACTGATGCTTGGCATCTTGGTATTATCGTTTAACTCCGTTCGTTATTCACTATATCTGCTCTTGGCAGTGCCGTACTCCCTAATCGGTGTGTTCATCGGTCTAACTATTACCGGTTTGGCACTATCCTTCACTTCCCTGCTTGGCGTTATTGCTCTGGCTGGTGTTATTATCAATCATGCCATTATATTGATGGACTCCTTGATCACTGCCAAAGCCTCTATATCGGTAAAAGAAGCCACCCTGTCAGAACAGGTAGCCGCCGCCTCGGTCTCACGCTTTAGGCCAATTATGTTAACTACCATTACAACAGTTGTCGGTATGGTTCCGCTGTCACGGATTTCAGATTTCTGGAGTCCGCTAGCTTTCGCCATTATGTTTGGTCTGTCTTTTGCCATGGTACTAACACTGGTACTTATACCAACGCTCTTCTATCGACACGAGCAAAAGCGACAAATGGGAAATAATGGTTAGTTGTTAGTAGTTGCAACTTGATTGACGGCTAACTTCTGTCGACGTTTTGACAAAAGGGATATTACTGAATTGATCAAAGCTGTAGCCAGAGATAGAACTAGCAAATAGCCAATAATGAACTGTCCGAAGCTGAAATTGGTCAGACCTAGTGGCAAGAGAGCGGCTAATATGCCTAGTGTATACCAACTACCAGCTTGAATAGCTGGACCAAAAGTAGATGGCATGACCTTGATAGTCATTAAGATGGCGTTGGCATATAAGACACAAAGGATGAGCCACTGTGCTCCTAATAGTGCAGTGATAGCCGCTGCCCCAAGATGGTAAGTGTTATAAGCCGTTAACATTACCAAGGTCAAAAATAGTGTCACCATTGCTACTCTGAGCATTATATAAACTACGCTCATCATTTTGCGTTCAGTCAAATCAATTTTACCATCACTAATGGCAACAAAGAAGTTGATTACTGCTAAAGTTGAACTTCCCACCCCAAGCGAGGTAGCGAAACTAAAGATTACGGCTACCAGTACAAATAAATATTCCATGTACAGATTGTACAACTTTTCAAAGTCTTATGAGGATGGTCTGCTGTGTATAGTCCTTTTAGCGCACGGTTAAAAATTGTACCGACACACCAGATTCCAACATTTGGCCTTGTACAGTCACAAAGGTGGTATCCATCAGCTTTTGCGGATCACAAGTCTCCCAGGGGGCATTTTCAGATAACTGACAGGCACTTAAATCACTAAACTGCAACGGTGCTACGTAACCAGCCTTGCCATCTTGCTCAAAAACGATGTGTAAAACGCCATTTTGATATGGTGATGGAACGTTGCGTAACAATTGTCCCGATTGATTGAAGCTAAACTCTTCAGTAGGGGCAGTTTCACCTTGACTGCATAAGATATCGAAGATTGTCCAGCGATTTTCACTGCGTGTCATTTTGAAAATGGCTGGTTTTGCCATAAAGTCTTCCCCATCACGAGCAAAGATCATAACTTCGGCTTCATCACTTTGTTCATAAATTACCTTAGCAGCGATTCTCTCTGGTAATGGGTTCGTACATAGAATCGGGTCGAAGTCGCTAGTGTAAGTAGCGGTTAGCCGAGCTTTCAAACCATCAGTTAATAATTCTGATGCGGCGAGGAAGTTGTTGCTAGCGTCACTAGAATTATTCACTCTAACGTCGTGCCAGTTCTGCGCAAAATCCAAAGCCTGATCAATGGCACTAGTGACTTTTGGTGCCTTAACTTCTGGTTGCTGTGTGTACTGATAGATACCAGCGATTGATAAAAGTAATACCAAAACCAGAAGACTAAACAAAAGAATTTTTTTCATGTCTGTCATTATAACAACAAAATAAGAAATTGGTATTGACTGCGCTTTTCACATAAGCAAATTATGCACTTGTTATAGGATCTCACAATGACAACGACCATAATACTAGCGTATTACGGTCGGTCATATGTGGACCCTAAGGGAATCGAAGCTTACAGCTTCAGTACAGGTTGTCGCTCGTTTGTATCGCTTCGCTCACAATCTGGCTCACTCGCTATTTGTGGTCACGAGTTTATAAGTTTTTATTTCACTACGTTACAAATCTACTAAGTGTTCTCGACCTCGTCTTGCAGTTCGCAAGCTCACAACGCTCCGGCTTTTAGTTCCCCAAGTAATGGAATCGGTCACGCTCATGGGTTTTATTTCGCTTTGCTCATAAAACCTCATTCGCCCGACCCGGACGCGCCGACCCAGAGGGTCCCCGGCTTGCGTCTTTCGATTCCCCTAGGGTCGCACAACAGCAACGACCGTAACACTTGCGTGTTACGGTCGGCTGATTGTGGACCCTAGGGGAATCGAACCCCTCACCTCTTCCATGCCATGGAAGCGCTCTACCAAATGAGCTAAGGGCCCAAGTGGGACGATTATAGCATGATTTATTTTTCAGTCGAGGTAGTGTTGTAAGTACTGTGAGTAGGTAAAAACAAACACCACACATCAGTGTGGTGTTTGTTTTTGGTGGACCCGAGAAGATTCGAACTCCCCGCCTCCTCAGTGCAAATGAGGCGCTCTACCAAATGAGCTACGGGCCCGTATTAAGCAAGAATCAACTTGCTTAAGTATGAATTGCAAGCGCGACACTCACAAAACTGCAGCCTATAATATGCAATGACTGGCAAAAAGTCAATAGGATTACTCGGTAATTTTGAGCTTCCAGGGTTCGTTAGAGGAGGCCGAGACCCACTCACCCAAGCTAAGAGCCTCCCCAGCAAAAATCGCCGTCTTGGCCACAGTGTTATCAATCAACAACTTATCACCCGCTACGGAAACAAATTGGATTAAGTTGGTGTAAGTGTCGAAAATAAAGCTAGTGCACTTCTGCTCAGTGGTTTGTTGCTCACAAAAGTATACATACCGACCAGATGGTGAAGTAATGAAAATTGGCAAATTGTGGTGAATGCCTTGGGTCGCAAAACCCTCAACATTATCTTTTGGCATCACCTCGTTACTGATTGATAGAACAAAACGTTCTTCACCTACGTCTGCGTAAAGCTTACCCTCACTATAGCTAGCTGCTGCCGATTCGATGACCGCTGGTGGCTGAGAGGTCGGTGGTACGTACGGCGTCGTAGCTGGATCTAAGACTGGTAAATCAGTGGCAATATCATCAAGATTCTTAAAGTTTAACTCCGATATGCCAAAAGCAATAAAGCCCGAAGTGAATCCAATAATATAAGCAATTACTACTAAAACTGCCTTTTCGTGTTTAGTACCTTCTAAATTCATATAACACATTATACCGTGTAATCTGTCTATATTAAGGACGCCTGGTGGATAGCAAAGTGTTTATCCGCGTTGCCAAACCACAACAGGTGTCAAAGCTAGTATGATCTTGAGAGCATTTTAGTGTGACTTTGACGTTTTTCTCGGATAGTTGTAAGTCGCCATAACTTTTGTTGACTTCAAAGAATATGGCGATTTTGGTTACAAACATCAAAGCATCAAGTGACGTTGCGAGAGTAAAGCTGGCGGAAAGCTTATTTTGCTTATCATCAAGCTGCCAGCGTTCACCCAGACTAGCTAATTGCTTTTTTTGAGTCCTGGTTAGAAATGTTTTTGCCGGTCTGACACTCGATTTTTTAGTCGTTTTCATATGTAGATTAAACTTCAGCTGTTTTAACCAGGTGATCAATGAGTTGCTTAAAACTCAATCCGACCGCCTCGGCGGCTTTGGGAAAGAGTGACTGACTGGTAAGACCAGGTAAGGTGTTTACTTCTAAAAAATAAACTTCACCATCACGTACAATACAATCCGTACGTGAATATTGATTTAGGCGTAGCTCTTTGTGTACTAAAGTGGCCAAATCAATGATTTTTTGCTTTTCAGCAAAACTAAATCGTCCCGGACAAATTTCTAGTGTTTGTCCATTATACTTTACTTCATAGTCAAAAAATTCTTTGTCGGGTGGAGGAACGATTTCAACCGGCGGTAAGGCATAAAGTTCGTTATTACGGTAATGTGCCAAAACTCCACAAGTAGCTTCGACACCAATGATGCGCTCCTCGATCATACACTCTTCATATGCCGATAAGCTATTCTCCAGTTTTTCTACTAGCTGCGCGCTATCAGCTACCATCACTACACCATGAGAGGAGCCACTGGTTAGTGGTTTTATAACGTATTGTGGTCCAAAGCTACGTTCTATCACTTGTGCCATCTCATAAAGAGAAGAGCGGTGCTCTTGGCCGAGCTTTATGTGTTTGGGAAGGTTTATACCAACGTCGTTTAAAGCCCGTTTGGTGACGTCTTTATTAAAAGCCAAGCTTGAAGCAAACGAATTGCTCCCCGTAAATGGTATATGTAAACGTTCACAAATGCGCTGAACGGTACCATCTTCACCGTAAGCACCATGCATAGCAATGAACACTACATCTACTGCGAGCAAGGCACGATCAGGATTTTTTACCTTACCTGAGAGTAACCATTCGCCTTGTTTACTGATAATCACATCTATCACGTCATAATTCAGCTCTTGTAGCATAGCAATCACACCCGCCCCACTTTGCATGGATACGTCATATTCAGCACTAGGTCCACCCCGCAAAACTGCTACGCGAGTTTTAGTCATAAAACTATTTTAACACAACCGAGTCGCGTCGTGTCAAAGTTTGATGGATAAATTAGTACTATTTAAGGGAACGTTTTCGCTGCTTATGACGATAATAATTAATCGCAAAGCGATGAGCTTCCGCATTGGCATGCAAAATTTCTAGCTTATTAGCCTCAACCAACGTCTTAGGACCAAGGATGCGGGCAGCCTGGTGGCGGTCGTCTTTGACGACCGCCACCACCGGCACTAGCACTCCAGCGGTAGCCAAGATCAACTCAGCCGTGCGTTTTTGCACTTCATTACCGTCTACTACAATGATGTTGGGAAATGGCCACTCTAGGTGAGTGAGACGGCGGGTCAGTACCTCCTTCAGTGCTGCCGGGTCATTCGCATCCTTGAGAGTTTTAATTTTGAACTTTCGGTAAGCATCTTTTTGCGGCTCACTACCTTCAAGTACAGTCATCACACCGACCATATCTTTGCCATCGAGATGAGCAATATCATAAGCCTCTATGCGAATAATTTTGCCGGTTTGGTCGGCAAAGCGTTCCGCCTTAATGAGAGCAATGTCTTGAATATGTTCAAGGGCAAAGAGCTGGCGTTTGATCCGGGCCGCTTCTTCAAAAGCCTCTGCTTTCGCCGCTTTCATCATCTCTTTTGTAAGCTCACGCATTATTTCACGCTTTTTACCGTCAAAAAATAGTTTGAGGTGACGGATAGTACGATCATAAGACACTTTGTCAGTCTGGTTTGGGTAAAGACCAATCTGCCGGTTAAAGTCCACCTTACCACGAGCGAGACGAGTCGACTCGCTACCAACAGGTACACTAGTGTCGTAATATTGGAAGAGTTTACGAACAATTTTGAGCGCCTCGCGTAGTAGACCACCGCTAGGAAACGGTCCAAAATGATATTTAATTTCCTTTTCGGTGAACTGCTCAGTCAAATCTTTACCACGGACGACAAGAACACGGGGCCACTCCTCGTTTGTTATCACAAGATGATTGTAGGATTTGTCATCTTTGCTACGAGTATTATGTCGCGGTTTATGAGTGCGAATGAGATTGGTTTCAAGGATAAGCGCCTCAAGCACACTCTCAGTTGGTGTGACCTCAATAGTAACGGCTTCCGCCACCATATTTTCAATTAACTGCGAGCGTTTCTCTTTGATATCAGAGGCAAAATAGCTACGGACACGGTTCTTAAGCGAAGTTGCTTTACCAATATACAAAACCTCACGTTTGACACCAAGAAAAAAGTACACACCGGGGGTGTCGGGTAGTTTAATCTTTTTAAGGTCGTCTTTCGTCATAATTTTATACTGTAGCACAAAATGCAAAAACCGCCCCTCAGGGCGGTTTCATGGCTAGCCACGCTCAGTCATGGCATGAGTCGGCACAACATCAGGCCTTCGCTCCTCAGGCCTGGGCGGCGGCGATGGATTTTTATTATGATCAAGCATCTTGTCACCCCCGTTGATACAGTTCCGGATACTAATTATACTACAAAACCTTCTTCAAGTATCGACCTGTGTGTGATTTTGGATTTTCTGCTACTTCCTCGGGAGTTCCTTTAGCGACTACTTCTCCCCCACCAGCCCCGCCTTCAGGGCCAATATCGATAATGTAGTCAGCGCACTTCACTAGGTCAAGATTGTGTTCAATTACCATCACGGTATTGCCGTGATTAACGAGCTGTTGGAGGATTTCAATGAGCTTTTTCACATCGTCATAATGCAGACCAATGGTTGGCTCATCAAGCAGGTACATGGTCTTTTGGGTGTGCGGTTTGTAGAGTTCAGTGGCATTCTTGACTCGCTGTGCTTCACCACCAGAGAGAGTGGTGGCGCTTTGGCCGAGTTTTAGGTAGGACAATCCCACATCAAGCAACGTCTTAAGTCGTTCTTCAATTGCTGGCACATCTTTGAAGAATTCATAAGCCTCTTCAATGGTCATCTCTAGCACCTGGTGAATGTTCTTCTTGCGATAAGTCACTTCCAGCGTTTCTTTGGTAAAGCGTTTACCTTCACAGACATCGCACTCTACAAAGACCGTCGGGAGGAAGTGCATCTCCACAGCAATCACACCATTACCCTGACAAGCTTCACAGCGCCCACCTTTGACGTTAAATGAAAATCTACCAGGCTTCCAGCCGCGCGCACGTGCTTCACTACTAGCCGCAAAGAGGTCACGTATATGTGAAAAGGCACCAGTATAAGTGGCCGGATTACTGCGCGGGGTTCGTCCAATTGGTGACTGATCAATCAAAATCGAACGTCCCAAGTATTCACTACCTGTGAAACTAGAACAATTATATGTCTTGGGGCTACGATACTTCTTTTCTAGTCTGGCTTTGAGATTTTTATCTACAATCTCGTACATGAAGGTAGATTTACCAGACCCGGAAACTCCTGTAACACAAATCAAACGTCCAAGTGGGACATCAATATTCAGATTTTTGATATTAAACGCTTTGCCACCTTTGATTTTAAGTGAACCTCGCTCAGACTCTCGGCGATCAGGGATAGCGATGTGTTTTTCGTGACGCAAATAGGCCAAAGTTGATGATCCGGAATCGTTTTTCTTGGCCTTTAGCAGAGTCTCAAGATCACCCGAAACCACCACTTGCCCACCATGGATACCAGCGCCCGGTCCGATATCTATCAAATAGTCAGCCGCATAAATAGTATCTTCGTCATGCTCGACGACGATGATGGTATTACCCAAATCACGTAATTCACTAAGAGTTTGGATCAAGCGATCATTATCGCGTTGATGAAGACCAATGGTAGGCTCATCCAGTACATAAAGTGCACCCACCAGACCGGAACCTAGTTGTGAGGCCAGACGAATGCGCTGCGCTTCACCACCGGAGAGAGTGTTGGCTCGACGATCAAGGGTCAGGTATTCGATCCCAACATTATTCATAAACTCCAGACGATCAATAATTTCGCGTAGAGCTGGCCAGGCAATCTCTTGTTGGTGTTTAGAGAGCTTCAGAGATTCGATAAATCTGGTAGCTTCTTTCACTGTCATGGCGGTAAACTGAACAATGTTAGTGCCAAGCTGTTTATCATCACCACCGAGATAGACTCGAAGAGCTTCACGTCTTAGACGGGCACCTGCACAAACTGGACAAACATCACTTTGGAACATACCAACGACTCCCAAACCGTTACATTCTGGACAGGCTCCATAAGGTGAGTTAAATGAGAAAAGTCGCGGTTCAACTTCAGGAAAAGATGAGCCATCGACCGGACAAATGAATTTTGCCGACAAGATCCGTGACGAGCCGTCGGGACTTTCGATCTTTACCAGTCCGTTGGCGAGGGCCAGAGCCACTTCCACCGCTTCCGAGAGGCGTTCATGCGAACCCTTAGGGTCATCAGTAAATTCACTGACATAAATTTCATCGACGAGTACATCGATGTCGTGACGTTTGGTTTTGGTCAGCTCGATTTTTTCACGGAGTTGTTTGACTTCGCCGTCGATTTTGACCGTTTCAAATCCCTTACCCAATAGGTCGTATAAAAGCTGATAATATTCGCCTTTGCGGCCAACGACTACCGGAGCAAATACCGCCACTCGGCCTTTGGATAATTCAATTCCTAGGACTTTTTGTGACTGTTCTTTTTGGGCGGTTTTTACTTCTTTAGATTCAATTGCTTGTAGTACGATGCGGAGAATTTCATCCTGTGAGAGCTTTTGGATGGGTACATCAACATCAAGACAATAGGGTTGTCCAACACGCGCATACAAGATACGTAAATAGTCGTAAATTTCGGTAATCGTCGCTACTGTTGACCGTGGGTTGCGACTGGCTGACTTTTGATCGATGGAAATTGCTGGCGATAGACCAGAAATCTCGTCGACGTCTGGCTTTTGCATTTTGTTGAGGAACTGCCGAGCGTATGGTGACAATGATTCCACATAGCGACGTTGCCCTTCGGCAAAAATCGTATCAAAGGCGAGCGACGACTTCCCTGAGCCGGACGGTCCAGTGATAGCGATCATCTTATTGCGGGGCATTTCGACAGTGATGTCTTTAAGATTGTGTGTCCGGGCTCCACGCACAATAATCTTGGAGTTTCGCTCGTCCCAACTAGTTTTGGTCTTTGGTAATTCCTTTTTTGGTTCTTGTTCTGGGATTGCTTTGGCCATACAAACGCACAAATAAATAAGCTAAACGCCACTGCGCGGAGGTAGTGGTCGGGTAGGTAGAGTATAGCAAAGGAAAGAGAATATGGAAAATTGAATATAAATAGAAAGGGTCCAGAGGTCAGCGAACTGACATGGACCCTATTGTCGGTCGCAACCGACATTTGCTCAACTGGTTGCCTCCAGAGAGCATAGCGCTGGGCATCAGCGCCTCTCCTCAACCATCTGCGAGGCGAACCTCAAGCACGCTGATGGGTGCCTGTAGTCTCCCTAGGCAAGGCCTAGGGAGAATGTTGCTACATAAGGGTTTTTTTGGATTTTTTGGGTTTGCCAGCGGCTTCTCCTTCTAGATAGGCAATTTCGTCGCGGATAATAGCAGCGGTTTCAAAATCGAGGATCGAGACAGCGTCTTCCATCTGCTGACGTTTTTCTTTGAGGACTTTGGCGGGATTACGTTTGAAAAGTTCGACATCAACCTTAAGCATCGTCTCGACCGTATCGTCGTGTTTGGTGCGCAGTTGGTCGGCGATTGATTTGATTTCCTTGGCAATTGTTTGCGGGGTAATGCCATGCTTTGTGTTGTAGGCCAGCTGAATACCACGACGACGGTTCGTTTCGGAGATAGCATACGTCAGGGCGTCGGTCATTTCGTCAGCGTAGAGAATGACTCGACCATTTACGTTACGCGCCGCCCGTCCGATAGTCTGAATAAGCGCCGTCTCGCTACGAAGGAACCCAGCTTTGTCAGCGTCAAGGATAGCCACCAGCTCTACTTCTGGCAGATCAAGACCCTCGCGCAGGAGGTTCACCCCGACCAGGCAGTCGAATTTACCCTTGCGGAAGTCAGTCAGGATATCGATCCGTTCGAGAGTTTCTACATCACTATGAATATACTTGGTCTTGATATCGCGCTCAGAAAGAAATTCAGCCAAGTCTTCAGCCATCTTCTTGGTCAGGGTGGTCGTAAGTACTCGGGCACCGCCCTTGATAACCTTTACTGATTCTTCAATGAAGTCTTTGATTTGGCCGGGATAATCACCCACGGCTGTGACTTTGCGCAAATCAATTTCCGGATCAATCAGCCCTGTCGGACGGATGATCTGTTCGACTAGTCCACCGGCTTCTTTACAACAAGCAATGTTGTAGCCTTGCATGATTTCGCTGGTACTGGCTGCTTTCTTGCTCTTGCTATCTGACTCCACCTTACATGACAGTGGCGAACCGACTTCAAATTCATATTTACCTGGGGTGGCAGAGGTGTAGATACACTGCCCCACTCGCGCTGCGAATTCGGCAAACTTCAACGGCCGATTGTCGACGGCTGACGGGAGTCTGAAGCCAAATTCCACCAGTGTATCCTTACGACTACGGTCGCCAGCGTACATACCGTTGATTTGAGGGATGGTGACGTGGGATTCATCAATGATGGTGAGAAAATCAGCCGTCCCATCTTCTTTGTGCGGGAAGTAGTCTAAGAGTGTGTACGGGGCTTCTCCGGGCTTGCGACGATCAAAGTGTCGGGAGTAATTCTCAATACCGCTACAATAGCCCACCTCGCGAATTAGAGCCAGATCGTACTCAGTGCGACGGCGAATGCGCTCAGCCTCAAGTAGTTTACCTTCGGCTTTAAACTTTTCGAGTTGCAGGGCCAACTCTAGCTTAATATCTTCATAAGCCACCTTTCTTTCATCTTCTGGCGTCACAAAGTGCTTGGCGGGAAATAAGAAAAAAGTCTCTGGTTCTTCTATAATTTCTCTGGTGATGCCGTCGATTTTGGTGACATTAGCTACGGTATTACCAGCGAAATTAATACGGTAAATCGCTCGCTCATTGGTTGGCATAATTTCAACCACATTTCCCACAGCCCGGAAAAAACCCGGGGTGAGATCGGCATTAGTGCGCTCAAAGTACATATCGATCAGTGTCCGCAGTAAATCAGTACGATTTGTTTCAAAGCCCTTTTTGATTTGCAGGTGCTTTTTTAGATACTCAGCGGGTGCTCCCAAACCATAAATACAAGACACTGAAGCGACAATAATTACATCAGGCCGAGTGAGCAGAGCTTGAGTCGAAGCATGACGCAAGCGATCAATCTCCTCATTAATCTGCGATTCTTTCTCAATATAAGTATCAGACGTTGGCATGTAGGCTTCAGGCTGATAATAGTCGTAATAGGAGACAAAGTAGTGAACCGCGTTGTTAGGGAAAAAGTCACGGTATTCCTGAGCCAACTGTGCGGCTAGTGTCTTATTATGAGCGATCACGAGTGTGGGCTTTTGTATCTGCTGTATAACATTCGCCCCAGTAAAGGTTTTGCCCGAACCCGTAACTCCTAGCAGAGTCTGATGACGGCGACCAGCACGAATACCAGCCACCAGATGCTCTATGGCCTGAGGTTGGTCTCCGGCTGGAGTTTTTTCAGTTGAGAGTTCAAAGCTACTCATTAATAAAAATCATCATATTATCGCATTAATAACTGCTCACGTAAATTCTTGGTGAAATTGACTATAAAATGTAAATTATGGATGGAAGCGAGATGGGGACCAAGGATTTCACCAGCCCGGAAGAGATGAGCGACGTAGGCCTTTGTATACGTCTGAGCAACATGACCACTTGAGAGTGGATCAAGGACTGTATGATCATTGATAAATTGCGCATTGCGCAGATTGAGCTTTTTTGTTTCGGGATATGTAAAAGTGCCACACGGTGTTGTAACCATATTACCGGTTTGAACATAAATAGTGCCAGTGCGTCCGATGCGGGTCGGGGCGACACAATCAAATGTATCACAACCCTGCAGTACGCCCTGCACAATGTCTTCTGGTTCGCCAATTCCAAGCAGATGGCGTGGTTTATCTTCTGGCAGAATCTCATTTACAACCTTAAGGGAGTCACCTAAATCTTCTTTACTAAAACTTCCCCCTATACCAAAGCCATCAAAGTCCATTGCACTTAGCACCCGCGCACTTTCTTGACGCAGATCCATAAACCGACCTCCCTGGATAACCCCATAAAGACCTTGTTTCTTGAGTGCTTCGTAATTTTGTTTGTGTGCCAGAATACTGCGTTTCGCCCAGCGATGGGTACGATCCATTGCTTCTTTTTGATAATCATAGTCGGCGCTAGGACTAGTACACTCGTCAAAAGCAATGATGATATCTGCCCCGATGGCATGCTGAATATCAATACTACGCTCGGCGGTAAAGCGGTGCATCGACCCATCGAGATGAGAGGTGAAAGTCACTCCCTCTTCGTCGATGATGCAGAGTTTGCCATGGTCTTCAGCAAACTTTTGACTATAGACATTTAGACCTTTCTTGACCGGCAGTTCGGTTTCATTTTCATCTACTTCCCCTTTCGCAAACTTGGTCACACCTTTGCCAAAAGCAGCGCCTAGACTAAAGACTTGAAAACCACCAGAGTCGGTCATAGTCGGTGTCGGCCATTTAGCAAATTCGTTAAGACCGCCACCGGCCTTGATTACGTCATGGCCAGGTTGTAAGAATAAGTGATAAGTATTGGCGAGAGTGACTTCGTTTCCGACATACTGTGTCAGATCTTCTGACATAAGACTTTTCACACTGGCTTTGGTACCAACTACCACAAATGCCGGCGTATGAATGTCGCCATGTGGGGTATGAATAATACCGGCCCGGGCTAAACCAGCCGGACTCTTGCTTTCAATGGTAAAATGGACTGGCTTAGTCATTTACTTACTGATTGACATTAACTCCAAAGAGAAAATAAGAGTGGCTCCACCCGGGATCGGTCCATAACCATCAGCTCCATAAGCCAAATCAGCCGGGATAATCAAAATGCGTTTACCTCCCTCTTTCATACCAATGATACCTTTTTCCCAGCCAGCAATTACCCGGCCTTCACCCACGGTAAAGCTAAACGGTTGTCCTCTTTTCATTGAGCTATCAAACTCTTGTCCATTTTGCAGGGTTCCAACATAGTGTACTACCACCGCGTCACCGCTTTTTACTTCGGCGCCGTCGCCAATTGTTACATCATCTACCACTAATTGTGTAATATTACCACTGGCATCGGCCGCCTTAACCAATGCTGACTTAAGGTTGGCTTCACTGTCTCCATCGTCACTGACATAGATAAAGTCAGTTTGATCAACCACTATACTGGTGGCCGCTGGAGTCACCGCTGGTTTATTAATCAAATAAAGCGCCAAGGCCATTACCATAATGGCAACCGCAATACCAATTACTTCGATTTTTGAAAACATAATGCCTCATCATACGGTTTTGGACTATAATATGCAATTATTTTCGCAAAAAAGTGATATTTTTAGCCACAATTTGTTCTCTAATGGAGGACTCGCTTCGCTGTGCCAGAGCCTGAATATAGTCAGTCTCCGTCAGTGCAGACATAGGGCAAGGCACCGACAAATGACATTGTTGATGTGGAATCAGACTGACAACAAAGCTATCTTTTGACAACGTGACACCCAGGGCCAAACCCTGCTTGACCGCCAAATCAAAGTACTGATCAAAAATGAAATTTCCTAATGAATAAAAGACCGGCACTCCAGACACTATATCAATGTCTTGTGTGACATGTGGATGATGACCAATGATGAGATCGATACCGTGACCAACTAATTCTTCTGCCAACTTAGCCTGTGCAACATTATGTGTCAGAGCATATTCATCACCCCAGTGAATATACGCAATCTGAAAACTACTATTAGCTTTGGCTTCTGTCATCAGAGTTTCTAGGTCAAGCGCATTGGGATGTGTAAATAAAGTATGAATGGCAACAACAGCCACAGTTTCGTCACCCTGTTTGGTATAAGTCACGGAAGAACTAGAGAGACTTGTCGGATGTCCAAAAGGGGCAATATCATTGGCTTGTAAATGCCAAGCAGCGGCAGCATAGCCAGATTGACCATAATTTGTACTATGATTATTAGCCAGTGAAGCGTGAGTCACTGACAACTGTCGCAAGACAGACAAATGCGCGGGATCAGTGGAGAAAGTCATACCACCAGATGGCGTCCTCTGGTGCGGGACAGCGATAGCACTTTCGAAGTTTATGAATACAGCCGAAGAGGAAGCCAACCACTTTTCAAAGTGTTCCGTTAAATAACGAGTGCCGTTTTGATTGATTAACGTCTCTACATGACGACCTAACATTACATCACCCAAAAACATTAAGGGTTCAACTGGTTCTTCGGGAAGTTTTGCTTCTTCGCTAGTAGATGATGATAAGTGATGTAGAGCCGATGGGTATGATTCAAAAACATAAGTTTTTGAGCCAAAAAATGCAAATGACAACAAAGCCACAACCGCCAAGGTGAGCAGCCATTTTAAAGATTTAGCTTTTCTGCTTGTATTCATTAATGCCAGAGTGAAAAACACCCGCCTCTTCAATATACATCAAATAAGTAAGACCTAACATCACTAGACTGAGGGCTAGAATAACCGCAACCAGGGACTGAGTCCTTTCAATTTTTCTTCGCTTCACCTCAACATCAAGAACATCATCAGCTGATAAGGTCACTTTGATACCAAGCAAAGAACTAATATCAGACGGCGAGAGACGGTCGTTGCTATGAAATACCTTATGCAAAGTATCAACATGTGTGGCTTTGGTATCTTTCTTTTCTTTCAGTACCATCAAAGCTGTGTCTACATCATTATTATTCCATCTGGCACTAATTAAGATAGAACGAATCTCTTCATCTTCAGCCGTGGGTGGAATGCCGTTGGCTTTAAGTAAAGTTTCAATGTGCTTTTTTTCGATCATAAATTTATTTACTTTTCGTCTTGGTCTTGGCGATCCTATCGTCAGAAACATACAGACTATAAAGCTCCAAAAACACCATAAACAGACTGACCATAACCGGCCCAATAATAAAACCAATCGGGCCAAATAACGAAATGCCGCCAAGTACGGCCAAGAGTACTACAAACGGATGTAAATTATTGCCACGACTCATCAGATAAGGGCTAAGGAAATTATCTACCACTACAATACTGATAATGGCCCAAACCAAAAGACCAAGCGCTTGCGGAAAAGCCCCTAAGTAAAACAGGTAGCCAATGGCTGGCACCATAATGGTGGCGGTGCCCAGACCTGGTAACAAAGCTCCCAGCGCACCCACCGTACCCCACAGTATTGGACGGTCGATGCCAAAGATTGCAAAACCAGTAGCCGCCAAAAAACCTTGCAAAATTGCCACCAGAACGGTACCGGTAACTACAGAACGAATCGACCGAGCAATTCGCTCCATGATAACGGCGTCTTCCGCGTCTTTAAGTGGACTGACCGAAACCATCCAGGCGACTAGTCGTTCACCGTCTTTAAAGAGATAAAATGAACCCAAAAGCGCAATAAAGAAAGTGAATATGGCTGAGACTGTGCCAGCAAAAATAGTGCCGAGATTGCCGGCGAACCAACCTACCATTAAGCGTAATTGTTCTGATAGATTTAACTCAAAACTAGGTATATAAGCTTGTAACTGTTGTTCTAGGTTAGCTAGGTTGGTCTCAAGAGGAAGCTGGCCACTGGTTTCAAGTGAGTGATAGAACGATACAAACTCGCTGACGAGCAAAGTAGAGACCAGAGAAACTGGTACTACAATCACACAGAACACAATTAGTGTACTGAGTAGGGCCGCCAGGGAGCGGTTTTGACGAGCGACATATCGTAGAATAAATCGAAAAAGTGGATAAGAGATAATCACTACAATGGCCGAGAGGGCAATAGCAGTAAGAAAAGGAAAAAACATGAGCCAAGAGACAAAGCCAACTAAAGCCAAGGCACTGAAGAAAAAAGTGTACTCAAGAATACTTCCCTTTAACATATGTAAATACTATAACAAGCCCTAGACGCGAAACCTATGACCTGACAGTGAACAACCTTATTCGGTCGCCAAGGCCTGATCGATTCTCTCTTTCATTTGATCACTGCTAAGTGGTACACGATCATGGGATATTAGATTACCCTTTTTGTCATAGATCAATGTCTCTGGCATCGCATAGCCGCTGACGGCTCGGTAGAACTGATCAGAAGTATCAATTACCAATTGTAAATTATTAATTGGTGGCAGGGTACCTAACAATCGTTCTGCTTGCTCCTTCCCTTCTTTACGATTGAGAGCAATAAAAACAACATCTTGGTTGGTATAGTTGGCTGCTACCTCATTTAAGGCAATTAACTCATCACGGGATAACGGACTCCAGCTAGCCCAGGAATTTACATAGATAATTTTTCCAAAATAGTCATGCATATCAACGGTAGTGCCCAAGGTAGTAGTATAGGCCGGTAAATCAGAACTCTCGCCAACAGGTTCATCGGCCAACTGATCACCAAAAAAGGCCAGACCAGCATCACTACTTTCAACTTGATATTTGGTAGTGGTACGATAAGTATACAAACCAGCAGCCAATAACACCGCTAATAACAGCAGCACTAGCAGTATTGTACCTAGGTTGGCTCGAGTGATCATGCTACTAACCTTTAATATAAAGCTCAAAAGATTCAGGGGTTTCATTGGCAGCGGCTTCAATCAGGTTCAACTCTACTGGTTGACCCATAAAGGTAGCCTGGAAGCTCGCCATCTCACTGGCAGTGGCCGTCAGCAGGAAACGTTGCGGAGTGGCTAAGTTGGCACAACTGTCATCATTGTTAATAACAGAAAAAGCCAAAGTGACTTGTTCAGGCATTGATTCAGCTACAACAGCATTGTATTCCAATAAATCACAAGGAGTTGGCATAATCAATTCACCCACAACCGTATGAACACCATCAAGGTAGAAGTGTTTGCCTTCGATTTGCTTTATGCCATAGCGGTCAACCGGCACTGTTGGCGCTTCAACTACAGGCACTACTGCTGGCAATGATCCGCGCTCCAAATAGGTATAGACAAACATGCCTACTACCAAAATAGCCAACAAACTTGAAACTAGAACGATATCTCGACGACGCATATATAAAACGTTAACGTGATAAACTTCACTTAAATTATACACCTATTTAACTACAGTGTCGCGACCAGCGTAGATAACAATTGAATCCTCACTTTCATCTACTCGTGCGGACAATAAAGCGCCCGTGAGCAACTTACTAAGTTCAAGTGCTAACTCTTGATCCTTTTGACTATACACAACAATAGTCGATTGGTCAGAACGCGAACTATCGGTAGTTAGGTCGGTGATCTTATAACCAGCCTGCTCTAATTTTAATCTTACTTCGGCCCCGGCCCCCACCAGCCCACTACCATTTACCACATCGATTCGCGGTGTGACTATATATTCAGTTGGTAGATTGATAGATTTTACTCTTTCATTGTAAGCAATCTCCTCTGATGAATAGACGACATCGGCCCCGGGCGTATTGATTGCTACTTGGTATTGCGTTTGCGTTGTGGTTAATGAACTGTATAGCAAATATATAATGGTGCCGATGATGACAGCGGTGGCAATCGCCACAAAGACTAAGTAATACTGCTTAGCCAGTGAAAGTAGAGCGCTTAGCTTAGTTCGAAGCGAATGGTTATTAACCCATGATGTTACAATTTCACGTAGTCCTGCCCGTACTGGCGCAGATACAGTCTGATAGTTACGCTTAACCACGACCGTTTTGTTGTTAACGGTGGCGACTCGAGAGTGTCGCGGCACATATGGTGCTTGGTCAATTGGTACACCAGATAAGAGCAACATCCTTTGCACATAGCGTCTAATCAGCCATAAAGCGACTTTAAGGGCTATAAACAAAACCAGCAAAGTACCGGCAATCGTCATATAAGGCACTACCCAAAAGTAGGTGGTCGATGTCACAAACTGCTTGGCTCCATCGCCATAACCAAGGGTTGCTACTGCCTTGTATCTGCCGATATCATAAAGAGCTGTCTCACCAGTCCAAGTGAAATTGAACTTACGAATACTCTTTGGCAACACATTACCAAAGTGTGTTTCGTGGTTGATTGGTATCATTCCCCGCTCTTCGCCCCACATGTTGTAAATTTTGATATCGCCTTGTGGCTGGATATGGACATTACCAGTATTTTCAAAACGCATTTCAAGCGAAGCAGTGGGCTGCTGAGTGATTAGATTTTTGGTTGTAAACTCACGAATGTTCCCCTCTTCAATCACGTCACCTGCTACTCGCACAAATAGCAAAGAGGTCACAAATTGAGCCGTTTGTACTTTCGAAGCATTACCGTCACTAGTAGGTGGTTTGGTACCGATCAAAATTGCAGCGTAATGACCACCAGGAGAAGCATCATCTGGTACTGAGATTTGGACTGGGACAGTAGCGGTTTGTTCAGCTTTTATAATTACTGGGTCACTGGGTACCGTTATCCACTCTGCCAAGGTCAAACCGCCATTATCACCCTCAGATAAAGGCAACAGGTCTCCTCGCCCATCTTCACCCAGTGGGGCAAAATTGACCACTTGTGGGTAAACTACCAAATCATAATCATTGACATTAATTACACGAATCTCGCTCTGCCAAGTCTGTCCGCGCTCTGCTTGCATTTCGAGCAAAGTGGGCGAAATACTTAAAGTTTGAGAAACTCCACTCTGCGCGCTCGTCAGTAGTGGTACGCACGTTATAATCAAGAATCCAATATAAAAGCCAAGTTTATTCATGTTTTAAGTTTATATCATGATGCTGCAACTCGCTATATTCACCCGTACGCACATACATGGCTACTGATTCATCATCAACTGGTTGTAGTTTGCGAGTGCGATAAATATACCAAAGTGTGAGCGCAAGCGCACAAGTGAGCAAGATCAAGAATAAGGCAATTAGTATCTTAAGCGGAACAACGGTAAAGAAAGTAATGTCATAAATGTTTGCTCTCTGTTTACTGCCATACTCAACATTTAAGTAGGCTTTGTGTCGACCAAATGTACCAGTGTCAGGCATCGGTGCAGTAAATTTTTTGCTGCCGCGCGAAGCGATCGTTAGCCGTTCTGGATTGACGGGCACAGTGGCCACTTCCTTACCGCGAATATCATAAATAATGATTTCACCGGCCGGCACAATCGGCAGATCACCAATATTTTCCAGATCATAAACAATTACATCAGATGATTTACCAAAGTCGTAACGTGGTACCACAAAAGATTGTAGTCGCAGGTACTCACTAGATTTATCAGCAATTGATAGTCTGACAGTCACGCCCGGGACGCCGCCTTGTTCTACTGCTCTTTCGGCTTCATCACGCTTATCCGCCGAGGCAAAACCAATAAAAGCGTAATATTCACCCGGCACAGCTTGGGGATGAACTTTTATCTCTAACGGCAATTTGACTGACTCTCCCGGTTTTAACTCCAAGCGGGCGCGAGATAAGGCCAACCAACTTGTCACACTTTGGGTTTGATCGGTCATGACTGCCGTTTCGAAGGATTTGATTTCACCTTCACTTCCCAAAGTAATAGCATTAACTGTCGGGAATATTTTAAGTACATATGTGCCAGTGTTGGTGATCTTGATCTCTTCAGCCATTATCGACCGAGGTTCGACTTCCCTCTCAATCACTAGCGGGGTGACTGTGTGAGTCTCATCTGCCAATACGTAATCTGGCAAAGCAGCAGCCAGAAAAATAAAAGTTGGGATTAAAATTTTTTTCATACTTAATAAGCTGGTGTCGCTATATAGACTATTTCGGTCTCATAATTACCGGCCGGTTGTAGTGGCCTGGCCAAAACTCTATATACAATATCATGAGTATCATTAATCGGTATAGAGCTGTACATTATTTCGGCTGGAGTAGTATGAAGACCAGAGTAGGTATCTAGAGCAGAGAATCTAGTTGAACCACCATCTAAGCTACCATCTGTAGTGTGATAACCAACGCAACCAGTTGCTGCCGTAACACAAGCAGTTGCCCAGGACTGCGGTATAGCGTTGGTACTGGCAATCGATGGTAGAGCAGTTCCGTAAACATTTAATAGCTGTTGTCTAGCATACGAGTAAACATGATAACCTTCAGTAGCATTGGTATTGAGATTGAGACGATGAGCCGCGTACATGTCCGTATTAATCGGGATAGAACCGAACTCAATAGTAGCTGGAGTTGAACTAACATTAGTAGTAATACCAGCCGTATTGGTACCAATTGGTAAACCAGTTACTGATAAAGACAGCTTTGGCGTTTCGGCTACCAAACTGGGGTATGACTCACCACTAGCCAGTGGCACCGGCACATCTTCAAACACTTCATATAATCTAAAATAATAAACGGCTCCCGCCCTCGCTCCCGCGTGAGTGAGATAAAACACATATTCACGGTTAGCACCTGCAGGGTGTGAAAATCCTGTCACAAAAGTACCACTTTGGTTGTGCGTACCACAACCATTACCGGTACTAGCTACACAACTATCTGCATCGGATAGTACTTTAGTCGTGATGGTAGCGTTATCTACTCCGCCGCCAAGGACATAACACCAAGTCGAAGTGGCCGTACAAGTAGAAGTTGCTACTACGTCATGTGGTGTACTGAAGTCACTACTTTCATCATACTGCACAGAGAATTTAACATCCTGTCCTAATACATTTTTGCGCTCGCCCACAGTCACCCGCAGAGCAATAGCGTTACCATTTTGAATCTCAATCGGCGCTACATTCTCGGCGGCCAGGGCTACAGTTTGAGTCTCACTAGCAGCATCGTCATAGAAACGCCAATTCTTGGTCTGCGGGGCAAAACCAGCGGTTCTGATTTGTGGGTAATTGAAGTAACCGTCAAGCGTGGTTCCGTCACTACGCACCATGCGAAAACAATATGTACTACGCTCAATCGCGCCATTATGTTCAACAAACCAGTCATATTCTACATCCTCATCGGGATCTACGAGATAAGGGTTGGCTGGCGATGGATTTTCTTCAATGATCGAACCTAAGCGGTCTGAAACAGAAATCAGTGCTTCACCACCACCAGGGGGATTACTACCTAGAGTGGCACCGTTGGTTGTGCCTGTCGCTGATCGACCACGCCAGATACCACTTCCACTTGAGCTATCTAAGTCCGTCCACGACGCAATCGCCGTACACGAGGAAGTTTCGCGCAAACCATACTGGAGCTTAAAGTCATATAGACCGGCTGGTAGGTTGGCATTGGCAACCCGTAGTGTCATACGCAAACGTACATAGTCACCATCTCCGAGCGGCTCTTCAAGTACGGTAATCGGACTATTCTCTCCTACATCTGTAGCTCCGGCTGGCCAGGGATCGGTGGGAGTAAGGGTATTATTATCGGTATAAAACCGATAGTAATTTTGTCGTACGGCTAAGCCATTAACTGGCCACTCAACAATTTCGGTACGTAACGTCATATCAGCGGTGGCTTCACTACGCCACACTTCATAGGTTGATGTACTAGTCAAACGAATACCAGCAAATACCAATGGGAAGGTGGTGTTGGCCCCGACCACACGCGAGTTACCGAACATCGAAGAGTTATTTAAGGCTTCCACCGGATCAAACAACGTCACACTCAAGGTAAACGGCTCAGTACCAGAACTCAGTACAGTATTATTGGCTCTTTGGACATTCATGCCGCCACCACTAGTTTGTTGATTTTCAATAATCCAAGCCACCGAGGTATGACTGGCCGGTGTCGTAGCTGCAGAATCAAGCTGGAAGGACACCGCCCCAATACTGGAAAGCCAGACAGCATGTCCATAGTTATTCACGTTACCCTGCGCATTAATACGCTTTTGGGTGTGCAAAAAGGCTCTTGATAAGCTATTGACTGGAGTAATTGATTCTGTCTCAGCTGAGGCCGCACTACTGTAAGTATGCTCGGCCCGCTGCACGCGCCAGTTGATGCCGGTATATTCAACAATTGAATAACTAACATCAATGATGGCACCACCAGCACCGCGCTTGAAAATCGGTCGGTCGTTAACGGCATCCCACTCGGCAGTCACTTGACCAGCATAGTAGAGGTTACGGGCGATATCACGATTGGCAATACCGGTAATGAACACAACCACATCATTATCATCACTAATAGAAGCAACCGCCGTACCAGTAGCACTGGTAGAGGCACTAACGAAAGATATGGTACCACCACCACGTACGATCATTTCATTGTCGGTACTAGCCTCACCAATAAACTCCACCAACTCCCAGTTCACTCTTGTATCACCGGTGGCAGTACTTGGTCTAGCAATTGTAAAGCTAGTAGTGAGATTGGTAGGATTACTAATATAAGCAGTCACGTCATCTGCATTTTGTGCTCCACCACCGGCTGTAGTTCGTCCTGGACCAGTGTTATGGGTATCCACAATCCGCACAAAGGCACTAGAACTAGCACTGGGCGCAGTATAGTTGACACCAGCCGTTATAGTTGAACCCGTCCCACTAACAATAGCTACTCCCCTTTGCACCTTAAAATCGCGCCTCGGAGCGGTCGTGATTTGTGCATATTGACTATAAGCATTTAAAGCCGAACCATTATCCGTCAAACGAAAACAATAAGTTGTATTGTACGCAGTGATATTGGTCGAAGTAATACTAAATTCATATTCGACAAATTGAGTCGACGACAACGACACTGCTGAGGTAGTACCACTGGTGTCAAGGACGGCGCTATTGGGTGTTAAGAAAGTAGGATTAGGATCGGTCACACCACCAGTGGCCAAAGCTATATTGGTAGTATTCGCGCCATGGGTAAGATTGAGTGAATCATGCATATTCCAGTCATCATGAGCAGCGTCAATTGGTGTCCACACACTAACCGCATCGCAAGTGGTCAGACGTGGTCCAAATTCAAGACGATAAGCAGTAGAAATCGAAGAAGCGGCGCCTTCATTACTAAGGGCCAAACGCAAACGGATTGAAGTGCTAGCAGAATGTTCGGTGAGGATGATGTTCTCAGCTCCACCGGTAGAAGAAGTGGCTGCTGCTTCATTACCATCATCTTGTCGCCAATGATAATTCGACTGTGTCATCACAGCACCAGCCAGAGTAGTGGTACCAGCGATAGCAATTGGCGTCGAAGGTGATACCGAGCCTGCCGATACCAGCACATCATTCGCCGGCGAAGTAATTTCCATTTGAATAGTCTCGCCATTTTGGGCGGAGGATCCAATATCAGCAATCACATAAAAACAGATAGTCGAAGTAGTAGTAATGGCGAGACTGCCGGTAAATGTAGAGGTTCCATTGGCTCCACTCATGCCATCTGTATCAGTCGTGCCAAACTGCGCCTCTGTACCGGCATAACTCTCACTAGCACAGTCATAGGGTGCCGTGATGTCTTGATCGTAAAGTAACTTTATATTGGTTAGATTGGTAGCCGCATTGATAGTACCCGATTCATAGATAGTAACGCCGGTAATGTTGCGACTGGAAGTATTTTCGCGAAAGACAAACTGCCCGCCAATGTTTTGATTGGTAGTAGGAATAATCACTGACGATGTTTGTGTCCCTGAGGCTGACACACTAACATCAGCTGCAATGGTAGCCGCCGCATATTGTGAATAGACAGGTAAGGCACTGCCAGCGGCACTAACGCGAAAACAATAGGTTGTCCCTTCAGTAGCAGTAGTGGAAGCAATAATGGAGTACTCTAATTCAACAAAGTTAGTGCTACTAAGGGTGAGTGATCCAGTTTCAGATGAAGTTTCGCGCAGACCGCCGTTGGGTGTAAGGAAGGTGGTGTTTTCATCGGCCATACCGCCGTTGGCAACTGAAATGTTCGTGGTATTACCGCCTTCAGCAATAAAAGATGATAGGGACATATTCCAAGCATCATCAGTAGTATTGACATCAGTCCAGACGGTAGCCACATCACATGTCGGAGCCGCCTCAGCATACTCCAAGCGGAAAACCGTGGCAGCACTGGATAGTGAGCCTTCATTTGAGACTTGTAAGCGCAGACGCCTAGCGTTACCAGGCAAAATGGCGGGTATGGCTGTATCAGCCACTCCAGCAGTAGCTGATATAGCAGCCGCTTCGGCACCGGTGTCAGTACGCCAGTGGTAGTGTGTTTGAGTTAACTTATCATTTTGTACTTGCGTCGAGGCCGCAAAACGCACTGGGCCAGTAGGCATTACGTCAATACCGCCCGTAACAATTACGTCATTATTTGGATCTTCGACAGATATGGAGATAGTACTGGCATCAAGAGCGGATTCAAGGACATCCATGACCGCATAAAGACACATCGCTTGAGTAGTCGAAATACTGACCAATCCAGAAAAACTCGCTGTCCCATCAGCGCCAGAGAAGCCGTTAGTATCAGTTGAACCGAACTGGGTTTCACTACCGGAATAACTTTCACTATTACAATCATAAGGTGCCGAAGTATCAAGATCATAAAATAGCTTAATGTTATCAAGAGCATTTTGCCCATCCACACTTCCCCGCTCTGATATAACAATGTCCGTCACATTACGACTACTAACACTTTCACGTAGCGCAAACATGAAGTTACCGGCTCTGGTATTGGTAGTGCCAGCTGATACAGTAGTAGCTGGTGTACCACTAGCGTAAAGTTTGGTAGTCGGAGCAATATCCCTAATCGTCTCACCCCAAATATCATCTGGGGCCGGATCTTCCCATGACACATAGATCCGCTCATCACTCATAAGATTTAAATCCAAACCACGATGATCACCGGCCGTGGTATTGACTGGACCTTGTTCTGCACTCCAAGTAGTCATCGCCGCGGTTGAAGTAGCGTAATAAATGTTACCAGTAGTCGCCGTACCTATAGTAGTACGCAAAATATAAGCGACATAGACGGTACTGGTATTGGTATCTACCGAGATCGCTACTGTATGCAAACCGCGAGTAGTGTTGGTGAAGACAGCAGTCGTAGGAGTCCAGCTACCAGAAGAAAACTTTGAGGTACGAACATCATGGTCGGCAGTGGTGTAAGTATTGTGGTCGGTACCATAAGCTAGATACACGTCACCTGAGGAATGATCAATAGTGGCCGCCATACTGACGTCATAGGTAGCACTTTCAACTGCAGCCGCGTCAATCGTATCCCAACTAGCCGACCAACTTGATCCATCCCAAATACGTGAACGAATATCGTCAGCACTGATGTCACGATTGATCAGCATAACGTTACCATTACTGAGAGGCAGCAAAATATTCCAATCATTATCAAGATCCATCATGGCACTACCGGCCTCGTTCCAGCCCGTAGTTAGATTGCAGTTGGTATCACACCACACTACAAAAGAATCAGTGGCATCAGATACACCCATAAATACATCATCGGACTGATTTTTGGTAATAGTTACGGCATTGGTACCAGCGACAAAACTACCACCCTGCCCAGAATTACTACTAGTCACCACTGGTGCCGTCCCCATTAGTCTAGTATCAGTCAGTGTGTCTAAGCGATTGTAATACAGGCGGTCAGTTGCAGCAGCTGAATCCATGGTAGCGATATGGATATAAGTACCAAAATCTCCTGGTGTCCATTGATCATACCAAACCGCAATACTAGAGCAGTCAGTCTGAGCATCTATGGTGACAGCCGGTGCCCATACCGTACCGCCGTTGGTCGTTTTACTATAAACACATGCGCCAGATAGGTCACGATAAAATTTATAACCAACCAAGTCAGAAATAAAAACCGTCTGTGAACCACCAAAGAAAAATGAGTTGGAGTCAGTGTTGACTGATGCGTCAATAGAGAACTCCGCCCCCCAAGCGATGTTGGGCCATGGTACATAAGATAAGAAAGTACATTGCAAAAAAACCGTAACAAACAACAACCAGCCGGTAAGAGCTTGCTTATAGCTACCAAAAAAAGCCGGGAGGAATCTCCGCATAAGTTTATTTTCTCACGACTAGAAGGCTTTACCTAAAGAATCAATGTAGAAAACCTTACTCCAACACACTATCAGAATTTAGTGAAGGCAAATCAAGGGTTGGTACGATAAGGTCAGGAATATCGGCAGTGGTAGTGGCGGACCAGTCAGTACTTGTCGGTATTTCACTGGTCGAGGTTGCTACTGGGCTAGTCTCTTCACTAATGAGTGACAAGTCTAGGGTTAGAGTGGTAGAACTAGCTACTACGTTAGACCCAGCAGTGCCTACGTCGGGATCTGGATTCCCGTTTGCTCCTGTGATGAGGTTATCGGCCACCACTTCGTCTTCTTCGACTTGTTTGCTCGATAGCAGGGCTCTGGTTTCACCGGTGGCATCCGGCTCCGGTATCTCTTCCGGTAATGACACCGGTGTCGCCGTAAAGGAAGTCAACTCACCTGTCACTAAGTCATAACCGCGAGTCACCTTGTCGCCATTATCGAGGAGTGCATCATAAACCAGCACCATTCTCGGATTACTGATTGATCCGCCTTCAGTATCTTCAATAGTCATATAGGCACCTGACGCTATATCAAATACTTCAATGGTTTTTGTGCCTTGATTGATACGATTCCAAACGACTAATTCATTACGGATAACTGGTGCCAGGTTGTGCTCACTGGTATTGGTTAATTGGGTGACCTGACCAGACTCATAGAGCATAATCTGCCAAGAATTATTAAACCAATATTGCCAAACGATATAATTACCAGCTCTAAAAGGCTCCATATTATTACCAGAAGTATCAGTCAGCTGTGTTTCGCCGCCATCGTTAATGTCGTAAATAATTATCTGATAACGATCATCAACCACCCGGTGCCAGACAATAGTTTCACTAATTTTGTCATAGTAAGGCGAGGCGTCGTCAGTCAAGTTGTGAGTGATTTGCTTTAACTCTCCACTTTGGCGCAAATAAATTTCCAAATCACCATCTGCATCAGGTAAGGATAATAAACCATCTTCAATTTTGTCATCTTTTCTTTCTGTCTTTTGACAATAAAACGATCCGTCTTCTACTGCAATACAATTATCTTTTGAAAACTGGATCATACTGTCTGACTCAATAATGGCACCGACACTAACTGTAGCTTCAGTAGATGTAGTAGCGCTTGGCGTAGTACTAGCTAAAGTGTTTGAAGCCACATCAGTTTCTGCGGTTGATTCCTCGACACTAACATCAGTCGTCTCTGCGTCATCGTTAGTTTCCAGATCATCTGTGTCATCCACCACATCCTCAGTATCGGTCACAATGTCGGTTTCCTCATTTTCAGTAGTAGACTCTGTCGTCACCGCTTCATCATCTGCGGTTTCAGTATCGTCAACTTCACTTTCATCAATCAAACCGCCGACTACCTCGTCCACTAGCGGTGTAGCAGTGACACTTGCATCGATAACTTCATCGTTGGTCTCATCTGTAATCTCAATATCGGTTTCAGCTGTAGCGGCCGGTGCCAACTCCATCTCAAGGAGTGAATCGGTTACGCGTACGAGCGTATCATCAGCGACGACATTGCTGGTTTGTTCTTCATCATAAGCAAAAGCCCGTTCAACTGTCTGTAATGAAAATGAGACAATCAGCAAAAACGTCAACAAAAGGCTAGTTTTAGATAGATAAACCAGTTTGTAAATTAGTGTTCGTTTTGTAATTTGGGGTTGTACCATTATTTACGAACAGGGATATGCACAGATTTATCCCCATCAGACTTATAATACCAGTCCTTTGTCAATTTTTAGCTAATTTTATCAACAGCTGTATTAATTTATGTCGATTGTTTGAAATAACCAAAAAGAATTATCGAAAAATCCTTAAATGACATGGCGCCGTCAGCATTAAAATCATAACTGTTATCCCGTTTAGCCCAAGCCTTCATAAACTTGGTAATATCAGCCAAGGTCACCACCCCATCGTTATCCAAGTCGGTAACTATCACCAAAGAAACATTATCCACGGTCAGAGTATCAATATTTTCATCCTTGCTGGCTACTTGAATGCCAACAGTACCATTACTACTGATGTCAGTTGCCACTTCCGAACCTCTGCCATCACCGGCTAGTAAGGAAGCTGCCTCGGTCACAAAAGTGGCTCGTCCCGTAGTTTTGGCTTTGGCGTTAATGATAGCTATTTGATGCTTGCCAACAAAGCCTTTGCGGTATGTACCACCCTCTAGAATGACCGTTCCATTATCGACTCTGGGATCAGAAGTCCATAAAGTAATCACCGACTGGCCACGATCAATACCAGTCACCTCAATTAAAGATGTCGGAAAAGCGATTTTGAGGCTAACAGCATTGACGGGGGTATGTGCTACGGCATAGACTACGATAGTCAAAGGGTCCCCCTCCTGCACCAAGTCCACATTAGTCTCTAGGATAATTTCAGCTGGTTCAGTGCTTACAACCCCAGCCATACTTAGTATAACGGCAAACAGAAGTAGAAAGGAGAAGGCGTAACGAACAGTGTTAGTCCGTGCAAACAAAAGCGTTGGACTGATATAGGAAATTATTCGTTGCCACCAATGGTTCATATCTTTTGTAATTCGGCACGAGTATTTTCAATCTGCTTTAGTAATACCGTCATGTTGGCTTTTACATCAGACACTGTCTTGAGAGTGGCGATAATCTCTGGTGCATTACGGTCTTTGCCAGCTTGCAAGGTCATTATTATTTCGCGCTGCAAATCAACTAATTTGGCAAATTCTGCCGCCAAATCCATCTCTTTTGTGGCTACCTGTTCCCACAAAACCGCTCTTTCAACTAAGGCCTGATCAATCTGACTCACCTGATCCTGCAAATTTATATAGTCACGGTACACTGCCACCTCACGAGTAAGACGACCGGCCATAACCGCTTTGCGGTCGGCATAAAAGCGACCACACTTATAGAACAAACCATCGAGTTCGCGTAGCTCAGTATAATCGATAGCAACTGATAGCTTATCCAAAAGCGAATCAAAACGTTGACGTTCTAAAGGAGTGCAGTCAACGACTATCTGTTCGGTAATTTCATCGGCATTATTTTGTCTAGTCAAATCGGCAATAGTGGCGACAATCAACTCTTGAGCAGCGATCTTGGCAGTCACAGCAAGAGTCGCCTTTTCTAGAGCATTGTTTACATTTGCCCTAGTGTAGAAATGGACACAGACTAGTGCGCTTGCCACCAAAATTACTCCCAGTAAACCATATGTTAAATTTGCTTTCATGCTAGTGTCAATTACTTACCTACCAATTTGGTAACATCGCTCGCCTCTTTATTAACCTTACCTTCCGCTTCGTCGAGTATAGCATGCAAGTCATCAAGTAGGGATGACTCGGCAGCTGTCAGCTTTTTTGTCTTGCGACTATCTACCAAAGTTTGTTCATGTTCATTTAAGACGGTGCGAATACGTGAGAATTGTAGATGTAAACTATCTACCACTTCGGCACTTTCTCTTTTTATAATTGCCTTAAAGCGCTTAAAGCGACTTAGAAAATATAAGAATGACAAGGCAAGAAGTAACAGTAGTGCCACTAGCGGTATAATTACAGACAGGATACTGATGAGCAATGATCCGACTCGTAGCAGACCCATTTTTTGCACCACAAAAGACACTGGTTCGGACTCAACACTTCTGGCACCAAATTCATCGGTAGCCACAGCTGATACTTGATAGGTTCCATCGGCTAACTTGCCGTTTGGAATAAACCGAAAGGCACCAGTTTCATCACTAACTACGGTAAAAGTGAGGGGCTCAGCACCAGTGGTAGTGAGACGCACCTCGACACTAGATCGTGGTCTGGTGACACCAAATAGAACTGGAATCACTCCACTATTAACAGTCGCTGGTACATCAGTGAAACGCGGGGCGTCAAAGGCCTCAATCTCAAAGGTAAAATTGGTAGTCGCACTATTGCCAGAAAAATCAATGGCTTCAATCACGATATTCTGTCGTCCAGGTCTGAGATCGGATAAAAGGATTTTTCCATCTAGCTTGTCATTGGTATATTCTATTGGATCCGCGCCATTAATGCCGACTTTAAAAAGTTTTATTGGCGATCCCGCATCTTGGGTAGTAGTTGCCAAAAGCACTTGCTGTGGGTTCGACAACTGACTATCAGGAGCTAGTGTAACCAGAAGACCTTTAGGAGCTTCCGAGTCAACTGCCAAACGGTAATGAGCCACCTTTCCCCAACCCTCAGCGTTCTTTATTTGAATGTGAAAATAAGAAATACCTTCTGGTAAGTCCGCGATATTAATGTCCTTGATCGGCGAATCATAAACCTTGGTAGGAATAGCCGATGCAGTCTCATCAAGCAGGGTTCGCACCGCCACCGCATCTCCTGGTAGGGTCCATGACAAGCGGGCGGTCTTTTCCCTAGACCAGCCAGATGGATCAGGGTGAGTATCAGAAGTAATTTTTGGAGCCGCTGGGGTATTGGCTGGTGGGACATATTCAACAATCTCCTCAGGCGTTGGTGTGGAAGATACTGCCGAGATGGTATAGGCCGCACTGCCCATCGAAGTCAAAACGTTTGTACCACGACCATCCGCCGCCAAAACTGATCCACTAGAAAGCGAGACCTTGGGTGTGCCAGCACCAAGAGCCTTAAAGGTGACGTTCATCACATTGCCACTACTACCAGAATAACCAGTTGGTGAGCCACCACTAAAGGTGACTGTTCCCCCACTATTTGAAAAGGTTGGTTCAGTAGTCCAAAGATTAAAAATCGAAGAAGCTCTTGAGACAGAAATTACTTGTAGTTCTTTGGGGTTAAAACTCAAGGTGCCGTCAGCGGCATTAATAGCACTACCTGATGAATTGACAATTACTTTGACGGTAAAAGTGCTACCGGCTGTGTAGACACCTGTATTTGGCGAAACAGACAACGTAGCTGCTTCAGCTGCCAAACTACTTAGTACAGTGACGGCGACGAGAACAATCAGTTTATTTAATTGAACGATAATTTTCATAGAGCAGTTATTCTAAATTCATATTATCGGCAGCTGGCAAAACCGTTTTGGCTCGTTTTCTTCTTCTTAGCAAAAGCCAAACTACAGTAGCCAAGACGAGCACTCCACCGACAGCTACTACAAGCCACGGTAGATATTTGGGCCACAAGGCCGAACTAGTATTTTGTGGAGCCAAAGTGGCAATGTATTCATTACCAGCCTTATCGAGAGCCTTCACACGAACTGTACTACGAAGAGATTGGTCTTTAAGAACATATGGACTGCGTGCTTCTTGCCAAGGAGCAGTGACGGCCCCAAAACCGAACAGTGACACCTCTTGTGGAGCTTCTTCCAGGACCTCAAAATGACTTAGACCGGTTTGTTTGTCGGTGGTATTAAAGACAATATAATACTGCTGATTAAAGGCAAATTCATCGTGCTCTAGTGAAATCGAAAATTCTTCAGGTGGTTCTTGATCATTGCTGATATCATCACGCCAATCATCCTGAATATCAGAGCCAACTTCCTTACTCAAAGCAATGGTTGCACCGAGGGTAGTGAGATTAGCCACTGTGCCAAAACCATCATTGAGATAAGCTGTAGTCTCTGGTGCAAAAGAAACAGTTACCGAATTCGTTTCAGCTCCCCCACCAACACTCAATCCAGGAGCTCGAAAGACGAGTTCAACAATTTTGTTAGTCAAACGTGGATCGCCGGAGACGCGACCACAATAGCCATTAGGGATCCCGCCCGCCAAAGTAATCTGCCTTGTTTCTTTATTGATGGTGGGATATTCCACCCAAACAGGCAAAATCGATTCACCAACTGAAATATCAACTGGAGACACCCCTTCATCATAAGTAATGACTGCATCAATCGCGTTGATACATTCTGATTCCGATTCGTTGGTATCAAGTCTGACTGATAAAGTCACAGCATCACCACGATTGAGAGTAACCGTCGGTGGGTCAATATAAAGAGTAGCTGCCAGAGCCGGTGACGCTAACAAAGAACCCGCGACCGACACCATAGTCAGAAAGAATTTCATTAATTGATTATACCAATGAAAGCCCGTAACTTTAACTTAGTTGTACACAAAGTAAAAACCTCCCCGTGGTGCGGAAGAGGCTTTTACTGTTTATTCCAAGTCCACCAATGTTAGAACACTGGTGTTGCTACATATGTCAGTGTAGCAGTGTAATCATCACCCGCTTCTTGCAAAGCAGATATTTCCACCTTATATCCAACCTTAGTTCGACCAATGTTGTTGGTCAAACCATCAGATGGACCATTGTGGCGGAACACTTCAACCGGGGTGGTTGAGGCTGACACGAAGAGTTGTCCAGTGGTACTAGCTGAAAATGGATCAGTTAGTCCGGCTGTAAGTGACGCGTCTTCAGTAGTTAGGCCCCAGTGACCCCACGAATCTTCGTTGTTGATATTGGGTGTTGGTGGATCCCACGCAACCGGAGTTGACGTATAGGCTCCATCAATAAATCCGTCAATATCAGCGCCAGTTGAAGATAGTAGTTGCTGATCAACCTCTACAGTAACAGCAAAGCCATAACTGGCGTTGGTAGCTACTGATAGCTGTTGAGCGGCTGTCGAAGCTGTGTTGGCAACCAGTGTACCAAACGGAATGGTGGTAGCGGTACTAGTACCGGTTACCGGTTCCTGATTTACAGTACCGGTAGAAACACCAGCCACTGTAAAGGTAAAGGTTGTATCGACAGCAGCAGTCACAACTACAGGAGAAATGATAGCAACACGTGTTGCTCCACTATCACTTGCACCTGCGGTGATATTGATTTCGTAAGACCCAGCTACTGGGTTGGTGAGTTGAGCATCGCCCGTAGCACCAAAGGTAGCATGAGTACCAATTTCAATGGTGGTAGTTCCGAAAGCCGGAAGTGACGCACCGTCGCCAGGACAGAAAGTAAGGGTAATGGTGTTGGTTGTAGTTGAAAACCCAACCTCTTCCGCACCCGAGATACAATCAGCAGCAACAGATAAGTCTGTACCATCATCTCTGATATCAACATCATCAAAGGCAACTGCACCAAGGACAAAAGGTCCATTGGCAAAACTGATAGAGATCGACTGACCATTAGCTACTCCTGAAGGAGTAACGAAACTAATGGTGTGGTTTGCTGGCACACTAGGTGCCGAATCAGAAAGCGTATCGCTTAATGAGGTGACATTTGCAGCTTCCGCAAAGCGTAAAGTAGGCAAACCGATTGACCACGCGACGATAGTCAAGGTTACTACAAAAGCTGCTACTTGGAATAGACCGAACGATGTATTCGCTCTATTCATGACTTCTACGTTGTATTAGCCCGGCACTGCTGCTGCCAAAGTGACAGTAGCAACGCACAGCGCGACCCTGCATCGCTCGAAGATGTGGTCTCCACCCCACTTTCTTACTATTGAGTGACAGGCATACTAATGCTGTAACACCGGCTGTTGTGTCCTAGCATTCCGTGGTGGGAGCTAGCAGTATCATTAAAGAGATACCTCCAACATTAGTACAATCTCATTGTATATGATGTAGAAAAAATTTTACTGACTTATACACAAAATTTTATAAAAATATTAATAAGTGTGATCAAATTTGTAAATTCAATACTTAAAAAGTGCTAAAAGTCTCAACAGTAGTTCTGGAGCATTTGCGTGAGCTTGAAAATAGTCAGATCGGTGATCAGTCTCTTTAATAGATGACCCGGCTGGCACCTGGATTTTGAAACGATCCTATCCTCTCTTTCTGGATTGCTTCGCTAAGTCGCTCGCAATGACGAAGGGTGGAAGAGGGTAACAAATTGGTAGTGACTCGGATAAAGAAATTAGGTGAGAAATGTGTGGGACACATTTCGCAAGACTCGTTTAGACTATTTGTGAGTAACACGAAACAAATAGTCTTAGCGAGTGGACAGTCTCTGTAAGAGATAGGCTCTGCTCGCGGGCACCACAAGGGTATTTCCATTTTTATACTCCTTACAGTCGTTAAAAATTAGGTCATTTCGCCATTGTCGGCCTACGCTTGTTATCCTAAGGTAACAGATTGGTAGTGCGCGGACAAAGGCATTAGGAATAGGCTTTTCAAGTAAAGTTCACAATAGTTTGACTATGCTAGTTATCCTAAGGTAACAAATTGGTAGTGCGCGGACAAAGGCATTAGGAATAGCCTTTGCTCGCGAGAATTCGCCATAGTCGGCCTAAAGGCCTCGTTGGCTCATTCTACCCGGTCCAATTGAACAGTAGAATCGAAAAATCTTCTAGACTCACTTTACCATTACCACTAATATCAGCCGGAGGGTTAGAGTCACCACCACTGGTCTGCCACCAGAAAATCAAAATAGAAAAGTCAGTGAGGTTAACTTTACCATCCTTACTTAAATCTGACGGAGTACTGGGAGCTCCATCAACACCCAAAAAAAGCTGTACGATGGTACTGTAACCGCTTTGCACCAATAGTGGAGCCGTACCAGTAATCGAACGTACCTTAACTGGGTACTGAGCATTACGCAAAGAAGTGGTGTTAAGTTGATATGAATATTTTCCAGCACTGTCAGCTGTAGTAGTCTCAGTGCGCAAGCTACTGTTACCGACTTGAATCTCAATTTTGGCATTAGGGATGGATTGACCAGAAACAGTTACAATCGAACCAGGAGACACCTTAGTGTTTGACAGAGACAAAGTAGGAGGCAAAATCAAACCGGACACATTTGTGACCGCGCCCTGAGTAACATCAAAAGTGTTATTTAAAGTAATTGATCTGACGCCACTTGAGTCATTCGCCCAAACACCCAAGGTGGCCGTACCAGGCGATACCTCAGTAGCAAATTCGAATCGGCCTGTGCTATTGGCTCTAACGCTACCGACGGCTTTGGTATCAATTAAAAAGTTGATTTGTTGATTGGGATAGGCAGAACCTGTCACACTAATAGACGTATCACCCAAATCTTCATCGCTACCACCGGAACTACCACCACCGCCCGACGTTCCTCCACCGCCTGAACCGGCCGGTTCAATTGTGCACTCAGACGAACAGAAGTCACCATCGTCATTGTTGGCGTCATCACATTCTTCCGTATGAATGGTTTGCAAAATACCATCACCACAGTATGGGCCATAGTTACACGAAGCATTACACTGACGTCCAGCAATCGTGGTACTGTAAAGTCCAAGTTCTCCTGGCACATCACATTGCTCACCCACATCAACTAGTGAATTGCCACAAATACTTAAATTGATAGTAGTGGTAGCAGTGGAAATTTCTACCGCTTCGGCTCTTAAATCCACTACTAGGAAACTAAGTAGTATTATGGTTGGTAACAAGAAGCGCATAGGCAATATGTTAGCGCTGATTACGACGTTCTCTACGTGCCTGTATAACGTATAGGACTGTAATTAACACGGCAAAGACTGGCAATGCTAGAGAAATCTTATGTGGTATTGAGAGACCCATAAAGCCATAACCAGCTGATTGTAGGGTTCCAAATGGCAAAATACTGAGGTTTAGCTCGCCTTCTTGCTTTATTTCATCATTATTTAAAATACTATAACGCACCATGTAGCTACCGGCTGGTAGTCGCGTAGGCAATGAAGCACTTATTTCTTCAGTAGCATAAGGGGCAATTTTTTTGAGGCGACCAGTATTTTTTGTTTCCTCGAGCAAAACCGCACCCGAACGATCATAGATACGGAACTTTACAGTTGACGGTGCGACATCAACATTACCTGTGTTCTCCAAGAGCATAGAGAAATTGATTTTACCTGGGAAATATAGCCAGCCAAGTTTTTTACCTTCATTTAAATCAGAGACAGAGATCTTACGTACGCGAAAATCTTCAATCACTCTGTCGATAACAGATAAATCAATATCAACTTGCGCACCGAGAGAAATACTAACTACACCTTCCGTCACCTGATCGTCAGCTGGCAAAGTACGAATACGGATCTTACCAGTATAGTCACCAAACTCAGCATCACTAGGCACTTTCACTCGTACCGTCATTGGAACTTTTTGTTCGCCGCGTGGCAAAGGAATATTGGTACCCTCTACAATTTCAATCCACTCAAGTAATTCCGGGGCATCAACTGTGATCTCAGCGCGTAGAGCATCACTAGGATTGCCTCTAACAAGTAAGATCTGTTGTTCGTAAGTAGAGTTACGGGTAAGGCTAGTATTACGAACATAAGGAGGGGTAATACCAAAACTAGCGAAGGTGGTAGCGGGCCAAAAAGCCAGTGTTAGTATAATTAACACAAACAAAGAACAAGTTGAGGTCGATTGAAGAAATACCTTCATGCAGTAACTACTATTATCAGAAAAAAATGGATAAAAAGCAATAACCACCGCATGGATAACGGTGGTTATTGAGTGGATAACTTTTAAAGATTTTTACCAGGAAGACGGAGTTGAGACGGCACCGGCAAATGAGTTTTGACCTGTATATGAACCCGCTAGGCTAATAGTACCTGGTACCGCGATACCCCAATAGGTAGTACCAGAAGTCGGTGTAGTTGTACTAGTAGGTTTTGGAATCTGGATGGTCAAAGTAGCCGGTGAAGTGGTTGGTTGCAGAGCTACACCACTAGCGTATGGGACTGCGGAAGTAGCATACTTCTGCTCACTTTGTGGAATGGTTGAGGTAGCTGACACTGGACAAGTTACGCTAGGTGTATATGTTCCACACATAGAGTCTCCACTGAGTAGCTGATTGAGACCGGTATTACCAAGCACACGCAGAGTCGATGACGAAGTTAGGTTGGCCATATTTTGACCTGGCTCAAGATCAGAGTAGGCAATATTTGAGGTCAGAAGGTCGATAGCTACGAATGATTGTAACTCGATCACACTGGTAGAAGTAGACATGGTACCGGTTGCATTGTCGTCGTCAACACCAGCCACACCAGCTACCCAATGTTGAGCATCGTATGGTGTACCAGAGACGGTTGGGTCAGCCAGGAACCAAAGTGGGAATGAACAATCATAAACGATAGTATCATCAGTTGAACCTGTACAACTTGTTGAGGAGGCTGTACAAGCTAGGTTCCAAACTGCAGTAGAAACGCCACTGACATAACAGTTATTGGGGTTATAGGCACTGCTTAGACCATTACAAGTTGTAGTACCAACAGCGCTACGCAAAATCGATACCACTGGTCTAATAATCTCATCAGCAGCTCCCCCACCAAAAGCATCACAACTGTTGGCATCTGCAATAGTGAAGGCCAATGTGAAGCCGGTAGTCTCAGCACCAGGATTGGTTAGAGTGATATCACTACCTCCGTTTAGGGTGATAGTACCACCGGCCACAGTCGGCGCCACATTGTTAACAGTAAAGGTAACATTTGTACCCTGAGCGCCTCCGGAAGCTTCGTGCCCATGGACGTCGTAGACATAACCATAAGCATTATAGGCGGTGTCTTGGACAATAGCAGGGATGGTGTAGGTCGCAGACGGGTTAGAGAGTTGACCGATAGTCGTCGAAGCTAGGAAGTCTCCGCCACCACAAGTATTGGTATTAGTGTCGTAAGTTGGATTGCTACAAACTACCAAATAGATAAGATCTTCTTCGTCAACAGTGTCGTTGTCTGTTGATGTAGACATAAAGGTCAAGAGGCCCGAAGGATCAACTGGTCCATTGTTGCCGAACTGAGAGAATACTGGTCGTGAGTTAACGTTAAATGGTGAGGTATTGGTAGCATTAATACCTTGTGAGTAAGTAGTACTGCAACGTGGCAAGACTGGATCATCGTCACAAACCCAGGCGTACCAGATGTTTGACTCAGCAAATGGCGCTGCCTCGGTAGTAGTGGTAGCGGCTCTGGCCTGACCACCACTGACAGTTGAAGTTGAAACTGCCCATCTAGTTCCGCCGCCACTACAAATCGGTGGAACGGTCCCTAGAGTGGTAGTTGATTGCTGAGCAGTTGGCGTAGCGCTGTTACTACAGATAATTAAGAAGTACGGCGCGCCGTTGGCATCGGTAGCGGTACCAACCCAAGACACAGTGTCTCCTGAATTGGTTGGGCTAGTGGTTGAGGTTTGGAACTCCTCATGTCCTTCCTGTCCAGATACCCAAACAGGTGGCGTGTTAAGTACCGTCAGTGTAGTGGTGGCAGTACTGGTCGCCTCGGCTTTTTGTAGCTCAGTTTTGCCGATGTTAAGTATAAAGATAAAAGCAAAAATGAGTACTCCGGTTAAAGCTGATAATATGGTGATTTTTCCTGCAGTCTCTACATACTGTGGAAGAAGATTTTTGTTGTACGACATAATGTATACCAATACATTGTATCGAACATCAGACTAGTTATGCACTAGTTATGCACAGATTATTCATACCTAATGGCATCAAGCGGATTGAGTTTGGCCGCTCTTTTAGCCGGGAAAATACCCGTTAGATAACCAACCGCCGCAGAGAAAACCGCAATAAACGTCAGGAAGCCAATCGGAAAAGAAAAGAGCTTAACTGACTGTCCCCCGAACTGACCAGCTACGATGTTAAGAAAAAGATTGATAGTACCACCAAGACCTACTCCCATCACAATCCCACTTACCCCACCTAAGAAACCTACCACGACTGATTCGGAGACGAAGAGGTACTTCACATCGTTTGGCGAAGCTCCGATAGTTCGCATAATACCAATCTCTTTGGTGCGCTCAAGTAGCGTCACTGTCATAGTATTAAACATACCAATGGCGGATACGACCAGCGCAATACCACCAAAAGTGGCTAGTACCACTTGAATACCTTGAAAGATTTTGGAAGCCTGCTCTACAGTTTTGGACAAAGCGGTAACGCGATAACCTTCGTCTATTAATTTTTTCTCAACCAATGGCAAATTTTCGTTAGTGTCGACTCGGACTTGCACCCGTTCAAATTCTTCTATACCGACATAGTTTCGTAGCTCAGGCAACATCATCATAGCGTTGAGCACACCCTCTTCCTTGGTAATACCCCTGACTGTATATTCTTTTTCCAAAATCACTTCGGTATTGGTATCAGTGCCGTCATTGGCCGGAATCAAAATACGAAAAGAGACTTTTTCTCCAACGAAGGCCTTGGGGTCCTCAATTCCGAACAGTTTGAGCACGGCCGGTGACAACATAACGGAATTAACATCACCAGCATCAGCATCTGTAAACACTGTACCAGCCGTAGCCGAAACGCCAGCATAACGCAAGTATGGCGGTTCCACTCCCTGAATAAACAAGTTACCAGTCAGGCCCTTGTAGGTAACCAGGGCTGGGAACCGAGCCAAGGGCGCCGCATCAAGGACCTCTGGCATTTCTTCGAATTTGAGTACCGTGTCTTGGGTCAACTTCAGACTCTGAGCACCGGTGGAAGAAACCCCTAAAGACAATAGGGTTTCACCAAACACAATCTGCTCCAGGATGATTTGTTGGAGACCAAAGCCGAGACCGACAAGCACTACCACCGCCCCCGTACCTACACCCATACCCAAAATCGTTAGCCACGTACGGAGTGGATTAGTTTTGAACATACGCGTTGAAAGCTGCGCCAGATCCTGAACTCGCATAGTAGTTATATTATGCCACAGCTGCTCTACGTAATTGTTAGATAACCCCATCTTCAAGATATGGAATGTAAGGGATGGAATATTGAATAGAAAATACGAATAGTGATATATTCCATTTTCAATTTTCTATATTCAATATTTAATTTAATTCTTGTAGCTGACGTCAACACCTTGAGCAATCAGCTTTTCAAAATACCTAGTCATATCATCAGCCTCCTTCTCGGACAAAGCCAGACCATTGGACCGAACACCCAGCATTAGGCGCGCATTAAAATCGTCTTCCTCAATTACACCGGTAACACGGTCAGCCACGAGTTCAACCAAATTGGCATCTTGGTCCTTAGATAACTTAAGGTGATAGACGGTCAGCAAATGATCTCGTAGACGCTCAGCCAACTTATGTTGACTAAAAAAGACACCATCATTATCTTTTTTGGCTCGGAAGCGTCTAATATCATCGGCTTGGTGGATCATCAATTCGCTACGCTTGGCCATTTCTTTAGCTTTATCGATAGACATCTCTACCCCACCACGTTCGGTTGGTAAGACGAGAGCTTTAATAAAAGCCTCACGATCAACCTTGCCTTGAATGAAGAATCCAAGTGCTCGCTCAAGACGTTGGATTTGGTCAAAGGTGTAGTCCTGAGTGAGATAATTGACCATACTCTTGATACGGAGGGTATCCACCGAATCGTACGGAAACAAGCGAGCCAACTGTTCAAGCTCAGTAACGATTGTCTCACCTTCTCGGACTGGTTTGATTTGTTTGCGCTGCGGATTAACCACTTCACGCACTACAAAGCCATCTTTAAGGTAATAAACGCGATGCGCATAAGATAAGTGAGCGGCGTTGTGGGACACCATAATAATAGTGCGACGATCGAAGGTATTAATCTCATCAATTTTATCCATTACTTGCTGTGTCGAAACGGAATCGAGGTTACCAGTTGGTTCATCAGCCAGTAATATCTTGGGGTCATTAACCATCGAACGAGCCACTGATACACGCTGTTGCTGACCACCAGAAAGCATAGCTGGTATCTTGTGTGAGACGTGTCCTACTCCAAAGCGGTCGAGTAAAGACTGGGCCCGACGCTCACGCGCCTGTTTGTCAGCATTACAAAAAATCATCGGCAATGCCACATTATCAAGCACTGACAAAGATCCAATCAAGTTAAAGGACTGAAAAATAATCCCCATCACGTAGCGCTGAAAATAGACTCGTTCGGATGGTGGATAGGAGTAAATATCATCACCACGAATAAGCAGAGTGCCGTCTCCTGGCGGAAGAGAACCCTGAATAGAATACATTAAAGTAGATTTGCCGGAGCCTGAGGCCCCGAAGAGAATAATGTACTCCCCTTCGTAAATATCAGTGTTCACATTTTGGAGCGCACGAAATTCGTTACTCTTGCCTTTATTATAAATAATAGACAAGTCACGACAAACAATAAGAGGCTTCGCCATGTCACTATTATGGCATTATTGTTTTATATTGGTGTTCTCTCTATCCCCAGAACTGTTGTGAACATACAGATAAAACTAGACTTATAAAACGAGCGTAGTACTAGGAGCGCGAGGGTATTTTCTGTAGACGTACTTGTTGTACGGCGAAAGAAAATGTACCGACGCTGCGACAACGTAATACGCCGTTTTTAAGTTCTAGTTTGTGATATTCTTAACCCAACCAAAAAGTAAAACAACAACCTTGAGGTTGTTGTTTTACTTTGTTCCAACTTTCTATTTCTAATGAAAGTTCTGGAACCCTTTGGTGGATTAAGAAATAACAAATATTAATTTGTTATATTCTTAACCCAACCAAAAGTCGATTCAAAGTTCTCCAAGATCAAGTCAATGATGTTCTTTTCTTGAATTGGCGTAAATAACACAAAGTTTTCTGATTGGATGGTGTTTTCAGCTTCATCGGTACAATTGAGCCAGAACTGATAAACTGTGGCTGGTGCAAAATCAGTAATTACCTCAACGTGGTTTGTTTTATAGTCAATAATCTCCTTTTCCAGAACAATTGGATCAACACCGCCAGCGACACCCTCACGATAGGTCATCAAACAAGAGGCCGGTTCATCGGTATTCCACTCTACAATAGTTTGAATACGTGACTCCCCGCCCGGGAAGATTGTCGATTCATTGGTAACGTTTGATATCAAAGGCGCTTCGGTATCACGTACAGTAATAAATTGAATCGGTTGACTACGAACACGGTCACCGCCAGAGTTTTCGGCGATGACAAAAGCCACGTATCTCGTGCCTAGAGTAAGATCAGAAATGCGCATTTGGTGGGTAGTCGCCAGCGTCGGTCGCCCAATGGAGTTTTGACCACCAGTATTTAAGTCTTGATATTCAATCAGAGCTTTGGCTGGCACGGTGGTATCCCAAGCCAAAGTAGCAGCGTTTTCTTCTACTTTGACGATGCGCAAATTGCGAATATCTGGCAGTGAAGCTTTGGTCTTGAAGGTATAGGTCTTACTCTCACCGGTGATTTGATATTCGTCGGTCGAACGCACCTGAAAGCTGTAGTCAGTAAATGGATCTAAACCAATCAACTTAATTTCGTGATCGGTTACGTTACCAGCTGTTGAGGATTGGGAGAAAGAAAAATTTGTACCATCAAAGCTTTTAGTTGGGGAGAAGCGTACTTCAGAACTAGCACTACGATCAGTGTTCCAGCGTACAGTAGCAAATGTAGTTTCCGGGACCACTGTCGGTGGACCAACAATCGTCAAATCTTCAGTAATACCTTTAATAGCCTTGACGGTTTCGTTAAGGATTTCCTGTAGCTGTTGTGGGTTGGTGATCTGCCTAACCTCTTCAATGATCTCTGTCGTTGTCTGTGGTACTTCCCCCGGACCAACACCACTTCCCTCACCGCTTTGCTCTGAGGAAGTTTCACTATCTAAGTCTATTTTATAATCAGCTGAAATAGCCTGATTGCCTTCACTATCAGCAGAAATCACCCGGAAGTAATAAGTCTTCCCCGGCTCCAAACTTTCCAAAGTAACACTATGACTTGTACGTTCCGCTAAAGGTACGCGTACTACGCCTAAATTGGGGTTGAGACTATAATTGACGGCGGAGTCAGCATCTTCGTCTGTAGTCCAAGTGATAGTTACCGATGATTCAGTTGAAGATGCTACTGTTACACCGGAGATTTCTGGTGCTGTAGTGTCATCAGCCGCATACACAAAACTAGCTAGACCCAAAATCGTTAGCAAAACGGCCACCTGCCTTACACCAAACATATTTACATTGTATATCATAGAGAACCAATTATGGACTGACAGGAGTGAATACGTTGGTACCTTGGTGGGCCACACTAGCGACACCATACGGCACGGCGATACCCCAATATATCGGCGCCTCCGGTAAGGTGGTACTAGTAGGCTTGGCTAGCGCCACCGCCAGGTCAATTGGCGTTGAGCTTGATAATAGCGAACAAGTGGTGCATGAACCATAAGTGAAGGTACTAGTTGCAAACTTTTGCTGATCGGCTGGGATAGTTGACGCTCCGCCACTTAGATCAGTTCCTAATATTTCGATATCAAACAGCACATTACCGATATTTGAAATGGTCGTAGTTGGGTTATAAGCCTCTGTATTGGCACTTGGCTCTAGCGCACCATAGTTGATTGCCGAATCAACGGTTAGAGCGCGTAATGTTAGTAGCTCAATTCCTAAGGCGGAGGCAAAGTCATAAGCACCACCGGCGTCTTCTACTTCCATATAGGCCAACCATTCTTGACCTTCATAAGTGCCGGCATCAGTTGGATCGGCATGGAAGTAAATGTCAGCCGCACAAGACAAGACGCAAGTATTACCACTACAACTACCAAAGTTACAAGTACTATTACCGGTAGTTAAAATATAACAATTGTTGTTGTCAGCCGTGCAGGTTGGACCTACTCCACTGCGATATATGGTGGTGGTGGCTTTGGTTATATCAGCATAACCGTTAAAGTCCGTGACGGTAGTAGTGGCATAGATGGTGGTAGTGGCGTTTGGTGTAAGCGTGATAGGTAGACCTTGATTGAAGCTAACAGTGCCTAGAGTCGGATCGAACTGCAAACCTAATTCAGCCACCGCGCCGTAATAATCAAGAGCAGTAGAGTCATTTACTACTCTAAAGCAGTAAGCATCAGAAGCATTACTAGTTGGGGTGATCACGTATTCCAACTCTGTATAATGATCTTGATCAACATCAATAGCACTAGTCATGTTAGAAGGACTTTCTACCACATTGCCACTAGTAAAGGTGCCGGCCAAATCAATCAAATGATCAGTAGCAGGATCAGCATCCACTAAATTCGTTGAAGTCTGCATACAAATAGCTGATGTCCCGCAACTGGCTTGATTTGGTACGGCTGCAAAACTACCGGAACTGACCGCCTCGCAACTAGGAGCGGCGCCCTTAGGTGCGAACTGTAGCCGATATTGTTGCCCAGTCACATCAAGACCAGTATTCTCTACAGCGATACGTAGTCTTCTAGTTGTACCAGGGATGGCACTAGACATAGTATTCTGGGCAGCTAACCAGGTCGCTCCACCGTCAGTTTGTTTGGCACCAAAGTAAACAGTTGGTTTGATTGGACCACGATTATAAGCTTTGAGGTTATCCCATGAACCATTTTGGAACCAGAAAGTAAAGCCATAACCACCTGAAGTGTAGCTACTATCGGTAGCAGAGGTGGTGGCTACCAAAGTACCAGCCGCATTATAAAGTGATACATCTAGGCGATTTGATGTCTGCCAGTCGACATAAACTTCGTACCAACCAGTACTATAAGTAACAGTGGTCGAACCAAGACGGGTGGCTCCAGTTGAGTCGTTGTCAGAAACATTCTTCGCTAAAGTGATACGATCGGTACCAAATTGTTCCAAACAAACAGCATAGTTATTGTTACTAGTGCCTGGTGATTGAACACCAAAGATAGTACAAGCTTCGTCGGAGGCTCCTGCCGAGGTATCAATATATTGTCGCCAATGCACAATTTGACCTTGTGAGATAGTTTCTGCTACCCGGAAGATACCATCGGTTGTTCGACCACTCTTGTTTAGTGCCTCAAGCGCATAACTACCACCAAAGACTGGCGTTGTATCGGTTTGGAATAAACCAGTATCGCCACTATATTCAGTAATATTATTGTCTTCAAAATCATCAATCCGAGCAAAGGTATTGGTACCACTACTGCTACTGGTAGCAGTAGAACTACCAAAGTACATGAACACGGTCGTGTAGTTTGATGCGGCCACACTTGGCACTTCAACCCACGCAATCGCTTCGGTACTAGCGGTGGTTTTTTCTATCCAGAAATCTAGCGGAGATAGACCGTCATCCTCAGTAAATCTAATATCATCGAAGTCCGCTTGCATCGCACTATCGTATACAACAGTCATCGGTATAGCCGTAGTGGCGTAACTAGTAGCACTATCATTGTAGATACGCACACGCTTACGGAAATCAAAGCTGGTGTCATACCATTCGCTAGCTGGCGCTCCTTCACCGCCATCATCACTACGCCAACGGTAGGCACTCTGCGAAGTCAATAGACAAGCACTATCATCAAAGCGTAGCGAGCCACAAGCATCAATACCGTCAAAGTCATAAGCTTCACCAGCCAAAGTCCCGTAGGTAGTATTAAAGCGCCAAGCATTTGAAGTGCTGCCTGATAAGTAGACGTTGGTGCCACTATAGCCCAAAGTCGAAGTAAAGCCGATATTAGTGAATATCTTAGAAGCATTGGCATCAAGTGAGGTGGACGCGAGAGTGATTAGACGGCCAGTATTTACACCAAGATCAAAGTAACCATTACTCAAGTCGGAAATAGTTGGTGCACCACTAATCTCAAGACCATTTGCAGTCATACTAGCCACACTATAATACTGAGCGTTAAAGGTACCGCCCGTGATAGCTATAGAGTAAGTACCGGTGGCATTGTTACGCAAACTACTGGTAGCACCGACTGCCCCCACAATATTTAGACTGCCACTTTCTAGTGTCGTAGTGGCGTTATGATCATGACGCACAGTAACTGCCCGTCTACTACCGCCTGACAATACCGTACCGTCAAAGTCACTGGCATAAGACCAATATTCTGTAGTGGTCGCAATCCTAAAGTCGCCGTAGATATTTAGAGCACCATCGACTGCGCCGTGATCTTGAGAATACACAGAAGCAGTAGTGCCAAGTGAGGTGGTAGCCACTGTACTATTCCACATTCTGATATCAGTAGTTGGTATCACTAAAGTAGCGTAATCATCACCACCACTAACCTTGGTATTAATCGTATACGAAGACGTGCTTGTTAGTGACAAAGTACTGCCCGTCCAGGTAGTCGGCGCGCCGCCAACCAAGTTAGTAAATACTCCACCGACCAATACATTTATACCGGGACTGACTGTGAAGCTGCTAGCGGTAGTTAAAGTCAAATGATTGGTTACAGTGGCATTGCTACCAATTGTCCAACCACCAGAAGCACTACCAAAGTTGACATTATAAAACGGACTAGTGCTGGCCGAAATATTTTTACCAACTGCTACAGCGTTAAACAAAACCGTACCGGTTGAGTGATTGAAGTAGCCATCAGTCACGGTAAAGGAACCGCCTACTGCCGTAGTACCCGTCGCTGTAATCAAAGTACCAGAAGCGATGGCCAAATCGTCACGGAAGGTAATCGAGCTATCGACGATAGTCAAAGTAGCATTACCCGTCTTACGTAAGGCGTATAAATCAGAATTATTGGCTTGCAGAGTTAGGGCGCCTGATCCCGTCAGGTAGAGATCAGAAGTATTATGAACAATAGTGCCACTCGCATTCACGAAGGAACCACTTAGCGCCAATACACCGGGTGGCAGCGTCACGGTACTAGCAGCCCTGATGATAAAGGAGCCAGAGGTGGTAGCGTTATTGTCCGTCATGGTAAAGCTGCCACTATTACCCGTGAAATAAAGACTCGGAACAGTTGCATCATCAAAGCGCACGATATTACCGGTACTGGTACTGATAAATACCAGCGCCGATCCAGGCATAGAGAAATTGCCACCGGTAGCATTGAAGGAGCGACCAATGGTCGTAGTACCACTACCGAAAGTTACAGTTCCAGCTGACTGCACAAAGGAACTGCTTGCAGTAAAATTGTTATCGCTTATAACCCAACTGCCACTGCCGGTAAACGAGAGATTATAGAAAGCCCCCTCGTTAACATCAATTGTTCTGGCGGCGCCAGTTGTGGTGAAAGTGGTGGTAGATTGACCTGCTTCAAATACAGCTCCAGCTCCGAATTGGAAGCTACCACCGATAGTGTGTACTTCATTACCAGACGCTTTGAAGCGGGCTCCAGCTAAAGCTTCCAGGGTCCCGTCATAACTAGCTCCAGCGCCGCCGCCAGTTATGGTGACGTTACCGTTTGGTGCAAAAGTTTTGTTTGTCCAGATCAATAACTTGTAATTAGCCGGTAGCGTCAAAGTGTCTGGACTAGCGTCCACCGCTGTAAATGGTATATCGGCGTCGTCACTACTATCATAAACCGCCATATCTGCAATCGTAATCGGATCAGTATTTTCGTGTCGTACAATGACGCGATTCTCATACAAGTGCATATTACTGATTGAGGAGATCGGCGACTTGGTGACATGAGCTGCTTGCACCGCTTCCCCGTCAATAAATAGAACGAGGGAGTCAAGTGAGTTATAAGCTACTCCAGAGATGCTATAGGCGCTTGAGGTAGCATTACAACTAGTGGTGTAAGTTGTTAGTCCAGCCACCACCAACTTTATATTGGCTGTAACGCCATCACACACAGTCGAGGTGCCGACCCCTTCATCACTGTAGACATTACCAGACACAGTCACAAGCGCCGCTGAATCGTCCCATACTACATAACCGGGATCACCAGCAGGATCGATATCAGACGCTTCACCGGCTAAGTTGCCGCTATGATTGGTGAAACGCCATGATGTAATCGCGCTACCAGTAGCGGTCACGTTACTTGGTGTTAGTACCCCAACATCATAAGCGAAGATATTTCCGGTAAAGTTTTTTGCCTCGTTGGCGTTTAGGGCCGAACCGCCAACGGTGACCGCGGTGCCACTATTGATCTTAACTAAATGATCAGTTCGAGAGAAATCATTGACGGTTGGTGTACCCGTGAACACCAAACCACTAGCATCAATCTCACGAATGACAACGTAATTAAATCTAGTCGCAGCCGTGCCACCGATCTGTAGACTATAATTACCACTACCTTGATTGGTAATCGTCGTACTGGCACTAGAGGTACCTACCACATTAAGTGCTCCCCCAGTCCAGCTGACAGAAGCTCCACTGGCCAAAGCAACTGTCACAGCACGTTCATTACCCGAAGTCAAAACCGTGCCGTCAAAGTCCGTCGCATAAGACCAATGATCGGTAGCGCTAGTTTCATTGAAAGTACCATAAATATTTAGTAGGCCGTTGGTATTTGCATGATCTTGTGAATACAAGCCACCATTAATGACATAACTACTAGCACTACTATTCCACATTCGAACCTTGGTACCACTAGCGACTGACAAAGTGGCATAAGTATCAGCCGTACTCTTATCATTTATCGATAGACTAGTACCACCGTAGAGATGTAAAGTGCCCAAGAAGTCGGTAGTCGCTCCAGCTAGAGTATTGGTGAATTGGCCGGCAACCGCCAACGAAGCTGTACCAGCCAGCGTGAAGGTGCTGTGGTTTTGTAAAATGAAACTAGCAGTTGCTGTGGCTGATTCGGTCACACTAAAGGCACCAGTACCATTGATAGTGACATTGGCAAAGGTTGAATTACCCGCCGCGATGTTGGTACTACCACTGCCGTTAAACAATATCTTACCGCCATTACTTAGCAATGTGCCATCATTGTCGTAACTGCCAGAAATAGTGGTAGTAGCGCTATCACTTAGACTAAGTGTGCCTGAGGCTTGAACCAAGACATTACCCGCCACCGTCAAGAGTGGATCATTACTCAAGGTGGTAAAAGTCGAACTAGCGGTACCATTGCCGATAGTCAAATTACGGTTCAACAATATACCAGCGCCAGTGGCGGTATAAGTAGAACTAGCGGCCGCTGCGGCCAAATGCAAATCATAATATGTGGTAGATAACACATTGGCTCCAGCACCACTGTAGCGCACCAAACTAGTACCTGATCCAAAGGTACCACTATTTACAAAGACAGTACCACTGCCGGCTAAGTCTAATTGGCCACTGCCTAAGGCCAAGGTATGGGCAGCACTGATAGTCAACCGACCAGACACGGTGGTAGTGGCACTACTGGCTGGTGTCGTAGTGCCGACTACGGAACCAGACCCTAGAACTAAATTGTAGAAAGTCCATGGCCGTACACCACCTAGGGTATTAGTCACCGCTAGGGTGGTAGTACCTCCACCCAGAGATAAGGTACCATCACCAGTTAGTGATCCGTTACTGATAGTAATATTGTTAACACCAGTCACAGTACCAGTCGCTACTGTCATCGTACCAGCGACAGTAATCGGCGCCGTCAAATGCCAAGCTCCACCCACCCCAGTAAATGACAAATGATGGAAAGAAATATTATTTGTAGCAGTGATACTCTTTCCAGTTGAACTAGCATTGAAGACGAAGGTGGAAGAAGCGGTAGTGACGGTAGCGTTTGCACCTAAGACCAACCGACCAGCTAGGGTATGCGTCTCCGTACCAGCTGCGATAAATTGAGTTGATGTCGCCAATTGCAAGGTGCCTTCGTTGGCACTAGTTGAAGCATTACCAGAGAGCGTTACGTTTCCGCCTGGGGTAAAGGTACTGCTAGCCACAATATAAAGTCCACTGCCAGGATAAACAGTCAACGTGGTGCTTGGTGTCGTGGTAGCACTAAAGCGCATGTCTGTATCGCTAGCATAATCAAAGTTAGTTAGATTGGCGATAGTCATCACGGCGGCCCCTTCATGGCGTAACGTGACTTGGTTGGCATATACATCTAGATTGGTAATATCAGCAGTTGGGGTTTTGGTGACAACCGATCCAACGGCACCACCATTGGTATTAAGATAAACCGTAATAGTTGGATCTCCAGTAAAGGCAACGTTGCTAAAGTTATAAGCTCCGGTACTGGCATTACAGGTGGTACTGGCGGTGTAAGAACCACTATTGACGACCACCCGTACATTTGGAGTAGCACCATCACAAACTGGCGAACCAAGATGGGTGCTACCATCACTAGTTAAAATTCGTCCTGCCACAGTTATGAGATACGAACTATCGTCAAAACGTACCACACCAGGGTTGGCATCGTTGGCGTCAAAGGCCTCTCCATAGAGATTGCCATAACCTGATTTGAACCAAACAAACGAAGTGGATGTACCCATAAAGGTCACATTGCTGGCTGCACCAGTCGTAGTTGCAAAAGCGACTCTCTCCAGTTGTTTGGCTGGGTTTTGATTAATAGTGGTACCTTCAAGCGTGATAGCTGTGGCTCCCGTATCAACTGTAAAGTAAGCATCGCTAAAGGTGCTCAAAGTTGACGATGCCTTCAGACCAAAACCACTATTACCCGTACCTGCGACCGTAAAGTATTGAGCCGTAATAGTCGTATTAGAGGCATTTAGGCTGAAGTTGCCGGTCAAAGCAGCGATGGTAGTCGAGGCTCCAGCTGAACCAGTAATATTAAGAGAGGCATTCGCAAAACCAATAGTTGAGCCAGTAGCTACTCGCACATCGACTTGGCGCACACTACTAGTACCTAAAGCCGTGCCATCAAAGTCTGTAGCATAAGACCAATATTCCGTACCAGTTTGCCGCACATAATTACCGTAAATAGTTAGATCTCCATCGACACTAGCATGATCCGCCAAATAAATGGAAGATGTGCTAGCCGTGACATAACTAAGAGCAGACGAATTCCATAAAGTAACATCCGTATCACCCCAGGTCTCGAGCGTGCCATACGTATCACCACTATGAGTCTTGGTGTTGAGTGAGCCGTCAGCTCCTACCAATCTCAAGACCGAACCAGTCCAAGTAGTCGAGGCACCATTGATACTTTGACTATAGGTGCCACTAGCAGTCAAACTCAAACCACTTTGTAAAGTAAATTGCGCAGCATTGGTGAGACTAATAGCGACAGTCGAAGTAGCGGATTCAACAATAGTGAAATCACCACTAGTAGCATTAAATTCCAGTGTCGCAAAGGTAGATGAGCCAACGGCAATTGTTTCACTGCCGCTAGTTGAGTTGAAGCGTACTGTACCACCATTGGCTGAGAACAAGGCATTGTTATCAAACGAGCCACCGATAGACAAAACTCCGGTTGGGAAAGTCGCCTCGCCACCAGCCTCACTAATGTAATTACCCAGTATCGTTGTGGTGGTATCACTAAAGATGCGTGATAAACGGTTTTCCACTGTTGACACAGCATAGAAGTCAGTACTAGTAGCCATGTTCTTATACTCAGCATCACGCCAAGCGGTTGTCCTGGTAGCATTGGCAACGCGTACCTCGTCAATCAGACCGTCAAAGTTGATATTACGTTGTGGTGTGCCCCGGAGATCGCCAATGGTGAAGTTCGCACTGACATTACCACTACCAGGATTGGTAAACGATAATCTTTGTACACCATTTAGCCGTACAGTCGTGGAACTTGACTTAACTGCCTCCACCGAGACGAAATACCAATTACCTGTCGCCAGACCAGCTCCACTAGTGACATTACAAGCCGTACCAGAATCATAGGCACATAAAGTAAGTTCTGTCGGATTGGTGGTACCACCAACGCGCAACCACTGATAAGGAGCACCGGAAGCAGAAATACCATAAAGACTTCTACCGTAAGTCTGTTCATCAGCATTACCGCCAGTGAGAGCATCTGGTTTGAACCACATTGAGACGCTGTATTGATTGGCATTTTGGAGCATACCGGAGGTATATTGCACCAAGTCTGCACTATGATCTTGAGCACTATAAATCTTACCCGCTGTAGAAACTAACGGATTATTAGCACTAGTCTTGGTACCGTTGGTGGTACTAGCACTGTTATGAATGGTACTGGTAGTCAAATCTCCTAAGTGTGAGACCAGTACGTAACTCGCGCTCCAAACATTGCGAGCACCGTAAGTATCAGTCACCGCATAGGCACTGGCGCTCGGGTTACCATAATAGATATAAAATGTCGTGTCAGTGGTAGCGGAAATGTTATTGGCTCTAAAGTAGAGTTCGCCACTAGTTGTGGTGGTACTCACCGTCACCACTTCCAGTGGTAATTCAGTCAAACCGGTGCTGTCAGTGACACGAATATCAGCACCATTGGCGGCCACCCCGGTAAAGAAGCCGGCTGGCAAATTGTCCAAGTCAACATAAACTGGGAAATTGACCAAATCGCCATCAACTTGTGATTCATAGATAGTTACCGGTACACGATACTGCCAGGAGTTATTGTACCAGCCACCACCACTGCCACCACGCACTCTTACATTATTAAATGATGAACCATTGGTAGACAAAGTATCATTACCCTGCACCAAGAATATTACTTCCCCACTATTATGAACAAAGCTGCCCGATCCAGATACTGCAAAATCACCACCTATAGTCATGGTAGTAGCTGGCATAGTGACACTACCGCCAGTGATTCGCATATCACGAGAGGTAGTTGCTGCCCCGGTAAATGACCAAGCTCCCGAACCAGTAAACACCAAATCGTAAAAGCCGTTTAAGAAGTTGGTGCCAGAGGTAGTCACTAAGCGACCGGAGGCGGTGCTAGTCATGCGCACCTCACCATTATTATGTGCAAAATTACCACCAGTATTCAAGAATGAGCCACCAATTGTGGTTGTGCCAGTTGGTAGTGTAACCGTACCGGTAGCGATAGTGAGATGTCCATTCACTGCCAATGTCGAGGTACTAAATGACCAAACAGCTCCGGCACCACTGAAGGTAAGGTTGTTAAAAGCTGAGGTACCGCGACTGATCGTACCAGTAGTAGTGCCCATAAAAGTAACGGTTCCGGATTGTGGCACAAACAAATTATTGTTAGTCCAATGTTGTATCACTTGCAAGTTATAACCAGACCCAGAAGCATTAAGGGTATCATCACTACCGATTGTAATCGTCTGCGCTTTTACCTCTGAACCCAAGTTGATAGTTTTAGTCGTACCATCAATAACTACATAGCCCAAATTGGAAGATGAAGCTTTGGCATCGCTCCAGGTGAAGCTACCACTACCATCGAAAGTAGTTGTTCCTAAACCACTGATATTGGCACTGGCTCCCAAAGTGACATCACGAGCCACCGTTAGACTGGAAGTGCCACGTGCATAGGTGCCGTATTGCACACTAAATGTACCATCGACATCAACGGTACGATCAGGGGTAAAGGTAGCGGCCCCGCTTGTCTCACCAAAGGTCACGTTATAAAAACGCACTGAACTAGTAGCGGCTACTAGCGTTTCACTACTAGATGTCGCGGTGAAGATAACAGTTGATGTGTCTACTGAGGTAGTGGCTTGATCACTCCATGATCCTCGCACTCGCATGGTGCTAGTGCCTAGATATAGACTGCCGTAATTCAAGAGATCATGAGTTGTGATATTGGCAAACGGTTGGTAACGCGCGCCGGATTTTATCTTTAGACGATGATCTGCACAACCTTCACTACATAAGTCAAAAGCGCCACCAGATAGCACATCCAAGAATATATCCTCATCACTTGTTACATCATAACCAACCATGTTGGCGTTGGTGGTGGTAGCCGTATCGCTTGAGCCGATAGTTAGATGTCGTTTGGTCAATTCCAGATTAGTCACATCACCCACCCCGTCGTAAGTCGCAATGGCTAATGATTCGTCAGACTCTGTAGCACCGTCAACAAACACCATCACCGTGTCATCAGCAAAGGCGGTTACATTACTGATACTCCAAGTGCCATCAGGCAAAATCGTGCCAGTTTTACCGGATTGCAAAACGCCGTTTACTACTACCCCAACCGTGCCACTTGTAGTACTACTGACTCCGTCATATTCATAAGCTCGTCCTGAGACAATAATACCTTCAGACCACTCAAGCGACCAATCAGACACAGACGGACACAGACCAGCCGCACATATCAGTTCTGCATCAAGTTGTAGATTGCTATAAATAGTACGGTCAAGAGAGGCAATACTAACCGGCGACGTTGAAAATCCAGCGGCATTGCCTGATAGAACACTATCAGGTACCAAAGTGTAAACTGATGTACTAGCCAAGTAATACAATCTGTATTTGATATCACTCAGACCGGGGGTACTGTCAGTCCATGTAAATCTTTCCCAACGTGGCCCAGTACCATCATCAAAATCAATAGCGGTACCGCGAATCGCTCCTTCTGTAAAGTTTGGATAGATCTGTGCCGCCATTGACAAATAACCATCAAAAGGTGTTCCTGTGGTCGGTGGATTGGTAATTGTAAGTGGGGTGGCGGCCCAACTGCTGCCATCAAACCAAGTAGCCTGCCAGCGATCATTACCATCATCGAAGAAAACCGCATGAATAGTACCGTCTGCACTTCTTCTAGCCAATACTCGCCACGAGTCTTCAATAGTACCCAAATCAAGTTCACCACTAGGAGTGGAAGAAGCAAATTGGTACTTACCACCGTCACCAGCACCCAAAGCACCATTGTCAGAATATGGAACCATCAAATAGCCATCTCTGGAACCCAGAGTTTCATATTCACAATCTACCGCTTGTCCAGCATTACTATTACCCAACTGCTCAAGTTCAGTGGCTGTGCCAAAACCAGAACCATTCCATTGCACTATGCCGATATCACTATCGTTATCGATGTAACATAAAGCAATATTATCGGTACCGACATCGGGTTTAAGTGAAGCCCATTCGATATGGTCACCCAAAGCGACGGTACCCGTAGCCGTACTGGTAGCTAACCAGCTCGTACCATTCCAAGTCGAATAAACCAAATTCAAACCGGCATTGTTGGCTCCTACCACCACCGCCTGTCCACCTGACTCTTCATAAGCTACAGCAATACCTTGATAGGCATCTTGCTCTTGCTCACTATAAGCTAGATTATTACCCCAACCGGAACCACTCCACACCCAGGCCTCGGCATCATTAGCGCCAGCATTAGTATGTCTAAAGACCGCTACAATTTCATCTGACGTTGGATCAGAGGCCATCTCTACCCAGTTACAATTATTGGTATTAGTCAAGTTTAGAGAAGTTGTTGCGGTCCAACTGGTCCCGTTCCAAATCGAATACACTGCATCAGTCCCGTCACAAGAGACTGCCAGTAAGTCACCTGAATCAGATTCGTAAGATAAAGCGATTCCCTTTTTTGAGACATCGGCAATCGTATCATCTAATTCTTTAACATTACCCCAGACATCAACTGAGTCATCGTAGATTTGTACATTACTATCTTGATCCGAGCCAATCGTCGCTAGGGCGTATTCTGGTCGAGTCGGGGCCGCTTTAAGCTCAGTCCAACGAATAGTTGAGCCAATACTTTCGGCAGTCTCAGCAGCTCCCCACTGCGTTCCATCAAAAATACGATAACGCGGAGCTTGCCCAGTACCTTCTCCATAAGCCATCATCATACCGCGTACCACTGATGTGATTTGAGCGCCTCCGGCGGTAGTTTCAATATCGGTTAATCCATCAGTATCGAATTGATCACCGGTTGTTTGATACCAAACTGAGGTAGTAATAGCGGTATCTACTGTGAAGCTAGTCGGGACAGAGTAATCTGACCAAGTATTACTACCAGCAGGATCCCGAGCACGGGCTCGCCACCAGTAAGTTAGGCCATTCGTTAATGGTGATTGTACGGTATAAGCGATTACTTGGTTGGTGGTAAATGGAGAGGTGTCTCCCGAATTTTCACTATTAACAAAACCAGCATCAACACCAGATAAGAAAGTGGAAGAAGAAACAAAATCACTATCACTACTGATCTGCACCTCATACTCCAAGTCCTGCCCTTCTGGATCACTGGTCACAAAATTGAAAGTTGGGGTGGTAGTCGACACCTTAGCATTATCAAAAGGCACAGAATGAGCTGGTTCCTCTATCGTTAGACCCCAGGTCACTGTCCAATCCAAAAGTCTTGGCAAAGAATCATTGCCAGAAAGAACCGCTACTAGTCGCAGCTCATTATAAGTATCTGGATTAACGGTCGCCAGTGAAATTGGTGAACTAGTAAAACCTGAACTATTACCAGAGAGTGCCGTGTCCGGTACCAAGGCAAATTCTCCACTAGTAACTTGGTATTCAACATAATAGCGGATGGAGCCTGAGGTGACATTATGACTAAAACTAAAACTACCCCAAGCATTGCCAGTATCACGATCGTCATAATCAATTACAGAACTGGTAGTCGTACCGAGAGTAAGTGACGTAGCAATACGGACATCATCACTGGATGTACTTACAACCGTATTATCATGACTGTTTGTGTCAAACTGCTCACCGGTAGTTTGATACCAAGTCGTGATAGTGGTACCAGTATTTACAGTAAAGCTGCGAACACTAGACCAAAGCCCAGCCGTATTAGAGCCATCATTATCAATCGCGCGCACCCGCCAATAATAAGTTACCCCGGTGGTAAGTGCTGAGGTCGGTACAAACCTAACTGTCTGTCCATCACTATAAACACTACGTTCCGACGGATTAATTACATTCGTAAACTCGGCAAAGCTGGCATTTGAGTCACCGGTAATATTTGGTGAAGCAAAGGCATAATCATCATCAATTTCTATTTCATAAGAAACATCATCTCCTGCCTCATCAGCCGCACTAAATTCAAACCAAGGCGAAGTCGAGGCCATTTGTTCATTATCAAATGGGGCAGACAAATCTGGTGCTTGTGGTGGAGCGTTGGTAACCAACAACGGATAGTCCAGATAATCAGATAAAACGGCACCATCTGAGTAAACTAAACGGAAACAATACTGAGTATTAGCAGATACACCATTGGCTTCTAACACAAAATCCCATTCTGACTCTTGATCAACTTCAAGAGCATAATTATTTTGACCAGTTGGATTATTCTCTTCGTAGGTTTCAGCTCGATCAGAATTTGTCAAAACTGTACTCGGTAGAGGGCGATTGTCACCAATCAACTCTTCTGTTGCAATAGTATAAAAACCGGTGGCGTTTGATTGATTGTTGTACTCAGTTGTGACCCAAGCCGTAGTGCGGGTACCTGTAGCAACACGCAACTCATCGAGTGTACCAATGAAACCTTGGGTCGGATCACCACCGAAGTTAATCCAATCGGACACTCCGCTTTGGGCGACATCACTATACAAGCGGGAACGTACTCCGTTTAGATAAAGATCTACTTTGTTGGCACTATCACGGGTCAGCACAACGTGTGTCCAGGTACCATCTGCAGGATGTACTACGCTTGTGTCTGAGGTGGTAAGTACACGGGTGAAGACCTGTCCGGCGGGTGTATTCCATGGTCCCATCTTTTCGTTAGCACCAGTTGGACCAGCCATAGCAAAACCGTCACCCGTAGCTAGCCACCACATGGACAAACTAAACTCCCCTGGGAAGGCAAAAGCGGATTCAAAAGTTCCACCGTCATTACCAGTCATTACCGTTCCGGAACCAATTTTGCCCGCCACTACACTACCAGCCAACATATCACCATAGGCGACCGCGTCGTTGCTGTAACTTGTACTATCTCTAAATTGTGGACTGGAAGCAGCTGGAGAATCATCAAGCGCTTGTCTGGTACGGTAATTGTTAGTCCACACATTTTGCGAACCATAAGTAGCCGAAGCGGCATAACCACTAGCTCCGCTATTGCCATAATAGATATAAAAGACTGTATCGGTAGTCGTAGATAATGTAGGCGCTTTAAAGTGTAATTCCCCATTATCGCTGGCCGTACTGATCGAAACTAGTTCATATGGTACTTCAGTCACTCCATCGCTAGTGGTGATTCGAATATCATCACCATCACTTTGCACATTATCGAAGAAAGTAGCTGGTAAATCATCCAAGTTTACATAAACTGGAAAATCAGTTATCGGTGAAGTGGTAGCCACTAGAGTGCGATTGACACTAATACGAGTACGGCGTGACCAAGAAGCACTATACCAATCAGTTCCCACCACGGAATTACTATAACCTCGCCACAAGGCTGTGGTAGAACCTACCGTTCCTACATCTTGCCAGGTACTTGAAAGCGAACATGATGAAGTTTGTGCATATTGCAACTTAAAGGCTTCAGTTGTAGTCGGCATCGAGACGTTCGAGCCAAGCAAACTCATGCGGAGACGCAGAATGTCACCATCATTGACTGGCACAGAAGCATTAATCACTGCCAATTCCGAAAGATCAGTTACCCCTAGTGGCCAAGGGTCAGTTGGTGTTAACGCACTTAGATTGGTATACCACCTAAATGAGCTCTGAATCGGCTTGGGTTCACGCACCCATGACAAAGCCCAATCATCTAGACTAGCACTGGCACTACCTAAAGTAGTAATACTAGCTTCTAGACAGATCTGATTATAAGTAGTAGTTGATAGACTAGAGAGATTAATTGGTAAAGAGGTAGCGTCAAAACCAGTATCATTCCCAGCCAAAGCTGCACCGGGAATATAAGTGTCACAGGCGGTTGAAGCTGTATATTTCAAACGCACCAACACCTCAGTACCAAATGGTTCGGTCGAACCGAAGGTTACATCTCCCCAAGTCGGTTGATTTGGTACAAAGTCAAAATCAATCGGCTGACTTAAGACAGTCCCCTGGGTGAACTGGTAGCGCTTAGCTGACATATCAAACATTTCATACGGAGTAGCGATAACAGAGGAAGGGTTGGTTTCCAGTACTTCAGGAGTGGACCAAGATGAGCCGTTCCAATATGAGACTGCCAAATCATCAAAAGCGTCGTCATCGAGTGCGGCGGTCATAATAATACCGTTATCAGCGCGTTCTGTTTGCACCCAGAATGAATCTAGAACGGTCGAGACATTAGCTTCTGCCGCCCAAGTGGTTGAAGTGGCTGTACGATATCTAACGCCAGCATTATCACTATAAATCGTAGCGGCATATGTCGACCGACCCGCTGAGGTTTCAAACTCGCAATCAAAATTACGGGCGGTACTACCATTGGCTGTTGTTTCTAGTTCACTGAAGGTGGTGGCCCACACACCGCCATCCCAGCGCAAAACGCCAATATCGTTATCAATATCTACATAACACAAAATTATTTCATCACTATCGGTATCAGCAGTCAAACGGGCTTCAGCAAAGTCGTTACCTACTCCTTGTGTTGTGTTTGTTCCCCACTCAGTACCGTTCCAGGTTGTATAAACAAAACTGTTAGCCGTACCATTGGTAGATAATACAATTGCTTGATCGCCTGAAGCTTCATACACTACGGACATACCTTCTCGGGTAATTGAGTTTGAGGCACCAAGCACACGACTCTCTACCCAACCAGTACCATCCCAAACGAAAGCTTCATACTGGGTACCGGTATCACGTACAATCACAATGATTTCATCAGAAGCCGGGTCTGACGCTACAGTAACGTAATTACAATTGTTAAGCGAGCTCGCATTAATAGTACTAGTGCCAGTCCATGATGAGCCGTTCCAGATTCGATAAACTGGGTCCGGGCCAGTACCACAAGAAATGGCCATCGCGTCTCCAGACTGGCTTTCATAAGCTACGGCAATACCACGATAAGCTGGACCAGTGATACCACTAGCTAGCAAAACTTGATTGCCCCAGGAGGTAGTTGAGGCTTGATAAATCTGCGCGTAGGAAGCATTACTACCATCTAGGGTTACTAGAGTATATTCATCACGGGTTACGCCGGCTGCCGTTTCTACCCAGTTAATCGTCCCGCCTACCGCTACGGCACTACCCTCAGTCCCCCATACTGTGCCATTCCATAATCGATAACGAGGTGTTGTCACCGTTCCCTCGCCATAAGCAATTAACATCTCGGTATTGTCTGTTGCATCTACTACTACAGCATTATTACCACTTGATAAAGCTCCTACTAAAGTATCACCTGCAAACTGCCCGTCGGCCGTCTGGAACCAGTAAGGGTTAGACGCGGCCAGGTCCACTGTCAGACTTTGTGTGGTCGACCAGTCACCAAAAGTGTTAGAACCGTTAACGTCCTTGGCTCTTACTCGCCAATAGTAAGTATTAAGATCCGTAAGTGCGTCAGCCGCTTGCAATTGGAATCTAATCTGATTAGCCTCAGTAAATGGTGAGGTATCCCCTCCATCAACCACATTAGAGAAACCAGCATCAACACCAGATGTACGCACAGTGGATGTAGCAAAATCAGAAGTAGTGGAAATTTCAAACTCATATTGTAAATCCGAAGTACCATCACTATCACTCGACATAAATTCAAAGTATGGAGTAGTCGAGGCAAAGCGTACGTTATCAAATGGCACATTATATAGTGTTGGCTCATCTGGACGTGCATTAAAATCAGTCTTCTTCCACAACATAATCATGGCATCAGTGGAGTCGTTAACGGTAGTATTGTTGGCCTCTTCAAAAGTACTCACCGTGATAACACTACTGGTAGCTAAAGACGTCAAAAGATAAGTCAGGGCACTTGATGACGTACCGTGGCCATTTTGGTTACGAATGTAATTGGATTTGACTTGGGCACCAGGAACATCTACACCACCAACTTGCACACTAATGCGATTATTCGATCTAGCCGCTGCCGTTTGCGTAAAAGCTCCGTTAAAAGTAAGCAAATAGCTACCCGCTTCTGTTACTGTGATTTGATGGCTATTACTAGTCGTAGAGTGAGTAAAGGTGGAACTAGTAGCCAATTCGGTATCCCATTGCACGCTAGATGTTGCCACCGGACTCCAGTCAATACCACCAACCAAATTTCGACCGCGGGCCACAAAAACGTCAGTGGCTGGCATCTTTTGAATAAAGATGCTACCAACATTACCAGCTGGCACCAACACAGTACCGGCCACCGCCTCTTGTTCCACTGTAATAGACAATATTTGGTTGGTGGTCGTAGCAACCACAATACCACTCCAATGTATAGAACTCTCTGCATCATTTTCGTTGGCAGCCGACTGTTGATAGCCTTGAGCAAATTGTCCACCGTTGACTTCAACCCCATTAAGTAACACACGACCGAGTACATTTTGCTGTGCCGCACTACCAGCCAAAGGTACAGCGATTTGCACCGAATATACCCCAGCATCGCTGAGTGTAATATTTTCTGGATTGACTGTATTGGAGTGAACAAAACCAGTATCCTGTCTGGTCTCAGACCACTGCAAGGCCGATGCGGTAGTGTTTAGACTGGTACTAGCTACAGTTCTGGTAGTAGTGGCTGCAAAGACAGTTTCGGTGCTGGCCATATACTCTAGATAAAGACCGGCTTGACTAGTGACGTTGACCACATCACCAGCATCGATAGTAGTCAGACCCTGAGCGTAAACTTCCACATAATCATCAGCGGTAATGTTAGTTAACAAGAAATTGGCATGGGAAGAAGATTCGGCGTGTCCGTTGGCATTTCTAACGTAACCACTCTGCCCTAAACCTTCTGGTATAGCGACACCATTAACACGCACCTGCACACCAACACGAGTACGACTATTGTTAGCGTCAGTGCGTTGTTGTGGTAAGGTTACGGCCAAGAAATAATCTCCCGATTGGCGGAGGGTGACTCTTTCACTATTAGTGGTGGTCGAGTGGGTGTAATAGTATGTATCCACACTACTGGTGCTCCACTGCAGTGGACTGGCGGTGTTGTTTAGATTGGTGCCAGCTACCGTCCGAGTACCCGTAAACCAACCGATACCAGACAGAGCGTCAGAAGCAATCTGCCAAGCTCGCAACTCCTTAAATCCGTCCATATCAAGTGGTCCCAAAATATACAAATAAGGACTAATATCAGGCGCATCAAAACGATATGATAAATTTAACACTTCACCTTCTTCTAGCGAGACATTAGACCAGCGAATTTCCGTAAAGGTTGGTAGTGTACTAATCGTAAAATCGCCAGAGACTTCATCAACAACAAAGCCGCGTGGCACCCGCTCAACAATATCACCGTCGAAGGTACGATTTGCTGTAATCTTTAAATTGACATTATAAGGAGACAGCGGATAAATACGTGTCGGTGCAGTACGTTCAATATCGTAAGGCACAAACTCCATGACAGCAAAGGAGTCTTGGGCTTTGTGTACCACCTCACCATTTTTATTACGGTGTTCCAAATTAATTTTATACAAACCAATTTGTTCCGTATTTATGAAACTCGCAATATAGTCCGGAATGTCTGTCACATTATTCTCCCCACACGCTCCAGATGGTGTTACCGGTACATCATAAAAGGTATTATCCGGGGCAGTAATCGCTAAAATAAGATTAGCATCACAAATCGTATCACCTTGATCAGTCAAGGCCGCTAGGTTGAAAGTCACCTCTTCACCAGGGGTATACATCGTCTTGGTTGAGTTGATGGCCAAAACTCCCCAGTAAAACTCAAATGAATCAGTATACTCTGTGTCATTTTCATCAATAGTAACAACTACCTCATACTTACCAGGATGCATCTTTTGCGGTGACTCCGGTAGAGCTAAGGTCCATGCTTTGCCTTCGTGATATTCAACGGTATATGGCACATCAAGGAAACCGTATGTGGTATGTCTAACCCTTACTTGTTTTACACTGAAAGTATTTTCGCCAAACAATGAGTTAAATATGCGGCGGAAAAAGTTTTTCTGCATTTCATATTCAAAGTTGAAAGTCGGAGTCTCACCTAAGACAACGTCCAGATTAGGCGTAGTCATCTCATTTAAGTTTGGTACTGCCAAATCACGCTCGTAGGCAATGGCATCGCTACTGGAAGCAAAATCCGCTTCTTCATAAAACGAACCAGAAGTAACCTCAAGCCACACGCCATCGACATACACTTTTTCAATATCAGCCTCAACGCCTTCATAGGTAAGGCGTACTTTTAGCAATGACAGATCGTTGGTATATGGTGGCACATCTATAGACACCAAATAGAAGTCACCGTTGATACTGTTGGCGATTTCGCCATCGACATCAATGACAGTCGCGGGGACATAATTTATTCCATCAATTGCATACGCTACGGTAAAACGTTGTAACGGACTGCCTTCACGAGCCTTAGCCGCCAATGATAGACGTAACTGCACGGTATCAAGTACAGACCCAGGAGTGAATTCTGGCAAAGCAAAACCATCAAATACCAGAGACTTGGCCACACAACCAGCGACCGAAGCGCAAGATTGTCCACCAAAATCCACCACAGCTGGAGTCTGGGTGTCTGTTTCATCTACCACTTCAGTTGCGGTTATGGAGTCGTCTGCTCCACTATCAGTCGTTGATCCAACTTCTTCACCATCAGTAGTATCAGATTCGCTGTCTAAGTCACTCTCGTCAACCTCGGAAGAGACTTCCGTTTCTGGTTCGTCTATTATCGTATCAAGCTGAACTTCATCGTTCGCTACGTCCTGCATAGCGTCAGTTAAATCCGTCGATTCATCAAATTGCGCCAATGGGAATTTTGTCGCCGCTGGTAGTGGCAAACTGAAGTTAACGCTCACTGGCTCAGTGTTTGAATCAGTCGCTGGTGTCTCATTGATGTTATCGGCACCCGATTCTGTATCAGTCTCATTATCATCCGCATTAGTTTCAACAGGTTCAATCGCATCACCATCTAATACTGGATCAGTGACTACATTTTCCTCAGTCGGTAAGGTCGGCTCTTCGTCTACATTTTCACTAGGCGTATCTTCTGGCGACGCTCCATCATTAACTGGTGTAAAAATCCAATAGGCCGAATTTTGTTCGGTAAAATTTTGATACAGACCATCATCATCAACCTCCTGCATCAAAACCGACTCCAATCCAGCAAAACCTTCACTAGTGACGTTGCCTGGAACTATAATCAGATCTTCGGTCTGGTAGACAGTGCGGTCAACATATGAGTACGCCAAAATACCGCTGACACAGACAAAGACCAGCAGCACCCTCCAAGATAGGCGGTTTAAATTCGGAATTAAATGCGACACACTCTAACGCCAAAATTGTTTCCAATTTTGGTACATATAGTATAACGCGCTAGGGTCTAAACCCTAGCGCGTTATGACTGTTAGTATGTGGATTTGTGAAGAATTTACTTCAAAATTGTTTTTACGTCATTGATTTCCTTTTCAATCAAGGTCTCAGATACTTCAAGGGCTTGATTGAGTCCCTCGACGGCTTCTTTTTCTTTCTTTGATAGACGCGGACGCTTGGTAATCAGGTTGATCTGATCATAAATTTCGTCACGCAAAGCCGAGAATATTTTCTCCATTTGATCTTGAATCTCACGTGTTTCGCGTCGTAACTTATCCTCTCTGGCTTTATTTAGTTTTCGTTCATACCAGATGTATATGAACTGCATAGCAATCACTAGTAGTAGCAAGAAAGTGAAGATGTTGCGTCCTGTAAAGTAGTCCCAGATAGATGTCTCCACTACTACTTCGGCTGGTTTTATCCAACCCGCTGTTATCTGTACCGCCACAGTGGCTTCACGAATATTGCCAGCTTTATCGTGGGCTACAACCTTTACGGTATAAGTACCATCCTCCAATTCTTTGAGCAAGTAACCGATCTTAGCCTCATCCGGCGTTACTTTGATTGGCTCCTTGTCAGCAATAGTCATCTCATAGAAGTCGATACCAGAAGTGACGTCCTGTGCTTCAAAGTTTAATTGTGGGAAGCCAGTTGGTGAATTAGAGATGCGAACATCTATAGTAAAGGCCTCAGGAGCAGTCGTATCAATCATCACCTTACGATTGAGGACAGCCCCCCAACCAACCTGGTTCTTATACTTGATACTTAGGTACTGAATACCGTCGGTAACATTATCGGCAGAAAGGGCAAACTCTTTAATTGGTGGATTGGAAATGGCTGACTTGGTGAGTTCGGGTTGATTGTCAGACGAGGTAGACATCATGACGGCCAACTCGTTGACATCAAACGGAATTTCCCATTCAAAGAGACCATTCTTGGTACTGTACCAAACCTCGGGGTCTAGAAAGGTTTTAGATCCTACTTCCGGTGAGCGTGGCGGATCACCAAAGACAATGGCCGCATTATCATCTTCTTCTGCAGACTCAGGTTCCTCCGGTTCAGGTTCGGGTTCAGTTGGAGTAGTTGGTGTTGGGGCCGCTGCCACAGTGAAGGAACCACCAGTACTCTTGGCATACACATCAGTACCACGACCATCAGCAGCCAAAACTGAAGCACTTGATACTGTTAGTGACCCGGTACCAGCTGCCACAGCTCTAAAGGTGACACTAACGAGATTAGACTGAGCGGTAAAAGGGGTTGGACTACCACCACCAAAAGTGACAGTACCGGCTGAATTGGAGAAAGTTGGTTCAGTGGTCCAAAGCGAGAACACCGAACCGGTCTTGCTAACGTTGGTTACCGATAGGACGGCCGGGTCAAACTTCAAAGAAGCCTCAACCGCATTAACACTTTGCCCACCTGGCGCTACTCGCACCGAGACGGTAAAAGTTTGTCCCGGGGTGTAGCTACCAGTAGCGGGTGAGACAACCAAATCAGCTGCCCAAGCAGACAAAGCCGAGGCCAGATAAAAAGCTGTTCCAAACAGGAAGATAGCGAGGGCTTTTTGGTATTTGAGTGGTAATGAGAACATAAGAACTAATTGATACGGCTAGGGCTACTTGCTGGTTTTGGCTATGCGCTTACGATCAGCGACTACTTTTAACTTAACTTTTTCCTTTTCCTCTGGCTTAAGTAACGGCAAGATCAAAATCAAAACACCATTTTTGATCTTGGCTTCGGCCTTTTCAATCTCGACACTTTCAGGCAAAATAATGCGTCGGTAAAAATCACCCCAAACACATTCCTCAGTAAAGTAAGCGCCACGGGGATTATTGCGCGGAAATACCAAAAACTCTGGACGAATCCGCCTGCCCTCAATCAAAACTATATCAGCATCACCTTCAATAGATACATGCACATCGTTCATGTCAGCCCCTGCGGCCTGCGCATAAATAACAATCATGCGCTCCGTTTGGAATACATCAACATCAAGTTGCGCTACTTTATCAACCGCAGTCTCCTCTTCACTGGACTGCAGGGTTTGATCAGAACGAACTCCTCTTCCTTTTAATCTTTGAAGGAATGACATACAAATTCACTATTCATTATATAAGGTTAAGATGAAGTTTTTGGTCGTTACCCACAAGTGCGTCAACATGTCATTGAGACCAAAATAATTAGTGCGGTACTGCCCTAACCAGTCCAATTAAATAACAAGATCGAGAAGTCGGTTAGGTTGACCTTGCCATCTTGGCTGATATCAGCTGGTGGATTTGAGTTACCACCGTTACTATTCCACCAATAAAGCAAGATCGAGAAGTCGGTTAGGTTGACCTTGCCATCTTGGTTGAGGTCGGAACTACTTGAAACCGCCTTGCTGGGTCCACCGACGCCATACATGGTGTACTGCGAAAAGTTTGTAAACAATATCCCTTCTTCGGCTTTGGCCCGAGTGCGATACGTGCCATTGGTAAAGCTAGCTGTGTCAACCGTGACACTCCAAGCGCCGTTACTGCCAGCGGTGGCAGTATAAGTCTTTCTTGAGGCGCTACTTTTTTCTTTTTCATTCTCCAAGGTCACCTTGGCATTAGGCAGAGTATAACCAGAGATGGTCAGGGTGGTTCCAGGATTAACCGGGTCTGGGGTAACTTTGATTGAGGGCGGGATATTGATATTAGAAAGAGCAGAAGAACGCGCTCCCACTACAGTAAATGAGGTGCTGAAAGTGGATGACTTGGTATTGGCTACATCCAGTGCATAGACACCAAAGGTATAAGCGCCGCGGGCAATCTCAGTAATGGTAACCGAGTATCGACCCGCACCATCAGCTACCGCCGTCGCAGCGATTTCACCATCGACCAGCGCCGTAATCTTGGCTCTGGGGGAAGCCAGACCCGTGATAATCACTTCACCGTCACCGCTACGATAAGGTCCGTCTGAACTTTCAAATCCCCCGCCACCGTCATTACCTGATCCACCGCCGGAACCACCGCCAGAACCACCGCCAGAACCACCGGTACCAGAAGAGCTACCATCAGATGGTGCTTGTCCGGAGCCACCACCACTGGTACCACCGGAGTTGTTACCGGTACCACTACCACTATTACCACTACCGCTACCATCACCGGTTACACTACCGTCGGTATTGGAAGTACCAGTAGGCGGGGCATTAACCGTAAACATAATCGGATAGTCATCGATGTTAAAGTTACCTTCATCATCGATACAACGAACATAAAATATATTAACGGAATTTGGTATTACTGCCACTACGTGTGAATGTACGACCAAGCCTGTATTATCAAACTCGTTAGTCATAGCTGAATAGGCCGTATCCGCGACCATCGAGTAGCGACAAAAGGCAAACTCGTCAGTTTCCAGCGAAATTTCCACACTAATAGTTGTTCCACTAAGTTCACCCGTCGGTTGACCATTAAAACGCAGCGGTGGTATCTCTTCAGTAGTATCAACCGGACCGACCCCTACCGCCTCAATAACAGCCATCAAGAAACCAGCATTGGCCATTTCTGTACCGACATTATTATAGACATGCAAAGCAAATTCATGAGTACCGACAGTACTACTATTTTGAATTGGCTTAACATCAGACGGAACCGTAGTGGTACCGGTACTAGTACTAAAAGTTTCATATCCAGCCTCACTTTGACTGGTATGGTTACCGATCTTTAATTCCAAGACGCTACCAGCTGTAATACCAGCGGTGGTATTAAGTTTATAAATAATGCCACCACCCAGGCCTGAACTAATCGTCACCAAGTCATCAGTCGTAGACAAAACAGCGCCAACATCCCGCCTAGTGCCATTGACTAACAATTCCACATTTCGTACCGGCGAAAATTCTGTACTAGTTGAGACAAAAAAGTCACTCGGGGTATCAATCTCAATCGTACTCTCAGCCGGAATAGTGGTATCAAGGGTGAAAGTAAAAGTATGGTTTGACCAATCGTTAGGAGCGGAATTAGAAATAGTATCTTTGTACTGCAAAATATTACGCGCCAGCGATAAATTAGAACCGAACATAAAGGCTCCCACACAAAAAGCCAGTATGGCTATTACAGCTATACACCACGCTACTTGGCGCTTTTGTACCATGATTTAATTGTAACGCACCAGTGAGGCTATTTTGTTTCCCCCTCCACAGCTTCTTCTAAGACAAATCCACCAGCTTGATGATTCCATAGACGGGCATAAATGCCACCAAACTCAAGCAAAGCGTCATGACTACCGTCTTCAACGATCGCCCCACCCTCCAAAACAATAATCCGATCCATTTCGCGTAAGGTAGATAACCGATGCGCAATCGCTATAACTGTCTTACCCACCATCAAAGTGTGTAACGCCTTCTGTATCTCGACTTCACTTTCTGAGTCTAAGGCTGAAGTCGCTTCATCTAGGACTAAAATCGGCGCATCTTTCAACATGGCACGCGCGATGGCAATACGTTGTTTTTGTCCACCCGAGAGCTTCACCCCGCGTTCACCCACCAATGTATTATATTTTTCGGGCAATAGATCGATGAAGTCATGAGCGTAAGCTTTTTTAGCCACGGCAATGATTTCTTCTTCTGTGGCATCTGGTTTGCCGTAAGCAATATTCTCCCGGATAGTGCGGTGAAACAAAGCTGGTTCTTGCGGCACTACTGCAATAGCACGTCTGAGACTAGCTTGAGTGACCTGTGCAATATTTTGGCCGTCAATAGTAATGGCTCCGGACTCAATATCGTGCTCACGTAGAAGCAGGGAGACGAAAGTGGTCTTACCTGCACCAGAAGGCCCAACTAAACCAAGACGTTCTCCGGGCTTAATACTTAGATTAAAGTTATTAAAAATAGGCGACTCGTTATAAGTAAAAATAACATCATTCCAGTCGATTTTACCTCTTTCTACAAATAGTGGACCAGCACTTTCTGTATCTGTAATAGAATGTGGTACTAAAATTTCTCTTAGGCCATCTTCCATCTCGCCGATCTCACGTGCTGCATTAACCATCATGCGTCCAATGTGTATCAAATTGCCCATTAACTGAGTAATAATGGCTAGGATAAACACAAATTCACTTGATGTAATCAGGTTATTATTCCAACGTCCTACCAACCAATAAAACATCAACAATGAACAAACAAACAGGATTAGCGAATTAAGTAGTTGGGTGCGATCTGTATACATCCAATTGGTTATAGCTAAATCGGTCCAGCGCTTGCTATCATTTGCTATGTATCTCCGCTCATCATCAATCGCTGCGTACTGTCTAGCAGCAGCAATATTTGAAAATATATCGACCATACCACCGCGCATTTTACTGGCAGCGGCCGCTGCTTGTCTTGAGCGCTTGCGCTTACCAGGTAAGAATAGCCGATTGACTACAACTAGTGCAAAGATGAGAAACACAAATACTACAGCAGACCTTAGATCAACGGTAAAAATGAAATAGAAAGAAACCAGCAATGAAACAAGGAGTGTTAAGTAGGACCAAACGATATCATGTAAAAGACTTTCGGTGGCTGACACAACACTATTTATTTTTGTTAATAACGAACCTGCAAAGCGATTAGAAAAATAGGTATGACTATGGGAAAGAACATAGGTAGCCAAAACATCATTTGCTAGACGACGAGAGAGTGGATGCCAATAGTAGCTTGCAATAAAGCTACCCGCGCGATTGGTAAGCTGTATTACAAATACCGCACAAGGAAATAGCAATCCATAACGTAGGGCTTCAGCTTGATTCCCTTCTTCAATCGCTTCCACAATCCATTTAAAGAAAAGTGTGAGCGATTGATTACAAACAGCAAAAATTATAGTCAAAAGCACTACCAGTAAAGCTGCTGGCCAAAAAGGTTTCGTAATATACCAAATAAATGACCACGGGGTACTTGGAATACCAGCAGTTAGTTTATTTTGAGGTGACATAAATGTTCTTTAATGTACCACAAAGACTCTTCTAACGCACACAGCGAAAACCAATGCCAGGCGACACAAAGGTGGGTAAAATATTGGCTTGCACTGCATACAAACCACCATCTTCACCACTACCATAAAAGCCTCCGCGCACAATGCCAAAAGTCCCAGTAGCATCACTTTTGATATAATCAGACGCAAATTCAATCACTGGGGTCGATGATGACATGGTAGGAATACCAGAGGCATTAACCATTGCCACATAACCAGAACTCGCCAGCGTAAAGTCTCCCACACTGCCAGATACCACATCATCACTCACCCATTCCCAGACATTTCCAGGCAAATTAACAGCCTGATCAGACGTTAAACACAGATCTGTAGCCTGGTGTGGTGTAGGAGATGTCTCAGAAAAATTGCAACTACCAACATCACTGCTTAGAGCCAAATTATACCATTCATCGGCTGTCGGTAAGCGTTTACCAGAGCGAGCACAAAGTTGGCGTGCCTCTTCACGCGTGACATAGCGCCAAGGCACAGCCTTCATAAGTGCACCACTAGCCTGGCAGGTAGGCACGGCCAGATTGCCTTTGGTAGCTTGTGGAGAGTCAGTGACCGCCTGCGGACAACTGCTATCTGGCACCGCTTCAAAACGGTCAACACACAATACTCCTGGTACCGCCTGGACTGGTACCATATCGTCTGGACAGATACCTTCTTCATTATACAAATCAACCGCCTTAATGCCGACAGTACTAAGCGCCACTGCTCCTACCACGACCGTTAGTGTAATGAGTATAGTACGCACGATTACAATAAATTAATGGCAATCACAAAATACACGACCAGCGTCAGTACATCACGTACCATCGTAGCCACCGGACCACTGGTGAGGGCTGGGTCAAAACGTAGTTTTAAAGCCGAATAAGGAATAGCCAAAGCCACCAAAGCGGCCAACAAAATCGTAGATACCAGTGACACGAACATCACTAATACCAACTCCGGCGCCTTAAACCACCAACTCGTCATACTCGCTACTATCAGTCCAAACACTACCGCCAACGTGCCGGTAACGGTAAACTCACGTGTGACATATTCCCTATACCGAGACCATTTATTAAGTTGTGTATCAAGGGCCAACGCCCGTACGAAAATAATCTCAGTTTGTGAACCAACCGCATCAGCCATATAGACCACCAAGGGTAAAAAGGCAACCAAAAGCACATTAACCGCCAGAGCTTCTTCAAAGGCTTGAACAATTAAGGCTGCTACAATACCGCCACCAAGACCGAGTAAGAGCCATGGAAAACGCTTCCTAATATGCAAACTAGCACTACCAGAGAGTAGTGAATTTTGTGAATCCTCAAGCATCGGTGCTCCGGCATGAATGAGAGTGTCATCGATACGTGCGTAGTGCAAAATATCACGAATCACGTCAGGCGTAACAACGCCAAGTAGCCTTTTACGATCATCTACTACTGGCACGGCCTTGAGTCTGTGTTTGATAGCCATCAAGGCTACCGCTTCAGCCCTCATGTTTGCAGTGACTGTAATCAAAGAATCTTTCGCAATAGTAACGAGTATAGTTTGTTCACTATGAGTTAAGATTTCTTTGATAGAAACCACCCCCACCAACATACGTTGCGCATCTGCCAAGTAAACATACGCCACACTAGAATAAGAACGCGCATGTTGCCTTAGATGAACAATCGCCTCACCTACGGTCGCCTTGGGAGACAAGACCGGTACCGCCTCCACCATACATTTTGCTGCATGTTTGTATCGATACATAGCCAATTTACATTATAAGGCGTACATACACCTAAAACCAATCGCGCCACTGGAGAACTCACCGGTTACCGTACCTTGCACACTATACAAACCACCATCTTCCTTCGCCCCAAAAAAACCGCCGCGCATAAAAACTACCTCTGTGTCTGGTTTTGACCAGACATAATCATCACCGAACTCAACATGAGGCACACTGTCTGATAAGGTTGGCAAACCACTATCAGTCACCGCAGCGACATAACCAGCTTCCGGTAGTTTGGTCCCCTCTTTGACCGTAACAAACTCCCACACGTTACCAATCATGTCATAGGCACCACTGCCAGAGAGGCATTGTTCGTTATTGCCAGTTGGGTTTAGACCACCGGATAATTGGCAATATTTAGTGTTATCTGGAGTTCCTAAAGCGGTTTCGTACCAAACTTCTTCCGCGATCAAGGACTTGTTGGCACGGGCACACAACTGCTTGGCTTGATGATAAGTCACAAACCGCCAAGGCAATACCTCGGCCTTTGACACTGGCTGACAGTCTGGTGTATTTAAATTGTCAGCAGTATCCAATACCGACTGCGGTTCAGCCTGTGGGCATTTTGGACCAACTCCAGCTTCGTATTGATCGACGCAATATTTACTCCCCAAAACCAGCACCTCAACGGTACCAGCTGCACAAGTAGGTATCTGACTATGGATCAAGCTAGACAACAAAGTCGACTGACTCCCCCGCCAGGTATCAGCCGCATCAATACCAAGCGTCGTAAAAACCAACGCTATAAGAACCACGAGCACGTAGCGTACCATCTCTACATCATACACTAACTGCTTCAGATTTTAGGATCGTACACACAGCGAAAGCCCACACCGGCTCCGGCAAAATTAAGGTCTATATTAGCCTGCATACTATACAACCCAGCATCACTACGACTAGAAAAAAATCCGCCACGCATAATTACTTGGCTACCTTGACTATTGAACCAAGCGTAATCGTCATGGAATTCTGGCACCGAGGTTGAGCTGGTTTCCATCGGCACACCTTTATTATTTATACTTGCAACATAACCTTCACCGGGCACCCTAAGTCCATCCAAATTACCATCAATCACCTCATCGGAAACAAATTCCCACACGTTACCAATCATGTCATAGGCACCACTGCCAGAGATACATTCAGGAGAACCGGTATGGGCGACACTGTTTGTCCCTTCGATAACACAAGACTTACCATCACGAGTACCTAAAGCGGCCATATACCACTCTTGATTGGTCGGGAGACGTCCGCCTTGGAGCGCACAGAGTTCGGCTGCTTGCGCCTTGGTCACATAGCGCCAAGGTATAGCTCCGGGCACACTCACTGGTAAACAATCTTCGTCAGCAATATTTTTTACAGTATCAAGGGTACTAACCGGCGCAGCTATCGCACAACCATCTCCAATCGAAGCTTCGTATTGATCGATACACAACAAGAGTCCTGATACCTGCACCTGACCCTTCGGACATAATTCATCAGCTTTACCACTAGTCAGATCTCGCCACCATGATGAGGACGGTGAATGAGTCGTAGTCGCATCGATAGTTAGCGAGGTGATAACAACACTGACTATAATAATCAAGACACTTTTAGCCAGCTTAAACATGATAGTCACTTAAGTCGTGGTCGGCTCTTTAGTTAATAGGAGAGCCTCTCTACTTCTCACATAATCCAAAGCATAATTGAGCACAATCAAAACTAACAAAATAAACAAAATGGTAGCCAAAACAAAAGTCCCGGTGTCAAAAGTCTTAGAACCACCACCGTTTAATTGCACGTCGATTTCCCTTTCGGACAAAGCTAGTTCTCTCGCTTCTAGTTCGCGCTCTTTGGCGGTTAAAGCGGCGGTGATTTGATTAAATTCGTTTGGAGCCACACCCACAGTCACTCCCACCGCATTGGCTAGATACTCTTTGGCATTATCAGCCAAATGCGCTGAAATATCACTCAAGAGACCAGCCTCAAACACCAACATCACAGCCACTACAGCACTGACAATACGCAACAGGCTATGGTATGTAGAATCAGCAATCATACACTTAGTATACCCGAAGGACCGTCTATGAAAATAGGATGAGGAGGATAATGAAGAACAGCGCTGTCACTGTCATCATAACTAAGAAAATCAGTAATAATGGATTGCCGGAATTTTGTCGACGTTGTAACTTACGTCCACTCATCGCTTGATAATAAGATAACTTGCGTCTGACGTACAACTTAATCGAGATATAAGTGATAAGTAGTAAGGCGGCCAAGATGCCCAAAGCCGGGCCAATAATCTTCATTGGTAAAATCCAAAAAGTTACAGTACTGGAGATGGTTTGTTTTGCACCTTCTTCTCCAAAGACTGGGCTGACAACCGCCTCATAACGACCAAAGCCATAGCCTTCACCGACCCAATTTAGAGTATACTCACGGGTACTTCTAGGGAAAATAGCAGCGGCTGATTCATTGAAGATTAAATTCTCTGAAACCTTCTGACCGAACATATTGGTGATCTCCAGTGGTCCGGTGGGACGCACCAATGTATTACCACTGTTTTCAATCCGTACATTGAAGTTCACGTTTGGTGAACCATAAATGTAATTGTCTGTTGAAAATTGGCGAATAGAGGCTTCTTCCATTACTTCGCCAGCTACTCGGAGTGAAATAATATTAGCCACTTCATATCCAATCGCCGCTCCACTTTCACGTAGTTTTGGTGGCTCCATCGAGACAAAGATACCGGCAAAGTGGTTACCTGGAGCCGCGTCCGTAGGCACTGTGACAGTAAAGGTTAATGGCACTTCACTGCGTGGTCCGACCACCATACTCTCTTGTTCAAGAACAATCCAACTACTCATATCGAGACTGGTAGTCTCTTGCTCTTCATCAGCATAAACTGGCACATTACCATCTCTTACCCCCACAATGTCACGTCGACCTAGATAAAAGGTCTGCTCCACGTCACTTTCGTTACGAATCGAAACTGAAAATTGTTTAACTGCACCAGGATCAATCGCTTCTTCGACGGTGGCTGGCTTAATAGTTATACCAGAACCTTCTTGTGCGTAAGTTGTTTCAGTTAACAAAAAGGTTGAAACGGCGGAAATAAAAACAAAAACCAAACATAAAAAGCGTTGCATGCACCAAATATCATTATTGTAATGTTTCTATCATAACATTAGACCGCTGGACAAAACCCCACTATAAACAGCAAAAGAAAACTCCCCGATGGGAGTTTTCTTTTGCTGTTTAGTCTAACCGACGATTAGAAGGTTGGAGTAGCAATATATGTCAGGATGGTGTTGTAGTCATCACCCGCTTCCTGGAGTGGTGTGATCTGAATAGCATAAGCTATATCAGTTGTACCAACATCAGCAGTGGTTCCATCAGCAGGGCCGGTGTGACTGAAGATTTGTCGAGGAGTGGTACTAGCAGATACGAAGAGTGCTGAACCGAACTCATCACCGTTTAGGTTAGAGTCCTCTGAGGTAAGACCCCAGTGACCCCAAGTATTCTCGTTAAGAATGGCGTTGGTTGGTGCTGCCCAAGCTGCCGGGGTATTGGTGTATGCGCCATCGATGAATCCATCAATGTCAGCACCGGTTGATGAAAGCAAGTTCTGATCTTGCTCTACTGTTACCACAAAGCCGTTACGGGCATTAGTTGTAACATCAAGTTTCTGTCCTAATACTTTTGGTATACCAGCTACTAGCGTACCGAAAGGAATTGAAGTAGCGGTAGTTGAACCAGTCGTAGTTGTTCCATTAATCGCAGTTGAAGTTGCTAGACCATTTACCACAAAAGTAAATGAGGTATCAACGACAGCTGTAACATCGACGTTATCTAGAATTGCTACTCGTGTGCGACCGGTATCACTGGCCCCCGCTGTCACGTAGAATTCATATGAACCCGCTGTAGGATTAGTGACACGATTAGTACCAGTGGTTCCGAAAGTAGCATGTGTTCCGATCTCGATCACAACCGTTGAACTGGCTGCGATGGTTGAGTTGTTAGAAGCAATAGTCAAGACTGCGCCTGAAATAGTTGCTCCCCAAACTCCTGGTGCTGCCGCAGCAGCTAGAGTTTGATCAACTCCGTTAACTGTCATATCGATATCACCGAAGGCAACTGATCCCGTAGCAAACCCGGTTGGGAAAGTTATTGTGATGTTACCTCCAGCCAATACACCAGCTGAAGTTGAGGCGAGCACAAATCTAATCGTGTGATTAGAAAGAGCCGATACATCAGAGTCTGATAAGGTGTTGCTCACCTGAGTGAGGTTAGCTGCCTGTGCAGTACCGTAGAAACCTACTGATACTACTAACACAGCAGCAGCAACGAGCATCGCGACTACTCGGTGCAAAGCTTCAACATTAGTTGAAATTTTGTACATGTTTATTTATTTTAAATAACTAATCTGTAGTCGCAGGCGACTCTGCGGTACAAGCTCGAATGAGGGTGGAGAGTATAAGAGAGATTTTGTGAAAAAGCTCAGCCAATCGTCTTATACATCCTCATTCGATCTGTATACATTATAAAAAGTATTGTCACTTTTGTCTCAAATGTTGTGTTGATAACTATTAAACACCAATTGTCTATAAGCCAATATAACGTTATTTAGTATGATTTTTTTACGGACAGCAGAATTGTTAAATTAATTTTAACTAAAACCCAACTGTCTATTACGACTTTAATTGGTCTTTACTAGCGGTATATCAGCCCAATTTGTCGTATACGACGGTGAGATGATTTGTTCTTTGGCTTGCCAGGATAAACCTTGTTTGTATTTGCCTAAACCAATCAAATCATAACCAAATTGTTGATTGAGAGTATCGCGAACCAAGTCAATCACAGTGGCTTTACTAACAGTCTCTTCCGGCGCAAAGAGCGCTACTGGCACGAAAGCTTTGGGGGTAATCATTGACGCCACAATACCAACTTTGTTATAAGCTATGCCAGCTTTAAAGTGCTGTTCGACAAATTGATCAATCAGTCGCAAGGCGAAACTAGTACTATCTATAGGGGTGGCAAAATTATAGCTAAAAGATTGACTCTCTGACGCAAAATCACCATAACGCGAAGTGCCTAGATAAAATTTGACACAACCAGTGACCAATTCCTTTTGTCTTAATTCATCAAAGACATTGGTAATATGATGCGCCAAAGCGTCTTTAATCACTGCCTGATTACTAGTTTTGTTGGCAAATGAACGGGAAGAGGTTAGGCTTTTCGGATAACTAGCGCCAGTGGTCAAAGGATAAGCCACTACACCAGATAATTCACTTTGTAACCTGATACCAGTCACTCCAAATAAACTACTCAATCTAGCCGGGTCGGTAGTTACCAAATCTTGTACGGTCTTGATCTTGGCTTCACCATACCGCAACGCCAAACGACCACCCACCCCCCAGACTTCACCCAAGGCCACCGTCGCGTAATCAGTAACAAAATTGTTATCCGCAACCCCGATTCCACCACGTCGTTTTGCGCGCGCATTGACCAGTTTGGCCTGGGTCTTGGTATACGCCACACCTAAGGTAACCGGTATCCCTACCCGCCGTTCAACCTGCTCTTTGATCAGTCTTAGATGGTCAGTTAGGGTCTCTGTATTAGGCGCCTTAATGGCAAAAAAGGCTTCATCAATTGAATAGATTTCTACCGGTGAAAGTAGTTCTTTGACCACAGTAAAAACCCGCGCGGAGATATCACGATATAATGAGAAATGGGAAGAAAAGCAGGTAATACCCTTGTCTTTTATAATGTCTTTTATCTGGAAATAAGGGACACCCATCGGTATACTCATGTCCTTTACCTCTTGCGATCGGGCCACAACACAACCGTCGTTGCTAGACAAAACCAAAACCGGTTTACCTTCCAAATCGGGCCGGAACAAACGCTCACAAGAAACGAAAAAGTTGTTACAATCAATTACACCAATGAAGCTCTGCATACACTCTATTATAACAAACAGCGCTCTTTCGCAGAGCGCTGTTTGTTACCACTATAGTGACTTCCAAATGTTAGCATCTTCTTCGCCGTCGATCTTGAAGATGGCAATCCCCTGCAAATCATACTTGGCGGCTAACTTGATTTTATCCTCAATAGCGGCCGCATCACTGTAGGTGATAAAACGAACCGAAACCGTTTTGCCAGTTCGATTGGCGTAAGCTAGAGCTTTAGCAGCTGCCTCATAGCCTTTAGGGGTACTCTTGGGGATTTTTTCTTTATTTAATTTTGTATATTGACCATCGCTAGGAAAATAGCTCATCACCGCTTCCCCGCCGGCACTACGCCCAATGGGAGTTTTGTAAATTTTCTTGGACAACTCTTTAATGCGCGGTGGGTTAAGTGTAGCGACTCTGGTATAGTTACTATACCAATCTGGCGCTACCGTAACGTCCCACGCTCGACCATAAGTAGCTACTCCTAATGCCACCTTATCAGCCGAAAAATCTTCAAGGGCCAAAGTAATGACTTTTTCTACCCATTCTTTATCAGCTACTGGCGCATACGGTACACCCGCACGCTTCTTATTCAGAGTTAGATCAGCCCGCTGTTGATCATAGGTCATCAGCTCAATACGATCACAGTACTTCTCAATCTCTTGGTAGTCGTTAGCGTAAGTTAGTGGGTTGGGCACAGTAGTATAAAGGTCTACCGCCGGAGTACGGGCTTCAATCGCACAAGTGAGCAGTCGATCGCCAAGTTCGGCTTTTAACTCCTTCAAAAATAAAGAAAAATAATCAATCGTTTCAGCATTTTTATCTTCATAGTCGATATTAATACCATCATATTTCCCTTTCTCCACTATGCGCACAATCGCTTCTATCTGACCCTGACGCAACTTAGTATCGCTTAAAACGGTATGGATTTGATCACCATCAAACCAAGAAACCGTCGGGATAATCTCCACTTTGTTCTTACGGGCTGTTTTGAATAAACTTTGCCATTGTTTTTCAGAAAGATTGGCCTTATCAACCACACTACCCGCTGCATCCACTTCAAAGGCAAACGGATAAATAGTATCCAACTTTTTAATGTTTTTATTAGCACTTTTTACCCCTTCGGTATCACTCCACCAAGGAATCCAGCCAGACACTTCACCTTCATAGGTTGTCGCCGCCAAAGCGGTTGATGATAGTCCAAAAATTATTAAATACAGACCGATAGTGAGGGTTAAGCGGATCGGAATTGAAAGCAAAGACATGTAATATAGGACGCGCTAAAGCGCAAATACTTACCAGTAACTTTTACACTCTACCGTGAGTTATAGCTTTTGGAAAGGGAGACGTGACATGCCAGATAAATCACCAGAAGAGAGAGCAGAGGTGCTCTACCGGCTCCGACTGAAGCATCACAGCGAGGGGGAGACGCCCACGCCTACTTTCGAAGCGGCGCTCCTCGATATAAAGGAGATCGACAAAAAGTACGGGCGTTATAATCCGCACCGCTTTGACTACTGAGGACGGCCTGACCGAAGGCCGTCTTTTTCGTATCAAAACCGCCTAACGCTACCAGTCACCACCCCCCAGATATAACACCCTTCTTCTTTATTGATAGCAATCGGATCATAATCACAATTAGCTGATTCCAGCCATAATTGGTTTTGGGATATTTTTAAACGTTTGACTACCAAACCACCCTCCACCACCGCAATTACAATCGCCCCATGCTTCACCTCTACACTCCGGTCTACCACCAAAATATCATTAGAAAAAATACCCACTCCCTCCATTGAGTCACCCGCCACCCGGACAAAAAATGTACTCTCAGGATGGGAGACGAGATGATTATGTAGATTGAGATTAGCTTCAACCAAATCGTCACCCGGGGCCGGGAAACCAGCGGCTGGGGATGACGCAAATAGCCTCCCTGTGGGCAACTTGTCACCCAAATCGAAGCTAGTGGCCATTTTGACGACCTTAGTTACTCTCGACATAATTAGGCAATTAGTACACCTTGAGTGATTAGGAGATGCACAAAAAATAGTAGTGACATCAATCCAAGCAAAGCCACTCCCGACCAAATACGACGTGGTTCGTGGTACTTTGCTGCCAACATAATAGACAAAAACAAACTAGTCGCTACACCCGCCCCAACCACCAAGTAGAATATTTGTAATAGCCGAGCGGGGCTAGTCATCACTCCCCACCAAGTACTTTGTGGGGCAACATTTTCATTAGTAGCTGTCAGTACTGGTGTCAAACCAGACGAAGTTGCCAAAAAGCTCTCTTGATAAAAGGTCGTGTCATTAATTTGCAAAACTGGTTCGATCTCAGGCATAACACTGATTGGTGCCAATATCTCCTGTGGTAACTGGTCAGGTTCTGATACTACCTCCGCCGCTGTGACACCAGCTACCTGTCTAGTATCGACTGGCAAAACTGTTAGTTCATCAACCATAGACTCCCCATCGTCTGCATTATTTGACGATAATGGTGTGGATGAGGCTTGCAACTGCCCTGGTGTACCAAACAACTGCACTACAAAGACGGTGGAAAATCCCTCGTATTCGCCTTTGGCTGTACCAACACCAATTTCGGTATAATTACTATTCACAATATTGGCACGATGAGTGGGTGACTGCATCCATGCATCGACCACATCACTCGAATCAGTAAAATGCACGGCCAGATTTTCACCGGCATGAGCAAAAACATATCCTACACTATCAAACCAATACCAAGGTGAGACTCCCGCTGGACTATAATGGGCAAAATATTCATAGCGAGCCATATCTTCAGCCTTTTTTTGCGCCGCCTGATCCAAGACTACACTACGTTTTAGGGTCGCCAACTCCAGATCACTGCGCTCATCGTTGGTTTTTTCCACAATGACAGCTGGTAGCACCGCTGCTCGTAACCATTCTGACTCTTGCCAAAACAATGCCCAAATGTTGCTGGCTGTAAAAGAGAGTATAATCAAAAACAACATCCCAAAAATGGCCATTTCTTGTAACAACCAAGGTTGATATTGATTACTCTTTTGCGGCCAAATGATTTTGGTCAAACTAGTCATAATTGATATCAATTATAACATATCACTTAATTTTACAGTCTCCAGGTCGTATCACTATCGGCACAAATAGTATTATTGATATAAGCTCTAGTCGTCTTGTACACCAAACCTGTAGGAGCCAGCGCGGCTAATTGGTAATGTTGCTGCCAAGGTGCGAGAATCTCATTAAAATGGTCAGTCTGCAGGGCTTTGACTTGGTCCATCGTCGTTTGGTCATACACACCACTTAACGGCGTAAAATAACCAAAGCGTGTCAAAAACAATTGCAACTTCATGACTTCTGTACGCGGATTAGGCCAATTGGGGCCTAAATAACTCTGTAAGTAACGACCACAGACGGGCGTGCTGGTCGCTACTCCAAGAACAGTGGGGGTCGGTTTATCTACTGACTTCACCTTTGTTCCAGTAGACTTCTTACCACCGGCTTTAGCATGCCGATTGAGGAAGTCGCAAGTTTTTACAACCGTCACCCCACTCTCCTCCACTACAGAAAAAGTAAGATTGCAGCTGGTCACCTCGCCATTAGTAGACAGAACTATCGACTCACTATCGGCTATAACGCCGGTTTGTAACCAGTTATTCTTTAACTCTTCGGTTACCACCCACTGACCGGGAGTCACAAAAAATTCATAATAGCCATCATTATCACTTTCGTTCAATAGAACACTGTCATTATTGGTAGCCGAAACCTGCCAATTTTTGATTGGCTGGTCAATACCGACATCATAAAGCCCATTCTTATCCACATCTTCATAAATATGACCGGACAATTTATAAAGTGGCTCACTAAAACGATCAATATAAAATTCCGCCGACGCATAGAAGTCATCATCGGCTGACGCATCCTCTACCGGATCAATCACCAAACAATAAGTACCATTAACTAAAGTTTCAGTACTGACAGTCGCCGTAAAGTAGCCGTCCACTAAATCATAGGTTTCGGTCTGAGGCGACAGATCACCGAGTACCACCGGACCATCTTCTCCACAACTACCACTTGTGACATACCAAACAAATTCGTCGATATCATCATCCGCATCAACATATTCTGCCTCAATATCCATACCATCATTTAAAGTTAGTCCGTCTTCACCAGGAAACAACAACGTCAAAGACGGCGGTACGATGTCTTCATACGATATTTCCGCCGACACATCATATACCGTATCAAAATCAACCGGTGTCTGAGTCAGGGTAGATACTAACGTTCCCAAATCATCATACAATGTCACGGTGTCGCCAGTATTGTTAAGAAAAGCACTACCCCAAGTATCATCGCAGGTTACACCAACTGGCACAGCAGCGACGGTCTGACAGATTGTAAAACTATCTCCATTCTCCAATGTCACACCCGAAAAAGTATAAAGCAAATGATCAGCACCTGCTCCAGTCAAGTCATGGAGTGTCCAATTATTTAAATCAAGCACTATCCCGTCTATCGCTGAAGAAAAACTAATCGTAATAAACTCGCGGTCATATGTGATATCCGGTGCCATCATGACACTCAGATCCACCGTACCTGATACTCCTTCATTTTGAGCCAAGAGTAATAAGGGAAAAACACTCATCACTAATATTATTACTAATAGCAAGTGCCGATTGAGGCTATAAATTATTTTGTTCATAAGTTTTAACTAGATTATAACGCAAAAACCAACCATCTGGTTGGTTTTTGCGGATATTTGTTTGTTCTTACACTACCCTACAGTTTTGGCATTGCCTCACTACCGGGACAGACCATATTGTTTATGGTGTAACGAGTGGTTTTGTAGACATAGCCAGTACCATTGCTTAATCCCCAAGGAGTAAGGACAGACGCAAGATATTTGATCTGGAAAGAGCGTACCGCAGCATCAGTCGTCTCGTCAAAGATTCCACTGACACTAGTAGAAGACATGAAGCCTAGAGCTGCCAAAAAGACTTGTAGCTTTTTCACTTCATCAGGGTTATTGGCCTGATTGGCGCGCATATAATCCTTTAGATACATGCCATCGCAGACCAAACCAGGGACAACTACCGGCTCAGTAGTGGTCGCCACTGAACTAGTAGAAGCTCCGAGCACCTGGCCTTTGCCAGTTTGACGGACTCCGACCTTGGTACCACTTTGAGTTGAACGTGGTTCTTCGTATCTTTCGTTAAGGAAAGTACAATCATTACCACCTTTACGTTCCAAAGAATCTTCATTGACGGTAAATTCGCAGTCCATAAAAATCTCTTCTTCGGATTCTGACTCAGAATCTGGTAGGCCGATGTATCTGATACTGCCGTAATAGGCTCGAATCGCACGCCAGCCTGATGGCATATCTTCGGTCACACGCCAAACCCCGGCTGGTACTGCCAATTCATAATAACCATCATCATCGGTCATAGCAGTATAAGTTTCACCAGTCTCTACTTCCGTTGCAATAATAGTCCAATTAGCTACCGGAGTATCTACTTCGTAACTAAGAGCCTTATCTCCGTCACTATCTTCATATTTGTAACCTGATATGACATAAGTCGTTTCGGTAATATTGAAAGTCACGTTATCAAAGACGTCCTCCTCCAATTCTTGTTCGATGGGATCAACTTCAAAACAGTATTCGCCCGCTTCAAAGTCATCTCCATAAATATATACTTCAAGGTAGCCTGCTTCGTACACAGACTCAGTATATTCATCATCATAATATGCCCACAGCTCTCCTTCTTCACTAGCGCAAGAGCCTGAGAAAATATACCATTCTAGGCCATCAACGGTTTCATCGTTATCGAAGTATTCCGCTGTAAGCGTATAATACCCACTAATTTCTTCATCCTCAGCTGGTGCCGTAATAGTCACCTCATCAAACGACTCTTCCTCAGACGGTACCGGGTCTTCAATTGGTGTACAGTCAACGATTACTTCATCGGTACATGGCGGTAAGGCTGCCAATGACATAGCCGGCAAGCCGCTAGCCATAAGCAACGCCCCCAAGAGGACAAACTTAAACATCTTTTGCATGGTTTTTTGCATGTTAAAACTCTTAAAATAATGCTTCCACCTTAAGGATATAACAAACAAATAACTATCTCAATGGTGACGCTTAGACATTTGTACCGTACAATATAGTTGTTATGCAAAATATTTTATCTAAATTGATTTTTTCTACCGTATTATTCGCTACTCCCCTAGCCTTTACTTCCGCTTTTTCGGTCACCAACCGTACCATCGTAGAAGTGAATGAATTACAAACTCTGTATCTTCTCACCTTCGAGATTAACTACAACAACCATGGTGTGACTCTAAATAAAAGCGTAAAGCGTGGGCAAACAGCAGATGATACCCACCTCATTTATGCTATCACCAATGACTCTGGTCTGACCGTTAAAAGTGGTGTCGCCGCCGCCCGACTATTTGCCACAGCTAGTAGCACAAATACCGACTACCAAGTCACCGCCAACCAACCAGACTACTTTACTCTCGCGGTTTTGCACGAGAGAACTCCCAGCAGTACTCCCAGTGGCCTACAAATCAAATCTCTGCCATTCACCTTAACTCCAACTAGTGGCGCAGCCTATGCTAACGCGCTCCACGAACACGAATTGACTGCCTT
>JACCDV010056451.1_pt1 | contig 88124 bp, 87 predicted proteins | sample 7446131 | NCBI WGS metagenome assembly JACCDV01 (sample SAMN15323448, study PRJNA562643) | freshwater metagenome | isolation source: river surface water | place: USA:Blue River Watershed | collected 2017-08-17 | reverse complement strand
AGCAGTGCCTTGCACTCCTCATCGGTCTTGGCCGTCGTGGTGATGCTGATGTTGAGGCCGCGCAGGGCATCAACCTTGTCGTACTCGATCTCGGGGAAGATGATCTGTTCCTTGACACCGATGTTGTAGTTGCCACGGCCGTCAAAGGCACGGCCGGAGATACCACGGAAGTCGCGCACGCGGGGCAGGGCCACGGTGACGAAGCGGTCGAGGAATTCGTACATGCGCACGCCACGCAGGGTGACCATGCAACCGATGGCCTGGCCTTCGCGGATCTTGAAACCGGCGATGGCCTTCTTGGCCTTGGTGACCACGGGCTTCTGGCCGGCGATCTTGGTCAGGTCGCCCACGGCGTTGTCCATGACCTTCTTGTCGGCGACGGCTTCCGAGACACCCATGTTCAGGGTGATCTTGGTGATGCGCGGCACTTCCATCGGGGACTTGTAGCCGAATTTGGCGGTCAGCTCGGGAATGAGCTTCTCGCGATAGTGTTGTTGCAGTCGTGCCATGGTCATGCCACCTTGATTTCTTCGCCGCTGGATTTGTAGACACGCACCTTGGTGCCATCTTCCAGGACCTTGACGCCCACGCGATCGGCCTTGCCCGTGGCGGCGTTGAAAATCGCCACGTTGGACTGGTGGATCGGCATGGTCTTTTGAATGATGCCGCCGGTGGTGCCCTTCATGGGGTTCGGCTTGGCATGCTTCTTGACGAGGTTGATGCCCTCGACCACCACATGCGTCTCGCTGGCACGCAGCGACACCTTGCCACGCTTGCCTTTGTCGCGGCCGGTGATGACGATGACTTCGTCGCCCTTGCGAATCTTGTTCATGGCGCGTCCTTTTAGAGCACTTCGGGAGCCAGGGACACGATCTTCATGAACTTCTCGGTACGCAGTTCACGCGTGACCGGGCCGAAGATACGGGTGCCGATGGGCTCGAGCTTGTTGTTGAGCAGCACGGCGGCATTGCCGTCGAACTTGATGAGCGAACCGTCGCCACGGCGAATGCCCTTGGCGGTACGGACCACCACGGCGCTGTAAACCTCGCCCTTTTTGACGCGGCCACGCGGCGCAGCTTCTTTGATGCTCACCTTGATGATGTCGCCCACGCTGGCGTAGCGACGCTTGGACCCGCCGAGCACCTTGATGCACAGCACGGATTTGGCGCCGGTGTTGTCGGCGACTTCCAACCGGGATTCTGTCTGGATCATTTCAATATTCCCAACTTGTATTCCTCTGGCACCTGCCCGGTATGCACCAGGCCAGCCGCAGGAATCAGTCTTGGACCCGTCTTCAGGCCGGCAAACCGCTCGCCAGCCCTCAGTTTGGGCAGATGTCTCCGCTCTTTTCAAAAGCGAAGCCCTCGATTGTGCCACAATTGTTGGCGCTGTGCAAGCCCTTCTTTTCCGGACCCCCGCATGAAGCTCCAATCCCCCCTTCTGTTCATTGGTGGCGGCAACATGGCCAGCGCCATTTTGGCTGGCCTGTTGCGCCAGGGCGCCGACCCATCGCTGCTGCAGGTGGTCGAGCCCGATGCCGCGGCGCGGGCGCGCCTGCAGGCCCTGGGCGTTCAGGCCGAAGCCGCCCTGCAGCCGGCCCATGCGCAGGCCGCGCTGGTGGTCTGGGCGGTCAAACCGCAGGTGCTGCGCGAGGCGGCACTGGCCGCCGCGCCCCTGCTGGGATCGGCCCTGCACCTCTCGGTGGCCGCCGGCATCCGCAGCGACAGCCTGGCGGGCTGGCTGGGCACCGAGCGACTGGTGCGTGCCATGCCCAACACCCCGGCCCTGGTCGGCCAGGGCATGACCGCGCTGCGCGCTGCGGGCGGGGTCAGCGGGGCCGATCGGGCCCTGGTCGAGCAGGTGCTGGCCGCCACCGGCCGGCTGACCTGGGTCGAGCACGAAGCGCAGATGGACGCGGTCACCGCCCTCTCGGGCTCTGGCCCCGCCTACGTCTTTTATTTCCTGGAAGCCATGATCGAGGCCGGCGTGTCGCTGGGCCTGTCGGCCGAGCAGTCGCGCGAGCTGGCGCAGGCCACGTTTGCCGGCAGCGCCGCGCTGGCCGCCCAGTCCGACGAGTCGCCCCAGGTGTTGCGCGAGCGCGTGACGTCCAAGGGCGGCACCACCTACGCCGCGCTGTGCGCCCTGGAAGCGGCGCAGGTCAAGCCGCATTTTGTGCAGGCCATGCAGGCGGCGGCGCAGCGCGCGGCCGAGCTGGGCGACGAGTTCGGCCGCCCCTGAGGCCGCCTCCCGCCGCGCCTGCCGCGCCGCTTGCGGCCCTCAGGCGCTGGCCTGCCCCAGCACCAGGCCGGCAAACAGGCTCAGCCCCAGCCAGTGGTTGAGCCGGAAGGCCCGGAAACAGCCCTCGCGCGTGCGCCCGGCAATCATGCGCCAGTGCCAGATCACCTGCGCCAGCGCCAGCAGCCAGCCCAGCAGGAAGCCGGGGGTGCTGCGCACCGGCCCCACCAACGCGGCCCAGCTCAGCAGGTGCACCAGGTAGAAGGCCACGATGGCCGGCACGTCCCAGCGCCCCAGGGTGATGGCCGAGGTCTTCATGCCGATGCGAAGGTCGTCGTCACGATCGACCATGGCGTACTCGGTGTCGTAGGCCAGCACCCAGAAGAGATTGCTCAGCAACAGGGCCCAGGCCTGCAGCGGCACCTGGCCCTGCACCGCGGCATAGGCCATCGGAATGCCAAAGCTGAAGGCCACGCCCAAGACCGCCTGCGGCATCGACACGACGCGCTTGGCAAAGGGGTAGATCAGCGTGACGGCCAGGGCGGCAAACGACCAGGCGATGGTGGCGGCATTGGTGCTGAGCACCAGGCCAAAGGCCAGCAGGGCCAGCACCGCGCCCAGGGCCAGGGCCTCGCGCACGCCGATGCGGCCGCTGGTGACGGGGCGATCGGCGGTGCGCTTGACGTGGCGGTCAAAGTCGCGGTCGGCCACATCGTTGACGCAGCAGCCGGCGCTGCGCATCAGGATCGTGCCCAGCACGAACACCCCCGTCAGGTGCCAGCCCGGAAAGCCCCCGGCGGCCAGCCACAGGGCCGACAAGGAGGGCCAGAGCAGCAGCAGCCAGCCGGCGGGGCGGTCCCAGCGGATCAGGTCCAGGTACAGGCCAAAGCGTTCAGAGAGGGTCATGCGGGGTCAGGCGATCGGGACAAGCCGCGGGGCTCAGGTCAGGCGGGTCACGCCCGGCAGCGGGCAGGCATAAATGGCGTTGCGCAGGGCGGCAATCGCCTCGTAACGGGTGAAGCTGCGGCGCCAGGCCAGCACCACGCGGCGCTTGGGTGGCGGACCGCCGTGGGGGTCCAGCACCGGCAGGTAACGCACCGGCGCGTCCTCGTGGCCGGCGCCGCGTCGGTTGGCCGGTTTGAGCTCGGGCACCGACAGGCGCGGCACCAGGGTCACCCCCATGCCGGCCGCAACCATGTGCTTGATGGTCTCGAGCGATGAGCCCTCAAAGGTCTTGCGGATGCCGTCGGCCTGGCTGGCGTAGCGCGCAAATTCGGGACACACCTCCAGCACATGGTCGCGAAAGCAGTGCCCATTACCGAGCAGGAGCATGGTCTCGTTGCGCAGCTGCTCCGGGGTGATGTGGTGCTGGCTGGCCAGCGGATGGCCGACCGGCAACGCCACCATGAAGTGCTCGTCGTACAGCGGGGCAATCGCCAGGCCGGTGTCGGGAAAGGGCTCGGCCAGGATGGCGCAATCGAGCTCGCCAGCGCGCAGCATCTCCAACAAGCGCACGGTGAAGTTCTCTTGCAGCATCAGCGGCATTTGCGGGATGTGGGCGATCACCTGTCGCACCAGGTCGGGCAGCAGGTAGGGGCCGATGGTGTAAATCACCCCAAGGCGCATGGTGCCCGCCAGCGGGTCCTTGCCCCGGCGCGCAATCTCGCGGATCTGCCCGGCCTGCTCGAGCACGCTTTGCGCCTGGCGCACGATTTCCTCGCCCAGGGCGGTGACGCTCACCTCGCCGGCGGCGCGCTCGAAGATCTTCACCTCAAGCTCCTCTTCGAGCTTCTTGATGGCCAGCGACAGCGAGGGCTGCGAGACGTGGCAGGCCTCGGCGGCTTTGCCAAAGTGCCGCTCACGGGCGACGGCCACGATGTATTTGAGTTCGGTCAGGGTCATGGTGCGTGTGCTGCGCATTGTCGCCGCTGTGTGCGGGCGGGTGAAGGGCCAGGCCTCAGGCCTTGAGGTAGTCCTCCTTGCCCCCCAGCCAGCGCTGCAGATGGGTCTGCGCCAGTTGCGGGTGCTGATCGAGCATGCGTGGGGCGCATCGGCGGGCCCATGCCAGCAGGTCGCGGTCTTGCTCCAGATCGGCAAAGCGCAGCAGGGGCGCGCCCGATTGGCGTGCGCCCAGGAACTCGCCCGGGCCCCGGATCTCCAGATCGCGCCGGGCAATCTCGAAGCCGTCGGTCGTCTCGACCATGGCGCGCAGGCGGGCGCGCGCCGTCTCCGACAGGCGGCCGCCCTCGCCGGTGGCGTACATCAACACGCAAACCGAGGCGGCGGCGCCCCGGCCCACGCGCCCGCGCAGCTGGTGCAACTGGCTCAGGCCAAAGCGCTCGGCGTGCTCGATCACCATCAAGGAGGCATTGGGCACGTCCACGCCCACCTCGATCACGGTGGTGCTCACCAGCACGCCCATGGTGCCCGAGGTGAACAGGTCCATCACGGCTTTTTTCTCGGCCACCGGCATGCGCGAGTGCAAGAGGCCCACCATCACCGGTGGCTGGCCGGGCGCGTTCAGCGCCTCGGTCAGGCGGGCATGGGTCTCGGTCGCGTTGCTCAGGTCCAGGCTTTCGCTCTCTTCGATCAGCGGGCAGACCCAGTAGGCCTGGCGGCCGGCGTCGAGCTGGGCGCGGATGCGGCCGATCAGCTCGTCGCGGCGGTTGTCGGCAATGACCTTGGTGACCACTGGGGTCCGCCCGGGCGGCAGCTCGTCGATGGTGGAGACGTCCAGGTCGGCGTAATAGCTCATGGCCAGGGTGCGCGGGATGGGGGTGGCGCTCATCATCAGCATGTGCGGCTCCTGCGCCTGCCCCGAGGCCTCGCTCTTGCGGCGCAGACGCAGGCGCTGCTCGACGCCAAAGCGGTGCTGCTCGTCCACCACGGCCAGGCCCAGGCGCTGGAAATGCACATCGTCCTGGATCACCGCATGCGTGCCCACCACCAGGCCCGCTTCGCCGCTGGCGATGGCCGCCAGCATTTGCTGGCGCTCTTTTTTCTTCTGGCTGCCGGTCAGCCAGGCCACGCGCCGCCCCGTGGGGGACAGCAGGGGTTCGAGCCAGTCGATCAGTTTGCGAAAGTGCTGCTCGGCCAGGATTTCGGTCGGGGCCATCAGGGCGCACTGCCAGCCGTCGTCCATGGCGCTGGCCGCCGCCAGGGCCGCCACCACGGTCTTGCCCGAGCCCACATCGCCTTGCAAGAGGCGGTGCATGGGCACCTGGCGCGCCAGATCCTGCGCGATCTCGGCGCACACACGCTGCTGCGCGGCCGTCAGCGCAAAGGGCAGCGCCCGCTCGAGCTGGTCGTACAAACCGCCCTCGCGGCGCATGAGCACCGGGGCGCGCAAGGTGTCGCGCTCGCGCTTGGCCTGCAGCTGCGACAGCTGCTGGGCCAGCAGCTCCTCGGCCTTCAGGCGCTGCCACGCGGGGTGGCTGCGGTCTTCAAGGGTGGCCAGCGCCACATCGGGCGCGGGGTGGTGCAGAAACTGCAGCGCCTGGGCCAGCGGCCACAGGCCGGGGGCGGCCAGGGCGGGGGGCAGGGTCTCGCTGAGCGCGCCCTCGCGCACCGCCCGCGCCAGGCCGCCCTGCACCGCCTTGCGCAGATACACCTGGGGCAGTTGCGCGCTGCTGGGGTAGACGGGGGTCAGGGCCTGCGCCAGCGGTGCACCGGCCGGGCTGACCGAGGGGTGCATCATGGTGCGGCCCATGAAGCCGCCGCGCACCTCGCCGCGCAGGCGCACCCGCTGGCCCACGGCCAGGGACTTCTGCATGGCCGGATAAAAGGTGAAAAAGCGCAGCGTGCAACGGTCGCTGCCGTCGTCCACCACCACCTGCAGCTGGCGCCGGGGCTTGAACACCACCTGGGCGCTTTGCACCGTGGCCTCGATCTGCGCCACCTCGCCCTCGCGCACCTCGCGCAGCGGCAACACCCGGGTCTCGTCCTCGTAACGCAGGGGCAGGTGCAGGGCCAGGTCGATCGGGCGCAACAACCCCAGCTTGCGCAGCGCCTTTTGCGGCGCCGACAGGCTGGGGGGCCGGGCGACGGGACGCTCGGCGGGGGCGGGATCGGCAGCGGGCTCGCTCATGGGGCAATTGTGCATGCTGGCGCTGCCCTGCGCGGGCGGCCATGCGACAATGCGCGCCCCTTGAACTTGGAACGGGCCCGTCCGGCCCTCAAGCCCACCATGAGCCTTCCGCTTCGCAACGCGCTGCCCGACGCCAGCCGCGCCTACACCCTCTCCGACTTTGACTTTGAGCTGCCGCCCGAGCTGATTGCCCAGCACCCGGCGGCCGAGCGCAGTGCCTCGCGCCTGCTCGACGGCACCCTCGGGACGCCGGTCGATCGCTCGTTTCGCGACCTGCCCAGCCTGCTGCGCGAGGGCGACCTGATGGTCTTCAACGACACCCAGGTGATCAAGGCCCGCCTGTTTGGCCGCAAACCCAGCGGCGGCCAGCTCGAGCTGCTGGTCGAACGCGTGCTGCCCGATGTGCCCGGCGAGCCACCACACCAGGTGGTGGCGCACATGAAGGTGAGCAAAAAACCGCTGCCCGGCACCGTGCTGGAGATGGACGGCGGCTTTGGCGCGACCCTGCTCGGGCGCTGGCCCGACGCCCAGGGCCCGCTGTTTCGCCTGGCCTTGAGCGACGCGCCGCACTCGCTGATGGCCGCGCACGGCCATGTGCCGCTGCCGCCCTACATCACCCACGCCGACAGCGCCGAAGACGAGGCGCGCTACCAGAGCGTGTTCGCCCGCCGCCCCGGCGCGGTGGCGGCGCCCACCGCCTCGCTGCACTTTGACGAGGCGGTGCTGGCGGCCTTGCAGGCGCGCGGGGTCGAGCGCGCCAGCGTGACCCTGCATGTGGGCGCGGGCACGTTTGCCCCCGTCAAGACCGAGAACATCACCGAGCACACCATGCACAGCGAGTGGTACGAGGTGCCCAGCGCCACGCAGGCGGCCATTGCCGCTTGCCGCGCGCGCGGCGGCCGGGTGCTGGCGGTGGGCACCACCTGTGTGCGCACCCTGGAGTCGTGGGCGGCCAGCGGACAGGCCAGCGGCGAGACGGCCATCTTCATCACGCCGGGCTTTGCATTCCAGGTGGTGGACCTGCTGCTGACCAATTTCCACCTGCCGCGCAGCACGCTGATGATGCTGGTGTCGGCGCTGGCCGGCCATGCGCCGGTGATGGCGCTGTACCGCCATGCCATCGCGCAGCGCTATCGCTTTTTCAGCTACGGCGACGCCATGCTGCTCGAACGCAGCGCCGGCGCCGGGGCCCCTCCTACAATGCTGCCATGCTGAGCTTTGACCTTCTTGCCACCGACCCGACCAGCCATGCCCGGCGGGCCCGCCTGACGCTCAACCATGGGGTGGTGCAAACGCCGATCTTCATGCCGGTGGGCACCTATGGCACGGTCAAGGGTGTGAGCCCGCGCAGCCTCGAGGAGATGGGCGCGCAAATCATTCTGGGCAACACCTTTCACCTGTGGATGCGCCCGGGCCTGGACGTGATGCGCAGCTTTGGCGGCCTGCACGACTTTGAGCGCTGGCACAAACCCATCCTGACCGACAGCGGTGGCTTTCAGGTCTGGTCGCTGGGCGAGATGCGCAAGATCACCGAAGAGGGCGTGCACTTTGCCTCGCCGGTCAACGGCGACAAGCTGTTCATGTCGCCCGAGGTCAGCATGCAGATCCAGACGGCGCTCAACAGCGACATCGTGATGCAGCTCGACGAGTGCACCCCCTACGAAACGCGGGGCCACATCACCACCGTGGGCGAGGCGCGCGCGAGCATGGAGATGAGCCGGCGCTGGGCGCTGCGCTCGAAAAACGAGTTTGCCCGGCTGGGCAACCCCAACGCGCTGTTTGGCATTGTGCAAGGTGGCATGTTCGAGGCCTTGCGCCAGGAATCGCTCGAGGCCCTGGTCGAGATGGACTTTCCGGGCTACGCCATTGGTGGCGTGAGCGTGGGCGAGCCCAAGGACGACATGCGCCGCATCATGGCCCACACCCCCCACCGGCTGCCGGCGCACAAGCCGCGCTACCTGATGGGCGTGGGCACGCCCGAGGACCTGGTGCAGGGGGTGGCCGAGGGGGTGGACATGTTCGACTGCGTGATGCCCACGCGCAATGCGCGCAACGGCACCATCTTCACCCGCTACGGCGACCTGAAAATTCGCAACGCGCGCCACAAACAGGACCATGGGCCTCTGGACGAGAGCTGCCGCTGCTACACCTGCGCTGGCCACACCCGGCCCGACGGCAGCGTGAGCGGGGGCTTCAGCCGTGCCTACCTGCACCACCTCGACCGCTGCGGCGAGATGCTGGGCCCCATGCTCACCACCATCCACAACCTGCACTACTACCTGCAGCTGATGCAGGAGGTGCGCGAATCGCTGGAGGCCGGCACCTTTGCCGCCATGCGCCAGCTGTTTGCCCAGAACCGCGCGCGCGGGGTCTGAGGCCGGAGTCCTGCCATGAGCCTCGAATCGGTACGCCGTTTTTTTGCTGAGCGTGGGGTCGAGGTGCCCATTCTGGTCACGCCCGAGTCCACCGCCACCGTGGCCCTGGCCGCCGCGGCGCACGGGGTGGCCCCGGGACAGATCGCCAAAACCCTGGCCTTTCGCCTGCAGGATGGGCGGGCGGTGCTGGTGGTGGCGGCGGGCGACGCGCGCATCGACAACGGCAAGTTCAAACAGACGTTTGGCAAGGGCAAGATGCTGCCGGCCGACGAGGTGGTGGCGCTGACCGGTCACCCGGTGGGCGGGGTCTGCCCCTTTGGCCTGGCCACCGACCTGCCGGTCTACCTGGACGCCTCGCTGCGCGCCTGGGACGAGATGCTGCCCGCAGCCGGCAGCATCGACAGCGCGGTGCGCATCGCCCCGCAACTGATGGCCAGCCTGACCGGTGGCGAGTGGGTGGATGTCTGCCAGATGGCGCCCTCGCCATGAGCACGGGCCTGGCAATATTTTTAATTCTATTGTTTGATTTTTAAGTTTTTATTGAGTTCCTGGGGTATGCTGTGACAACGTCATCACAGGATGACGCTGTCAATGACTCAAGGAGATTCACATGAAAACCATGACCCTCACCACCCTGGCCTGCTTGGCCCTGAGCTGCGGCGCTGCCATGGCCCAGGACAAGAACAAGCCCGCCCAGGAAAAGTGCTACGGTGTCTCGCTGGCCGGCAAGAACGATTGCGCGGCCGGACCGGGCACCACCTGCGCGGGCACGTCCAAGACCGACTACCAGGGCAATGCCTGGAAGTTTGTGCCCGTGGGCACCTGTACCAGCATGAAGACCCCAAAGGGCATGGGCTCGCTGACGCCGACCAAGAGCTGATGCCCCCCCTGCTGGCTGGGCTGGGGCTCAAGCCCGAGTTTTTCGAGCAGGCCCTGGCCGAGCGTGCGCCCGGCCAGTGGTGGGAGGTCCACCCCGAGAACTATGCGGTGGGCGGTGGGCCGCGGCGCGCCTGGCTGGAGGCCATCCGCCGCGAGCACCCGCTGTCGCTTCACGGGGTGTCGCTGTCTCTGGCGGGTGTGCACGCCCCGCCCCCTGAGGGCTTGCAGTCCCTGGCCGACCTGGTGCGGGCCCTGGCGCCGGCCCTGGTGTCCGACCATCTGGCCTGGAGCTGGCATGCCGGCCGCTATGCCCCCGACCTGCTGCCGGTGCAACGCGACCTGGCCACCTTGCAGCGCTTGTGCCGGCGTCTGGACGAGGTCCAGAACGCACTGGGGCGCCCATTGGCCATTGAAAATCCCAGCCATTACCTGCCCTTGGCCCACGAGTGGGACGAGGTCGATTTCCTGCACGAGGTGAACCGGCGCACCGGCTGTCAACTGCTGGTGGACCTGAACAATCTGGTGGTCTCGGCGCACAACGTGGGCCAGGATGCGCAGGACTGGGTCGACCGGGTCCGGGCCGATGCCGTGGTCGAACTGCACCTGGCAGGGCACCAGCCCGATGCCGCTTCGAACCTGCTCATCGACAGCCACGACACATCGGTGGGTGAGGCCGCATGGGCCTTGCACGAGCGCCTGATTCGGCGCATTGGCCCACGCCCCACCCTGATCGAGCGGGACGGACAGCTGCCCCCATATGCCCAATTGCAGGCCGAGTGCGCGCGTGCACGGCAGCAACTGCTGGCCGCCAGCGCCCAGGACGGGTCATCGCATGTCGCCTGAGGCCATGGACCGCTTTGCGGCCGAGCTGTGGGCCACGCCGGCTTGGGAAACTGGGCACGCCAGCGGCATGGCGGTGTACCGCAACACAGTGCACAAGGCTTGCCTGGACGCGCTGGCGGCCAACTACCCGGCCTTGTGGGTGCTGGTGGGCGCGCCCTCGTTCGAGCTGATGGCCCGCTGCTTCATGGCCGAGCACCCGCCCAGCGACGCCCGGCTGATGGCGTATGGCGCCCACCTTGCCGATTGGCTGGCGGCATTTGCACCAGCGCAAGACTGGCCGCACCTGGTCGGGGTGGCGCGCCTGGACCGGGCCTGGACCGAGGCGCATCTGGCCGATGACGCCCCCACCTTGCAGGCCCACCACATCCAGCGCGGGGTGGTGGGGGGCGAGACGGTGTGTCCCCCTCACCCGGCCACCCGCTGGGTCTGCGATGCCGACCACCCCATTGCCCGACTGTGGCAAGACGCCCGCAAGGGCCTGACGCAGGCGGCCGACCTGGCCTGGGTGGGCGATGGCTTGTTGCTCACACGCGTGGACGGCGTGGTGCGCTGGCAGGCGCTGGAGGCTGCGGATCGGGCCCTGCTCGAGGCTTGTGCCCAAGGCCAAACCCTGGCGCAGGCACTGGCGGCAGCCCAAGCAACCCAACCCGATGCCGATCTGGCCGCCCTGGTGGCCCGCTGTCTGGACAGCGGTGCGCTGCGCGGCCCTGCGCCCGATTCCCCCTTGCCCACCTCAGGAGACTCCCCATGATCCATTTGCTCAACCAACTGCAGAACCGCGTGCAAGGCATCAGCAAGCGCTGGCCCGGCCCAGACGGCCTGTGCCTGCTGGGCCGTCTGGCCTTGGCGGGGATTTTCTGGCAGTCGGGGCGCACCAAGGTGGAAGGCTGGCTGCAGGTGACGGACAGCGCGGTGGCGCTGTTTGAGCAGGAGTACGCCTTGCCCCTGATCCCGCCCTGGTGGGGCGCGCACCTGGCGGCATACGCCGAGCACCTGTTCCCGCTCTTGCTGGTGTTGGGCCTGGGCACACGGCTGGCCGCGCTGGCCCTGCTGGGCATGACGGCGGTGATCCAGATCTTTGTGTACCCCAGCGCCTGGCCCACCCACCTGTCTTGGGCGGTGATCATGCTGCTGCTGATGCAGCATGGGGGCGGTCGCTGGTCGCTCGACCGGCGCTGGCAACTCGGCTGAGTCGTCGGCCTCAGGTCTTGCGGCGGCTGGCCTTGGCCGGCGCGGCGGCACGCGAGCGCGCCGCCCCCTTGGCGGGGGTCTTGGACACGGTCTTGCTGGCCGCCTTGCTGGCGCGTGCTTGGGTGGTCTTCTTGGCCGGCGCCGCCGCGCTGCTGGCGGCATCGGGCGCGGCCTGCTGCGCCATGTCTTGCAAGGCGGCGCTGGCAATGCTCTGGAATTGCTGGGTCAGCGAGCCCCACCACTTCATGGGATCGACCGGTGCCTCGGCTTGGGCCTGGGGTTTTGCCGCTTCTGCGGATTCGGGTGCGGATTCGGGTTCAGGCGCAGGCGCTGGCTCGGGTTCGGGCGCCGGAGCGGGCGGCGTGGGCGCTGCCGCCTCGGGCGCGCGGGCGGTGAAGGCACGCGCCAGATCGGCCATGTTGACATTCATGCCCTGCAGCGTGGACAGGGTCATCTTCTGGACTTCGAGCGCCGAGATGGTGGCCTTCAGTGCGGTGCTGTTTTGCTCCAGCCAGAACTGCACCGTGCGCAATTCCTGGATGCGCCGCTCGATGTCCTCGACGCTCAGGGTGGGCGCTACCCAGCCGGCGCCGTTGCTGGCGGCCGGGTTGGCCTGCGCGCTGCGCGCGAGCTGCTGCAGAAAATCAAAGCCCGGCACCATCTTGCCAAAGCCAAATGCGGATGCGTCGCTCATGGGGCCTCCAGAACTGGGCCCGGCCGCGGACCCCTGCGCCGCATTAGACCATCCCGAGCCTGACAGCACCTGACAAGCGTCGCGCGCGTCGCCCAGATGACGGCCCGCCAAGCCCAGGCCCTGCTAGGCTAGCGCTTTTGATCCGCAGCACAGGAGATCCCCCATGATCAAGCTTCACGGCTTTGCCGGCAGCAATTACCACAACAAGGTCAAGCTGGCCCTGCTGGAAAAAGGCGCCCCTTTCGAGGAGGTGCTGACCTGGGTGGGCGAGACCGACCTGAACGCCTCGCCCCTGGGCAAGGTGCCCTACATGACGACCGAGCACGGCTCGCTGTGCGAATCGCAGGTCATGCTGGAATACATCGAGCAGACCGCAGGCGGCCCGGCCCTGCTGCCGGCCGACCCCTTTGCCGCGGCCAAGGTGCGCGAGCTGGCCACCTTCATCGACCTGCACCTGGAGCTGGTGGCGCGCAACCTCTATCCCCAGGCCTATTTTGGCGGCAAGGTGAGCGACAGCCTGCGCGAGCGCATTGGCGAGCAGCTGCGCAAGAACGTGGCCGCCTTTGCCAAGCTGGCGCGCTTTGCGCCTTTTGTGGCGGGCGATCAGTTCACCCTGGCCGACTGCTCGGCCATCGTGCACCTGCCCCTGGTCAGCGGCGCCACCAAGATCATCTACGGCGAGGACTTTCTGGCCGGCCTGCCGGTGCGCGACTATGTGCGCATGATGAACGAGCGCCCCACGGTGGCCCAGGTCAATGCCGACCGCAAGGCCAACACCGCCCTCATGCTCGCCCGCATGAAGCCCTGAGCGTCCAGCGGCGGATTTGATCTCGATCAGGACCGGGGGGCGGGTCGGCCCAAGCCCCTCGCCTCTTTGATTCGCATCAATACGCGGGGAGGTCATCGGCCTAGCATGGGGCCATGAACACCACCGACCGCCAAGACCGCACCCGCGCCCGCCTCCTGGCCGCGCGCCAAGACCTGTTGAACCGCCTGCGCGCCCAGCGCGGCGGCATTGTCTCGCGTGCCGACGCCGCGGCCGAGCAGCTGGCGGCCGAGCGCGAAGAGTCGCACGCCCAGGCCATCAGCGAGCGCGACACCGCCTTTGCCCTGGACGCCCACGAGACCGCCGAACTGGCCGCCCTGGATGCGGCGCTCGAGCGCCTGAACGCCGGTCAGTATGGCCTGTGCACGGATTGCGGCGTGGACATCGCCCCAGAGCGCCTGCAGGCCTGGCCAGCGGCGCTGCGCTGCATCGCTTGCCAGACCCGCGCCGAAGCCGCGCACTGATTCCGCGCGGCGCCCCCGATGCCGCGCTGGCGCGGCACGGTCCCCTTTTTTTCATGTTGTGATGAGGAGTTCCCATGAGCACGTTCCACGCCGTTGTCTGGCTTGACCATCAGGAAGCCCATGTGCTGATGTTTGACCGCGAACATGTCGAGGCGCAGCGCATCAAGTCGCGCAGCCACCACAAGCACCAAGGCAAGGCGGGCGATGCCAACGCCTTCTTTGCCGACATTGCCAAGGCCCTGGCCGGCACGCACGAGGTGCTGCTGACCGGCCCCGGCCAGGCGCGCGATCAGCTGCGTGCCTGGTGTGTGGCGCATGCGCCGGCGACGGCCAAAACCCTGGTCGACAGCGTGGCAAGCGACCACCCGAGCGACGCCCAGCTGGTGGCCCTGGCGCGCCAGTACTTCCGCAAGTTTGACGCCATGGGGGCCGATCCCACCCAGGTCTGAGGGCCGGCAGGCCCGGTGCTATGCTTGCGCCCATGCGCAGTCTTTTTCATTGGGCCTTTCACGTCACCGACCTGGACGAGGCACGCCGTTTTTACGGCGATCGCCTCGGCTGCCGCGAGGGCCGCAGCACCGACACCTGGGTCGACTTTGATTTCTTTGGCCACCAGATCTCTTTGCATCTGGGCGAGCCCTTCAAAACCACCCGCACCGGCCGCGTGGGCGAGCACCTGGTGCCCATGCCGCACTTTGGTCTTGTGCTGCAGCGCGCCGACTGGCAGGCCCTGGCCGAGCGCCTGCAGGCCCAAGGTCAGGCCTTTGTGATCGAGCCGCACCTGCGCTTTGCCGGCGAGCCCGGCGAGCAGTGGACGATGTTTCTGCTCGACCCCTTTGGCAACCCGATCGAGATCAAGGGCTTCGAGTCGCTCGACAGCGTCTACGACCACTGAGGCGACCGGTCATGGAGCACAGCTTTGCCTCTGCCCTGGTGCTCTTGCTGCTGATCACCGATCCGCTGGGCAACATCCCGATCTTTGTGAATGCGCTGCGCGCGGTGGCGCCCGAGCGGCGCGTGCGCGTGATCCTGCGCGAGGTGCTGATTGCCTTTGCGGTGCTGCTGGCCTTTATGTTTGGCGGCCAATCGTTTTTGCGCCTGCTGAACCTGTCGGACGTGTCGCTGCAGATTGCCGGCGCGCTGGTGCTGTTCCTGATCGCGCTGCGCATGATCTTTCCACCGCCCGCGCAAGACGGCCCGCCTCCGCAGACCGAGCCGCTCATCGTGCCGCTGGCGATACCAGCACTGGCCGGCCCGTCGGCCATGGCCACGGTCTTGCTGCTGGTGAGCCAGGCGCCGCACATGCGCCTGCAATGGGTGGGCGCGCTCACCGTCACGATGGGGGTGTGCGCGGTGGTGCTGGTGCTGGCCGAGCGCTTGCAGCGCGTGGTGGGCACGCGCGTGGTGCTGGCCTTCGAACGCCTGATGGGCCTGATCCTGGTCTCGATTGCGGTCGAGATGCTGGTGCGCGGCCTCAAGTCGCTCTCGCGCACCTGGCCGCTTTGAGGCCGGCGGGCTGAACGCTGCGCCGGGACTCGGCACAGCCGCGCAGGCTCAGGCCAGCGGGGCGATCACTTGGTCGATGGCGCCAAACACCGTCTGCCCATCGAGGCCCACCACCTCGATGCGGATGCGGTCACCAAAGCGCATGTAGGCGGTGCTGGGCTGGCCGTCCAGAATGGTCTCGATGGCGCGCTTTTCGGCGATGCAGCTGTAGCCCTTGGGCCAGTCCTTGCGGCCATCCACCTCGGTGGCCGGATTGCTCACCGTGCCGCTGCCCACAATGGAGCCGGCGCGCACCTGGCGCGTTTTGCAGATGTGGGCAATCAGCTGGCCAAAGTGGAAGGTCATGTCGGGGCCGGCATCGCACTGGCCCACCAGGCGGTCGTTCCAGTGCACCTTCACCGCCAGGTGCACACGACCGCCCTGCCAGGCGCTGCCCAGCTCGTCGGGCGTGACCGCCACCGGACCGAACGCGGTGGCAGGCTTGCTCTGGAAAAAGCCAAAGCCCTTGGCCAGCTCGGCCGGGATGAGGTTGCGCAGGCTCACGTCGTTGGCCAGCATCAGCAGGCGCACGCTCTCGAGCGCCTGCTCGGGGCTGGCCTGCATGGGCACATCGCCGGTCACCACCGCCAGCTCGGCCTCGAAGTCGATGCCATAGGCCTCGTCGGGACACACCACCGGGTCGCAGGGGCCGATGAAGTCGTCGCTGCCGCCCTGGTACATCAGCGGATCGGTGTAATAGGTGGCCGGCACCTCGGAATTGCGCGCGGCGCGCACCAGCTCCACATGGTTGATGTAGGCCGAGCCATCGGCCCACTGGTAGGCGCGTGGCAGGGGTGCCATGCACATGCGCGGATCAAACGCAAAGGCATGCCGCGCCTTGCCGCTGTTGAGCGTTTGCGACAGGTCTTCGAGCTGCGGCGCCAGAAAGTTCCAGTCGTCCAGCACCTGCTGCAAGCGGGTGGCAATGCCCGTCGCATAATGGGCGCTGCGCAGGTCGCGCGAGACCACGATCAGCTGGCCGTCGCGGGAACCGTCTTTGTAGGTGGCAAGTTTCATGGGGAAGATGACCGGTCTGTCCCTGCGAAATGCGCGCCGCAGGATTACGCATTGTTAAACTCGTTTAACTAAACGAAACTCCATTCTAGACCAAATGACCGCTGACGTCACCGACACCCCCGACAAGTCCCGCGCCGGCATCCAGTCGGTCGAGGTCGGCTTTGCCCTGCTCGATGTGCTGGCGCAGCAGCGTCAGCCGCTGATGCTGCGCGATTTGGCCGCCGCCGCGGGCATGAGCGCGGCCAAGGCGCACCGCTACCTGGTGAGCTTTCAGCGCCTGGGTCTGGTGGTGCAGGACAGCGCCAGCACGCTCTACGAGCTGGGGCCGGCGGCGCTGCGCCTGGGCCTGTCGGCACTCAGCCGCGTGGATGCGGTGCGCATGGCGCGCGAGCGCCTGCCGGGGCTGATGCACGCGCTGGGTCACACGCTGGCCCTGGCGGTGTGGGGCAACCGGGGCCCGACCCTGGTGCACTGGCAGGAGTCGCCGCTGGCGGTGCCGGTCAACCTGCGCCTGGGCGATGTGATGCCCATGCTGTCCTCGGCCACCGGGCGCTGCTTTGCCGCCTTCATCGGCCACGGCATTGGTGCGCGCGAGGCCGCCGCCATGGTGCAGCAAGAAATGGCCGTGGCGCGGGCCAATGGTCGGCAGGACCTGCCGACCGACGCGGCAGCGCTGCAAGCCCTGCTGGACGAGACGCGGGCGCAAGGCCTGGGCCGGGTGGTGAACGTGCTGCTGCCAGGCATCTCGGGCTTTTGCGCGCCGGTGTTTGACGCCGATGGGCACCTGGCCCTGGGCGTGCTGAGCCTGGGCTCGACCGCGCAATTCGACACCGCCTGGGACGGGCCGGTTGCCAGCGGCTTGCTGCGCATGAGCCGCCAGCTCTCGGCCGACCTGGGTCACCAGGCCTGAGCTGGAGATGACCGGGGTGGCCATGCGCTTGCCGCCACGCCCCTGGCAAGGGCCCCATGTGGCACTGGTGCTGGCGGTGCTGCTGGCCCACACGCTGGTGCTGTGGTCGCTCAACCCTGGTCGGCTCTGGTCCGATGCAGCGACACCCCCCAAGCCCCTGCAGACGCGGCTGGTGACAGCGCCCGCCGCAAACGCCTCCCCCCCATTCACCGCCACCCCCAGCACGCGCCCCGCCGCGCCCACCGCCCGCCCCCAGCGCGGCGATGGCATGGGGACCTCATGGCACGATGGGCAGCGCGCCAGCGCGGCGCCAGCGACCAGCATCGATCCCACACCGGCCAGCGCGCCATCACGCGCGGCCGACGTCACCCCAGTGGCCAACGCGCCGGCCACTGCGGCCAGTCAGGCCCCGGCGCTGGTGAGCGCGCTCGCACCGGCCTCGTCCCCACCCAGCCAGAACGCCGCACCCTTGCCGGTCGAGCCGGCGGTCAGCGCCAGCCCAAGCCCCAGCGCTGGCGCGGTGGTCGCGACAGAGACCGACGGTGCGGGACGACCCCGCGCCGCCTCCCCCTGGCCTCGCCCGCTGCAGCCCCCGGCGCCCATGCGGATGGCCTACAGCCTGACGGGCATGGACCGTGGCCTGAACTACCATGCCAGCGGCGAACTGCGCTGGCAGCACGACAGCACGGCCTATCGCCTGAGCCTGGAGGTGCGCATGTTCCTGCTGGGTGGGCGACGCTGGGACAGCCAGGGCCTGCTGGGCGAAGACGGTCTGCAGCCGCAGAAATTTGTTGACAAGGCGCGCCAGGAGCGTGCGGTGCATCTGGACCGCAGCGGGCAGCGCGTGGTGTTCAGCAGTCGCCAACAGGAGCAGCCGCTGGCCGCCGGGATGCAGGATTTCTTGAGCTTGCCGCTGCAGCTGGCCGCAGCCCTGCAAGGCGCGGCCAGCGGGGCGCCCCCCCAGGCCAGCCCCGTGGGCGAGCTGCGCGTGCCGGTGGTCACCGCCACCGACGCGCAGCTGTGGACCGTGCGGCCGCTGGGTGCTGCCCCGCTGAAGCTGGGCGGACAAGCGGTGCCCACCTGGCACTGGCAGGCGGTGGCCGACGGCCGCTTTGACAGCCGCGTCGACATCTGGGCCTCGCCCGCGCACCAGCACCTGCCGGTGCGCCTGCGCATCACCCAAAGCAATGGCAGTTTTGTCGACCTGCAGATGAACCAGGCCGAGATGCTGGCACTGGGTCTGCCCTGAAGCGGGCGGGATCAGGCCGAGGCCTGGCCCTCCACATGGCGCTTGAAATGGTCGAGGATGGCCTGCCAGCCGGCGCGCTGCTGGTCTTCGGGGAACACCGTCTCCGGGTCGAAGGACACGCGCACCGTCACGGCCTGCGGGCCTGGCCAGAACTCGACCTGGGCCTGCCGGTCGCCAAAGCGGTATTCCAGGCGCTGCAGCGGCACGATGCGGGTGTAGACGCCCTCAAAGTCAAAGCCCATCGAGCCGTCGCGCGCTTCCATGCGCGAGCAAAAGCGGCCGCCCTCGCGCAGGTCCACGCTGGCCGACGGGGTGTGCCAGTCGGGCGAGGCGCTGTTCCAGACCATGATGTCGGCGGGGGTGGTGTAGGCACGCCAGACCACCTCCAGGGGCGCGGCGACCTCGGTGCTGACGGTGATGGTCATGGGGTCTCCCTGCGTTGGCGCACGGGCCAGACGCAGCCCCTGCGAACCCACAATTGTGGCCCACCGGTCGGGGCCTGTGCGTGCGCGTGCAGCAAAGCAACACCCCGCTTGAAAAACTTCGCCCCGTGCCCCATGTGGACAAGGTCTTGAGGGAGAATGAAACCATGAACCTGCTGTACGACTCCGACACCTTTGCCGTCATGCATGTCCTGGCGAACGCGGCCGAGCCCGAGGCCGCACCGGTGAACCCGCCGCTGTTGCAGCGGCACGGGTTTGAAATCGTCGACAAGCGCTCGGGCAAAGAGGTCTACCTCGACGGTTCCTGGGCCGAGATGTTCCAGCAGCAAATCCAGCACTGGCAGCAGCACACGCCCACGCAGGAGGAGGTCGAAGACACCCTCGAGGGCTATACCGGCCTGGCCCAGCAGCCGGTGCGCATCCACTGAGCGGCTGCGCGGCCGCCTAGCGCGCGGCGCGGCGCTCCCGCCGTCGCATCACCACATCCATCAGGGGCCGGCTCAGCACCAGCACGGCCACCAGGCGGCTGACCTGCATGGCCGTCACCACCGGTGCGCCCAGCCCCAGCACCTTGGCGGTCACCGACATCTCGGTGATGCCCCCCGGCGTGGTGCCCAGCAGCATGGTGGCCATGTGCAAACCGGTGCCCCAGGCCAGCAGGCCAGCGAAGGCGATGGAGGCCAAGAGCATCGCCACGGTGCCGATGGCCACCGAGGCCATCCAGCGCGGCGCCGTGCGCAAGAAAGCGGGCGTGAAGCGCACGCCCAGGCTCACCCCCACCAGCAACTGCGCCAGATTGCTCATCCAGCCCGGCATTTGCATGTTCGGCACCCCGGTCCAGGTCATGGCAATCGAGGCCAGCAGCGCGCCCATGAACCAGGGGTTGGCGCCGCGCGCGGCGCGCATCAGGCCCACCCCAGCCAGGGTCCCCCCGAGCAGGATGGCGAACGCGCCCCAATCCATGGGACGCGGGGCGGCCTGGCGCAAGCTGGGGTCCACCTGCAGGCCCCACACCGACTGCACGATCTGCACGCCCAGCGGAATGGTCATGACCACGATCAGCAGGCGCAGGCTGTGCGCCGCCGCGACCAGATCGGTGCGGGCGCGCTCGCGCTCGGACAGCAGGGTCATCTCGGAGGCGCCGCCGATGGCGCTGGCCAGCCAGGCGGTGGCCAGGCGCGCGCGCGGGTTGAGCGGGGCCAGGTCCTGCGCATGGCGCTGCTCCAGCCACAGGCCAAAGCGCCCCCCCAGCCACAGCGCCCACACCACCCCCAGCAGCACGGCCCACCACAGGCCCAGCAGCATCTGCCCCACCTCGGCGGTGAAATACAAGCCCAGCGCGGCGCCGATCGTCCACTGCCCCAGGTTGCGCAGCGGCAGGCTGCTGCGCACCGGCAGGCCACGGATCGACGCGGCCGCGGTCAGCAGCAAGGGACCCAGCAGCCAGGGAATGGGCGCGCCCACGCGCAGCGCCACCCAGGCGGCCGCCGCAGCGGCCAGCAGGGTCAGCAGGATGGGTCGGAACGCGGCCGTCACGCCACGCGGCGGATGCTGTCGGCCAGGGTCTGCACCAGCTGGTCGATTTCCTTGTCCTCGATGATGAAGGGCGGGCACAGCACCAGCACGTCACCGGCCGGGCGCACCCAGACGCCATGCTCAAAGGCGTCGAGGAAGATGTCGTAGGTGCGCTTGCCCGGTGTCGCGGGCGTGGGCGCCAGCTCGACCGCTCCGGCCAGGCCCAGGGTGCGGATGCCGACCACGCCGGGCAAGTCGCGGCAGACCGCGTGCATGGCATCGCCCAGTTTGCGGCCCTGCACCCCGGCGCGGGCAATCAGGTCCTCGCTTTGCATCAGATCGAGCGTGGCCACCGCCGCCGCGCAGGCCACCGGGTGGCCCGAGTAGGTGTAGCCGTGGAAGAACTCGATCACATGCTCGGGGGTGGGCGCGTTCATGAGGGTGTCGTAGAGCTTGTCACGACAAATCACGCCGCCCAGCGGCACGACGCCGTTGGTCACGCACTTGGCAAAGTTGAGCATGTCGGGCACGACCCCGTAGAAGTCGGCACCAAAGTTCACCCCCAGGCGGCCAAAGCCGGTGATGACCTCGTCAAAAATGAGCAGGATGCCGTGCTTGTCGCAAATCTGGCGAAGGCGCTGCAGATAGCCCTTGGGCGGGATGTACCAGCCGGCGCTGCCGGCCACCGGCTCGACGATGATGGCGGCCACATTCGATGGGTCGTGCAGGGCCAGGATGCGGGTCTCCAGCTCGATCAGCGGATCCTCCTGCCAGACCGGTTCCTCGTGGTGAATAAAGGCGTGGTGCACCGGGTCGTGGATGAAGCGCATGTGGTCCACGCGCGGCAGCAGCTGGGCGCCGTAGGCCTTGCGGTTGGCGGGCAGGCCGCCCACGCTCATGCCGCCAAAGTTGACGCCGTGGTAGCCTTTTTCGCGGCCGATGAAGACGTTGCGGTGCCCCTCGCCACGGGCGCGGTGGTAGGCCAGGGCCAGCTTGAGCGAGGTGTCGGCCGCCTCCGAGCCGGAGTTGCAGAACAGCACCTTGTTGAGGTCGCCCGGCGCCATTTGGGCAATGCGGGTGGCCGCCTCGAAGGCCTTGTTGTTGCTGGCCTGGAAGGCGGTCGCGTAGTCGAGCGTGTTGAGCTGGCGGGTGATGGCGTCGTTGATGGGCGCGCGCTTGTGGCCCAGGCCCACGCACCACAGGCTGGAGATGCCGTCCATGACGCGGCGGCCGTCGTGGGTGGTGAAGTACATGCCCTCGGCCTCGACAAACACGCGCGGCTGTTTGCGGAAATGCCGGTTGGGGGTAAAGGGCAGCCACTGGTGCTGCATCTGCTCGTCGGTCAACATCATGCCCATCTCCTGCGCCCCATGTGGGCGAAGCAACAAGTTTACGCCCAGCCGCCCCCGTTGGCGCAAGCCCCATGGGTACTGAATACAATCCTCGCACACCATGAACCACGCCTACATCCTGACCCTGTCCTGCCCGGACCGCACCGGCATCGTGCACGCCGTCTCGGGTTTCCTGCTGGCCCAGGGGGCCAATATCGAGGAGGCCGCGCAATACAACGACCAGGCCACCGGCCTGTTCTTCATGCGCGTGCGCTTTGCCTGCGCGCAAGCGGGCGACGCCCTGCGCGGCGAGATCGCACCGCTGGCGCAGTCCTTCTCGATGCGCTGGAGCCTGCACGATGCGGCGCAGCCGATGCGCACGGTGATCATGGTCAGCCGCGAGGGCCACTGCCTCAACGACCTGCTGTTTCGCTGCCACAGCGGCCTGCTGGCGCTCGATGTGCGCGCCATCATCAGCAACCACCGCGACTTCTACCAGCTGGCGGCCAGTTACAACATTCCGTTTCACCACATCCCGGTCAGCGCCGACAGCAAGGCCCAGGCCGAGGCCCGCCAGCTGGAGATCATCGAGGCCGAAGGCGCCGAGCTGGTGGTGCTGGCGCGCTACATGCAGATCCTGTCCAACGACATGTGCCAGCGCCTGCAGGGCCGGGCCATCAACATCCACCACAGCTTTTTGCCCAGCTTCAAGGGCGCGCGGCCCTACTACCAGGCGCACGATCGGGGGGTCAAGCTCATTGGCGCGACGGCCCACTATGTGACCGCCGACCTGGACGAAGGCCCCATCATCGAGCAGGACGTGACCCGGGTCGACCACAGCAAGACCGCGCAGGACCTGACCGCCATGGGCCGCGACACCGAAAGCCAGGTGCTGGCCCGCGCGGTCAAGTGGCACAGCGAGCACCGCGTGCTGCTGGACGGCCACAAGACCGTGATCTTCAAGTAAGCCCCCATGCTGCGCATCCCGCCCATCCAGTGCCTGCAGACCTTTGAGGCCCTGGCGCGGCTGCGCAGCGTGACCCTGGCGGCCGAGGAGTTGTGCGTCACCCCCAGCGCGATCAGCCACCGGGTGCGCCAGCTGGAGCAGATCATCGGCACCCGCCTGTTTGGGCGGGCCGATTTCTCGCTCACCGTCGAGGGCATCGAGTACCTGGCCCATGTGCGCGAGGGCCTGCTGTCGCTGCAGCGTTTTCCGGGCGGCACCGGCAGCAACGGCCGGCGCAAGCTGCGCCTGGCGGTCACGCCCACCTTTGCGCGCTCGCTGTTGATGCCGCGCCTCAAGCTCTTTGTGGACACCTATCCCGAGATCGACATCACCTTGCAGGTGAGCATTCCCCTGCTGGATGTGGAGGCCGAGGACGCCGACCTGACGGTGCGCTTTGGCACCGGGCGCTACGCCGATGTCGAGCACGAGTGCATCCTGCGCGATGAGGTCACGCCGGTGGCCTCGCCTGCCTGGCTGCGCGAGAACGGCCCCTTCGAGCAGGCCAGCGATCTGCAAGGCCTGCCGCTGCTGCGCAGCCCGCTCGAGCCCTGGCGCACCTGGTTCTCGGCCCACCAGCTCGACTGGCCCGAGCCGACCGAGGGCTCGTCGTTCAACGATGTGGGCCTGGTCTGCGACGCGGCGGCGCAAGGGCTGGGGGTGGGCCTGGTGCGGCTCAAGCTGGCCGCTCCCTGGCTCGAGAGCGGTCACCTGGTGCGCCTGTACCCGCACAGCGTGGCCAGCCCGCATGCGCACTACCTGTGCTGGCGCACCGGCACCATGGACCGCTGGGAATGCGTGACCTTTGCCGACTGGCTGCGCCACTCGCTGGCCTGAACCAGCACTTGGGCCCATCGCTCCTGGCGTGAAGCCAATTCAAGCGTTGGCGCAAGATTCTTCGCCGCACGCCTGGGCCAGGCGCTCTATCATGGGGCCATGGACACTGCTACCGAACTCCCTTCCGCCCAGGCGCCTGCCGGCGCCCTGACCCGAGCGGCACGCCAGCGCCAGGTGGTGCAGGCCCTGGGTCAGGTGGTGCCGGCCTCGGCCGTGCTGTACACCGCCGAAGACACCACCCCCTACGAGTGCGACGGCCTGACCGCGTACCGCCAGCGCCCGCTGTGCGTGGTCCTGCCCGAGACCGAGGCCCAGGTGCAGGCGGTGCTGCGCACCTGCCACGCGCTGGGTGTGCCGGTGGTCGCGCGGGGCGCGGGCACCGGGCTGTCCGGGGGCGCCATGCCGCATGCCGACGGCGTCACGCTGTCGCTGGCGCGCTTTCAACGCATCCTCGAGATCGATCCGCGCTCGCGCACGGCGCGCGTGCAATGCGGCGTGCGCAACCTGGCCATCAGCGAGGCCGCGGCAGCGCATGGCCTGTACTACGCGCCCGACCCCTCCAGCCAGATCGCCTGCACCATTGGCGGCAATGTGGCCGAGAACTCGGGGGGCGTGCACTGCCTGAAGTACGGCCTGACCCTGCACAACGTGCTGGAGGTGCGCGGCTACACCATCGAGGGCGAACCGGTGCGCTTTGGCGGTGCGGCGCTGGACGCGCCCGGCCTGGACCTGCTGCCGCTGGTGGTGGGCAGCGAGGGCATGCTGGCGGTGACGCTGGAGGTGCGCGTCAAGCTGGTGCCCAAGCCGCAACTGGCCCGCTGCATCATGGCCAGCTTTGACGATGTGCGCCGCGCGGGCGAGGCGGTCGCGGCGGTGATCGCCGCCGGCATCATCCCGGCGGGCCTGGAGATGATGGACGGCCCCATGACGGCGGCGGTGGAGGACTTTGTGCACGCCGGCTACGACCTGCAGGCTGCGGCCATTTTGCTGTGCGAGTCCGACGGCACCCCCGAGGAGGTCGAGGAAGAGATCGCCCGCATGAGCGAGGTGCTGCGCGCCAGCGGCGCGACCGCGCTGACGGTGAGCACGTCCGAGGCGCAACGCCTGAAATTCTGGAGCGGACGCAAGAACGCCTTTCCGGCCTCGGGGCGCATCAGCCCCGACTACATGTGCATGGACTCGACCATCCCGCGCAAGCGCCTGGCCGACATCCTGCAGGCCATCGCACAAATGGAGCAGCGCTATGGCCTGCGTTGCCTGAACGTGTTCCATGCAGGCGACGGCAACCTGCATCCGCTGATCCTGTTCGATGCCAACGACCCCGACCAGCTCGCGCGCTGCGAGCAGTTTGGGGCCGACATCCTGGAGACCAGCGTGGCCATGGGCGGCACGGTGACGGGCGAGCATGGCGTGGGGGTGGAAAAACTCAACAGCATGTGTGTGCAGTTCTCGCCCGAGGAGCACGCGCAGATGCGCGCGGTCAAGGCGGCCTTCGATCCGCTTGGCCTGCTCAACCCGGGCAAGGTGGTGCCCACCCTGCAGCGCTGTGCCGAGTACGGCAAGATGCTGGTGCGCGGCGGCCAGATCGCGCACCCCGACCTGCCCCGTTTTTGAGGAGACCCGCCATGTCCGCCATCGATGGCCTGGTGCCCCTGGTCGAGACCACGCGCGCAGGCCTGCGCGAATGCCTGCACCTGGGCAGCGCGGTGCTGGTCGACACCCAGGGCCAGGTGCTGCACCAGTTGGGCGACGCGCAGCAGGCCTTTTTCACCCGCTCCACACTCAAACCCTTTCAGGCCCTGCCCCTGGTGCATTCGGGCGCCGCCGCTGGCCTGGGGCTCGACAGCGCCCAGCTGGCGCTGCTGTGCGCCAGCCACAACGGCGAGGACATGCACGTCGAGCAGGTCAACCGCCTGCTGGCCAGCGCGGGCGCCAGCGTGAGCGATCTGCGCTGCGGCCGGCATGTGCCCTATCGCTTCACCTGGTTCAACCAGGCCATACCGGCGGGCTTTGCGCACGACGAGCGGCACCACAACTGCAGCGGCAAGCACAGCGGTTTCCTGGCCTATTGCCTCTGGCATCGGCTGCCCCTGTCGGGCTACACCGACCCCGCGCACCCGCTGCAACAGGCGGTGCTGGCCGCGGTGGCGCAGGTGGCGGGCCTGGACGCGGCGCAGATCCGGGTGGGCATTGACGGCTGCTCTGCCCCCAATCTGGCGCTGCCCCTGACGGCCCTGGCGCGGTGCTTTGCCCGGCTGGCCGCCCCACCCGAGGACGAGCCGCATGCGCAGTCGCTGCGCACCCTGGGGCAGGCGATGACGCGCCACCCCGAGCTGGTCTCGGGCAGCGGTCGCAACGATGCGGCCTTCATGCAGGCCGGGCGGGGCGATTGGGTGTGCAAGATCGGCGCCGATGGCCTGCAGGTGCTGGCCAGCCGCGCGCGCGGGCAGGCCCTGGCGGTCAAGGTGGCCGACGGGAGCACGCCGGCCCTGTATGCGGCCACGGTGGCCCTGCTCGATCAGCTGGGCTGGCTGGACCCGGCGCAACAGGCCGCGCTTGCGCCCTGGCGCGGCACGCCGCTGGTCAATGCGTCGGGCCAGGTCGTGGGCGAGCGCCGGGTCCTGGCGCGCTGGTCATAGGCGGCGCCCAAAGATGGCGGTGCCCACCCGCACCTGGGTGCTGCCAGCCGCAATCGCCGCCTCCAGGTCGTCGGACATGCCCATGGACAGGGTGTCCCAGTGCGGCGGCGCCAGCTCGGCGCGCACCTGCTCGAACAAGACCTGCGCACGCTGGTGCAGCGCCCGCTGCGCGGCCTGCCCCTCGACCGGATCGGGAATCGTCATCAGCCCGCGCAGGCTCAAGCGCGGCAAGGCCATGACGGCGCGCGCCAAGTCGATCAAGCCCTCGGGGGTCACGCCCGATTTGGTCGGCCCGCCGTCGGTGTTGACCTGCAACAGGATTTGCAGCGGCGCGAGGCCCTCGGGGCGCTGGGCCGACAGGCGCTCGGCAATCTTGGCCCGGTCCACGCTGGCGACCCAGTCAAAGTGCTCGGCCACCAGCCGCGTCTTGTTGCTCTGGATCGGGCCGATGCAGTGCCAGACCAGGCCCGGCAGCGCGCGCAGGGCGAGGATCTTGTCGACCCCTTCCTGGATGTAGTTCTCGCCAAAGTGCCGCTGGCCGGCGGCATGCGCCTGCGCCACCGCCTCGGGGCCAAATTTCTTGGACACCGCCAGCAGCTGCACCGCGTCTGCGGGCCGGCCGGCCGCCGCGCACGCGGCGGCCATGCGCGCTTGCACGGCCTGAAGTTGTTCGGTCACGCTCGTCATGCGCCCAAGGGTATCACTTTGACGCGGCGGGGCCGACGTCGGCCCCGGGGCGCTGGGCCTGGGCGCAACTGCTAAAGTGGCTTTTTTTGCATGGATGAGAACCCGCACATGAGCACGATTGGCGAGAAAACATATGCGCCCTGCGAGGCGCGCACCGTGGCCTTTTTGGGGCTGGGCGTGATGGGCTACCCGATGGCGGCGCACCTGGCGCGCGCCGGGCACCGCGTGCGGGTCTACAACCGCTCGGCGGCCAAGGCCGCCGCCTGGCTGCAGGACTGCCCAGGCCAGCACAGCGCGGCCACCCCGCGCGAGGCTGCCGAAGGGGCCGACCTGGTGATGGCCTGCGTGGGCAACGACGACGACCTGCGCAGCGTGGTGCTGGGCCCGGATGGCGCCTTTGCCGGCATGTCGGCGGGCGCGGTGTTCGTGGACCACACCACGGCCTCGGCCGAGGTCGCGCGCGAGCTGGCGCAGGCCGGCCAGGCGCTGGGTCTGGGCTTTGTCGACGCGCCGGTCTCGGGCGGTCAGGGCGGGGCGCAAAACGGGGTGCTGACGGTGATGTGCGGCGGCCAAGCGGCCGACTTTGCGCGCGCTGCACCGGTGGTGGCCGCCTACGCGCGCGCCGTCACCTTGCTGGGGCCCTCGGGCGCCGGACAGCTGGCCAAGATGGTCAATCAAATCTGCATTGCCGGCCTGGTGCAGGGCCTGGCCGAGGCGGTGGCCTTTGGCCAGCGCGCAGGCCTGGACATGCAGCAGGTGCTGGGCGTGATCGGCAAGGGCGCGGCGCAAAGCTGGCAACTCGACAACCGCGGCACCACCATGGTCGAGGACCGCTTTGACTTTGGCTTTGCGGTGGACTGGATGCGCAAGGACCTGGGCCTGGTGCTGCAAGAGGCGCGGCGCAACGGCGCCAAGCTGCCGGTGACCGCGCTGGTGGACCAGTTCTACGCCGACGTGCAAGGCATGGGCGGCGGGCGCTGGGACACCTCCAGCCTGGTCCGCCGCCTGCGCTGAACAGGGCTCAGCGCGCCGGGGTGGCGGCCGGCGCGGGGGTGGCCGACCTGACCGTCTGGCCCGGCGGCGGGCTGAGGCGGCGCAGCTCTTCTTCCGAGATGATCTCGAACACCCGCACCACCTTGGCCACGCCCGAGATGCTGGTGGCGATCTCGGTGGCGCGCTTGGCCTCGCGCTCGGTGACGCGGCCCATCAGGTAGATCACGCCGCGCTCGGTGGTCACGCCAAAGGCGTTGACCTGCAGGTCCTTGGCATCAATCAAGGCCGCGCGCATGCGGCTGGTGATCACCAGGTCCTTGGAGCGGTTGGTCAGGCTGCTGGCCGGGCCCAGGCCCAGGTCGTTGATGACCTCGCGCACATTGTCCTGGCTGCGTGCCAAGCGCTCGACCGTGGTTTTTTCTTGCGCGGTCGTGACCTCGCCGGTCAGCAGCACGCGACGGTTGAAGCTGGTGACGTTGACATGGACCCGGTCGCCCATGTTCTGGCGCACCGCATTGCCCACCTTGAGCTCGATGCTCTCGTCCTCCAATTGCGAGGCCGCCGTGCGGCGGTCGGTGGCCACCACAGCAGTGGCCACAGCGCCGCCCACGACCAGGGGGGCGCAGGCCGAGAGGCCCAGCAGCAAGGTGCTGGCGGCCAGCATGGGCAGCAGGGGACGCATCAGGTTGCGGTTCATGGTTCAGGACTCCTGTTCACCCAACAACTGGGTATCGACACCATCACAAAGGCAGTGCAGCACCAGGTGCTGCACCTCGCGGATCCGCGCCACGCGTTCATGCGGGACGCACACATGCACATCGGTCTCGCGCAGCAGCCGTGCCAGCTGGCCGCCGTGCTGACCGGTCAGGGCCAGCACCGTCATGTCGCGCTCGTGCGCGGCCAGCGTGGCCTCGGCCAGCGCGGCCTCCTCGCCGTCGGTGGTGATCAGCACCAACACATCGCCGGCATGGCCGAGGGCGCGAATCTGGCGCGCCAGCACCTCGGTCGCTGGCCAGGAGGTGGCCATCAGCGCATCGGCCGACAGCGCCATCGCCGCCAGCCCCGGTCGCTGGCGCTCAAACCCACCCACCCACAAGCTGGCCAGGTACTGCGCCAGCGCCGCCGCCGGGCCCAGGCCCGCCGTCAGCAGCTTGCCCCCGCCCGTCACGCAGGCCAGCAAGGCCTGCACCGCCGCCTGCACCGGTTTGGACAGGGTTTCGGCGTACTGGTACTGCAGGTCGGCACTGTCGATGAAGTGTTGCTGAATGCGCAAATCAAGCATGCCCGGAATGATACCCGCAGGACTTGCCCGAGTCGGGTCAAAGTCGCAAGAAGCGCAGGCCTTCAGCCCTCGGCATCAAAGGCCCCAATCAGCCAGCGCAGCTGCCCTTGCTCGATCAGCACCACATCAAAGCGCACCGGCGGCAGCTGGCGCCAAGCCAGCAGGTAGTGCTGGGCTGCGCGTCGGATGCGCTGGCGCTTGTGCCAGTTGATGCTGGCGGCGACACCGCCCGCAGCAGGACGTTGGCGCGAGCGCACCTCGACAAACACCACGGTGCCCGCCGCATCGCGCAGGATCAGGTCGATTTCGGCGCTGCGCCGCCCGGGGGTCCGATAATTGCGCACCAGCAGCCGCAAACCCTGCGCCTGCAAATGGGCCAGGGCCTGGTCTTCGGCGGCGTTGCCGCGCGACCGGGTCGAGGCCGCCTTTTCTTGAAGGACTGGCATTGGAACACGCTCCCTTGATGGCATCGTTCGGTCTGGCGCGACAGGCCGCGCTCGCCGCCGCTGGCCCTCAGCACCATCCCGCCGGCACACTGTACGTGGTGGCCACGCCGATTGGCAATCTGGCCGACATGAGCCTGCGGGCCCTGCATGTGCTGGGGCTGGTGGATGCGCTTGCCTGCGAGGACACGCGCCACACGCAAAGCCTGCTGCGCGGCTGCGCGCTGGAGCGCCCGGGCCTGGCCCTGCTGGCGCTGCACCAGCACAACGAGGCCGAAGCCGCGCAGGCGGTGATCGCACGCCTGCAGGCCGGGCAGCGGGTGGGCCTGGTGAGCGACGCCGGCACGCCGGCCATCAGCGACCCAGGCGCGCGCCTGGTGGCGCTGGTGCAGGCCGCCGGCTTGCGCGTGATCCCCATTCCGGGGGCCAGCAGCGTCACCACCTTGCTGAGCGCGGCCGGCTGCGTGCCCGCTGGCGCCGCCCCGGGCGGCTTTGTGTTTGTGGGTTTTTTGCCGGCCCGCGGACAGGAGCGCGAGCGCGCCCTGCAGGCCCTGGCCGCCGAGGCCCGCGCGCAGGTGTTGCTGGAGGCGCCACACCGCATGGCCGCGCTGGCGCAATCACTGGCGCTGCTGGGGCCGCGGCGCGTGACGGTGGGGCGCGAGCTGACCAAGCAGTTCGAGCAGATCCACACCCTGGCTGCGGCCGAGCTGCCGGCCTGGCTGGCCGAGCGCAGCGAGCACGGCCGGGGTGAGTTTGCGCTGGTGCTGCACGAGGCCCCGGCCGCCCCCGCCGTCGATGCCGATCCGCACGCGCCCCTGCTGCGCCTGTTGCTGCAAGAGCTGCCGCTCAAGACCGCCGTGCGCCTGGCCGCCGAGATCACCGGTGCGCCGCGCAACGCGCTGTACGCCCAGGCGCTGGCCCTGCGTCAGGCGGGCGAGGATGAGGACGCAGACACGGCCGGGGCCTGAGCCGCAGCGCCGCCATTTCGCACAGCCGCGCGAATGGGCGACAATGGCGGACATGACACAAGACGCCCGCTTCGCCCCCCTGCGCAACGACACCTTTTTGCGTGCCTGCATGCGCCAGGCCACCGACCACACCCCCATCTGGCTGATGCGCCAGGCCGGGCGGTACCTGCCCGAGTACTGCGCCACGCGTGCCAAGGCCGGCAGTTTCATGGGGCTGGCCACGCAGGTGGACTACGCCACCGAGGTGACGCTGCAGCCGCTGGAGCGCTACCCGCTGGATGCCGCCATCCTGTTCAGCGACATCCTGACCGTGCCCGATGCCATGGGCCTGGGGCTGAGTTTCACCACCGGCGAAGGCCCCAAGTTCGAGCGCACGGTGCGCACCGAGGCCGATGTGGCCGCGCTGGCCCTGCCCGACCTGGACCGGCTGCGCTATGTGTTTGACGCCGTCACCTCGATCCGCCACGCGCTGCAAGGCCGTGTGCCGCTGATTGGTTTTTCGGGCAGCCCCTGGACCCTGGCCTGCTACATGGTCGAGGGCGGCGGCTCGTCGGACTATCGCCACGTCAAGGCGCTGATGTACGCCCGCCCCGACCTGATGCACCGCATCCTGGCGGTCAACGCCGACGCAGTGGCGGCCTACCTGAACGCGCAAATCGAGGCTGGCGCGCAGGCGGTGATGGTGTTTGACAGCTGGGGCGGGGTGCTGGCCGACGGCGCCTTCCAGACCTTCAGCCAGGCCTACACCGCCCGCGTGCTCGCGCAGCTCAAGCGCAGCCATGACGGCCAGACCATCCCGCGCATCGTCTTCACCAAGGGCGGTGGTCTGTGGCTGCCCGAGATGGCGGCGCTGGACTGCGAGGTGCTGGGCGTGGACTGGACCGTCAACCTGGGCCGCGCCCGCGCGCAAGTGGGCGGCGCGGTGGGCGGGCCGGGCAAGGCGCTGCAGGGCAACCTGGATCCGAACGTGCTGTTTGCCCCGCCGGACAAGGTGGCCGAGCAGGCGCGCGCACTGCTCGACAGCTTTGGCCGCCCGCACACCGACCCGACCACCAGCGGTCCCACGCACATCTTCAACCTGGGCCACGGCATCAGCCAATTCACCCCGCCCGAGCATGTGTCGGCGCTGGTGGAGGCGGTGCACCAGCACTCGCGCGCCATGCGCGCCGCCGCCTGAGGCCAGGCGCGCCCGGGGCCCCATTTGGGTGCTCCCGGGCTTGACTTATGCACAAAACCGTGGTTGCGGGGGCAAATGTATCAAGAAGTGAGCATTTCCCACCGCATACCCGACGGGGTTCCGCAAGCCCTTGATTTCATTGAGTTTTCAAAAACTGCTCAAGCAATGGGCAAGCTGTTGAAAGCCTTGATTTTCAAGGCCTTGCGCGCTTGTACAAGGGCTTTTCAACAAAGTTGTCCACAGGCTTTCTGAAGAACTTGCAAAGCGCTTGAAAATCAATCACTTGGCCCATTTTCCGATTCCAAATCCTGATTCATGGAACCCTGCTGGATCGATGTTGCGGTGGACACACCGACGCACAGCGGCCTGTCTGGCAGCCTGCTGAGCTACCGCAGTGCCCGCCCCTTGCAGCCGGGTCAGCTGGTGCGGGTGCCCATGGGCAAGCGGGTGGTGCCGGCGGTGGTGTGGCAGGTGCATGCCCAGGCCCCCGACGGGCTGGATGCGGCCAGCGTGCGCGAGGTGGCCGATGTGCTCGACGCGGTGGCGCCGCTGGACGCTGCCTGGCGCGATTTGGTGGGCTTTTGCGCGCGCTACTACCAGCGCGCCCTGGGCGAGGTGGCACTGGCCGCGCTGCCGCCCGCGCTGCGCAGCATGAACTCGGCGCGCTGGCCGCGCCGGCGCATGCGCGAGCCCGAGGCCACGCCCCCCACCGACACGCCGCTGGCGCTCAGCCCCGAGCAGGCGCAGGTGCTGGCGCAATTGGCCAAGGCCGATGCGCCCTGCGTGCTGTTTGGCAACACCGGCAGCGGCAAGACCGAGGTCTACCTGCAGGCCATGGCCCAGGTGCTGGCGCAAGATCCGCAGGCGCAAGTCTTGCTGATGGTGCCCGAGATCAACCTCACCCCGCAGCTGCAGGCACGGGTGCAGGCGCGCTTTGGCAGCGCCGCCATGGTCAGCCTGCACAGCGACCTGACCCCCGCGCAACGCCTGCAGCACTGGCTGGCCGCGCACGAGGGACGCGCACGCATTGTGCTGGGCACGCGCATGGCGGTGCTGGCCAGCATGCCGCACCTGCGCCTGATCCTGGTCGACGAGGAACACGACCCCAGCTACAAGCAGCAGGAGGGCACGCGCTACTCGGCACGCGACCTGGCGGTCTACCGGGGCCGCTTGCAGGGCGCGCGTGTGGTGCTGGGCTCGGCCACGCCCTCGCTCGAGAGCTGGCACCAAAGCCGTCCGGCCAAGGCCGATGAGGCGGGCGGGCGCTACCTGCGCCTGCACATGCCCAGCCGCATCGGCCATGCGCCGCTGCCGGTGGTGCGCCGCATCGACATGAACCACCAGCCGCGCCGCACCTTGCTGAGCGAGCCGGTGCTGGCGGCCCTGCAGGCGCGCGTGGCGCGCGGCGAGCAAAGCCTGATCCTGCTGAACCGGCGCGGCTGGGCGCCGGTGCTGCACTGCGCCGATTGCGGCTGGAAAAGCGACTGCCCGCATTGCAGCGCCTTCCAGGTCTTTCACATGGCCGACCGCAGCCTGCGCTGCCACCACTGCGGCGCCGGGCGCCGGGTGCCACCGGCCTGCCCGCAATGCGGCAACGCCGACATCTCGCCCATGGGCCTGGGCACCGAGCAGCTGCAGGCGCAGGTCGAGCAGTTGCTGGGCGGGGTGCTGCGCCCCGACGGGCAGGCGGTGCGGGTGCTGCGCATGGACGCCGACAGCACCCGCGCACGTGGGTCGCTGCAGACCCAGCTGGCGCAGGTGCACGGCGGCGAGGTCGATGTGCTGCTGGGCACGCAGATGGTGGCCAAGGGGCACGACTTCCGGCGCATGACGCTGGTGGTGGTGCTGCAGCCCGACACGGCCCTGTTCTCGTCGGACTTTCGCGCCCCGGAGCGCCTGCTGGCGCTGCTGATGCAGGTGGCCGGCCGCGCCGGGCGCGATGCGGCGCAGGCGGGCCAGAGCGAGGTGCTGGTGCAGACCTTTCACCCCACCCACCCGGTGTTCGAGGCGCTGCGCCAGCACGACTGGCCGGCCTTTGCCGAGCGCGAGCTGGCCGAGCGCGCCAGCGCGGGCCTGCCGCCGCTGTCGCACCAGGCGCTGCTGCGCGCCGACGCGCGCGAGCTGGCCGTGGCCCAGGGCCTGCTGGACGCGGTGCGCGCGCACTGGCAGGCCGAGCAAGGCGAGCGGGCCCAGGCCGGCGACGGCGCCGCGCAGGCCTTGCTGGAGGCGGTCACGCTCTACCCGAGCGTGCCCATGGGGCTGCAGAAGGTGGCGGGGGTGGAGCGCGCACAGATGCTGCTCGAGAGCGCCTCGCGCCCGGCGCTGCAGCGCGTGCTGGCGCAGTTGCAGCCCATCTTGCATGCGCTGCGGCGCACGCCCGCGCACAAAGGGGTCATGCGCTGGCTGGTCGACGTGGACCCGCAGCAGATCTGAGGCTCAGAACAGCGCCACCGCGCCCGAGAAGGTCAGGAAGGCGGCCGCCGTGGTCACCAGGATGATGCGCGCGATGCGCCCGTTGTCGGCGCCCAGGCGCTCGGCCAGGAGCGAGACGTTGCTCGCCGACGGCAGGGCCGCCACCAGCACCATCACCTTGAGCGAGAAGTCGTCGATGGGCACCCCCATCGCCATGGCCGAGACGGCCACCAGCAACACCAGCAGCGGGTGCATGAACAGCTTGATCAGCGCCACCGGCAGGTAGTCGGCCATGCGCAGCGGCCCCTGCGGGCGCTCATGCGCCTGCATTTGCGAGCGCGCCAACACCGCGCCAATCGTGAACAAGGCCACCGGCGAGGCCGCATCGGCCAACAGGCCCACGGTTTTGGCAACCGGGCCCACCAGCGCCAGGTCCTGCCAGGAAAAGACCGCCCCCAGCAAGATCGCCCAGGGCATGGGGTTGCGCAGCATGCTGGCCAGGGCCTTGCGCGCGGCCACCGCCACCCCGTGCTCGTCGGCGGCGTCCAGCTCGGACAGGGCCACGCACAGCGAGGTGGTGATCACCATGTCGATGACGATGGTGACAATCGCCGGCCCCGCGGCCGGCGCCCCCAGCAGCGCCACCAGCAGGGGCACGCCCATGAAGCCGGTGTTGGGGAAGGCCGCCACCAGCGCGCCCAGCGAGGCGTCTTTCCAGCGGATGCGTGCGTTCAGGCTCACCAGCAGGGCAAAGCCCACCATCAGCAGGGCGCACAGCAGGTAGGTGAAGAACACGCCGGGGCTGAGCAGCTGCCCGATCGGGATGCCCGCACCAAAGCGAAAAAGCATGCAGGGCAACGCAAAAAACAGCACAAAGCCGTTGAGCCCGGGAATGGCCGCCAGCGGCAGCAGGCCACGCCGCGCGGCCAGGTAGCCGCACAGCACCAGGGCAAAAAACGGGAAGGTGACGCGCAGGACGTCGAGCATGGAACAAGGCACTCCGGATGGGGACACGCGCGTCCCGCCTGGGTGCGCCGCGTCCGATATGATAGCCACCCCATCCCGCCGGTCTGCCCGGCCCGGGTCGCGCACGCGCCCCGACCCATCATCCCCCAATCGCGATCCTGCCCTCATGTCCGGACTCAACCCTGCCCAGTTGGCGGCTGTCTTGCACACCCATGGCCCCTGCCTGGTGCTGGCAGGGGCGGGTTCGGGCAAGACCCGGGTGATCACGCACAAGATCGCGCGCCTGATCGAGCAGGGCCTGCCGGCCGCCTCGATTGCCGCCATCACCTTCACCAACAAGGCCGCCACCGAAATGCGCGAGCGCGCCCGCTCGCTGGTCGGTCGCGCCGCCTCGGAAGTGCTGATCTGCACCTTTCACGCGCTGGGGGTGCGCATGCTGCGCGAGGACGGGCAGGCGCTGGGCCTCAAGCCGCGCTTTAGCATCCTGGACGCCGACGATGTGGGCAGCCTGCTCAAGGACTGCGGCGGCACCACCGACGCCGCGCTGGCGCGCCAGTGGCAGTGGACCATCAGCCTGTGGAAGAACCAGGGCCTCACGCCCGAGACGGCGCTGGCGCAGGCGCGCAGCGAGGACGAGCGCCACCTGGCGCTGCTGATGCAGCGCTACCACGAGCGCCTGGCGGCCTACCAGAGCGTGGACTTTGACGACCTGATCGGCCTGCCGCTCAAGCTGATGGCCGAGCACCCCGAGGCGCGTGCGCGCTGGCAGCAGCGCCTGTCGCATGTGCTGGTGGACGAGTACCAGGACACCAACGCCAGCCAGTACGAGCTGCTCAAGTGGCTGGTGGGCCACCCCGCGCGCGCCGACGCGCCGCTCACGGCCGTGGGCGACGACGACCAGTCGATCTATGGCTGGCGCGGCGCCACGCTCGACAACCTGCGCCGCCTGCCGCTGGACTTTCCCCAGCTCAAGGTCATCAAGCTCGAGCAGAACTACCGCTCGACGGCGGCGATCCTGCGCGCGGCCAACCATGTGATCGCGCCCAACCCCAAGCTGTTTCCCAAGACCTTGTTATCGGAGCTGGGCGAGGGCGAGCCGGTGCGCGTGCTGGCCGCCGACCACGAAGAGCACGAGGCCGAGCGCGCGGTCGCGCGCATCCAGTCCATTCGCGCTGGCCAAAGCCCGAATGCGCGGCGCGAGTTTCGCGACTTTGCGATTCTGTACCGCGCCAACCACCAGGCCCGGGCATTTGAGCAGGCGCTGCGGCGCGCGCAGATTCCCTACAAGGTCTCGGGTGGCCAAAGCTTTTTTGACCGGGCCGAAATCAAGGACCTGTGTGCCTGGTTCCGGCTGTGGCTGAACCCCGACGACGACCCGGCGTTTTTGCGCGCCATCACCAGCCCGCGCCGCGGCATCGGGGCGCAGACGCTGGCGCAGCTGGGTGAGTTTGCGGGCCGTGCCCGCCTGTCGCTTTTTGAGTCGCTGACCGCCGGCTCGCTGGCCGCTGCGGTCAATGCGCGCGCCCTGGCGGGCCTGCACGCCTTTGGGCGCCAGATCCAGGACCTGCGCTGGCGTGCCCAGCAAACCTCGGGCAAGCAGGATGCGCGCCGCTTCCTGCAGGCCTGGCTGGAAGACATCGGCTACGAAAAGCACCTGCTCGACGGCGACGACAAGCCCGCGCTGGCCGCTGCGCGCTGGGAGAACGTGATGGACTTTTGCGACTGGATGGCCGGTCGCTGCGGCGGCGAGATCGACGACCCCAGCGGTGCCGGGTCCAGCGCGGGCGCGGCCACCCCGGTGCAAAGCCTGTACGAGGTGGCGCAAACCGTGTCGCTGATCGCCACCCTGAACGAGCGCGAGCAGGACCAGAACGTGGTCACGCTCTCGACCCTGCACGCCTCCAAGGGCCTGGAGTGGCCGCATGTGATCCTGGCTGGGGTCAACGAAGGCCTGCTGCCCTTTCGGGTGGATGCCGACGGCGAGGGGGGCGCGGGCGAGATGGCGCGGGTCGAAGAGGAGCGCCGCCTGATGTACGTGGGCATCACGCGTGCGCAGCACACCTTGCTGGTGAGCTGGCTGCGCCGCCGCCGCCGGGGCCGCGAGACGGTGGCGGGGCTGCCCAGCCGCTTCATCGCCGAGATGAAGCTCGACGAGGCCACGGTGCGCGAGGACCCGCGCGAAAAACTCAAGGCCTTGCGCGCCGAGTTTGCGCAGCGCGCCGCCGCGCAAAAAGCGGCCGCCAACAAATAAGCACGGGCGGGCGAGGCCGCTCAGGCGGCGGCGCGGCGCAGGCGGTCGTGCACGCCTTCCCAGTCGGGATGGTCGGGCGGGATCTCGATCCAGATCGAGGCCACACCGCGCGCATCAAAGTCGCGCAGCAGCGCAAACAACTCGTGCGCCGCCTGGGCGGCGTGGGCCGGCTGTGCGCGCCAGAGCACGCCCGCGCCAAGATCTGCCGGTCGCTCGCGGCTCCACACGGCCAGGTTTTGCGCATGCGGGCCCAGCGCCGCCAGGCGCGTGCGGATGTGCGCGGCATCCATCAGCTGCACCTTGGCGCGCGGCGCGTAATGCGAGGCCAGGGTGCCGGAGGCACGTGGCGCCGGGCTGGCCAGCTGGGCCGGCTCGGCCAGGGGCTGGCCGCAAGCGGCCTCGATCTGCGCGCGGGTCAGCTGCCCCGGGCGCAGCAGCACCGGCGCCCCCCGGCTGCAATCGACGATGGCCGACTCGATGCCAACCTCGCAGGTTCCCCCGTCCAGCACCAGCAGCTCGGGCCCCAGTTCGTCCTGCACATGGCGCGCGCGGGTGGGGCTGACGCGGCCAAAGCGGTTGGCGCTGGGGGCCGACAGGCCGGGCATGCCGGCGGCCGCGCAGGCGCGCAGCAGGGCTTGCGCCACAGGGTGCGAGGGGCAGCGCAGTCCGATCGAGTCCTGGCCGGCGGCCGAGGCCTGGGCCACGCCCGCGCGGCGCGGCAGGATCAGGGTGAGCGGGCCAGGCCAGAAGGCCTGCATCAGGCGCTGCGCAAACGCCGGAACCTCGCGCGCAAAGTGCGGCACCTGCGCCGCATCGGCCACATGCACGATCAGCGGATGGTCTGGCGGGCGGCCCTTGGCGGCATAGACCTTGGCCACCGCTGCGTCCTGGCAGGCGTCGGCGGCCAGGCCATACACCGTCTCGGTGGGCAGGCCCAGCAACTGGCCCGCGGCCAGCGCTTGCACCGCCGCCTGCAGGGCCTCGGGGTCGTGGCCGTCGCGGATCATGCGGGCCTCAGAACGGGGCGATGCCCAGGATCGCCGCCGCCGCCAGGGCGCGCTCGCGGGCCAGCTCGGGGGTGGGCGCGGTCAGGGTCAGGTGGCCCATCTTGCGCCCCGGCCGTGCCGACAGCTTGGCGTACAGGTGCAGGTGGGCGCCGGGCAAGGCCAGCACCGCCGCCCAGTCGGGGATGCGGGCCTGGCCCTGGTCGTCCTGCCACAGATCGCCCAGCAGGTTGAGCATGACCGCCGCGCTGTGCTGGCGGGGCATGGTCAGGGGCAGGCCCATGAGGGTGCGCACCTGCAGATCGAACTGCGACTGGTCGCAGGCATCCAGGGTGTGGTGGCCGCTGTTGTGCGGGCGCGGGGCCATCTCGTTGACGACCAGCTGCCCGCCCGCCAGGATGAAGAACTCGACGCACAGCACGCCCACATAGCCCAGGCCCTCGGCAATGGCGCGGGTGGCCTGCACGGCCTGCTCGGCCAGGGCGGCCGGCAACACGCCGTCCCAGGCCTCGGTGACCGCCAGAATGCCCTGGCGATGCAGGTTGCGCTGCGGCGCGAAATGGACCATCTGGCCCTGCGCGCTGCGCGCCACGATGACCGAGCACTCGGCTTGCAGCGGCAGGCGCTGCTCGAGCACACAAGGCACCTGCCCCAGGCTGGCCCAGGCCGCCGCCAGCTCCTGCGGGGTCTGCACGGTGATCTGGCCCTTGCCGTCGTAGCCCAGGCGCGCGGTCTTGAGGATGCCGGGCAGGAGCGATGCGGGCACGGCCTGCAGATCGGCCGCCTGCTCGATCACCGCATGCGGGGCGACGGGCACGCCACAGCGGACAAAATGGGCCTTCTCGGCGGCGCGGTCCTGCGCGATGGCCACGGCGTCGGCGCCGGGGGCGACCACGCGCTGCGCGCCCAGGGTGAAGAGCGCCGGTGCGGGCACGTTCTCAAATTCGGTGGTGATGGCCGCGCAGCGCTGCATCAGCTGCGCCAGGCCGTCCTGGTCGAGGTAGTCGCAGCGGATGTGGTGGTGGCTCACCAGACCGGCCGGGCTGGCCGGATCGGGGTCGAGCACCGCGGTGTAGTAGCCCATGGCCTGCGCCGCGTGCACCAGCATGCGGCCCAGCTGGCCGCCGCCCATCACGCCCAGGGTCACGGGCTGGCCCTGCCAGAGGGCGCCCGGCAACAGGGGGCCGCTCATGCGACGGGGGGCAGCGTCATGGCACGCGCCGCCTCGGTTTGCTGGGCCCGGAAGGCCGCAAGCTGCTGCATCAGGGCGCTGTCGTGCACCGCCAGCATGGCCACCGCAAACAGCGCCGCATTGGCCGCACCGGCCGCGCCAATGGCAAAGGTGGCCACCGGCACGCCCTTGGGCATTTGCACGATGCTGTGCAGGGAGTCGACGCCTTGCAGATGGCGGCTGGCCACCGGCACGCCCAGCACCGGCACGCAGGTCTTGGCCGCCAGCATGCCCGGCAGATGGGCGGCGCCCCCCGCACCGGCAATGATGGCCTGCAGACCCCGCGCCTGCGCCGCCTCGGCGTAGGCGAACATGTCGTCGGGCATGCGGTGCGCCGAGACCACGCGCGCCTCGTGCGCGACACCGAACTGCTGCAGGATCTGGACAGCGTGTTGCATGGTGTCCCAGTCGGAGCTGGAACCCATCACCACGCCGATAAGGGCTTGGGTCATGTCGGGCCTGAGAGGGCCAACCGCATGGGGTCGGCGGGAAAAGGGCTTGAAGGGCTGGCCATAATAGAGGCCAGACTGTCTATTTTAAGGTGTTGTGATGATTGACGTGACCATGGAGAACTTCGAGGCGGAGGTGATTGCCGCTTCGATGTCGGTGCCGGTGCTGGTGGATTTCTGGGCGCCCTGGTGCGGTCCCTGCAAATCGCTGGGCCCGGTGCTCGAGCGGCTGGAGGAGGCCTACGCGGGTCGTTTCAAACTGGTCAAGATCAACTCCGACGACGAGCAGCAGCTGGCCGGCGCCTTTGGCATCCGCAGCATCCCGACCTGCATCCTGCTGATGGGCGGCCGCCCGGTCGACGGCTTCATGGGCGCGCTGCCCGAGGGCCAGGTGCGCCAGTTCCTCGACAAGCACCTGCCCGCCGAGGGCGAGCTGATGGCCGCATCGGCCGCCGAGGAGGCGCAGGAGCAACTGGCCGCGGGCGACACCGAAGGCGCACGCGAGGCGCTGGCCGAGGCGCTGGCGGCCGACCCGAACAACGACGACGCACGCTTTGAGCTGGTGCGCCTGCTGATGGCCGAGGGCGAGCTGCAAGAGGCCGGGCGCCAGCTGGCCCCAGGCCTCAACCGCATCCCGGTGCCGCTGCGCTTTCAGGCGCTGCAGCAAATGCTGGAGGCCTTCGAGTTTGTCAGCACCGACCCGCGCGGCGGCTGGGAGCTGGCGCAGTTCGAGCAGGCCATTGCGCAGAACAAACGCGACTTTGACACCCGCTTTGCCAAGGCGCGGCTGCTGATGGTGGCGGGCCAGTTCACCGCCGCGATGGACGAGCTGCTCGAGATCATCATGCGCGACAAGAAATGGGCCGACGAGGCCCCGCGCAAGACCTTTGTCGCGATCCTGGAGCTGCTCTCGCCGCCGCCGCAAAAGGTGGACCCCACCCAGGTGGGCAAGAGCGCCGGGGGCATCGAGCTGACGGGCAAGGCCGCGCAGGAGCAGGACCCGCAGGCCGCGCTGGTCTCGAGCTACCGCCGCAAGCTGAGCATGGCGCTCAACTGATCGCGCGCCGGCGCTGCGGGTCAACCCGCTTGCGCCCGGCCGCATCCCCTGCCTAGACTCGGGCTTCGTTTTTTGCGGAGACCCGAACATGGCCAGCCCGTTTCGTCCGGCGCAAACATTGATGGTGCAGTACGCGCAGTACCACCGCGACCGCCGCAACATCGCCACCCACTGGGTGGGCATTCCGCTCATCATCGTCGCCCTGGGCGTCTGGCTGGCCGCGCCGCTGCCCGGCCTGGCCAGCCTCAGCTGGGGCGCGCTGTTCTGGGCCCTGAGCACCGCCTGGTACCTGGGCCGGGGCGCGCTGCTTCTGGGCGCCGCCACCGCGCTCTTCAACGGCGTGATGATCCTGCTGGGCATGCAACTGGCCGCGCTAACGCCGCTGTGGGGCATGGGCCCGGCCCTGCTGGGCCTGTTGGTGTTTGTGATCGGCTGGGCCTTCCAGTTCCTGGGCCACCTGTGGGAAGGCCGCAAACCGGCCTTTGCCGACGACGTGGTCGGTCTGCTGGTCGGCCCGATGTTCCTGGTGGGCGAGGCGCTGATGGTGATGGGCCTGCTGGCGCCCATGCGCGAGCAGATCGCCCGCGAAGCCGGCGCGCTGCGTTAAGCGAGCAGGCGCGCCAGGGCCTCGCGGTATTTGGCCGCGGTCTTCTCGATGACCTCGCGCGGCAGGCGCGGCGCCGGCGGGGTTTTGTCCCAGGGCTTGCCACCCACTTGCGCGCTCTCGAGCCAGTCGCGCAAAAACTGCTTGTCGTAGCTGGGCGGGTTCTGGCCTGGGGCGTACTGGTCGGCGGGCCAATAGCGCGAGGAGTCGGGCGTGAGCACCTCGTCCATCAGGGTCAGGGTGCCGTCGGCGTCCAGGCCAAACTCGAACTTGGTGTCGGCGATCAGGATGCCCTTGCGCGCGGCAATCTCGGCGGCGGCCTGGTACAGGCGGATCGAGATGTCGCGGATGCGGGTGGCCAGATCGGCGCCGATCATCTCGACCGTGCGCTCAAAGGTGATGTTCTCGTCGTGCTCGCCCACCGCGGCCTTGGCCGCCGGGGTGTAGATGGGCGTGGGCAGGCGGCTGGCGTTGACCAGGCCTTCGGGCAGGGGCACGCCGCAGACCGAGCGGCTCTCTTGGTATTCCTTCCAGCCGCTGCCGGCCAGGTAGCCGCGCACCACCGCCTCGACCGGGATCGGGGTCAGGCGCTTGACGAGCATGGCGCGGCCGCGCACCTGCGCCACCTCCTCGGGCGGCACCACCGACTCGGGGGCTTGCCCGGTCAGGTGGATGGGGCACAGGTTCAGGCCTTGCGGCCCCAGCTGCTCAAACCAGTACAGCGCCATGCGGGTCAAGAGCTCGCCCTTGCCCGGGATGGGCTCGCCCATGATCACGTCAAACGCGCTGATGCGGTCCGAGGCGATCATCAGGATGCGGTCGTCCCCCACCGCATAGTTGTCGCGCACCTTGCCGCGGGCCAGCAGGGGCAGGGAACTCAGGGTCGAGGTGTGAAGGGCAGCGCTCATGGCAATCGTTTTTTTCGGGAACGTGGGGGCGCCCCAGCACTGCGGCCGGGACGCCGGATCAGGACAGGGCGAGGGCTTACTGCACGCGCTGGGCGAGCTCGCCAGCGGCGTAGCGGCGGGCCATGTCGGCCAGGCTGCGGCCGGCGATGCGTGCGCCCTGGCCCTCGCAGCCGAACTCCAGGTAGCGCTGGCGGCACACCGCTTGCGCGGCGGCGCGGGCGGGCTTGAGCCATTCGCGCGCGTCGAACTTGTCGGGGTTCTCGGCCAGGAACTGGCGCACCGCCGCGGTCATGGCCAGGCGGATGTCGGTGTCGATGTTCACCTTGCGCACGCCGTGCTTGATGGCTTCCTGGATTTCGGAGACCGGCACGCCATAGGTCTCTTTGATCTTGCCGCCGTACTGGTTGATGCGGGCCAGCAGGTCTTGCGGCACGCTGGAGGAGCCGTGCATGACCAGGTGGGTGTTGGGAATGCGCGCGTGGATGGCCTTGACGCGGTCGATGGCCAGCACGTCACCGGTGGGCGGGCGGGTGAACTTGTAGGCGCCATGGCTGGTGCCGATGGCGATGGCCAGCGCATCGAGCTGGGTGGCCTGCACAAACTGCGCGGCCTCCTCGGGGTCGGTGAGCATCTGGCTGTGGTCCAGGGTCCCGACGGCGCCAATGCCGTCCTCTTCACCGGCCTGGCCGGTCTCGAGCGAGCCCAGGCAGCCGAGCTCGCCCTCGACCGTGGCGCCCACGCGGTGCGCCATGTCGACCACCGCACGGGTCACGCGCACGTTGTAGTCAAAGTCGGCCGGGGTCTTGCCGTCCTCGTGCAAGGAGCCGTCCATCATGACCGAGCCAAAGCCCAGGGTCAGGGCACCCTCGCAGACCTTGGGGCTGGTGCCGTGGTCCTGGTGCATCACCAGCGGGATGTGCGGCCACTGCTCGGCGGCGGCCTGGATCAGGTGCTTGATGAAGGGCTCGCCGGCGTATTTGCGCGCACCGGCGCTGGCCTGCAGGATCACGGGGGCGCCGACCTCGTCGGCCGCGCTCATGACGGCCTGCACCTGCTCGAGGTTGTTGACGTTGAAGGCCGGGATGCCATAGCCGTGTTCGGCGGCATGGTCCAGCAGTTCGCGCATGGAAACGAGGGGCATGGTGAGGTCCTGGGAGTCAAGTGATTGCCCCGATTTTACGACCCCCCCTGCCCCATGGGCACCAACCGGCCCTGGTGGACGCCCATGGCGCCCACCACCCAGCTCAGGCCGAGCGGCAGATCTTGAGCATGTTGGTGCCGCCGGGCGCGCCCATGGGCTCGCCGCAGGTGATGGCGTAGACATCGCCGCTGGCCACGATCTGGCGCGATTTGAGGTGCGCCTCGGCCTGCGCCAGCGCCTGGTCGCGGTCGTGGCTGGTGTCCATCAGCAGCGGGCGCACATTGCGGTACAGCGCCATGCGCCGCTGCGAAGCGAGCTTGGTGGTCAGGGCGTAGATCGGCACCTGCACCCGGTGGCGGCTCATCCACAAGGCGGTGGAGCCCGACTCGGTCAGCGCCACGATGGCCTTGGCCCCCAGGTGGTGGGCCGTAAAGAGCGCGCCCATGGCAATCGTCTGGTCGATGCGGGTGAAGGTCTGGCCGATGAAACCGGCGTCCAGCTCGACCTGCTCGGCCGCCTCGGCCGCCTCGCAGATCTGCGCCATCTGGCGCACCGTCTCCAGGGGGTATTTGCCGGCCGCGGTCTCGGCGCTGAGCATGACGGCGTCGGTGCCGTCGTGCACCGCATTGGCCACGTCCGAAACCTCGGCGCGGGTGGGCACCGGGTTGGTGATCATGCTCTCCATCATTTGCGTGGCGGTGATGACCACCTTGTCGCAGGCGCGCGCCATGCGGATCATGCGTTTTTGCAGCGCCGGCACCGCGGCATTGCCCACCTCGACGGCCAGGTCGCCACGCGCGACCATGATGCCATCGCTGGCGGCCAGGATCTCATCCAGGCGCGGGATGGCCTCGGCGCGCTCGATCTTGGCGATCAGGCCCGGCCGGTGGCCGGTGCCGCTGCAGGCGACATGGCACAACTGGCGCGCCATTTCCATGTCGGTGGCGTTTTTCGGGAAGCTGACCGCCACATAGTCGGCATTGAAGCTCATGGCGGTGCGGATGTCCTCCATGTCCTTGGCGGTCAGGGCCGGCGCGGTCAGGCCGCCGCCTTGTTTGTTGATGCCCTTGTTGTTCGACAGTTCGCCGCCCAGGCGCACGCTGGTGTGCACCTGCTCACCGCGCACCGCGGTGACCTCGAGCACGATCAGGCCGTCGTTCAGCAGCAACACATCGCCGGCGCGCACATCACGCGGCAGCTCCTTGTAATCCAGGCCCACGCCGTGCTCGTCGCCCGGTTCGCTGCGCGAGGCGTCCAGCACAAAGGGGGCGCCCGGCTCGAGCATGACCTTGCCCTGGGCAAACTTGCCCACGCGGATCTTGGGGCCCTGCAGATCGGCCATGATGGCCACCTCGCGCCCAGCCCGAAGCGAGGCCGAACGCACCAACTCAGCGCGCTCGATGTGGTCTTTGGCACTGCCATGGCTGAAGTTCAGGCGCACGACGTTGACGCCGGCACGAATCATGGCCTCCAACATGTCGGGACTGCTGGAGGCGGGGCCGAGGGTGGCAACAATCTTGGTGGCGCGGCGGGGCATGGGGAAAATCTCCGTTGGTTTGCCAAGCTGGCAACGATTTCAATGTGTGTTGCATTCTGGCACGAACTTGTTTCATGGCCGCAACAAGATGTGGCCCGCTCGACGGCTAAAATCGATACTTGCGCACGCATATCCAGCGCCCAGCCGTGCCTGACATGGGCCCATGTCAGGCTTGGTTAGGGGCAAATCACTACACTGGCGCAGCCATTTCGCACCCACCGCGATCCGAAGCGATCCCGAACACGTCTGTTTCATGAGCTCTGCTGACCTGACCCCCGAGTCGTCAACCCCCCGCCCGATTGCCCTGACCGATCCCTTGCCGCACCGCAAGGTGCTGCGCGAATGGCTGATCCCGCTGTCGCAGCGCACCACCTGGCGCGCGTTCGTGCTGCTGGCCATGGACTACACCTTGTTTGTGGGCCTGGTGGTGGCCACCTTGCTGCTCGATGCGGTCTGGGCCAAGCTGCTGTGCGGCCTGGCCGCCGGCTTTGTGATCGGCCGCTTGTTCATCATTGGCCACGACGCCTGCCACCAGAGCCTGACGCCGCACCGCGAACTCAACAAGGTGCTCGGTCGCATCGCCTTCCTGCCCTCCATCACCCCCTACAGCCTGTGGGACACCGGCCACAACGTGGTGCACCACGGCTACACCAACCTCAAGGGTGTGGACTTTGTCTGGACCCCGCTCACGGCCGAGGAATACGCCGCGCTCTCGCCCATGGGTCGCCTGCTGCAGCGCATCTACCGCAGCGGCTGGGCCCCGGGCCTGTACTACATGATCGAGATCTGGTGGAAGCGCGAGTTCTTCCCGAATGCGCAGCACATGCCCACCCGTCGCCCGATTTTTGTCAAGGACAGCCTGCTGGTCAGCGCCTTTGCCCTGGTCTGGATCGCGGCGGTGACGGCGGGCGCGCTGTGGGCCGGCGAGTCGGTGCTGCTGTCGCTGCTGATGGGCGTGGTGGTGCCCTTCCTGTTCTGGAACAGCATGATTGGCTTTGTGGTGTACGTGCACCACACCCATGTCAAGGTCTCCTGGCACGACAACAAGGCCGCCTGGATGCGCGCCGCGCCCTTTGTCTCGACCACCGTGCACCTGACGTTTCCGCTGCGCATCGGCGCGCTGATGCACCACATCATGGAGCACACCGCCCACCATGTGGACATGAGCATCCCCCTGTATCGCCTCAAGCAGGCACACGCCAAGCTCGAAGAGAAGCTGCCGGGCCGCATCATCGTCCAGCCCTTCTCGTGGAAGTGGTACTTTGAGACCGCCCGCGCCTGCAAGCTGTATGACTTTGGCCGCGAGTGCTGGACCGATTTCAAGGGCCGCATGACCAGCCCGGTGCGCGCCAACCTGCCCAGCGCCTGAAGCGGCGCGTGCCGCCAGCGCAGGCGGCATGGCGCTGTGCCGGGCCGCCTGGCCCGGTCTTGCTGGCGCGGCTTGTCGAAGCGGGCGATCAGCCCGCGAAACGGCGCGCCAGGATCTCGAAGGCGGGCAGGGTCTTGCCCTCCAGCACCTCCAGGAAGGCGCCGCCGCCGGTCGAGATATAGCCCATCTGCGCCTCGATGCCGTACTTGGCAATGGCCGCCAGGGTGTCGCCACCGCCGGCAATGCTGAAGGCGTCGGACTCGGCAATGGCGCGGGCGATGGTTTCGGTGCCGTGCGAGAAGGCCTCGAACTCGAACACCCCCACCGGGCCATTCCAGACGATGGTGCCGGCCGCCTTGAGCTGCGCGGCCAGGCGGGCCGCGGTCTGCGGGCCAATGTCCAGAATCATCTCGTCGTCGGCCACCGCGTCGGCGGCCTTGATGGTGGCCGGGGCATCGGCGGCAAAGGTCTTGGCCACGACCACATCGGTGGGGATGGGCACCTCGGCACCACGGGCCTTCATGCCCGCGATGACGGCACGCGCCTGGTCCAGCAGCTCGGGCTCGGCCAGGCTTTTGCCAATCTTCAGGCCCGCCGCCAACATGAAGGTGTTGGCGATGCCGCCGCCCACGATCAGCTGGTCGACGTTTTGCGACAGGCTTTGCAAAATGGTCAGCTTGGTGCTCACCTTGGCGCCGGCCACGATGGCCGCCAGCGGGCGGCGCGGATGGGCCAGGGCACGGGTGATGGCGTCGATTTCGGCGGCCAGCAGCGGGCCGGCGCAGGCCACCGGCGCAAACTGGGCGATGCCGTAGGTGGTGGCCTCGGCACGGTGGGCGGTGCCAAAGGCGTCGTGCACAAAAATATCGCACAGGGCGGCCAACTGACGTGCCAGCGTTTCGGCGTTCTTTTTCTCGCCCGGGTTGACGCGGCAGTTCTCGAGCAGCACCACCTGGCCCGGGGCCACGTCCACGCCGCCCACCCAGTCCTGGCGCAGCGGCACCGGGCAGCCCAGCAACTGCGCCAGGCGCTCGGCCACCGGGGCCAGCGAGTCCTCGGGGCGCAGCGTGCCCTCGGTCGGGCGGCCCAGGTGGGAGGTGACCATCACCGCCGCGCCAGCCTCCAGGGCCATGCGGATGCAGGGCACCGAGGCGCGGATGCGGGTGTCTTCGGTGATGTGGCCTTGCGCGTCCTGCGGGACGTTCAGGTCGGCCCGGATGAACACACGGCGGCCCTTGGCCAGGCCCTGGGCGCACAGATCGGAAAAGCGTTGGACTTGCATGGCGGTCTTTCTGCAACAAAGCGGCGCCGCCTCCCCTGCAGGCAAGCGGTCATGCGCCGATTTTAACGGCCGCTCACCAGCCCAGGCCCAGGTGCAAGGGCAGGTAGACCAGCATGCCCAGCACAATCGTGAGCAGCACATTGCGGCGCCAGAAGAACACCGCGGCGCCCACGGCGGCGGCAAACAGGCGCGCGTCCTGCCAGCTCGGCAGCCACTGGCCCTGCACGGTCAGGATCTCGGGCATGACCACCGCGGCCATGGCGGCAATCGGGGCGTATTGCAGGCCCCGCTCGGCCCAGCGCGGCAGCGGCCACTCGCGCTCGGAATACAGAAAAAATCCGCGCGTGACCACCGTCACCACCGCCAGGCCCACGATCACGGCCAGGCTCCAGCCATCGGTCTGGGCGGGCAGGGTCGGGCTCATGCGCGCGCTCCGCTTTTGAGGCCGCGCTCCACGCCCACGGTCAGCAGCACCGCCGCGCCAATGGCCAGCACGATGTTGAGCTTGAGCGGCAGCGACCAGGCGCTGATGGCCGTGACCGTGGCCACCGCCGCCGCCAGCACGCGCAGCCGGGTGCTGGCGAGCGAACACAGAATGCCCAGCAGGCACAAAATCGCGGCAAAGCCCAGGCCCCATTGGGTGGGCACCCATTGCGCCAGGCCAATGCCCAGCAGGCTGCTGCCCACCCAGGCCAGCCACATCAGGCCGTCGCAGCCGGCCAGCCAGGCCTCTTGGGCGCGCTGTTCTGCCGGGGTGCGCCCGGGCTGTGGGTGGTGCTGCACAAAGCTCACATAGCTGATGTCGGCGGTCACATAGCCGTGCAGAAGGCGCTCCCAGCGCGGCAGGTGCATCAGGTACTGGCGCAGGTGCAGGCTGAACACCACAAAGCGCAGGTTGACGCAAAAGCCCGTGGCCAGAATCACCCAGAAAGGCGCACCGGCCATGATGAGCGGGATGGCCGCCAGCTGCGAGCTGCCGGCGTACACGATCAGCGTCATCAGCACCGACTCGAAGGTGCTCATGCCCGACTGCGACATCGCCACCCCGGTCATCAGGCCCCAGGCGGCCAGGCCGGTGGCGCCGTGCACGCTGGCACGGGCGCCCTCGGCAAAGGCCGGATGGCGGCGCAGGTGGGGCAGCAAAAAGTTCATCGCCGTCGGGGCTCAGGCCGCCAGCGGCCGACCCGGCGTGAGCGGGCAGCCGCGCAGCAACTCCTCGGCCGCCAGGCGCCGGCCGCCGGGGCGCTGCACCTGCAGCAGGCGCAGCTGCCCCGTGCCGCAGGCGAGCACCAGACCGCTGGCATCCGCGCGCAGCACGGTGCCGGGGGCGACGCCGGGGGCGGTATCGGGCAGGGCCTGGGCGCGCCAGATCTTGAGGGTCTCGCGCGGCGCGCCGGGCACGTCCAGCGGCACGGTCATGCCGGGAAAGGGGTCGAAGGCACGGATGCGCCGCGCCAGCAGGGCCGCGTCCTGCGCCCAATCGAGCGGGGCCTCGTGCTTCTCGATCTTGTGCGCATAGCTCACCCCATCGCTGGGCTGCGGCGTGCGCACCCAGGTGTCGGGGGTGGCCAGGGCCTGCACCACCGCCTGCGCGCCCAGGGCGGCCAGGCGGTCGTGCAAGGTGGCGGTGCTGTCCTCGGGGTCGATGGCCAGGGGGTGAACCGACAGCATGTCGCCGGTGTCCAGGCCCTCGTCCATCTGCATCAGGGTGATGCCGGTGAGCGGGTCACCCGCCTCGATGGCGCGGTGGATGGGGGCGGCGCCGCGCCAGCGCGGCAGCAGCGAGGCGTGGATGTTGATGCAGCCGCGCGGGGGCAGCGCCAGCACCCAGGCCGGCAGGATCAGGCCGTAGGCGGCCACCACCATCAGCTCGGGGGCCGCCGCCTGCAGGGCCGCCCGGGCGGCCTGCGCCTCCTCGGGGTAGCGGCCATCCAGGCGCAGGCTGCGCGGCTGCAGCACCGGCACGCCGTGCGCCAGGGCCCATTGCTTGACGGGTGAGGCCTGCAGCTTCATGCCCCGGCCGGCGGGGCGGTCGGGCTGGGTCAGGACCAGGGCGATCTCGTGACCGGCATCGTGCAGGGCCGCCAGCGCCTCGCGCGCAAATTCGGGCGTGCCCGCGTAAACCAGCCGCATGGGGCGCCTCGGCTCAGCGGCGCGCCGGACGCTGGGCGTCCTTGAGCTGTTTTTGCAGCTTGGTGCGGATGCGGCTTTGCTTGAAGCCCGAGAGGTATTCGACAAAGACCTTGCCCATCAGGTGGTCCATCTCGTGCTGCACGCACACCGCGAGCAAGCCCTCGGCGTCGATGGTGCGCGCCTGGCCCTGCAGGTCCAGGGCCGAGACCCGCACCTGGGCGGCGCGCTCCACGCCGTCGTAAATGCCGGGCACCGAGAGGCAGCCCTCGTCGCCCTTGACGCGCTCGGCGCTGGCCCAGACCAGCTCGGGGTTGATGAGCACCATGGGCTGGTCGCGCGTCTCGGAGGTGTCGATCACGATCAGGCGCTCGTGCACATCGACCTGGGTCGCCGCCAGGCCAATGCCGTTGGCGTCGTACATGGTCTCGATCATGTCGGCCGCAATGCCGCGGATGCGCTCGTCCACGGCCGCCACCGGGCGGGCCACGGTGTGCAGACGCGGGTCGGGATAGCGAAGAATCGTCAGAAGTGCCATGGGGCGATTGTCGCAGGCCTGGCGGCGTCTTGCCGACCCCCGCGCTTTGACCCAGAATCGCGCCCAGTGTCCTGAAGGACCGCACAGGGAGTTGATGATGATGCAAGACCGCGAGGAGCTCGGGGCGTGGCTGCGCCTGCTCGCCACCCCCGGCGTGGGCCCGGGCACCGCCCGGCGCCTGCTGGCGCTGGGTCCCCCCACCACGCTGTGGTCGCGCCCGGTGGCCGACTGGGTGGCCCAGGGCGGGGTCAAGGTGGCCCAGGCCCTGGCCAACGAACCGCCCGGCTGGCGCACCCTTTGGCAGCGCACCTGGGACTGGCTGCGCGCCGCCCCGCACGAGCGCGGGGTGCTGGCCCTGGGTGACCCCGACTACCCAGCCGCGCTGCTCGAAATTGCCGACCCGCCGCCGCTGTTGTTTGTGCAGGGGCGGCTCGAGCGCTGGGCGGCGTGGCAGGCCATGCCGCAGCTGGCGGTGGTCGGCAGCCGCCACCCCACGCCGCAAGGCCGCCTCAATGCCCAGGCCTTCGCCCGACACCTGTCGCTCTCGGGCCTGTGCGTGGTCTCGGGGCTGGCGCAGGGCATCGATGGTGCGGCGCACCTGGGCGCGCTTGACAGCCAGCGTGAGAGCAGCAGCCCCGGGGTGCCCACGGTGGCCGTCATCGGCACCGGGCTGGACCGGGTGTACCCCCTGGCGCACAAACCGCTGGCGCAGCGCATCACGCAACATGGCCTGATCCTGTCGGAGTACCCACTGGGCACGCCGCCGCTCAACGCCCACTTCCCGCGCCGCAACCGCATCATCTCGGGGCTGTGCCAGGGCATTCTGGTGGTCGAGGCCACGCCCGACTCGGGCTCGCTGATCACGGCCCGGCTGGCGCTGGAGCAAAGCCGCGAGGTGATGGCCATTCCGGGCTCCATCCACAGCCCGCAAAGCCGGGGCTGCCATGCCCTGATCCGGCAAGGCGCCAAGCTGGTGGAGTCGGCGCAGGATGTGCTGGAGGAGATGCGCCTGCCGCCGCCCATGGCCGCGCCGCCCGAACCGCTGGACCGTGGGCCAGCACACCCGCTGCTGGCCCACCTGGGGCACGAGCCCATGGACCTGGACCAGCTGCAACGGCACAGCGGTCAGGGGGCTGGGGAACTGCTGCCGCAGCTGATGGATCTGGAACTGGCCGGGCAGATCGAGCGACTGCCCGGCGGGCGCTACCAGCGCTTGGTGCGCGCCGGCTAGGCGCCCGCTGCCCCGGGGCGCCGCCAGCGGCCGGTGGGCGCCGCGCACCCGGTGGGGTGCGGGGTCTCAGACCACGGCGCCGCGGTTCTCGTCGCTGCTGTCGCCGTCTTTCTTGAGCGGCTTGATCAGGTCTTCGCGCTTGACGCCAAGCCACATGGCAATCGCTGCGGCCACAAAGACCGAGGAGTAGATGCCAAACAAAATGCCAATGGTCAGCGCCATGGCAAAGTAGTGCAGGGTCTCGCCGCCAAAGAGCAGCATCGACAGCACCATGATCTGGGTCGAGCCGTGGGTGATGATGGTGCGGCTGATGGTCGAGGTGATGGCGTTGTCGATCACGCCCACGGTGTCCATCTTGCGGTAGCGGCGGAAGTTCTCGCGGATCCGGTCAAAAATCACCACCGACTCGTTGACCGAGTAGCCCAGCACCGCCAGCACCGCCGCCAGCACCGCCAGCGAGAACTCCCACTGGAAGAAGGCAAAAAAGCCCAGGATGATCACCACATCGTGCAGGTTGGCGATGATGGCCGAGACGGCAAACTTCCATTCAAAGCGGATGGCCAGGTAGATCATGATGCCCACCACCACAAAGCCCAGCGCCTTGAGGCCGTCAACCATCAGCTCGTCGCCCACCTGCGGCCCCACGAACTCGGTGCGGCGCAACTGCACATCGGGGCTTTTCTCTTTGAGGGCCGCCAGCACGCGGTCGCTTTGCTGCGCCGAGGTCACGCCTTTTTGCACCGGCAGGCGGATCATGACGTCGCGCGCGTTGCCAAAGTTCTGCACCTGCACCTCGCTCATGCCCAGGCTGGCCACGGTGCCGCGCACCTGCTCCAGATTGGCCGGCTGGCTGTAGCTGACCTCCATCAAGGTGCCGCCGGTGAACTCCACCGACAGGTGCAGGCCACGGGTGATCAGGAAGAACACCGCCAGCGCAAAGGTGACGAACGAGATGACGTTGAACACCAGCGCATGGCGCATGAAGGGGATGTCACGCCGGATCTTGAAAAATTCCATTTGCCGCTCCCTTTACTTGCCGCCCAGGCGCTGCGCTTGACCCGCGTCGCCCTCGGGGCGCCAGACGGTGCCAATCGACACGCTCTTGAGTTTTTTGCGCCCGCCATACCAGAGGTTGACCAGGCCGCGCGAGAAAAACACCGCCGAGAACATGCTGGTGAGAATGCCCAGGCAGTGCACCACCGCAAAGCCGCGCACCGGGCCCGAGCCAAAGGCCAGCAGGGCCACACCCGCGATCAGGGTGGTGATGTTGGAGTCCAAAATCGTGGCCCAGGCCCGGTCGTAACCGGCGTGGATGGCCGCTTGCGGGCTCACGCCGGCACGCAGCTCTTCGCGCACGCGTTCGTTGATCAGCACGTTGGCGTCAATGGCCATGCCCAGCGCGAGCGCCATGGCGGCCATGCCGGGCAGGGTCAGGGTGGCCTGCAGCAGCGACAGCACCGCCACCAGCAGCAAGAGGTTCACACCCAGGGCCACGCTGGAGATCAGGCCAAAGGCCATGTAGTAGATGCACATGAAGACCATGATGGCCACAAAGCCCCAGGTCACGCTGTTGAAGCCCTTGGCGATGTTCTCGGCGCCCAGGCTGGGGCCAATCGTGCGCTCTTCGATGATTTCCATCGGTGCGGCCAGCGAGCCCGCGCGCAGCAGCAGCGCGGTGTCGTTGGCCTCGACGGTGGTCATGCGGCCCGAGATCTGCACGCGACCGCCGCCGATTTCGGTGCGGATCACCGGCGCGGTCACGACCTCGCCCTTGCCCTTCTCGAACAGGATGATGGCCATGCGCTTGCCGACGTTTTCGCGGGTGACGTCGCGGAAAATGCGGGCGCCCTTGGCATCCAGCGTCAGGTTGACCACCGCCTCTTGGGTCTGGTTGTCAAAGCCGGGCTGCGCATCGGTGAGGTTGTCACCGGTCAGCACGACCTGCTTTTTGACCACCAAGGGCTGGCCGTTGCGCTCCAGATAGCGCTCGCTGCCAAAGGGCACCGGGCCGTTGCCCTGCTCGGCGCCACGGGCCTCGCTGCTTTCGTCGACCATGCGCACCTCGAGGGTGGCGGTGCGGCCCAGGATGTCCTTGGCCTTGGCCGTGTCCTGCACGCCCGGCAGCTGCACCACGATGCGGTCCAGCCCCTGCTGCTGGATGACCGGTTCGGCCACGCCCAGCTCGTTGATGCGGTTGTGCAAGGTGGTGATGTTTTGCTTGAGCGCCTGCTCTTGCACCTTGCGCGCGGCCTCGGGGCGCACGCTCAGTTGCAGCACGAACTCGCTGCCCTCGGGCGTCTCCTGGGCCACCAGCTCGGGCAGCTGCTCGGCCAGGATGCGGCGCACGGCGGCCAGTTGCTGTGCATCGCGCACCCGCATCTCCAGGCGCTGGCCATCGCGGCGGATGCCGCCATGGCGGATGTCTTTTTCGCGCAGCATGGTGCGCAGATCGCCGCCCAGGGCCTCGACGCGCTGGGTCAGCGCCGCCTGCATGTCCACCTGCAGCATGAAGTGCACGCCGCCGCGCAGGTCCAGCCCCAGGTACATGGGGGCGGCATGCAAGGCCGCCAGCCAGTTGGGGGTGCGCGAGACCAGGTTCAGGGCCACCACATACGAGGGCTCGGCCGGGTCGGGGATGAGGGCCCGGGAGATCGCGTCTTTGGCCTTGAGCTGGTTGTCGGTGGTGTCAAAGCGCGCACGCACCGAGTTGCCCTCGAGGGCCAGCTGCGTGGGCGTGAGCCCTGCGCCTTGGAGGGCCTGCTCGACCCGCTGCAGCGTGGCGTTGTCCACCTTGACCGTGGCCTTGCCCGAGGAGACCTGCACCGCGGGGGCTTCGCCAAAAAAGTTGGGCAATGTGTAAATGGCACCCAGCAGCAGCGCGATCACCAGGATGGCGTACTTCCAGAGGGGATAACGGTTCATGGACGTTTGGCGTTAAGCGTTGCGCGGTCTGGCCGGGCACAGGGCACGGCCAGCGCTGGGGCGGGCCGGGGGGCCCGCATGGCCTCAGGCCTTGATCGTGCCCTTGGGCAGCACCTGCACCACGGCCGAGCGCTGCATCTGCACTTCCACGCCCGCCGCCAATTCGACGCCGATGTGGCTGTCGCCGATGCGGCTGATGCGGCCCAGCAGGCCGCCGGCGGTGACCACCTCGTCACCCTTGGCCAGGGCGTCGATCATGGCGCGGTGCTCTTTCTGCTTTTTCATTTGCGGGCGGATCATCACAAAGTACAGCACCGCAAACATCAGCACCAGGGGCAGCATGCCCACCAGGGTCGATTGCATGTCGCTGCCACCAGCGGCGGTTTGGGCAAAAGCGGAAGAGATGAACATGGGGTCTCCAGCGGTCCGGTCATGGCCGGACGGGTCAATATCACCTGCGCTTGCCCGTGGGCGGCGCAGAACCAACCGGCAATTGTATGCGGCGCTATGATGCGGCTCCCATCAACCCCGTGGTCGCCGGTGCATTCGTGCTGGCGGCACGCCCCTCCGATTGCGCCCGATGCGCTCTGTCCTCTGGCCGGTGCTGGCCTTGCTGGGCAGCCTGGTGTCCCTCAGCCTGGGCACCTCGTTTGCCAAATCGCTGTTCCCCGTGCTGGGCCCGGCGGGCACGACGCTGCTGCGCATTGGCTTTGCCATGCTCATGCTGATGGCCCTGTGGCGGCCCTGGCGGCGGCGCTGGACCTGGGCCGAGCTGCCGCCCCTGGCGCTGTACGGGGTGACGCTGGGGGTGATGAACCTGCTGTTTTATTTCTCGATCGGGCGCCTGCCCTTTGGCCTGGCCATTGCGATCGAGTTCACCGGCCCGCTGGCGGTGGCGCTGTGGTCCTCGCGCCGTGCCAGCGACGGGCTGTGGGTGGCGCTGGCGGTGGCCGGCCTGGCGCTGATCCTGCCCTGGCAGGGGCTGGATGCACCGGGGGCGCTCGACCCGGTGGGCATTGCGCAGGCGCTGGGGGCCGGGGCCTGCTGGGCGCTCTACATTGTCTTTGGCCAACGGGTGGCGCAGCGCTTTGGCGCCATGGCCACGCCCATGGGCATGATGTTTGGCACCCTGGCGGTGCTGCCCATGGGGCTGGCGGCGGGTGGGGCCGCGCTGATCGACCCGCAGGTGCTGCTGTTTGGCCTGGCGGTGGCCCTGCTCTCGAGCGCGGTGCCCTACACCCTGGAGATGTTTGCCCTGCGCCACCTGCCGCGCCAGACCTTCAGCATCTTGCTGAGCCTGGAGCCGGCGGTGGGGGCGATGGCGGGCTGGCTGGTGCTGGCCGAGCGGCTCACGCTTGGCCAGTGGACGGCCATGCTGCTGCTGATGCTGGCCTCGATGGGCAGCGCCTGGTCGGCGCGCACGCCGCCCGCCGCCGACCCACCCTGAGGGCCAGGCCCTGCGGTCAACGGCCGCGGAACACCGGCGGCCGGCGCTCGGCAAAGGCGCGGCGGCCCTCGGCAAAGTCCTCGGTCTGGCTGCTGGCCTTCTGGCGTTCGCGCAGGCGCTCGGGCTGGTAGTCGCCGGTGGCAATCTCGTGCAGGGAGCGCTTGGTCGCCTGCACCGCCAGCGGGGCCAGGGCCAGCACATCGCGCACCAGCGCCTGCACCTGCGTCTCCCAGTCCTCTGGCGCCACCACCGCCTCCAGCAGGCCCAGGCTTTGCAGGCGCTGGGCGTCAAAGGGGCGGGCGGTCAGGAAGGCGCGGCGCGCGCCGGCCTCGCCCAGGCGGTTGATGTAACGGCGCAGGCCACTCGGGTAGTAGTGCAGGCCCAGCGCCGTGGCCGGCATGCGCCACTCCAGGCCCTGCAAACCGAGCACCAGGTCGCTGGCCAGCACCAGGTCGGTGGCGCCGCCATAGACGCTGCCGTTGAGCGCGCACACCGTGATGGGGCGCAGGCGCGAGAGCGCCTCGGGCACCGTCTCGAAGTCGGTGGCGCCGCGCCCGGGGGTGTCAAAGCCGCCAATGTCAAAGCCGGCACAAAACACCGGTCGGGGCTGGCCCGCGGTGTTGGCCGTCAGCAGCAGCACGCGGATCTCGGGGTCCTGGTCGATGGCGCGAAAATGCGCCAGCAAGGTGTCCAGGTCCCCAACCTCGAGGCGGTTGCGCTGCGCGGGGCGGTTGAGGGTGATGGTGGCCACGCCGCCGGCGCAATGCAGCAGCGGGGCGCTCGGGGCGTTCTGGGGGGTGTCGGGATGGTTCATGTGCCCCAACCATACACGCTCATGCTGGTCTCGCCGGCGCGCAGGCGCGCCAGGATGGCGGCTTCGTCGCGCTCGCGCTGCTGGCCGGCAGCCACCACTTGCGCGGCGCGCGCGGCCGGCAGCACCACCAGGCCGTCGGCGTCGCCCACCACCAGGTCGCCGGCGTGCACGGTCACATCGCCCAGCAGCACCGGGTGGTTGATCCAGCCGGTGGCGCCAAAGTCCTTGCCGGTGCCGCGAATGCACAGCCCGCGCGAGAAGACGGCAAAGCCCATCTCGGTCAGCAGCGTCGCATCGCGCACGCCGCCGTCGATCACCAGGCCGGCCACGCCGCGCGTTTGCGCCATGGTGGCCATGATCTCGCCCCAGTAGCCGTGCTCGTAGGCGCCGCTCACATGCACCACCAGCACATCACCGGGCTGCGAAATCGCCAGCGCGCGGTGCAGCCAGAGGTTGTCGCCGGGCGGCGAATGCACGGTCAGGGCCTGGCCGCACAGGCGGGTGGCGGGGTGCAGCGGGCGCAGGGCCGAGGGCAGCGCGCCAATCTTGCCGCCGGCCTCGTGCAAGGTCGCGGTGGGCAAGGTGCTGGCGGCCTGCAGCAGCTCGGCCGGCAGGCGCGGCACATCGGTGCGGGTGGTCAGTTGGGGGTCCACGCGGTTCATGTGTCGCTCCGGGTTTGCAGCTGGTGGTATTTGTGCTTGCGGCGCGCCTCGTCCAGGCGCAGGCCGCTGCGGGTGGCCTGGCGGATGTTCTGCTCGGCCGCCTCGATCGCTTCGGCGGCGTCCAGCACCGCGTCCTCGTGCTCGCGCGGGATCACCACCACGCCGTCGGTGTCGCCCTTGAGGATGTCGCCCGGGGCCACGCGCGCACCGCCAATATTGACCGGCACGCCGGTGGCCTCCACCTGCACCCGGTCCTTGCCAGTGCGCATCCAGTGGTCGATCGAGAACACCGGATAGCCCAGCGAGAGGCACAGGTGGGTGTCGCGGTTGATCCCGTTGATGACGGTGCCGGCAATGCCGCGCCGGTGCGCGATCTCGGTCAGGATGTCGCCCCAGACGGTGCAATCGTCGCGGCCGTTGTTGTCGAGCACGATCACGCTGCCAGGGGCCACATCGTCGATGTAGTCGCCCACGGTGCCGCAGGGCTTGGCCGCGGGGCCGTACTTGAGGGTCCAGGCACGGCCGGCCATGCGAAAGTCGCTGTCGCGCGGCTTGATCTTGTAGCACTGGCCCAGAATGCCCAGGCGGTCGAGGGCGTCGGAGAGGGTGGCGGTGTCGAGCGCCAGGGCGCGGGCGACGTTGCGGTCAGAAGCGTTCATGGTGGGTGTGGAGGTGGGGTTCGAAATCATTTGAGCATGTGCTCGTACTGGCCGCCCATGACGGCGCTGATGGGGGTGCCGGCCAGGATGGCGCGGGCCATGGCGGCCTCGCGCGCGACGATGGCCTCGGCGGCCTCAAGCACGCGCTCGATGTGCTCGGCGGCGATGAAGATGACGGCGCTGCGGTCGGCCAGCACATAGTCGCCGGGCTGCACCGTCACCAGGCCGCCCTGCTCGGCGCCGATCTGCACCGGCACCTGGGTGCCCAGCTCCACCACCCGCGAGCGCGCGGTGCGCGCCGTCAGGCTGCGGCTGTAGATGGGCATGTCGTAGGCAATGGCCTCGTCCACATCGCGCAGCGGGCCGTCGGCAATCACGCCCGCCACACCGCGCACCTTGGCACCCAGCGTGAGCAGGCCGCCCCAGCAGCCGGCCTCAAGGCCCGAGCGCTGCTCGACCACGATGAGGTCGTCGGGGCCGGCCAGTTCAATGGCACGGCAGCCCAGGTGCACCGCCGGACCGGGTGGCGGCTGGCCGGGGCCCACCTTCATGGTGACGGCGCGGCCGGCCACGCGGCTGGCGCCGCCAGGGCCGCTGCTGCGCAGGGGCAGGCCGGTGACGACACCGGGCAGCTGCAGTTTGTCGAGCGCATCGGAGACGGCGCAGGCGTCCAGGCGGCGCAGGCGCTGGACCAGGGGATCGGGGCGATGGGCCATGAAAAGCTTCCTTGTGGGCAATCGGCGAGGGATCAGTCGAGGGTGCGCCAGGCGGCAAAGGCCAGTCCGGTGCCGGTCAGGGCGGGGGTGCGCACGCCGGGGACGTACTCGACCCACTCCAGGTCGAGGTCGCGGGCCATGCTGCCCACCACCAGCCAGTTGCGGATTTCGGAGCTGCCGGCCTGCAGCTGCAGGGGATCGAGCCCCGCCAGGGTGGCCATGTCGCGCTCGCGTATGGCGGTCAGCACGCGCTGGTCGAGCACCTGGTCGACCAGGAAATGGCTCAGCCCGCCCGAGGCGATCACGCCCACGCGCAGCGTTTCGGGCCAGGCGGCGATCAGCTCGCGCAGCGCCGCGCCCAGGGCCACGCAGCGGCGCGGCGTGGGCTGGTTGGGCGGGTCAAAGGTGTTGAGGATGATGGGCAGGGTGGGCACGTTCAGCCCCGCCATCAGGCGCCGGTGCACAAACTGGAAGGCATGGCCTTCGGACTGGCCTGCCGGCATGCCGTCCAGGGCGGCAATGTCGAAGTCGCGGTCGCACAGCTCGCGGATCAGCCAGCGGGCCAGCTCGCGCGGGACGGGGTAATCGCGGTCCTCCTCGGGCTCGTGGCGCCACATGCGCGCCGCACGCGTCCAGTGCTCGCCGGGCTGCGGCGGGTCGCGCCGGGTGTTGCGGATGCTGTCGCCGCAGTAAATCGCAATGGCCGGGTTGTTGGTGATGCGAAACATCTCGGTCTGGTCGTCGCCCACGATGAGCAGCACGTCCAGGCGCGCCGCGGCAATGCGCCGCGCCAGCTCATCCATGGCGGCCTGGCTGGCGTCAAAGCGCTCGCCCATGCGCTCGGGCGTGACCTGGGCCTCGCTGCCCGCTGGCGCCTGGGCCAGCAGCTGCGCATAGTCGGTCTTGCGGCCCTGGCGGTCGTAGTAGTGGGCGTTGGATGGATCAATCTGCTTGAAGCCGTGTTGCCAGTCCTCGCGTTGCGAGACCAGCATGATGCTGTGGGAGGAGCCGAATGCGGCAACGAGTTGGGCCATGGGGGGTGCCTCTGCCAGGTGCTGGGGGGTTCAGACGACGCAGCGCTCGCGCATGTGCGCGATCTGCTCGGGGGTATAGCCCAGACCGGCCAGGATGCTGTCGGTCTGGTCGCCCTGGTGGGGCGCGGGCTGCATGGGCAGCTGCTCGCGCGGGTGGCGCGAGAACCGGATGGGCAAGGCCACCACGTCGATCTCGCCCATTTCGGGGTGGTGCATGCGCCGGGCCATGCCCAGGTGGCGCACCTGCGGGTCCTCGAACACGCGGTCGATGCGGTGGATCGGGCCGCAGGGCACGCCGGCCTTGAGCAGGATCTCGGTCCACTCGGCCGTGTCGCGGGTGGCAAACAGGGCGCCCACCGCCTCGTTGACGCGGGCACGGTTGGCCACGCGCTCGGGGTCCGAGCCCATGCCGGGCTCATCGATCAGATGCGGCGCGCCCAGCGCCACGCACAGGCGCTTCCACATGGTCTGGCCAATCGCCGCCAGGTTCAAAAACCCATCGCGGGTGGCAAACACGCCGGTGGGCACGGTCAGTGGGTGCTCGTTGCCGGTGGACTGCGGCACCTTGCCCTCGATCAGCCACTGCGCGGCCTGGAAATCGAGCATGGCAATTTGCGCCTCCAGCAGCGAGGTCTGCACCCACTGGCCTTCACCGGTCACGTCGCGCTCGAGCAGCGCCGCCATGATGGCCTGCGCGCAGAAATGCCCGGCGCACAGATCGGCCAGCGGAATGCCCACCCGCATCGGGCCACGGCCCGGTTCGCCGGTCACGCTCATCAGGCCGCCCATGCCCTGGGCAATCGAGTCAAAGCCCGGCCAGTTGGCGTAGGGGCCATCCTGGCCAAAGCCCGAGATGCTGGCATAGACCAGGCGCGGGTTGAGCGCGCGCAGCGCCTCGGCGTCAATGCCCAGGCGGTACTTCACATCGGGGCGGTAGTTCTCGATGAAGACATCGGCCTGGCGCACCAGCTGGTGCAGGATGGCCAGGCCCTCGGGCGTCTTCATGTTGAGCGTCAGGCTCTCCTTGTTGCGGTGCAGGTTCTCGTAGTCGGCGCGGTTGTGGTCGCGCCCACCGATCATGTCGTCACCGCCCGGCGCGCCGGGCGGAATTTCCAGCTTGATCACGCGCGCGCCCAGATCGGCAAAGGTGCGGATCGCGGTGGGGCCGGCGCGCACCCGGGTGGCGTCCAGAATCGTCAGGTGCGCCAGGGGGCCGTGGCGGCGGGCAGGGGTGTCGGTTGCGTGCATGGGCCGCCTTCAGATGGGGGTGAACATCGGCACCGCATGGCCGCCGTCGGAGGGTTTGAAGACCACGCGCACGCGCTGGCCTATGCGCACCTGCTGGGGATCGCAGTCGACCAGATTGCTCATCACGGTCACGCCCTCATCGAGCGTGATGTAGGCCAGGGTGTAGGCGCGCTCGCCCTCGCCCATGGTGCTGTGCGCGTAGACCACGCCGGTGCCCGGCGAGTCTTCCCACACGGTGCGCTCGCTGTGGCAGAAGGGGCAGATGTCGCGCGGGTAATGGTGCACCTGGCCGCAGTCGCTGCAGCGCTTGACCAGGTAACGGCCCGCATCGGCGGCCTGCCAGAAGGGCAGGCTCTCGGGCAACACACGGGGAGCAGGAATCTTGCGCATTCAAAGCCTTTCGAGAATCAGCGTGGCGGCGGTGTGGCGCGAGGCGAGCGCGCCACCAATGCCGTTGACCAGGGCCCACTGGCAGCCTGGGACCTGCACCGCCGGGTGCGCCTCGCCGCGCAGCTGGCGCACCGCTTCGATGACCTTGGTCACGCCACCGCGGTTGGCGGGGTGGTTGTTGCACAGGCCGCCGCCATCGGTGTTGAAGGGCAGTCGGCCCACGCCCGAGATCAGGTTGCCGTCCATCACAAAGCGGCCGCCCTCGCCCTTGCGGCAAAAGCCCAGGTCCTCGAGCTGCATCAGCACCGTGATGGTGAAGCTGTCGTAGAGCGAGGCGTACTGGATGTCCGCTGGCGAGATGCCCGCCTCGGCAAAGGCCGCCGGGCCCGACCAGGCCGCCGCGCTGTAGGTCAGGTCGATGTGCCCGCCCATGCCGTGCTTGGGCGCTTCGCCGCTGCCGCGCACCATCACCATCGGGCGCGCCAGCGTGCGCGCGATCTCGGGGCGGGTGACGATCAGTGCGCCGCCGCCATCGCTCATCACGCAGCAGTCCAGGCGGTGCAGCGGGTCGCTCACCATGGGCGAGGCGAGCACGTCCTCGACCGTCACCACCTTGCGCAGCATGGCGTTGGGGTTGTGCTGCGCGTGCTGCGACGCGGCCACCTTGATCCAGGCCAGCTGCTCGCTGGTGGTGCCAAATTCGTGCATGTGGCGCTTGGCCACCAGCGCGTACAGGTTTTGCGTGGCCGGGCCGTAGGGCAACTCAAACGCCACCTCGGGGGCGTCGGGATCGGGCGGGCGCAGCGCCAGCGGGGCCCGCGCCTTGCCGTCGGCCGCCGCTTTTTGCGCCGCCTGCATCTGCGCGCGCGGGCGACCGGCCAGGGTGATCAGGGCGATGTTGCAGCGGCCCGCCGCAATGGCCTCGGCCGCGTGCGCCACATGCAGGATGGGGGCGGAGCCCCCGCACTCGGTCGAGTCGAGGTGGCGCAGTTTCAGACCCAGGTACTCGGCCACCGTGGCGGTGCCCAGGCCCGGCGCGTCACCGGCGCAAAAATAGCCGTCGACATCGTGCACGCTCAGGCCGGCGTCGCGCAAGGCGCCCAGGGCGACATCGGCGTGCAGGCGCAGCACCGAGCGGTCTTCGGCCAGGCGGGTGGGGTGTTCGTAAGCGCCGACGATGCACGCTTTTCCGTTCAGACTCATGGCTTGCCCTTGAGGATAGGGGGTTCAGTTGAGGTCGATGGCGACCGATTTGAGCTCGGTGTAGGCCTCGACGCCTTCGCGGCCGTTCTCGCGGCCCCAGCCCGATTGCTTGTGGCCGCCAAACGGCATGGCAAAGTCCAGCGCCACCGGCGCGTTGACGCGCACATTGCCGGCGCGCAGGCGCTGCGCCAGCAGGTGCGCGCGGCGCAGGTCGCGCGTCCAGATCGAGGACGACAGGCCGTACATGGTGTCGTTGCCGCGCGCGGCCAGGGCGGCCAGGTCCTCGGCATCGTCAAAGGTCTGCACGCTCAGCACCGGGCCAAAGATTTCTTCGCGCACCGCGCGCATCTCGGGCCGGGTGTTGAGCAGCAGGGTGGGCGGCACAAAAAAGCCTTGCGTGGGCAAGACCTGCGCGCCCAGCACGCAATCGGCGCCTTCGCTGCGCGCGCTCTCGATATAGCCCAGCACGCGCTCGCGCTGACGCGCCGAGATCACCGGGCCCATCTCGGCGTCGGCCTGCAGGCCCGGGCCCACGCGCAAGGCATTGGCGCGCGCTTGCAGCCCGGCCATCACCTCGTCGGCAATGGCGCGCTGCACAAACAGGCGCGAACCGGCGGCACAGACCTGGCCGGTGTTGCCAAAAATGCCGCGGGCGGCCGCGTCGATGGCGCGCGGCCGATCGGCGTCGGCAAAGATGAACACCGGCGACTTGCCGCCCAGCTCCAGCGAGATGCGCTTGAGGTTGCCAGCGGCGCTGGCCAGCAGCCGCTTGCCGACCTCGGTGGAGCCGGTGAACGAGACCTTGTCCACCAGCGGGTGCTCGACCAGGGCCTGCCCGGCCTCGGGGCCCAGGCCGGTGACGATGTTGACCACGCCGGCCGGAAAACCCGCTGCCTGCACCAGCTCGCCCAGACGCAGGGCCGTCAGCGGGGTGAGCTCGGCGGGCTTGAGCACGACGGTGCAGCCGGCCGCCAGGGCGGGCGCGATCTTGCTGACCGCCATGGCCAGCGGCACGTTCCAGGGCACGATCAGGCCGACCACGCCCACGGGCTCGCGCAGGGTGTAGGCATGCCACTCGCCCGGCAGCGACACCGGTCGCGTCTCGCCGTTGAGCTTGGTGGCCCAACCCGCGTTGTAGCGCAGGCACTCGGCGGCCAGGCCCACGTCGAACATGCGCGCCATGCGCAGGGGCTTGCCGGTGTTGAGCGTCTCCAGCAGCGCCAGTTCGTCGCCGTGCTGCTCGATCAGCTCGGCCAGGCGCCACAGCATGCGGGTGCGCTCGGCCGGGCGCAGGCGTGGCCAGGCGCCGCCGTCAAAGGCGCGCCGGGCGGCCTGCACCGCGCGGTCGATCTCGGCCGCACCGCCCAGGGGCATGTGCGCCAGGGCCGCGCCATCGGCGGGGTTGTGCACGGCCAGCGTGCGGCCGTCGTCGGCCGCCACCCACTGGTCGTCGATCAGCATGCGCAGCGGGCGCTGCAGCAGCTCGGGCAAGGCGGGTTGGGCACTCATGCGCGCTCCTGGTTCAGCTCGGCTGGGTATTCGGGTGCGGCCACGCGGCCACGGATCAGGTCGGCCGCCTTCTCGGCAATCATGACGGTGGCGGCATTGGTGTTGGCGCCGGGGATGCGCGGCATCACCGAGGCGTCGGCCACACGCAGGCCCTGCACGCCGCGCACGCGCAGCTGCGGATCGACCACCGACAGGGCGTCCACGCCCATGGCGCAGGTGCCCACCGGGTGGTGCGTGATGCCGCCGTACTGGGCCAGCGCCTGGTCGATGTCCTCGTCGCTTTGCACCTGCGGGCCGGGAATGGTTTCGTGCTCGATCATGTCGGCCTGCGGGGTCTGGGCATAGATCTGGCGGGCCGCGCGCAAGGCCGCGCGCATGGCCTGGCGATCACGCTCGTCCGAGAACAGGCGCAGCGCAATCGAGGGCGCGGCCAGCGGATCGGCCGAGCGCAGGCGCACCTGGCCCCGGCTGGCCTGGCGCAGCAGGCACACGGTGATGTAGAAGCTGTGCGGCTTGGGCGGCACCACGCCCGGAAACCACAGGCCGGCGTCAAAGCGCACCGGATTGCACAGCAGCTGCACATCGGGGCGCGCCAGCTCGGGGCGGGTGCGCAGCAAGATGGTGCCGCTGCAGATCTGGTTGGCAAACGGGCCCCGACCGAACAAGGCCCACTGCCAGAAGGCCAGGGTGGCGCGGTCAAAGCGCAGCTGCGAGACAAAGGTGACGGGTGAGCGCGCCTGGTACATCAGCATCAGGCGCGGATGCTCCATCAGGTTGGCGCCCACGCCGGGCAGGTCGGCCACACAGGCCAGGCCGTGCTCGGCCAGGTGGGCCGCAGGGCCGATGCCCGAGAGCATCAGCAGCTGCGGGCTGTTGTAGGCGCCGCCCGAGAGCACCACCTCGCGCTGGGCGCGCACCTGCAGGCGCTGGCCGCGGTGCAAAAGCTCGACGCCGGTGGCGCGCACGCCTTGTGGCCCGGTCTCGGTCAGCACGCGCAGCGCCTGCGCGCCGGTGAGCACGGTCAGGTTGGCACGGCCCATGGCCGGGCGCAGGTAGGCGCTGGCGCTGCTGCTGCGCCGACCGCGCGCATCGATGGCCACATCGCCGCGCGCAAAGCCGACCTGCTCGGCGCCGTCGTAATCGGGGGTGTGCGGATGACCCGCGCGGCCCGCCGCTTCGCGCAGCGGCGTCTCGAGCAGGTGCCGCGTGTCGATGGCGCGGATTTGCAGCGGGCCGTCACCGCCGTGGTAGGCACTCTCGCCGCGCCAGTTGCGCTCGCTGCGGCGGAAGTAGGGCAGCACATCGGCATAGCCCCAGCCCTCGCAGCCCAGATCGCGCCACTCGTCGTAGTCCAGGCGATGGCCGCGGATGTGGAACATGCCGTTGATGGACGAGGAGCCGCCGAGCAGGCGCCCGCGCGGAATCGGCAGGCGGCGCCCACCCAGCCAAGGCTCGGGCTCGCTCTCGTAGCCCCAGGTCAGCGAGCGCTGGCCCGAGGCCTTGAGAAAGCCCACCGGCATGCGCACCAGCGGGTGCGCGTCGCCCCCACCGGCCTCGAGCAGCAGGACGCGCGTGCGCCCGTCCTCGCTCAGTCGGTTGGCCAGCACGCAGCCGGCCGAACCGGCCCCCACCACCACATAGTCCCAATCAGCCGCGATCATGCGTCGGTTGTCGTGAACGGTTTACTGCGGCTTGAAGCCCGAGGCCTTGATGATCGGGCCCCAGTGGGCCAGCTCGGCCTGCAACTGGCGGTCGACCTGCGCGCCGCTTTGGTAGTCGGGCACCATCAGCATGCCGTTGAGCAGGATCTCGCGCACATCGGGCATGGCCAGCACCTTCTGGATGGCCGACTGCATGCGCTCGAGCTCGGCGCGCGGCAGCTTGGCCGGGCCCCAGACGGCCATCCAGCCATCGTCTCCGCCGGTGTCAAAGCCTTGCTCGGCCATGGTCGGCACGTCGGGCAACAGGGCCGAGCGCTTGGGCGCAAAAGTGCCCACATAGTTGAGCTTGCCGGCGCGCACATGCTGGATGGCGTCGCCCGCCGTCATGGCGCCCACCAGGATCTGGCCGCCCAGCAACTCGGTGATCAGCGGGGCGTTGCCACGGTAGGGCACCACCTCCATGTTGACGCCCGCGAGCTTGCCCAGCTGCAGACCGTTGAAGTGCGTGTCGCCGCCCAGGCCGGCGGTGCCAAAGCTGTTGCGGTTGTTGCCGCCCTTGACCCAGGTGATGAACTCGCGCGCGTTCTTCACGCCGGTGCTGCTGTTGACCACCAGCGCCATGGGGTAGGAGGACAGGCGGGCCACCGAGGTGAAGTCGGTGTTCATGTCGTAACCCAGAACCGAGACCGGGTAGGTCAGGTGCTGGAACACAAAGGTGGCGTTGGGCGCCACCATATAGGTCAGGCCATCGGGCGCAGCGTTCTTGACGGCCTGGGCGGCCACGCGGCCGCCAATGCCCGGGCGGTTGTCGACCAGCACCGGCTGCTTGAGCTGGTCCTTGAGCTTGTCGGCCAGCAGGCGGGCCAGGCGGTCAGAGGACCCACCGGCCGGAAAGCCCACCAGGATCTTGATGGGCGGCTTGTCCTGCGCCTGCACAGTGGGGGCCAGCAGGCCCAGGCCGAGCAACGCGCTCGTCAACACGGTCTTGAGGGTATGACGTCGATTCATGGCTTGTCTCCTTGGGGTTGGGGGGAATCGAAACAACAGGTCAGTGGGAAAGGGAGGCGGCGGGCAGCCGGGTCAGGCGCTGGAGGTGCCACTGGCGGTCCCCCAGGCTCTGGCCGATCACCAGCAGGCGCTTGGCATAGTGGCCCACGCGGCATTCGTCGGTCATGCCCATGGCACCAAACAACTGGATGGCCTCCAGGCCGGCGCGCTGGCCCATCTGGCCGGCAAGCACCTTGGCGGCCGAGACCACGCGCTGGCGTTGCAGCGGGGCGGCGTCCTGCACCGCCATGGCCGCGGCGCAAGCCATCGACAGCAGCTGCTCGGCGTCCATGGCCAGATCGGCCACCCGGTGCTGCAGGGCCTGGAACTTGGCCAGCGGGGCGCCGAACTGGCGGCGGGTGCGCAGGTGCTCGGCGCACAGCGAGAGCAAGGCCTGCACCGCCCCGCTGGCCTCGGCCACCAGCATGGCGGTGGCGGTGTCGAGCACCTCATCGAGGGCGGTGGCCACATCGCCCGCGGCCAGGCGCTGCCCTTCGGGCACGCGCACGCCCGCCAGGCGCACGGTGGCGGCGCGGCGGTTGTCGAGCAAATCATGGCCCTGCAGCGTCACCCCGGGGGCGTCGCTGGCCACCAGGAACAGCGCCAGGCCCTCGGGGGCGTCGTCGGCGCCTGCGCTGCGCGCGAGCACCAGCAGCCAGCGGGCCTGCTCGGCCTGCCAGACCAGCGCTTTCTGGCCGTCCAGCACCCAGTCCTCACCATCCTGGCGGGCGCGGGTCTGCACGCGGGTGCGGTCGTGGCGTGCGGCCGTTTCGTGCCAGGCCAGCACGGTGGTGGCCTCGCCTTGCGCCCAGGCTGGCAGCCACTGCGCTTGCTGCGCCGGGCTGCCCAGGCGCTGCATCAGGCCGCAGGCCATCACGCTGTGCGGCAGCCAGGCACTGGCGTCGAGCGCCTGCCCCAGGGTCTGCGCCACCAGCATGGCCTCGACCGGGCCCAGGCCGCTGCCGCCGTGCTCGGGCGCCACCAGCAAGCCGGTCAGGCCCAGCTCGGCCAGGCCTTGCCAGCGCGTGGCCAGTTGTGCGGGCGTTGCCGCGTCACCGCGTTCGGTCGCCGGGTATTGGTCGTCACAGTAGCGTTGCACCGCATCGCGCAAGGCCACCTGGTCATCGGTATAAGAAAAGTCCATGCTTCACCAGGCATTCAAAACGGCGCGCGCCATCAGGTTGCGCTGCACCTCGTTGGTCCCGCCATAAATCGACACCTTGCGCGAATCGAGCATATTGGCCGCCAAGGTGGCCAGCTCCGGCGCCTGCGGCGCCTCGTCCAGATGCTCCAGAAACTGCGCCTCGCGCGAGAAGGCGGTGGCCGCAGGGCCGGCCATCTCGACAAGCAGCGCATAAATCGCCTGCCGCAGCTCGGTGCCGCGCACCTTGAGCATCGAGGCCTCGACCTCGGGCGTGCGGCTGCGCTGGTGCGCGCCCAGGAGGCGCAGCGCGGTGAACTCCAGCGCCATCAGCTCGGCCTCGAACTGGGCCAGGCGCTCTTGCAACCAGGGCGCGTCGGCCAGGCCCAGCTCGGGGGCCAGGGCGCGCGCGCGGGCCAGCTGCTGCTTGCACGAGCCGATGCCGGCAATGCCGGTGCGCTCGTGGCCCAGCAGGAACTTGCCGTAGCCCCAGCCCTGGTGCAACTCGCCCACCAGGTTCTCGACCGGCACCATCACCTGGTCGAGGTAGCACTCATTGAGATCGGTACCGCCTTCGAGCATGCGGATCGGGCGCACCGTCACGCCGGGACTCTTCATGTCGATCAGCAAAAAGGAGATGCCCTCTTGCGGCTTGGCCGCCTGCGGGTCGGTGCGCACCAGCGCAAACATCATCGAGCACCAGTGCGCGTACGAGGTCCAGACCTTGTGGCCGTTGACCACAAAGTGGCGCCCGTCGGGCGTGAGCGTGGCGGTGGTGCGCACCGTGGCCAGGTCCGAGCCCGCTCCCGGCTCGGAAAAGCCCTGCGCCCACCAGGTGCGGCTTTGCCGGATGTCGGGCAGGTAGCGGCGCTTTTGCGCCTCGGTGCCATAGGCGATCAGCACCGGGCCGAGCATCTGGATGCCGCTGGCGATGATGCGCGGGGCCTGGCCCAGCAGGGTCTCCTCGTCAAAGAGGTAGCGCTGCACATGACTCCAGCCCGGGCCGCCGTGCTCGACCGGCCAGCCGGGGGTGAGCCAGCCGCGCGCTTCGAGGATGTTGAACCAGCGGACGTAGTCCTCGTGTTCCAGGCGCAGGCCCAGGGCCACCTTGCGGCGGATGTCCTCGGGCAGCTGGGTGCGCACGAACTCGCGCACCTCCAGCCGGAAGGCCTGCTCTTCGGGGGTGAACTGCAGCCTCATGCGGCGCCCTCCTGGCCCAGCACCACCAGCGCATCGAGCGCCAGCACCGCCGGGCGGGCCGGGTCGGCCGGATAGGCCACCAGCGGGTTGATGTCGATCTCGGCGATCTGCGGGTTGGCGCGCATTTGCGCCCCCACCTGCGCCACCACCCGGGCAATCGCCGCCAGGTCCACGCCGGCCGCGCCGCGCGTGCCGTGCAGCACGGCGGCGGCCTTCAGGCGGTGCAGCTCGGCGACGATGTCGGCCTCGTCCAGGTCGGCGGCCAGCAGGCGCACGTCCTTGAGCGCCTCGATCCAGATGCCGCCCAGGCCCACCAGCACCACCGGGCCCCAGTCGGGGTCGCGGCGAGCGCCCACCACCAGCTCCAGGCCGCGCGGGCCCATGGCCTCGACCAGCGCACCGTCGAGCACCAGTTCGGGCCGGTGCGTGCGCACGTTCTCGTGCAGGCGCGTCCAGGCCTGGCGCAGCGCGGCCTCGTCGGCCAGGCCCACGATCACCCCGCCCACATCGCTCTTGTGCGGCAACTCGCTGGCCTGCGCCTTGAGCACCACCGGGTAGCCAATGCGCGCCGCCTGCGCCACCGCCTCGTCGGCGCTGGTGGCCAGGCCACCGGCGGGCACCGGCAGACCGGCGGCCGCCAGCCAGGCCTTGCCCTGGTACTCGGCGTAAATGCCGTTGGCCGGGCGCGCACCCGGCAGGGCCAGCGCCGTCACCGGGCGGGCGCGCACCGCCTCGGCGCGCTCGGCCAGCGCCCGCGCACTGGCGTAAGCCGCCACATGGCGAAGGGCGCGCAGGGCGCGGTCGGCCGAGCGGAACAGCGGCACGCCGCTGGCCTCGATCGCCTCGGTAAAAAAGGGCTCGATGGGGCTGTTGTCGCCGGTCAGCACCAGCACCGCAGGCTTTTGCGCGCGGCCCAGGGCCGGCACGATGTGGTCGGCCTTGTCGCGCTGGGCCACCACCGGGCCGACCGGAATGGCCAGCACCAGGTTGGCGATCCCGGGGTCCTCCAGCATGGTGAGCAGCAACTCGCCGATCAGGCCGGGCTGGCGCACGCCAATGGTGGTGTAGTCCAGCGGGTTCTCGGCCACCGCATACGCGGGCAGCATCTGCGTCAGGCGCGCGGTGACGGCCTCGCCCAGCGGCGGCAGCGGCAGGTCGATGTCGTCGGCAAAGTCCAGCGCAATGTTCTTCATCGCGCCCGAACCGGTCATGAAGGCGGTGCCACCAGCCGGCGGCGTGGGGTGGCGCAGCAGGATCAGCGACACGTCGATCAGCGCGTCCAGCGTGTCCACCGTCACCACCGCCTCGCGCTGCAGCAGCGCCATGGCGCTGGCGTGGTCGCCGGCCAGCGCGCCGGTGTGCGACTGCGCCGCTTCGCGCGCCCGCGCACTGCGACCGGGCATGAGCAGCACGATGGGCTTGCCGGCCGCGCGCGCCTGGCGGGCCAGCGCCACAAAGGCTTGCGGGCGGCGCACCTGCTCGGCATACAGGGTGATGACGCGGACCTGCGGGTCCTCGATGAAGGCCTGCAAGGCGTCCTCGATGCTGACCGAGACCTCGTTGCCGGTGGAGAAGACCGTGGTGACCGGCGCGCCGCGGGCGAGCAAGGCGTCGCGCAGATTGGCCGCCATGAAACCGCTTTGCGCCAGCACCGCCACGCCGGCGCGGGTCTCGCGCTCGCGGGCCGCCAAGGGCTCAAAGGTCAGGGCCACACCGGCCGTCAAGTTGGTAAAGCCCATGCAGTTCGGGCCCACCAGCCAGATGCCGCCCGCACGGGCCGCCTCGGCCAGCTGCTGCTGCTTGATCTGGCCCTCGGGGCCGGCCTCGGCATAGCCCGATGCAAACAGCACCGCCGCGCGGCAGCCGCGTGCGGCCAGGCCGCGCACCGCGTCCAGCACCCCGGCCTCAGGAATGGCCAGCACCGCCAGGTCCACGCCCTGGGGCAGCTCGTCGATGGTGCGCAGGCAGGGCCGCCCGCCAATGCGCTCGCTGCTGCGGCTGATCAGGTGCAGCTGGCCGTCGTAGCCAAAGCGCTCCAGATTGCCTTGCACAAAGCCGCCAAAAGAGCGCGGATCGGCCGATGCGCCCACGATGGCGATCGACCGCGGCCGCAGGATCAGGTCCATGGGCGGCCGCGCATCAAGGGCGCCAGGCCGGCCGGACAGGGATTCGCTCATGCCCACACCTTCCAAAAAATCCAGATCGACACACCAGGACCCCCATGGTCTCTGGCATCGTTGGAACGGATTCTGGCATACAAATAAGCTGTTTTCAACACACCAGAAACCGCTGTTTTCAATACCTAGGGTAATCCCTAGGCGACGCGCACTGGTGCCGGCCTGCCGTGGGCCAGGCGCCATTCAGGCCCGTCATTTCCAACATAAGTGTTTGAAAAGTCGATAGTTTTTCGATCTTATCCAATCAGATGGCCGCCCTTCAGCCCAGCCAGATCCTGCATTTCTTCAAAACTTGACCCCGATCTATTGCATACCACAGATGCTTTATTGCATAATAGTCAGCATGAACACCCCCGACCCCCTGGTTTTGACCGACACCCCCGAAGCCGACAGCACCAACGACGACAGCCGCCCGCGCGGTGGCCGGGCGCTGGAAATCCGCAACGCGCTGCAAGAGGAAATCGAGGGCGGCAAGCTGCCGCCCGGCGCGCCGCTGGACGAGCGGGCCCTGGCCCAGCGCTTTGCGGTCTCGCGCACCCCGGTGCGCGAAGCGCTGCAGCAGCTGGCCGCGCGCGACCTGGTGCGCATCGCACCGCGCCAGGGCGTGAGCGTGGCGCGCCTGACCATCAGCCAGGTGCGCGCGATCATGGAATCGATTGGCGAGCTCGAGGCCCTCGCGGCCAAGCTGGCTGCGCGCCGGGTCGACGACCACCTGCGCCAGCAGCTGGACCTGGCCATCGACCGCTGCCAAGAGGCCGCGGTGCAAGGCGGCTCGGCCGAGTACGCGCTGGCCAACCACTTTTTCCACGAAACGGTGTACGCCGGCTGCCGCAACCCTTACCTGGCCGAGCTGATCCGCAATGCCCGGCGCCAGATCCAGCGCTACCGCATCCGCGACTTCCACAGCAAGTCGCAGATCAGCAAATCGCTCAAGGAGCACCTGCAGGTGGCGCGGGCCATCCAGGACGGCGACGAGGCGCTGGCCATGCAGGCCATGCTCCTGCACGTGCCCACCGGCTCGACCGGTTTTTCCGAGTTCCTCGCGCGCATGCCGATGAGCTTCTTCGAAATCGACGCCGGCGACGCCTGAGCCGGCCAGGAGACCCCCATGCGCGCCAACGCCCGCTCCATCGAGGTGCCCGGCATCGGGCACAACGCCCCCATCCCCCTGGCCGCCCGCGTCGGCCCGCTGCTGTGCTCATCGGCCATTGCAGGCAAGGACCCGGCCAATGGCCAGCTGCCCGCCAGCGCGCACGATCAGGTGCGCCAGGCCTTTGCCAATCTGGACGCGGTGCTGGCCGCCGCCGGTGGCGGGCTGGAGCACCTGGTCAAGCTGGCCATCACGCTGGCCGACAACGGCCTGCGCGACGCGGTCAACCAGGAGTGGCTCGCTCGCTTTCCTGACGCGCACGACCGCCCGGCGCGGCACATCACCGTCCAGCCCCTGGGCCACGGCATGCAGATCCAGCTCGAGTGCATGGCCTTCATCCAGCCCTGACCCCCATTTCTACCGGAGTCCTTTCATGATCATCGATTCGCACGCCCACATCCACATGCCGCCTGAGAGCTTTCGCTTCATGGCCGAGCTCATTGGCGGCCGCGCCAACCCCTACACCCTGCCCAAAATCCCCGAGGCCTCGATTCGCCGCGTGGCCGAAGACCAGATCCGCATCATGGATTCGGTGGGTACCGACATCCAGTTCATCTCGCCGCGTCCCTACCTGCAAATGCACTCGGTCAAGCCGGGCAAGGTGACCGAGCTGTGGTCGCAGCACTGCAACAACCTGATCGCCGAATTCGTCAAGCTGTTTCCCGATCGCTTCCGTGGTGTGGCGGGCCTGCCGCAATTCATGGACGAGCCCCTGGGCCTGCGCGCGGTGCCCGAACTCCAGCGCTGCGTCAACGACCTGGGCTTTGTGGGCTGCCTGATCAACCCCGATCCGACCGAAGGCCTGGGCGACCCCCCCGGCATGGGCGACCCGTACTGGCACCCGCTGTACGAGGCCATGGTGGCACTCGATGTGCCGGGCCTGATCCACTCGGCCGGCAGCTGCAGCGAGCGCGAGTCCTACACCCTCAAGTTCCTCAACGAAGAGACCATCTCGGTCGTCTCGCTGCTGGGCGCCAAGACCTTTGACACCTTCCCCAAGCTGAAGATCGTGGTGGCCCACGGCGGCGGGGCCATCCCCTACCAGATGGGGCGCTTTCGCTCGTGGAGCGTGCGCAAGGGCGAGAAGGAAAACTTTGACCAGCAGCTCAAGAAGCTGTACTTCGACACCTGCAACTACAGCAGCGAAGCGATGGAGCTGCTGATCAAGGTGGCGGGCAGCGACAACGTGATGTTTGGCACCGAAAAGCCCGGCACCGGCAGCGCGCGCGACCCGCTGACCGGCCGCGACTACGACGACATGAAGCCGGTGATCGAGGCGATCGACTGGCTCACCGACGCGCAAAAGAAAGACATCTTCGAGTGCAACTGCCGCCGCGTTTACTCGCGCGCCTTCCGCACCGACGAGCAGAGCCAAACGGCCTGAAACGCAATCCGGAGTGACGCCATGGCCCTGACCAAAGAAGAAAACGACCTGCTGTGCAAGGTCGAGAACGGCGCCCCGATGGGCGAGATGATCCGCCAGCACTACTGGCTCCCGGCCGTGCCCTCGGTCAAGCTCGAAGCCGACGGCGCGCCGGTGCGCGTGCGCCTGCTGGGCACCGACCTGGTGGCCTTCCGGGCCACCGATGGCAGCGTGGGCGTGCTCGATGAGCGCTGCGCGCACCGCAAGGCCTCGCTGGCGCTGGCGCGCAACGAGGACAACGGCCTGCGCTGCATCTACCACGGCTGGAAGTTCAACGTCAAAGGCGAGGTGGTCGAAGCGCCCAACCACGCAGGCAACCAGGAGCAGTTCTGCCAGCATGTGCGGGTGAACCGCTACACCACGGTCGACCGCGGCGGCATTGTGTGGGTCTGGCTGGGCAAGGGCGAGACCCCGCCGCCCTTCCCCGAGCTGCCCTTTGTGGACCTGGCGCCGCAGCACCGCTCGGTCACCAGCGTGGAAGTGCCCACCAACTGGGTGCAGGGCGTGGAGGCCTCGATGGACTCCTCGCATGTGAGCTTTCTGCACGAGTCGACCACCCAGCTGACCGCAGGGGGCGGCAACGACCGGCAGAACATGAACAAGGCCAAGGCGCCCAAGCTGGAGTTCGAGGAGCGGCCCTACGGTTACCGCTACGCCGCCCTGCGCACCCTGCCCGACGAGCAGATCTACGCGCGCGTGAACAACTTTGTGATGCCCTGGTACGGCATCATCTGCCCGCCCGACGCCAACGGCCCCACGACGGTGTTCTTCTCGACCCCGGTGGACGACACGCACCACCGCGCCTGGTTCGTGCACTACAACGCCAAGCGCCCGCTGGGCATGACCATCATGTCGGCCAGCCCCGATGTGTGGAACTTCCCGCCGCTGCCCCCGGGCGAGGCCAAGGACAACTGGGGCCAGAACCGCGACATCATGAAGCGCGGCCACTTCTCGGGCTTTCCGCAGCACCTGGGCACCGAGGACTTTGCGATGTTCATCAGCCAGGGCCCGCTCTACGACCGCACCGACGAGCAGCTGTGCATGGCCGACGGTGCGGTGGTGCGCGTGCGCCAGCTCCTGATCCGCGCCGCGCGCGAGTTCATGGAAGGCAAAACGCCCAGCATGGCCCATCACCCGGACCTGAACTACCGCAACATCCACTCGATCGGCGCGGTCATCCCTGCCGATGCCGACTGGCACACCCTGGTGAACTGACACGCCCCCCGGCCCGCACGCCGACCCGGGCGTGCGGCGCCCCCTTTTTAGGAGACTCCCCATGCGCCCCACCCGTCGCCTCGCCCTGCTGGCCAGCGCCGCGCTGCTGGCCCTGCCCCTGCTGGCCCCGGCCCAGAACAAGCCGCCGATCCGCATCCTGATCGGCTTTCCGCCAGGCGGCGCCACCGACGCCATCGGCCGCGTGGTGGCCGACAAGCTGCCCGGTGTGCTGGGCCAGCCGGTCATCGTGGACAACAAACCCGGTGTGGGTGGGCGCATCGCCGCCGACATGGTGCTGGCCGCGCCGGCCGACGGACAGACCTACATGATCGCGCCCAACGCGACGCCGACCTTCCAGATGCTGGTCTTTGCCAAAGACCTCAAATGGGACATCACGCGCGACTTCGTGCCGGTGGCGGGCATTGCCTCGTACCCGCTGGGCATGGGCGTGGCGACCCAGCTGGGCGTGGGCAATGCGCGCGAGTTTGTCGAATGGGCCAAAAAGAACCCGGGCAAGGCCAGCTTTGGCACGCCGGGCACCGGTGGGCAAAACCATTTCCTGGGCGTGCAGCTGGCCAAGGCCACCGGGATCGACATGCCCGTCACCCCCTACAAGGGCACGCCCCCCATGGTCACCGACCTGATCGGCGGCCATGTGCCCTCGGCGATCAGCCTGCTCGACGGCATGATGGCGCAGCACCGCGCCGGCAAGCTGCGCGTGATCGGCGTCTTCACCAAGGAGCGCTCGCCGCTGATGCCCGACATCCCGACCTTTGCCGAGCAAGGCATCGACGTGACCTCGGGCGAGGGCTGGACCGGCATGTGGGCGCGCGCGGGCACGCCCGCCGCCGAAGTGCAGCGCGTCTCGGCCGCGGTGCGCCAGGTCCTGCAGATGCCCGAGGTGCGCGAGACCCTCAGCACCAAGCTCTGGGCGCATCCGCACTACCGCAGCGGCGCCGAGCTCGACGCCCTGCAAAAAGCCGAGCTGGCGCACTGGGCGCCCATCATCAAAGCCTCGGGCTTCAAGCCCGAGTAAACCCCAGACGGCATGCTGACCCCCGAGAAAAACCAGCAGCTCACCCAGGTCGGCCCTGGCACGCCCATGGGCGAGGTGCTGCGCCGGCACTGGCACCCCATCGCCGGGGTCGACGAGCTGGATCGCCAAAGCGTCAAGGCCGTGCGCCTGATGGGCGAGGACCTGGTGCTGTTCAAGGACCTGAGCGGCCAGTACGGCCTGACCGATCGCCACTGCGCGCACCGCCGTGCCGACCTGAGCATGGGCTATGTCGAGGCCGACGGCATCCGCTGCAACTACCACGGCTGGCAGTTCAACGCGCAGGGGGCCTGCGTGGCCGCGCCCTTTGAGGACCAGATCGACCCGCAAGGCCGGCTGCGCCAGAAGGTGCGGCTCAAGGCCTATCCGGTGCGCGCCAAGGCCGGTCTGTTGTGGGCCTATCTGGGGCCGCTGCCCGTGCCCGAGCTGCCCGACTGGGAGGCCTTCTCGTGGCCCAACGGCTTTGTCCAGGCGGTGTTTGCCGAGGTGCCCTGCAACTGGTTGCAAACGCAGGAAAACTCGATCGACCCGGTGCACTTTGAGTGGATGCACGCCAACTGGAGCCGGCGCCTGCGCGGTCACACCGGCGGCTACGCGCCCCGGCACCTGCAGCTGGCCTTTGAGGAATTCGAGCACGGCTTTGTCTACAAGCGCATCTCGGAAGACACCAACGCCCAACACCCGTTGTGGACGATTGGCCGCGTGTGCCTCTGGCCCAACGGCTTTTTCCTGGGCGACCACTTCGAGTGGCGGGTGCCCATCGACGACGAGAACACCCTGAGCGTGACCTGGTCCTTCATCCGCGTGCCGCGCGAGGCCGAGCCCTTTGTGCCCACGCAGATCCCGACCTGGACCTCGCCGGTGCGCGATGGCCAGGGCCGCTGGATCACCAGCCATGTGATCAACCAGGACATCGTGGCCTGGGTCGGCCAGGGCCGCATTGCCGACCGCAGCCGCGAGCACCTGGGCGCCAGCGACCGCGGCATCGCCATGCTGCGCCGCCAGCTGCAGCAGGACATCGAGGCGGTGCAGGCCGGGCGCGACCCCAAGGGCGTGCTGCGCGATCCGGCGCGCAACGCGCGCATCGTGCTGCCCAGCGACTCGCGCGACTTTTTCCTGCACGGCCTGCCGCGGGCCGACTACCTGCGCCACCCCAAATGGGCGCGCCTCTTGCAGCACTTCATTTTTCATGCCGGCCAGCCCGAATGGGTGCAGGCCGCGCACCAGCAGGCCACCGGCGTGCCGATCGCGCCGATGGCGGTGCTGGACCTTTGATGTCTGGAGTTTGAATGAGCGATCCCACCACCTTGTCCGTGCGCGTGCGCGCCATGACCTGGGAGGCGCAGGCCGTGCTCGGCCTGGAACTGGTGCCCCTGAGCCCGCAGCAGGCCCTGCCGGCCTTCAGCGCCGGCGCGCACATCGACCTGCACCTGAAGACGCCGCAAGGGCCGCTGGTGCGCAGCTACTCGCTGCTCAACGACCCGCGCGAGACGCACCGCTATTGCCTGGGCATCCACCTGGGCGCCGCATCGCGCGGCGGCTCGGCGCAGGTACACCAGCGCCTGCGGGTGGGCGATGTGCTCACCATCGGCGCGCCGCGCAACCACTTCCCGCTTGAGGAGTCGGCGCCGCACCAGGTCTTCATTGCCGGCGGCATCGGCATCACCCCCATGCTTTCGATGATCGCGCGTGCGCAGGCCCTGGGCACGCCATGGACGCTGTACTACAGCGCCCGCTCGCGCGAGCTGGCCGGTTTTCTGGACCGCCTGACATCGCCCAGCGGCCAGGCAGGCGGCCGGGTGGTGTTCAACTTTGACCAGGAAAACGGCGGCCGCATGCTGGACCTGGCCGCCATCGTGGCCCACTTGCCCGCTGGCGCCCATGTGTACTGCTGCGGCCCCACCCCCATGCTGCAGGCCTACGAAGCGGCCTGCGCCGCCTTGCCCCCCGAGCGGGTGCACCGCGAATACTTTGCGCCCGCGCAAAGCGCCGCCACCGAAGGCCAGTACGAGGTCGAGCTGGTGCGGGCCAAGCGCACGCTGGCGGTGCAGCCCGGCCAGAACCTGCTCGACGCCCTGATCGCCATCGGTCAGGAACCGCCGTTTTCCTGCCGCGAAGGCGTGTGCGGCACCTGCGAGGTGCGCGTGCTCGAGGGCGAGGTCGACCACCGGGACATGGTGCTCAGCACGGCCGAGCGCGCGCTCAACGACCGCATGATGGTCTGCTGCTCGGGTGCCAAGAGCGCGCGCCTGGTGCTGGACCTCTGACCCCACCCATTTTCTTGAAAGACCCCATGAGCGAACCCCTGATCACCTACGAACTCGACGGCACGGTCGCCCTGATCGGCCTGAACCGCCCGGACAAGCGCAACGCCATTCACGACGGCCTGATCGACGCACTGCGCGAAGCGGTGCTGCGCGCCCACGAAGAGGCCCATGTGGCCGTGCTGTTTGGCCACGGCAGCAACTTCTGCGCCGGCCTGGACCTGGCCGAAGCGCTGGCCCGCGCGACCGGCCAGATCAAGGCCCCGCGCAAGCGCCGCCGCCACAACTGGCACGAGGTGTTCGACCTGATCGCACGCGGCCCGATTCCCTTTGTCGCGGCCCTGCACGGCGCGGTCGTGGGGGGCGGGCTGGAGCTGGCCACCGCCGCGCATCTGCGCGTGGGCGACGAGACCGTGGTCTGCGGCCTGCCCGAGGGCCAGCGCGGCATTTTTGTTGGCGGTGGCGGCACCGTGCGCATCCAGCGCGTGGTGGGCACCACCATCATGATGGACATGATGCTCACCGGCCGCCTGCTCAACGCCGCCGAGTCGATGCAAGCGCACATCGTGCGCTATGTCGTGCCACCAGGCCAGGCGCTCGAGAAAGCGCGCGTCCTGGCCCACCGCGTGGCGCAAAACAGCCTCGAGACCAACTGGATGATCGTCAACGTGCTGCCGCGCGTGCAAGACCTCTCGCACGACGACGGTCTGTTTGTCGAGCAACTCAACTCCGCGCGGGCGCGCCCGCCCGAGGCCGAGGCCCGCTTGCGCGAATTTGTCGAAGGCAAGGCCAAACCGATCCAGGGCAACCAGGGGTGATGCATGAGCGATTTTGATTTCTTCCACGTCAGCGACGAGGACGCGGCCCGCGCCGCCGAACACGCCAAGCGCGCTGCGCGCGAGGCCGCCCAGGTCGACGGCCTGCCCGCCGATCTGCCGCTGCGCCCCATTGCCCGGGTGGCGGTGATTGGCGCCGGCACCATGGGCGGCGGCATTGCCATGGCGCTGGCCGCCATCGACATGCCCGTCACCCTGATCGACGCCAGCGCCAGCGCGCTCGAGCGCGGCCTGCAGCGGGTGCGCGACAACTACGCCACCAGCCTGCGCCGCGGCAAGCTCGACGAGGCCACCATGGCCCGGCGCCTGGCCTGCATCAGCGGCTCGGTGCAAATGGCCGATGTGGCCGATGCCGACCTGGTGATCGAGGCGGTGTTCGAGGACCTGCCGCTCAAGCAAGAGATCTTCCGCACCCTGGACCAGCACGCCAAGGCCGGCGCCATCCTGGCCACCAACACCTCGGGGCTGGACATCGACCAGATCGCCGCCGTGACGCGCCGCCCGCAAGACGTGGTGGGCGCGCACTTCTTCAGCCCTGCGCATGTGATGCGCCTGCTGGAGGTGGTGCGGGCCAGCCAGACCGACGAGGCGGTGCTGGCCACGCTGATGGACCTGGGCCGGCGCATGGGCAAGGTCTCGGTGCTCGCCCGCATCTACCCCGGCTTCATCGGCAATGCCCTGTTTCGCCAGTACACCCGCGAGGCGCACTTTCTGGTGGAGGATGGCGCGCTGCCGCACGAGGTGGACGCCGCCCTGCTCAAATTTGGCTACGCCATGGGCGTGTTTGCCGTGCACGACATGGCCGGCAACGATGTGGGCTACCAGACGCGCAAGGCGCAGATGGCCACACGGGCCAAGGACCGTCGCTGGAACGACCTCATCCTCAAGCTCTGCGACCTGGGCCGCCTGGGCCAGAAAAGCGGCAAGGGCTGGTACCGCTACGCACCGGGCGAGCGCACCCCGCAGCGCGACCCCGAGCTCGAGACCTTTCTGGTCGAGGAATCCGCGCGCATGGGCATAGTGCGGCGCCACTTTGACGACCAGGAGATCATGCGCCGCTGCCTGTACGGCATGATCAACGAGGGTGCCCGCCTGCTGGAGTTGGGCATTGCCCAGCGCCCCGGCGACATCGACATCACCTACCTGACCGGCTACGGTTTCCCGGCGCGCCACGGCGGCCCGCTGTTCATGGCCGACCGCATCGGGCTGCCCCAGGTGCTGGCCGACATCGAGCGCCTGCACACCGAGCACGGCGTTTGGTGGACCCCCGCGCCGCTGCTGCAGCGCATGGTGCAACAAGGCCTGCGCTTTGCCGACTGGCAGCCGGGCATGGCCAAGGCCTGAGCAAGGAACACCATGGACTTGGGCATCACGGGACGCCGCGCACTGGTGTGCGCCTCATCGCAAGGGCTGGGCCAGGCCTGCGCGCTGGCGCTGGCACAAGAGGGCTGCGAGGTCTTCATCAACGGCCGCCAGGCCGACAAGCTCGAACGCGCGGCGGCCCGCCTGCGCGAAGCCACCGGCGCACGCGTGCATGCGGTGGTGGCCGACCTCAACACCGAGGCAGGCCGCGCTGCGCTGATCGCGGCCTGCCCCGAGCCCGACATCCTGGTCAACAACAATGCGGGCCCGCCGCCAGGCCAGCTCGCGGACTGGGACCACAGCGCCTGGATGGGCGCGCTGGAGGCCAATTTGCTGTCGGCCGCGCTCTTGATCCGCGCGGTGCTGCCCGGCATGCGCCAGCGCCGCTTTGGCCGCATCGTCAACATCACCTCGGCCATGGTCAAAACCCCGCATGCGGCCATGGGCCTGTCCACCGCGGCACGGGCGGGCCTGAGCGCGCTCACCCGTGCGCTGGCGCGCGAGGCCGTGATCGACAACGTCACGCTCAACAACCTGCTGCCCGAGCGCTTTGACACGCCGCGCCAGCAGTTCATGGCCGAACGCATGGTCCAGGCCGAGGGCATCACCCTGGAGGAGGCGCGCCGGCGCATTGCCGCCACCTTGCCGGCCAATCGCTTTGGCGACCCGGCCGAGTTTGGCGCGGCCTGCGCCTTTTTGTGCAGCGCCCGCTCGGGCTTCATGACCGGGCAGAACCTGCAGCTCGACGGCGGGGCCTACGCGGGCCTGATCTGAGGCCGCTGGCGGCGCGCAGGGCCCCAGCCAAAAAAACAGCGCGCCGATCGGGCGTCCTCTCGCGAGGGCCAGATCGGCGCGCTGCGGGCTGCCATGCGCCCCCAGGGCGCATGGGCAGCGCAGGGCTTAGGCGCGCTTGGCAGCGGGCTTGGTCTTGCTGATGGCGCTGGTGACCGCGGCTTCGGCCTGGCTGGCGGCGGCCTTCAGGTTGGCTTCGGCGGTTTCAGCGGCTTGCTTGGCCACTTTTTGCAGGGTGGCGGCGGTGGTCTGGCTGGCTTCGTAGGCCTGCTTGAAGATGGCCACGGCAGCGTCCGAACCGGCGGGGGCGTTCTTCAGATTGGCTTCGACCACACCGTGCAGGGTGCTCTGGGCTTCGCTGACCTTGGCTTCCACGGTCTTGCCCAGCTCGGCGCCGGTGCTTTGGGCGATGTCGTACAGGTGACGGCCATACGAGACCGACTTCTCGAAAGCGGGCTGCACCAGGGCGGCTTGCGCGGCCAGCAGCTCTTGCGGGTTCTTGGCGTCCAGCAGGGTCTGCAGGTTGGCGAAGGACTCGCTGACGGCGGCCTTGGAGGCGGCCAGGTTCAGCTCGACCAGGCGCTCAAAACCAGCATAAGCGGTCTGGGCGACGCCCGCGACGGTTTGCAGTTGGGCTTTCTGGGCGGCGACGACTTGTTCGGCGGTGGGGGTCATGGTGGTTCCTTGGAGAGGTTTTGTTGCAATGCAGCAATTTGACCGGAAGCCACCGCCCAAGGCAAGGGAAAACCCGTGTTTTAGAGGCTGCTCTCCAATTCCGCAGGCCAGCGCATACACTTGGCTGATGGACTATTGGCCGCTTTTTCTGGTGTTGGCGCTCGGGCTGCACCACCTGCAGCGCCAGGGGCAGCGCCGGCGCACCGCCTTGCTGGCGGCGCACCTGCAACCCTGGCAAATCGAACGCCTGATGCAGCGCCTGGTGCAGGGCTACCAGGCCGCGCTCGACCTGCGCGGCAGCGCCCAGGACGAGGCCTTTGCCGCCCTGGAGGGCGCCGAGCAGCAGCTGGCGCAAGAGTTCTCGCAGGTGGCGGGCCAATTCTCGCGGCTCTCGCCGCCCGAGGCGCGCACCGCTCGCCTGGCCTTGCCGGGCCTGGTCAAGATCTGGCCGCCGGCCAGCTTTGACACCCGGCGCGTGCTGCAGGTGCACGCCGAAGGCATTGCGCGGGCGGTGGCCAACCGCGATGGCCTGGCCCCCCGCGATCGGGCCTTTCGCTTGATGGCCGAGATGCTGCTCATGCAGCACAGCTGCCATTGGTTCTGCCGCAGCCGCACCGTGGCCGATGCGCGCTTGCTGGCGCAGCACCAGACGCGCCATGCGCAGGCACTGGCCAGCGTGGGCGAGACCACCCGGCAGGACTACCTGGCCATCATCCGGGGCCCGGCGGTGGGCGCCTGAGGGCTGCGCCTGCCGTGCAGGCTCAGAAATCCAGCTCGCGCAGCAGCACCGCGCTGGCCTGGCGCAGGTAGCGCAGCGCCGGCGCCTCCCACTGGCTGTGCACCGTCAGGTGCCCACGCCAGGTGCGGCCGGCCAACGAGGCCGGCATGGCGCCAGGGTCCTCGGGCTCGAGCACCACGCGGTAGACCGCCCGCTCGGGCACCAGTTGGCGGTTTTTCTCGCGTACCAGCACATGGCCGCCGTTGTGGGTGGCCAGCTCGGGCCGGGGCAGCACGCGGCTGGCGTCGCGATCGATGCTGCGCACGCGCAGGCGCAACACCTCGCCCCAGGCCCCATCGGGCACCAGGGTGGCCGCATCGCCCACGCGCAAGCGCTGCAGCGCGTCCTCATCGAGCCAGGTTTCCACCCGCAGCGGCGCCCCCTCGGGCACCAGCAAGCCCAGCAGCTCGCGCGGGCGCACCCACTGGCCCACCTGCAGGTCGGGGTCCAGATCGCGCAGCACGCCGGCAAACGGGGCCAGGGGCACAAACTGCTGGCGCTCGGCCTGCAGGCTGCGCAGCTCGCTTTGCAGGGTCTGCACCATGTCCTGGTTCACCAGCAGGCGCTGGCGCGTCTCGTCGCCAAAGGCGGCCGTCGCGGCCAGCCAGCGCTGCTGCTCCAGGCGCGCCTGCAGGCTGGCCTGGCGGCTCTCCAGGTCGGGCACCTCCAGCACCATCAGCGCCTGCCCAGCCTGCACCGGCTGGCCCTCTTGCACCGGCAAGGCCTTGATGCGCGCGCCCGACGGCGCATGCACCGGCCAGGCCTGCGCCGGCATGAGCAGCGCGCTGGCCTGGATCCAGCCCGGCCAGGGGGCGAAGGTGCTGCCCAGCAGCGCCAGCACCAGCACGGCGCTGCCCAGGCTGCGCCGGCGCCGCCGGATGGCGGGCCAGCGCCGGGCCCATTCGCGCAGTTCCTGACGCACCGGGAACACGATGAACCACAGGATTTCCACCACGAACAAAAAGACGCCCAGCAGCTTGAAAAAGAAGTGATAGACCAGCACCGCAATGCCCAGAAACACCACCAGGCGGTAGATCCAGGTGGCCCAGGCAAACAGGATCAGCCCGCGTGCCCGGGCAGGCGACCAGTGCTCGGGCGGCGCCTCTCCCAGGCCAAAAAGGCGCTCGCGCAGGTGCCAGCGCGCCAGCGCAAAGCTGCGCGCATGCAAATTGGGCATGTCCAGCGCGTCCGACAGGATGAAGTACCCGTCAAAGCGCATGAAGGGGCTGGCGTTGATGGCCAGGGTGGTCAGCCAGCTGGTGGTGGCCAGCACAAAGGCCACCGAGCGGGCCGGGCCGGGGGTGAGCAGGGCCCAGGCCAGCGAGGCCCAGGCCGCCACCGTGAGTTCGGTCAGGATGCCCGCGCTGGCCACTTTCAGGCGCTGCACCCGATCCGTCAGGCGCCAGGTCTCGTTGGTGTCGGTGTAGGCCATGGGCCACATCACCAGAAAGGCCACGCCCATGGTCGGCACCCGGCAGCCATAGCGCTTGGCCGTGAAGGCATGGCCCAACTCGTGCAGAAGCTTGACCACCACCAGGGCCACGCCGTACCAGAGCAAGCCCTCCCAGCTGATGGTGTCGACCAGCTGGGCGCTGAAGACCTCCCACTGGCGCACGATCTGGCCCCCGCCCCACAGCAGGGCCGCCAGGGTCAGCAAGGCAAAGCTGCGGGTGTAGAACAGGCTGGCCAGCCCTTGCCAGCGACCGAGCCAGGCGTCAGGACGCCACAGCGGCACCCGGAAAAACAGGTAGTGGTGCAACAGCCAGCGCCACCACGAGCCCTGCATGTTCTGCAGCTGCTGGGCCATCTGCGCCGCGGCTTGCGCGCCTTGGGGCTGCAGCAGCTGGTGCTGCTGCATAAAGGACAGCACCCCCAGCACATCCTGGGCGTCCATCTGCAGCGTGGTCTGCGCGGCAATCTCGCGGGCGATGGCGACCGGGTCGGCCAGGTGCCAGCGGCTGAGCACCTCAAAGCTGGGCCAGTCGATGCGAAAAAACAGCTGCCGCACCGGATCGTGCAAGGTCCAGCTGGGCTGGCCGTCGGCCAGCGCCGGGCCGGCCAGCAAATCGAGCTCTTCGCGCAGCGCAGGCCAGGCCATCACCACCCCAGGTTGGCGCGCACATACCCAATCGGGCGGCGCAGCATCCAGTAGGCCAGCGGCACCTGCGGCCCGTGCAGGCGCGCGGTGCCCTTGAGGCCCACCCGGTGCTCGGGCGCCGCCACCAGCGAGGCGCGCACCCGGTAGGCGTACTGGCCGTCGGGGCGCTGCACCGCGTCATGCGCGTAGTAGCGCAGGCGCGCAGCCACCGGCTGCAGGGGGCTGGCGTTCAGGTAAAGCGTGATCTCGGCGCCTTCGGGCAGGGCGATCGCGTCGCCCATCGGCACCCAGGCCTCGACCTCCTGGTCGCCTTCGGGGGCAATGCGCAAAATGCGCTCGCCAATCGTGACCGGGCGGCCGATCCACTCGGCCGGGTCGTCCATCAGCACCATGCCCGCCTGCGGGGCCAGCACGCGCGCGCGGCGTGTTTGCTGGCGCAGGTAATCGGCCTCGGCACGGCGTTCGTTGATCTTGCCCTGCAAGGCCGCCAGCTGCGCCTTGGCCTTGGGGTCGACCAGGGCCTGCTGCGAGGCCTGGCGGAACTCGGTCTGCGCCGTGGCCAGGGCCTGCTCGGCCACCTGCAGGCGCGACTGGATCACCACCTCGTCAAAACCAAACAAGGCCTGGCCGCCCACGACGTTCTGGTTGGGGTAGACATGGAACACATCGATCACCCCGTCCATGGGGGCGCGGATGATGACCGGGTTGGCGGGCACCAGCTCGGCCGGCGCCAGCACCGTCAGCTGCACCGGCCACATCGAGGCGCCCAGCAGGGGCAGGGCCCACAGGGCATGCCACCAGCGGCTGCGCGGCCGGTCGCGGCGCTGGCCATTGCCCGTGCGCCAACGCGGGCGCTGCAGCGCCGCCTGGGCATGCCACCACAGGGCCAGCCATTGCTGCATCAAGGCCTGCTCGGGCTCGGTCCAGGGCTCATCGCGCACCCACAAGGTGCCGCCGCCGTCCTGACCGGGCTGGCCCACCCAGAGGGCATGCGCAGGCCACCAGTCGCCCCAGCTGTCGGCCAGGTCCTGGGGCAGATCGAGCGAGGTGAACGCCCGCAGCCCCTGCGGCGTCTGTGCGCGCAATAGCCGGCACAGCGCCTGCAGCCAATGCACATAGGGCGCATTGGCCTCGATCTGCACCACGCCCGACAAGGTCTGCACCCCGCCGCGCGCGCGCCACAGCACCGCCTGGCGATAGGGCAAGAGCTGGCGCGTGTCGTTGACCAGCAAAAACCCAAGCTCGCGCGCGTCGCGCGCCGCCCGGGCCTGCTGGCCCAGCTGCCACAGCGTGGCCAGCCAGGCCTGGGCGTCGGGAGAGACGGCTTGCGCCGTCATCCGGCCACCGGTGCCGGCACCGGTGCCGACACGCGCTGGAGCACCACCTCAGGCGCGGCCATGGGCGCGCGCTTGGCGGCCAGGCGCAGCTTCTCGCTCAGGCCCTGGCGGCTTTGCGGCTTGGTCTCGACCGGCTCGGTGGGCTCGCCCACGAACAGTCGGAACAGGGCCGTGGCCTCGTTGCCCTTGTCGTCGCGCGCGATCACCTTCAGGTCGAGCTTGCCGCGGAAGGTCGCCGGCGGCGTCACCTCAAAGCTGCCGGTGGCCGCATCAAAGCGCACCCAGCTGGGCAGCGAGCTGTTGTCGGCCTGCTTGGCCTCGAGCTTGACCACCGCGTTCTCGTCGCTGTGCACGAAGGCGTCGGCGGGCAGATTCACCTTGGCGCCTGGCGAGTTCTCCTTCACAAACTGGTCGGTGATGCCGCGGTACAGGTTCAGGCCCGGGCTGGCCGCTTCGTTGACCACGATGCGGAAGCCCGAGTTGCTGGTCAGGATGTCGCCAATCGGCTGGCTGTTGAGGTCCGGGCCCTGGCGCTGCGAGGCCGGTTGCAGGGCCGAGTTGAACAGCGGCAGCGGGGCGCGCGGCTGCTCGGCCACGGGGGCCGGTTCGGCATTGGGGGCCGGGGCCGGGTCCGCTGCCTTGGGCGGCGGCGGCGGGGTGGGCGTGTCGTCGTCCGGCGTCTCGCCCGTGTCCACCCCATTGGGGCCATACACCTTGCCGGTGCCGTCGTCCACGATGACCGACACGTCGCTGGCACTGGCGCCGGTGCGTTCTGCGCCACTCACGCGGTTGGCGTAACGCAGGGCCGGGGCCACAAAACTGGCCGTCAGGCGCAGGTCCTCGGCCCCTTCGAGCACGCGCGGCAAGTCATGATGGGTTTCGACCGCCACCCACAACTGCGTCACACCTGCCGGCAATTGCACCTGGCCGTTGCTGACCGTCAGGCGAGAGCCCGTGGGGTCGGCAGGGTTGGTGTAGACCCACATCAAGGCGGTGTGGTCCTCCACCTGGGTGGTGACGTCCACCAGGTTCAGGGCCAGGTCCAGGGGGGCCTCTGCACCGCGGCTGAGGGTGACGGTGTAGACCGCATAGCTGCCTTCGGACACATCCTTGAGGCCGCTCACCGTCAGCGTCGGCCGGTCGTCGTCCACGCCCGAGCCGGCGTCGTTGCCGTCCACGCCCGAACCATCGTCGCTGATGCTGCCCGTGCCCGTGTCGGTGGTCGTGACCGCCGGGTTGGTGGTGCTGGCGCTGAGCGTGAAGGTCTCGGCGCCTTCGTACACATCGTCGCTGGTCGTGGGCACCGTCACCGTCAGCGTCTTCACGCCGCCGGGCACCGTGTACACACCGTCCACCGGCGTGAGCGTGTAGGTGGTGCCGCCCACGGTGTAGGTCACCACCATCGTGCCCACATCACCGGCTTCGGCGCTGTTGGCCCCGCCCGTGCCCAGGGTCAAGCGCAGCGGCAAGTCCGCCTCCAGCGCGTTCGACAGGCTCACCGTGAACACCGCCGCGCTGCCCTCTTCGGTCGTCGCGTCGTTGATCGTCAGCGTCGGCTTGTCGTTGT
>JACCDV011120013.1_pt1 | contig 88562 bp, 75 predicted proteins | sample 7446131 | NCBI WGS metagenome assembly JACCDV01 (sample SAMN15323448, study PRJNA562643) | freshwater metagenome | isolation source: river surface water | place: USA:Blue River Watershed | collected 2017-08-17 | reverse complement strand
CCATCACGGCAGCGCCCGCTTTCAAAGCCAACTCGATGGCGGGCACGCTGGCGCGGATGCGGGTGTCTTCGGTGATGTTGCCGGCGTCGTCTTGCGGCACGTTCAGGTCGGCGCGGATGAACACGCGTTGGCCAGCAGCTTTGCCCTGAGCGCAGAGGTCAGAAAAACGGATCACATTCATGGGGCTTCTTCCTGATCAAAATTTGGTGCTTATTTTAAGAGCCCACCCCCACCTCGACCTGACACCCAAAGGGTTCGTTACCCGAACAAATGCAAACGACTTACCAACCCAGCCCCAGGTGCAGCGGCAGGTAAACGCCCATGCCGCCCACAATCGTCCACAGCACATTGCGCTTCCAGAAGAACACCCCCGCGCCAACGATGGCCGCATAAATGCGCGCATCTTGCAGTGTGCCGATCAACTGGCCCTGGCTCATGAACACTTCGGGTGCAATCACGGCAGACAACGCCGCAATGGGCGCGTACTGCAGGCCACGTTGCGCCCACGAGGGCAGATGCCAGGGTTTGCTGGACATGAAGAAAAAGCCGCGCGTCACCACGGTCACGACCGTGAGGCCGGCAATCACCAGCAGAACCCAAATATCGTGCTGCGTCATGCGGCCGCTCCTGTACGGGGACGCACCTTCTCGACGGTGAGCGCCAGAATCACGGCCACAGCAATCGCCACCACGATGTTCAGCTTCAAAGGCAAGGTAAACGCCAGCACCGCAGCGACAGCCGCCACACCGGCGGCCATGATGCGCAGACGCGAACTGGCCAGCGAGCACTGGATGCCGATCAGGCACAAAATACCGGCAAATCCCAGGCCCCATTGCGTTGGAATGAAATTGGCCAGGGCAATGCCCGCCAGGCTGGCCGAGATCCAGCTCAGCCAATTGCAAAAGTAATTTCCGGTGAACCAGGCTTCCTGTTCAAGCAAGGCAGCGGACGTCTTGCCCGGATGCTGGTAGTGACGCACAAACAGCACGTAGGTGATATCGCCGGTCAGGTAGCCATGCCACATGCGCTTGGCCCAAGGCAGGTGCATCAAATACTCCCGCAGATGCAAGCTGAACACCACAAAGCGCAGGTTCACGCAAAAGGCTGTGGCCAGAATCACCCAGATAGGTGCGCCCGCCACGATCAGTGGCGTGGCCGCCAGCTGCGCGCTGCCTGCAAAGACAAAGATCGTCATGGCCACGGCCTCGAACACGCTCAAACCGGACTTGACCATGGCCACGCCCGTCATCATGCCCCAGGCCGCAATCCCCGGGGCCTGCGGCAACAAGGCGCGCAGGCCATCCATGAACGCCGGGTGCTGGCGTAAACGCGCTTGCCAGAACATCAGGCGCCTTTCAGGCTTTGGCCGACTTGCAAGGGGCAGCCGTGCAAAAAGTCAGCCGCGCTCAAACGCTTGCCCCCGGGGCGCTGCAGCTGCGTCAGGCACAGCTGCCCTTGCCCGCACGCCACCCGTACACCACCGGCATCAGCCTGCACCACGGTCCCCGGTGCAGCCACCTGCGACAGCGGCTCTGCCGTAGCTGCCCACAGCTTAAGGACCTCGGTTGCGCCGTTGTGCAACAGGGGCACCGTCATGCCGGGGAATGGGTCAAAGGCACGAATGCGGCGCGCCAGCACTTGCGCGTCCAGCGCCCAGTCCAGCGCCGCCTCGCTCTTTTCGATTTTGTGCGCGTAAGTGATGCCTTCTGCAGGCTGCGGCGTACGCACCAGCGCATCGGGCTGCGCCAGCGCCTGCGCAATGCATTGCCCACCCAGACTCGCCAACTGGTCATGCAGCGTGGCAGTGGTGGCGTTCGCGCTGATGGGCAACTTGCGCGTCAACAACATATCGCCCGTGTCCAGCCCGGCATCCATTTGCATGATGGTGATGCCCGTCTCTGCATCACCCGCTTCAATGGCACGATGAATCGGCGCCGCACCCCGCCAGCGCGGCAGGAGTGAAGCGTGAATGTTCAGACAACCCCTTGGCGGCAGATCCAGCACCCACTGCGGCAGGATCAAGCCATAAGCGGCCACCACCATGCATTGGGCATTCGCGGCCAGCAAGGCCTCGCGGGCTGCTGCAGCTTCTTCGGGGTATTTGCCGTCCAGACGCAGGCTGCGTGGCTGCTGCACCGGCACGCCATGCTCCAGCGCCCACTGCTTGACCGGCGAAGCCTGCAACTTCATGCCACGCCCGGCGGGTCGATCAGGCTGCGTCAGCACCAGCACGATGTTGTGGCCAGCGGCATGCAGCGCCACCATGGCCTCGCGGGCGAATTCGGGGGTTCCCGCAAAAACGATGTTCAAGCGCGCTCCTGCGTTCAGCGCCGATCGTCGCGCAAGGACTTGGCCAGCTTGGTCTTGATGCGCCCCAGTTTGAGCGGCGAAAGGTATTCCACAAACACCTTGCCCATCAAGTGGTCCATCTCGTGCTGAATGCAAATCGCCAGCAGGCCTTCGGCCTCGATGGTTTGCAGCTTACCCTCACGGTCCAGCGCGCTGACCTTCACAGCCGTGGATCGTTCCACACCATCGTAAATGCCGGGCACCGACAAACAACCCTCGTCGCCCTTGACACGCTCTTCACTGGCCCAAAGCAATTCGGGGTTGATCAGCACCAAGGGCTTGTCACGCTCTTCGGAGGTGTCGATCACCACCACGCGCTCGTGCACGTCAATCTGCGTCGCGGCCAGACCAATGCCATTGGCGTGATACATGGTCTCGAACATGTCGTCGAGCAAGGTTTGAATGCGCGCATCCACTGCCTGCACAGGCTTGGCCACAGTATGCAGGCGCGGATCGGGGAAACGAAGAATGGAAAGCAGTGCCATAGGTGTATTTTCGCAGACCTTGAAAACCCTGCTCGTTATCAAGCTTGTCGCCAAGTCGCTTTTCACCCAGAATGAACCGACAGAGCCCATCAGGGCCACCACAGGGAGAGAACATGCTGACCGACCACGACGAACTGGGCGCCTGGCTGCGCCTGCTGCAAACACCGGGCGTTGGCCCTGAAACAGCGCGCAAGCTGCTGGCAGCCTTCGGGCCACCACAGGCCATCTGGGCGCAAAGTCAGCGGGAGTGGGCCCGGGTGGTCAGCGCACGCATCGCCCTGGCCATGGCGCAAGAACCCCAGGAGTTGCAAGCCTTGCTGCAGGAAACCTGGGCATGGCTGGAGGCAGACCCCGAACACCGCACCATCGTCACCCTGGGTGACAAGGACTACCCCGCCGCACTGCTGCAAACTGAAGACCCGCCCGCACTGCTCTACGCCATGGGGCAAATTGACCAGCTTGAACGCCTGCAATCGAGCCAGACTCTGGCCATGGTCGGCAGCCGCAACCCCACGCCCCAAGGCAAACTCAATGCACAGGCCTTTGCCCGCAGCCTGTCGCAAGCGGGGTTCAGCATTGTTTCCGGACTGGCGCTGGGCATCGACGGCGCCGCGCACGAAGGCGCACTGGAAGGCGCCAGCCCCGGGCAGCTGGCCACCATCGCCGTCGTCGGCACCGGCCTGGACCGTGTCTACCCACGGTCGCACTTGCCACTGGCTCACCGCATTGCACAGCGAGGGCTGATCCTGTCCGAATACCCCTTGGGCACACCGCCCCGCGCCGAAAACTTTCCACGCCGCAACCGCATCATTTCCGGCCTGAGTCAAGGCACGCTGGTGGTGGAGGCGGCTCTCGAATCCGGTTCACTCATTACCGCTCGTCAGGCGCTCGATCAAGGTCGCGAAGTCTTTGCGATTCCCGGCTCCATCCACTCACCGCAAAGCAAAGGCTGTCACGCACTCATTCGGCAAGGAGCCAAACTGGTGGAGTCTGCGCAAGACATCCTTGAAGAGCTGCACAGCCCCCACCCGCTGGCCCAAATGCCGCTGACGCTGGAGCCAGAAGCACCGACAGAAACCGGCTTGCTGGCACATCTGGGGCACGACCCCATCAACCTCGACACCTTGCAAGCCCGAACGGGGCTGGACACGGCGCACCTGCAAGCCGAGCTTCTCGACCTGGAGCTCGCCGGGCTGGTTGAGCGACTGCCCGGCGGACTCTTCCAAAGGGTTTTTCGCGGTTGAACAAACGCCACAAAAGCAAAAGGCCCCGGTGGGGCCTTTTGTATCTGCTGCGAACAGGTCAAACCACAGCGCCGTGGTTTTCGTCCGAAGGATCGCCCTCTTTCTTGACGGCCTTGACCAGGTCTTCGCGCTTGACGCCCAGCCACATGGCAATGGCTGCAGCCACAAACACCGAAGAGTAGATGCCGAACAAAATGCCGATGGTCAGCGCCATCGCAAAGTAGTGCAGCGTCTCGCCGCCAAACAGCAGCATGGACAACACCATGATCTGTGTGGAGCCATGGGTGATGATGGTGCGGCTGATGGTGGAGGTAATCGCGTTGTCGATGATGCCGACCGTATCCATCTTGCGGTAACGGCGGAAGTTCTCGCGAATCCGGTCAAAAATCACCACCGACTCGTTGACCGAGTAGCCCAGCACTGCCAGCACAGCCGCCAGCACAGCCAGCGAAAACTCCCACTGGAAGAAGGCAAAAAAGCCCAGAATGATGATCACGTCGTGCAAGTTGGCAATGATGGCCGACACCGCAAACTTCCACTCAAAGCGAATGGCCAGGTAAATGACGATGCCGATCACCACGAAAGCCAGCGCCTTGAGACCATCGGCCGCCAGCTCGTCGCCTACCTGCGGGCCCACAAACTCGGTACGACGCAAGGTCACATCGGCGTTTTGCGCTTTCAGGGCCGACAACACCTGCTCGCTTTGCTGGCCAGAGGTCACACCTTTTTGAACCGGCAAGCGCAGCAGCACATCGTTGGCGGTACCGAAGTTCTGCACCTGCACATCGTTGTAACCCAGACCCGAGACCACGTCACGCACCTTGTTGACGTCAGCCGGCTGGCTGTAGCTGACTTCCATCAGTGTGCCGCCAGTAAATTCCACCGACAGGTGCAAGCCGCGCGTGAACAGGAAAAACACCGCAGCCGCAAACGTCACAAAGGAAATCACGTTGAAGATCAACGCGTGCTTCATGAACGGGATGTCTTTTTTGATTTTGAAGAATTCCATCTCGCTGCTCCCGTTTACTCGCTGTCAGCCTTGCGGGCCCCATCGGGGCGCCACACCGTACCAATCGACACGGTCTTGAGCTTTTTCTTGCCGCCGTACCAAAGGTTGACGAGCCCGCGCGAGAAGAACACGGCCGAGAACATGCTGGTCAAAATGCCCAGACAGTGCACCACCGCAAATCCACGCACCGGGCCGGAACCGAAGGCCAGCAAGGCCACACCCGCAATCAGGGTGGTAATGTTGGAGTCAAAAATCGTGGCCCAGGCACGGTCATAGCCCGAGTGGATGGCCGCCTGCGGGCTGACCCCGTTGCGCAGCTCTTCACGCACACGCTCGTTGATCAGCACGTTCGAGTCAATGGCCATGCCCAAAGCGAGCGCCATCGCGGCCATGCCCGGCAGCGTGAGTGTGGCCTGCAACATGGACAGCACCGCCACCAACAGCAACAAGTTGACCGCCAGCGCCAGGCTGGAGAACAAACCAAACATCATGTAGTACACGCACATGAAAGCCACGATCACCAGGAAGCCCCAGGTCACGCTATTGAAGCCCTTGGCAATGTTCTCTGCGCCCAGGCTCGGGCCAATGGTGCGCTCTTCAATGATTTCCATGGGCGCCGCCAGCGAGCCTGCGCGCAGCAGCAGCGCAGTATCGTTGGCTTCCACCGTGGTCATGCGACCAGAGATCTGCACGCGACCACCACCAATTTCGGTACGAATGACCGGGGCCGTCACCACCTCGCCCTTGCCCTTTTCGAACAGGATGATGGCCATGCGCTTGCCCACGCTCTCGCGGGTCACGTCTCGGAAGATGCGGGCGCCCTTGGCGTCCAGCGTCAGGTTGACCACGGGCTCCTGCGTCTGGTTGTCAAAGCCTGGCTGCGCATCGGTCAGGTTGTCCCCGGTGAGCACCACCTGCTTTTTCACAATCAGCGGCTGCGCGTTGCGTTCCAGATAACGCTCCGAGCCAAACGGCACCAGACCCACGCCTTGCTCGGCGGCGCGCGCTTCGGCGCTCTCGTCCACCATGCGCACTTCCAGCGTAGCGGTGCGGCCCAGAATGTCCTTGGCCTTGGCCGTGTCCTGCACGCCAGGCAGCTGCACCACGATGCGGTCCAGCCCTTGCTGCTGAATCACCGGCTCGGCCACGCCCAGCTCGTTGATCCGGTTGTGCAAGGTGGTGATGTTCTGCTTGAGCGCCTGCTCCTGAATCTTGCGGGCAGCATCGGGCTTGATGGTCGCCACCAGGCGGGTTTCACCGCCTTGTGCAGACTCTGTGGCCTGCAGTTCGGGGAAGCGATCGACCAACAGGTTTTTGGTCGCTTCGAGCTGCTGCGCATCGCGCAGACGAACTTCGATGGACTGGCCATCGCGGTTGATACCGCCATGGCGAATGTCTTTTTCACGCAGCGCGCTGCGCAGATCGCCAGCCAGCGACTCGGCGCGCTTGGTCAAGGCCGCCTGCATGTCCACCTGCAGCATGAAGTGCACACCGCCGCGCAAGTCCAGACCCAGGTACATGGGCGAAGCGTGCAAGGACGTCAACCAGGCCGGCGAACGCGAAACCAGGTTCAGCGCCACGATGTAGGGCGGATCTGCCGGGTCCGGCACCAGCACTTTCTGAATGGCATCCTTGGCCTTGAGCTGCTCATCGGTGTTGGCAAAACGTGCCCGGATGGAGGTGCCCTCCAGGGATAAGGTCTGCGGCGTCAGGCCTGCGGCCTGCAGGGCAGACTCCACCTTGCCAAGTGTGGACGAGTCCACCTTGAGCGTGGCCTTGGCCGTGGACACCTGCACAGCAGGCGCCTCTCCAAAAAAGTTGGGCAGCGTGTAGATGGCCCCCAAGAGCAACGCGATCACGATGATCGCGTACTTCCATACCGGGTAACGGTTCATAGGTCGATCGCGTGCAAAAAGAGGTCGCTACAAATTACTTGATGGTGCCTTTGGGCAGCACTTGCACCACAGCAGAGCGCTGCAGCTGCACTTCCACGCCAGCAGCCAGTTCCACGCCAATGTAGGCGTCGCCCAGCTTGGAAACCTTGCCCAGCATGCCGCCAGCGGTAACGACTTCGTCGCCCTTGGCCAGCGCTTCGATCATGGCCTTGTGCTCTTTCTGCTTTTTCATTTGCGGGCGGATCATCACGAAGTACAGCACCACAAACATGAGCACCAGCGGCAGCATGCTCATGAGCGTACCTTGCGTGCCACCGGATGCAGCAGCTGTCTGAGCGTAAGCGGAAGAAATAAACATGGGGTTCTCCTGAAAACCTGAGGTGTTGTTTTGAGCAGCACAGCACACAAAGCGCCGCACTGCGGACCAATCTGCCATTGTATGCGGCGCTAAGATCTCAACCTTCATACCCGTTGTGGAGCACGCCTTTGGGCTTTCCCTTACTTGCCATTTCAGCCCTGATGGGCTCGCTGGTGTCCCTGTCACTGGGCACCTCGTTTGCCAAAAGCCTGTTTCCCATGGTGGGCGCGGCAGGCACCACCACTTTCCGTCTGGTATTTGCCACCGCCATTTTGATGTTGCTTTGGCGCCCCTGGCGCCGCAGCTGGCAACGCAGCGACTGGCCCGCACTGGCCGCCTACGGACTGACCCTGGGCACCATGAACCTGTTGTTCTACAACGCCATCAAGACCATTCCCTTCGGGCTGGCCATTGCCATTGAATTCTCGGGCCCCCTGGCTGTAGCCATCTGGAACTCGCGCCGCTGGCTCGACGGGGTATGGGTGCTGTTGGCCATTTCGGGGCTGGGCCTTCTGTTGCCACTGCCGGGGCTGGACAGCAGCGCGCTGGACCTGACGGGTGTCGCCTTTGCCTTGGCCGCCGGGGGCTGCTGGGCTTTGTACATCGTGTTTGGCCAGCGCGTGTCCAAACGCTTTGGCGCCATGGCCACCCCCATGGGCATGCTGTTTGCCTCTCTGGCGGTGCTGCCTTTTGGCGTGGCCCAGGCGGGCACTGCCCTGCTGGACAGCAGCCTGCTGGCTGCCGGTCTGGGCGTGGCGATTTTGTCCAGCGCTATTCCCTACAGCCTGGAGATGTACGCCCTGCGCCACCTGCCCAAACAAACCTTCAGCATTTTGCTCAGCCTGGAGCCCGCCACCGGCGCTGTGGCCGGCTGGCTGGTGCTGGGCGAGCAGCTGAGCGCGCTGCAACTGCTGGCCATGGGCCTGGTGATGGTCGCTTCCATGGGCAGCGCCTGGAGCAACGCACGTGGCCCGGCCGTGACCGACGCGCCCTGACATCTCGCCCGGTCTGCCCAAAAAAACAAAGCGCTCAAGCCTTGCGGCTGGGCGCTTTGTGATGTGCGTCAGTCAGGCGCCCGGCTGGGCACCTGCGTCAAGCTCAGGCCTTGGCTTTGGCCTTGGACATGGCGGACTTGACAGCAGCTTCGGCTTGGCCGGAGGCGGCTTTCATGCTGGCTTCGGCGCTGTCAGCGGCTTGCTTGGCCACCTTTTTCAGGGTTTCAGCGGCGTTCTGGCTGGCTTCCATGGCGTTCTTGATCATGGCCACGGCAGCTTCGGAACCAGCAGGAGCGTTTTTCAGATTGTTTTCCACCAGGGCTTGCACGGCTTCCTGGCCTTCAACCAGCTTGGCTTCCACAGCCTTGGCCATTTCGGCGCCAGTGCCGGACACGATGTCATACACATGACGGCCGTAGGACACGGACTTTTCGAAAGCGGGCTGCACCAGAGCGGCTTGAGCGGCCATCAGGTCCTGGGGGTTCTTGGCGGTCAGCAGGCCCTGGGCGTTGCTGAAAGACTCGCCCACAGCAGCTTTGCCAGCGGCCAGGTTCAGTTCGACCAGACGCTCGAAGCCGGCGAAAGCGGTTTGGGTCAGGCCAGCAGCAGCTTGCAGGTTGGCTTTGTTGGCAGCGGCGAATTGTTCGGCGTTGAAGTTCATGATGGGTTCCTTGAAGAAGTTTTGTTGCAATGCAGCAATTGTTCCAGCCCCACCCACCCATGGCAAGGGTTTTCCCGCACTTTAGAGTCGGCTCTCCAAAAACGGCCATGCCCGCAAAAGGCCTTGCCGCCCCCGCGCACCCCCATTGACTACACTTGGGGCATGGAGTTTTTCAGCCTGTTCATTCTGGTCATTGTGGCCATGCAAACCCTCAACCGCCGCGTTCAGCGCGAGCGTACGTCCCGCCTTGCCGAGCACCTGCAGCCCTACAACATCGAGCAATCGATGGAACAGCTCACCAACGCCTACCTGCGCGCGCTGGGCGAGAACGACCCCGAGCGCCAGCACCAGATCTGGCAACTGCAGGCCCCGGTAGAAACGCGTCTGGTGGAAGACTTCGTGTCTCTGGCCGCCTCATTCGCGCGGCTGCCCCCACCGCTGGCACGCACCCCAAAGGTGGCCATCCCCTATCTGGAAAAGCTTGTGCCCCAGGCCAGTTTTGACATGCGCAGGGCATTGGCCATCCACGCTGAAGGCATTGGGCGCGCCGTTCGCAACAGCGACCAGCTCGACGAAAAAGGCCGCGCCTTCCGCATCCTGGCCGAAATGCTGCTCATGCAACACACCTGCCACTGGTTCTGCCGCGGCAAGGCGGTGGCCTCCGCCCGCATGATCGCCCGCCACCAGACCCCCTACGACAAGGCACTGGCTTCGGTCGACCCCATCACCCGCCGCGACTACCTCAAGCTCATCAACGGCCCGGCCGTAGGCGCGCAGGTCTCTTGACGAAAATCAAGCCCCGAACGCATAAGCTCGGGCACCATGCGGACCGTTGTCGCACAGCGATGCATTCATCGACCCCCAACGGAGACCCCATGAAAAAGATCCTCTCACTCGCCCTCGGCCTGCTGCTCAGCAGCTTCGCATTTGGCCAGGCCGCCACCATTGCCGTGGGCACACCCTTGAGCATTTTCGAGAACCAGAAAAACGTCATCATCAAAACCGCCAAAGGCACGGTTGAAATCACCCGCACCATGACGCCTTGTGGCAAGAACGGTGGCACATTGCAGCCGCTGGTACCCGTGGCTGGCGTGCACCCCGTGGGCGAGATTGAAATCATTGCCGCCTTGGGCGACCGTGACTCGCTGGTGGTGGACATGCGCGACAGCAACGACCGCGTCAAAGGCACCATTCCCGGCTCCATCGGCATCCCCTACACCGAAGTAGCTGCCCGCATGAGCGAGCTGGGCTGCAAGAAAGCCGGCAACAGCTGGGACTGCGCCGGTGCCAAAAAACTCTACGCCTTCTGCAATGGCCCCACCTGCCCGCAAAGCCCCATGGCCATTCGCGCCATCACGCGTGACGGTTTCCCCGCCGACAAGATTTACTACTACCGCGGCGGCATGCTGGACTGGGATGCGCTGGGTCTGACGTCTGTCAAGGACGAGTTCTGACGCTCTAACAGGGTGCAAGCCACCCTCTGTTCAAATAAAAACCCCGGGACGGATCGCCGTGCCGGGGTTTTTTACTGGAAGGTCGTTGACGATCAAACGTCAATATTCCCCGCCCGCAGCGCGTTGGTCTCAATGAAGTCGCGGCGCGGCTCCACTTCGTCGCCCATGAGCATGGTGAACACGCGGTCGGCTTCGATCGCGTCGTCGATCTGCACGCGCAGCAGGCGGCGCACGTTCGGGTCCATGGTGGTTTCCCACAGCTGCTCGGGGTTCATCTCGCCCAGGCCCTTGTAGCGCTGGCGGGCGGTGGTGCGTTCGGCTTCGCCAATGAGCCACTGCATGGCCTGGCGGAAGTCGGCAACCTTTTCTTCCTTCTGCTTTTCACCTTCGCCGCGGGTGACCTTGGCGCCTTCACCCAGCAGGCCGCGGAAGGTGTCGGCCGCTTCGGCCAGTGCGGCATAGTCGGCGCCGTGCACAAAGTCTTGCGTAAGCACGCTGCTCTTGATGTTGCCGTGGTGGCGGCGGCTGATTCGCAGAATGGGCTTGTCGGTGCGGGCGTCAAACTCGGCGGCCACTTCAGCGGGCACGCCGGTGGTGTTGAGTTCGCGCAACTTGGCCTGCAGCGCAGGGGCGCAGGCGGCGGCGTCTTCCAGCGTATCCAGGTTCAGGGTGATGCCGTCGGCAATGGCGCGCAGGGCCTCGGCGTCCATGAAGTTGGACAGGCGCGCGATCACAGCCTCGGCCACCTGGTGCTTGCGCGCCAGGCTCTCCAGCGTTTCGCCGCTGAGCACTTGGGCGTTGGCGCCACCGGTGTGCACGGCTGCGTCTTTCATGGCCACGCGCAACAGGTAGCCATCCAGCGCAGAGGCGTCCTTGAGGTACAGCTCTTCCTTGCCGTTCTTGACCTTGTAGAGCGGCGGCTGGGCGATGTAGATGTGGCCGCGCTCAACCAGCTCGGGCATCTGGCGGTAGAAGAAGGTCAGCAGCAGCGTGCGGATGTGCGCGCCGTCCACGTCCGCGTCGGTCATGATGATGATGCGGTGGTAACGCAGCTTGTCGGGGTTGAAGTCGTCGGTGTTGCTCTTGCCGCTTTCGGCGCTGGCTTTGCCGATACCGGTGCCCAGTGCGGTAATCAGCGTGATGATTTCGTTGGACGACAGCAGCTTTTCGTAGCGGGCTTTTTCGACGTTCAGGATCTTGCCGCGCAGGGGCAGGATGGCCTGGAATTTGCGGTCGCGGCCTTGCTTGGCCGAGCCACCGGCGGAGTCACCCTCCACGATGTAGATTTCGCACATGGCCGGGTCTTTTTCCTGGCAGTCGGCGAGCTTGCCGGGCAGGCCCATGCCGTCGAGCACGCCTTTGCGACGCGTCATTTCGCGGGCTTTGCGGGCGGCTTCACGGGCACGAGCGGCTTCCACGATCTTGCCGCAGATGATCTTGGCATCGTTGGGGCGCTCTTCCAGGAAGTCGGTCAGCGCCTTGGCCACGATGTCTTCCACCGGGGCGCGCACTTCGCTCGACACCAGCTTATCCTTGGTCTGGCTGCTGAACTTGGGCTCGGGCACCTTCACGCTGAGCACGCAGCACAGGCCTTCGCGCATGTCGTCGCCACTGACTTCGACCTTTTGCTTCTTCGCAATTTCGTTGACTTCGATGTACTTGCTGATGACGCGGGTCATCGCAGCGCGCAGGCCCGTCAGGTGGGTGCCGCCGTCGCGCTGCGGGATGTTGTTGGTAAAGCACAGCACCGACTCGTTGAAGCCGTCGTTCCATTGCATGGCCACTTCCACACCGATGCTGGTGCCGGGAATGCCGCCGTAGCTGTCGGCCGGGCGCTCACCCATGGCGTGGAAGGCGTTGGGGTGCAGCACCTTTTTGTTGGCGTTGATGAACTGCACAAAACCCATGACGCCGCCGGCGCCCGAGAAGTCGTCTTCCTTGCCGGTGCGCTCGTCAATCAGGCGAATGCGCACGCCGTTGTTCAGGAAGGACAGCTCGCGCAGGCGCTTGGCCAGGATCTCGTAGTGGAAATCGTTGTTCTGCTGGAAGATCTCTGTGTCGGGCAGGAAGTGCACCTCGGTGCCGCGCTTGTCGGTGGCACCGGTCACTTTCATGGGTGAAATTTCCACGCCATCAACCTGCTCAAGCAAGCGGTTTTGCACAAAGCCCTTGGCGAATTCGATCTGGTGCACCTTGCCGTCGCGGCGCACGACCAGGCGAAGCCATTTGCTCAATGCATTCACGCAGGACACGCCCACGCCGTGCAAGCCGCCAGACACCTTGTAGCTGTTCTGGTTGAACTTGCCGCCTGCGTGCAGTTCGGTCAGCGCGATTTCGGCCGCAGAGCGCTTGGGCTCGTGCTTGTCGTCCATCTTGACGCCGGTCGGAATACCGCGGCCGTTGTCCGTCACGGACAAGGAGTTGTCGCTGTGGATGGTGACCACAATGTCGTCGCAATGGCCAGCCAGCGCTTCGTCGATCGAGTTGTCCACGACCTCGAACACCAGGTGGTGCAGGCCGGTGCCATCGGACGTGTCGCCGATGTACATGCCGGGGCGCTTGCGCACGGCTTCCAGCCCTTCGAGGATCTGGATGGCGCCTTCGCCATAACCTTCAGAAGCGCCTGCCTGATTGGTGTCAATCTTGGGCTGGGCGGTGGTGAAGGCTTCTTCGCTGGGCTTGTTTTCGTCGGTCATGGTCAAATTTCTCTATCTCTTCAATGGCCGAAACCCGCGCAGCGCGCGGGTTTCACGGTGGTGCCGGTCAGGGCATCAGATGCGCATCGGCATCACCACATATTTGAATTTATCGTCGTCCGGGATGGTGAACAGGGCAGAGCTGTTGGAGTCCTGCAGGTCCAGTCGAACCATGTCCTGGTCCATGTTGCTGAGCACGTCGATGATGTAGCTCACGTTGAAGCCAATCTCGATGCTGTCACCGCTGTAGTCGATGTCCAACTCGTCCACGGCCTCTTCCTGCTCGGCGTTGGTGGAGGCCACTCGCAGGGTGCCGGGCTCCAGGCTCAGGCGTACGCCCTTGAACTTGTCGCTCGTCAGGATGGCGGTGCGCTGCAGACACTGCAGCAAGGCCTGACGACCGAGGGTCAGGTTATTGCGGTGGCCCTTGGGGATGACGCGGTTGTAGTCGGGGAACTTGCCCTCGACCAGCTTGGTCACGAACTCCATGCCGTCAAAGCTGAACTTGGCCTGGTTGTTGGCAAACTGCATTTCGATGGCGCCATCATTGTCGGACAGCAGGCGCTGCAGTTCCAGCACGGTCTTGCGCGGCAGGATCACTTCCTGCTTGCTGGGCACCTCTTCTTCGAGCACGGCGCTGGTGAAGGCCAGGCGGTGGCCATCGGTGGCGACCAGCGCCAGCTTCTTGCCTTCGGCCACGAACAGGATGCCGTTGAGGTAGTAGCGAATGTCGTGCACCGCCATGGCAAACGAGACCTGGCTGAGCAGGGCCTTGAGTGTCTTTTGCGGAATGCTGAATTTGGGGCCAAAGCTGGGCGCTTCCTGCACCAGCGGAAAGTCTTCCGCAGGCAGGGTCTGCAGCGTGAACTTGGACTTGCCACCCTTGAGGATGACCTTGCTTTGCGAGGACTCCAGGCTCACCGTCTGGTCCGCAGGCATGGTGCGCAGGATGTCGATCAGCTTGCGTGCGCCAATGGTGGTGGTGAAGTCGCCGGGGTCGCCATCCATTTCGGTGGTGGTGCGGATCTGGATTTCCAGATCGCTGGTGGTCAGCTGCAGCGCATGACCGGCTTTGCGGATCATCACGTTGGCCAGCACAGGCAGGGTGTGACGGCGCTCGACAATGCCTGCAACGGATTGCAGCACCGACAGCAATTTGTCTTGGGTGGCCTTCAGAACGATCATGTCTTCCTCTTCAATGGATGCAGGCTGATGTCAGCATGCATTTTCGCCTGTTTTTGGGTCTTTTTTGGTCTTTTGCTTAACCTTTGAGCGTCTGCTCAAGCACGTGCAGCTGCTGGTTAAGCTCGGTCAGTTGCTGGCGTTCTGCGGCAATCTTGCGCACAGCGTGCAAAACGGTGGTGTGGTCGCGCCCGCCAAAGCTCTCGCCAATCTCGGGCAGGCTCTTTTGGGTCAGCTCCTTGGCCAGGTACATGGCAATCTGGCGCGGCCGGGCAATGCTGGCCGGACGCTTCTTGCTGTACATGTCCGCGACCTTGATCTTGTAGTAATCGGCCACGGTTTTCTGGATGTTTTCCACACCGATTTGCCGGTTTTGAATCGACAACAGGTCGCGCAAGGCCTCGCGGGCGAGCTGGATGGAGACTTCTTTCTGGTTGAAACGGGCGTAGGCCAGGATCTTGCGCAGCGCGCCTTCGAGCTCGCGCACGTTGGAGCGCACGTTCTTGGCCACGAAAAACGCCACCTCTTCGGGCATTTCGCTGCCCTCGCTGACCGCCTTGTTGATCAGGATGGCAACGCGCATTTCAAGCTCGGGCGGCTCGATGGCCACCGTCAGCCCCGCATCGAAGCGGGAAACCAGGCGCTCGTGGATGTCGGTCAGGCCCTTGGGGTAGGTGTCGCTGGTCATCACGATGTGTGATTTCTTGGCCAGCAGGGCCTCGAAGGCGTTGAAGAATTCTTCCTGCGTGCGGTCCTTGTTGGCGAAGAACTGCACATCGTCGATCAGCAGCAAATCCAGCGAATGGTAGAACTGCTTGAACTCGTCAAAAGTCTTGCGCTGGTAAGCCTTAACCACATCCGACACAAATTGTTCGGCGTGGATGTACAAAACTTTGGCATCCGGCTTGTCCAGCAGCAGCTTGTTGCCGATGGCGTGCATCAGGTGCGTCTTGCCCAGGCCAACACCCCCGTAGATGAACAGGGGGTTGTACAACTGTCCGGGCGCCGAGGCCACGTGCATGGCCGCAGCGCGGGCCATGCGGTTGGCCGAGCCTTCGACCAGGGTCTCGAACGTCAGTGCCGTGTTCAGGCGGTGGCGAAAAGCCGGCTCGTCCGGCTCAGAGGCCACACGCTCTGCACCGGCCGGCTGATTTGATGCCGATCGTCTGTCGGCGCCTTGTTTGGCGGGAGCCTCACGCGGAGTAAGCGCTAACTCGATTTGCACAGGGACGCCTTGAACTTCCTCCAGGACCTGCGCCACACGGGCCAGGTATTGGGCACGGATCCAGTCCATCTTGAAGCGGTTGGCCACAAAAATGGTGACGCCCGACAGATCATCGCTGACCTGCACATGCAGGGGTTTGATCCAGGTGTTGAATTGCTGCTCGGGCAGGTCCCGGGAAAGCATTTCCAGGCTGGCGGCCCACAAGGCCTGCCCGGCATCGGGCGCCTGTGTTTCCGAAAATTCGAGGGTCATGATGTTGTTGTTTTTGTGGACTTGTGTTTGTTATTTGCCACCGACAATGAAAGTTATCAAGAACTTATCCACAGGCGTTTTCGGCAATTGGAGACGGATCATAAACCAGTTTTCATGACTTGGGGTGAGGGAAATTCCGATCTTCTCAAACAGTTGATTTGCTGCAGCGCGAAAAGTTTGCGATAATCGACGGTTTCGCCAAGTGGTGGGGCGCGTTGCGCGCCCCGAAAACCGCAAGGCTAAGGAAGAAGAATCATGAAACGCACTTATCAGCCCTCCAAAACCCGTCGCGCCCGCACCCATGGCTTTCTGGTCCGCATGAAGACCCGTGGTGGCCGCGCCGTCATCAATGCTCGTCGCGCCAAGGGCCGCAAGCGTCTGGCTGTCTAAGGTCAGTGGCTGCACGGTTTTGTGCAGCCTTGATCAGGGTCAGGCCTGCCCGTGCAGCGTTTAAAAACACGCCCACAATTTCAAGCCACCTTGGCCGGCGGCACGGTTTCGCGCACAGCGCACTTTGCCCTGCACCGTCTGGTCTGGGCAACCGAGCCGCAGGTCGCCAGCGAAACAGCTCCCACATCAGGGTCTGCACCGGAGACGGCGCAGACCCTTTTTGGCTTTCCGCAACTGTGGATGGGGGCCATGGTTCCCAAACGCTGGGCTCGCCGCGCCGTCACCCGTAACGCCATCAAACGACAGATCTACACCGTGAGCACCTTGTTTGAACAACGCCTGCCGCAAGCCGCCCATGTGGTTCGCCTGCGCTCGGGCTTTGACCGCAAACAATTTGTGAGCGCCAGCTCTGACGCCCTCAAAACAGCCGTTCGCAACGAGCTTATCGAGCTCTTCACCCGGGCCTGCCCCAAGGAGGCCGCATGATGCGACGCCTGCTGATGGGTCTGGTGCGTGCTTACCGTTTGTTGCTGAGCCCCAGCTTGGGTTCGGCTTGTCGTTTTGAGCCCACGTGTTCGCTGTATGCTCTGCAGGCGCTTGAAAAGCATGGCGCCGGCATGGGCAGTTATCTGACAGCCCGCCGACTGGTTCGCTGCCACCCCTGGTGTGCTGGCGGCCCGGACCCCGTTCCCGAGAAAGCACCTGGTCTTTTCACCGGTCTGTTTTCGCACACCTCGTCAAAGTAAGTAGTCGCATGAACGATATCCGTCGATCCATCCTGTGGGTGATTTTTGGCTTCTCCATGGTCCTGCTCTGGGACAAATGGCAGATCCACAACGGCCAGCCAGCCACCTTCTTTGCGCAGCCTGCGCCCGCCACCGCTGCGACCGCGCCAAAGGCCGACGGCTCCTTGCCCACGGCCAGTGCTGGCGATGGCAGCGCGCAGTTGCCGGGTGCAGCCAACGCGACAGCCGCCAAGCGCGAGCTGATTGATGTGCAAACGGATTTGTTCCAGGTGCGCTTTGACACCGAAGGCGGCTCGATTGTGCAAGCCGCATTCACCAAGCTGCTCAACAACGACAAGAAACCCCTGGTGCTGCTCGACGATAGCGCCGAGCGTCGCTACATGGCCCAAACCGGCCTGATTGGTGGCGACTTCCCCAACCACAAGAGCGCCATGCGCTTCAGCGGCGAGCGCCAGATGGCCGACGGCCAGAACAGCCTGAGCGTGCGCTTCGAGTCCGACGTGGTGGGCAGCGTCAAGCTGATCAAGACCTACACATTCAAGCGCGGCAGCTACGCGATTGACGTGAAAAACGAAGTCGTCAATACGGGCACAGCCGCCGTGCAGCCGCAGCTGTACATGCAGCTGGTGCGTGACGGCAACAAGCCTGAAGGCGAGTCACAGTTCTATTCCACCTTCACCGGTCCCGCCATCTACACCGAAGCCGCCAAGTACCAGAAGGTGGACTTCGAAGACATTGCCAAAGGCAAGGCCGAAGTGGCCAAACAGTCAGACAACGGCTACGTGGCCATGGTGCAGCACTACTTTGCCTCGGCCTGGTTGCTTGGCCAGGGTGTCCAGCGCGAAAACTTCGTGCGCAAAGTGGGCGACAACCTTTTTGCCGTGGGCATGATCACGCCTCTGGGTGAAGTCGCTGGCGGCCAAAGCAAGTCGATTGAAAACCGTTTGTTCATTGGCCCACAACAGGAAAAAATGCTGGAAGCCTTGAGCCCTGGCCTGGACCTGCTCAAGGATTACGGCTGGCTGGCCATGCTGGCCAAGCCGCTGTACTGGCTGCTGAACAAGCTGCACAGCTTCATCCAGAACTGGGGCTGGTCCATCATGGCGCTGGTGCTGACCATCAAGCTGGCGTTTTACTGGCTCAACGCCAAGGCCTACGCCAGCATGGCCAAGATGAAGGCCATAAACCCCAAAGTCACTGAAATGCGCGAGCGCCTGAAGGGTGATCCGCAAAAGATGCAACAGGAAATGCTGCGCATCTACCGCGAGGAAAAAGTCAACCCGATGGGCGGCTGCTTCCCGATGCTGATCCAGATCCCGGTGTTCATTGCGCTGTACTGGGTGCTGCTGTCCAGCGTGGAAATGCGCCACGCCCCCTGGGTGGGCTGGATCACCGACCTGTCGGCACCTGACCCCTTCTACATCCTGCCCCTCGTCATGACCTTGACGACTGTGGTGCAGACGGCGCTCAACCCGATTCCGCCGGACCCGATGCAGGCCAAGCTGATGTGGATCATGCCGCTGGCTTTCAGTGTGATGTTCTTCTTCTTCCCGTCTGGCCTGGTGCTGTACTGGATCACCAACAACGTGCTGACGATTGCACAGCAGTGGATGATCAACACCCGCCTGGGTGTGCCGCCTGAATTCAACTTGCCCAAATTCAAGTAAGCACAACACTTGCAAACCACAGGCCGCAGCAGCGGCCTGTTTTACATTCAACACCATGCTTGCCCGACACCAGGACCCCATCGTTGCTGTTGCCACCGCCCCCGGACGTGGAGCTGTCGGCATCGTGCGCGTCTCTGGTCGGCAACTGCAACCCTTGGTGCAGGCCTTGTTTGGCCGTGCACTCAAGCCCCGCGAAGCCACCTACACGCCTTTTGCAGATACGGATGGCAGCCCCATCGACCACGGCCTGGCGCTGTACTTCCCTGCACCCCACTCCTTCACTGGCGAAGACGTGCTGGAGTTGCAGGCGCATGGCGGGCCCGTGGTGCTTGCGTTGCTGGTGGCGCGCTGTCTGGAGCTGGCCAAAACCCATTTGCCCGGTTTGCGCGTGGCCGAACCAGGCGAGTTTTCCGAACGCGCCTTTCTGAACGACAAAATCGATCTGGCCCAGGCCGAAGCCATTGCCGACCTGATCGACGCCAGCACCGAGGCTGCAGCCCGCAGCGCCAGCCGGTCTTTGGCAGGGGACTTTTCCCGCGAAGTGCACACACTACGCGATGCCCTCATTCATTTGCGCATGCTGGTCGAAGCCACGCTGGATTTCCCCGAAGAAGAAATCGACTTTCTGCAAAAAGCCGATGCACAAGGCCAGCTCGACCGGCTGCGCCAGCAGCTGCAACAAGTCATGCAACGCGCCCGCCAAGGCGCCTTGCTGCGCGAAGGCATCAAGGTCGTCATCGCCGGTCAACCCAATGCAGGCAAGAGCTCTTTGCTCAATGCCCTGGCCGGGGCCGAGTTGGCCATCGTCACACCGATTGCCGGCACCACGCGCGATGTGGTGCAGCAAACCATCCAGATCGAAGGCGTGCCGCTGCACATCATCGATACCGCAGGCCTGCGCGAAGGTGCTGATGTGGACCAGGTTGAGCAAATCGGCATTGAACGTGCCTGGGGGCAGATTGAGCAAGCCGATGCGGTGCTCTTCCTGCACGACCTGACGCGTGCGGCCTTGCCCGAATACAAGCAAGCCGATGCCGACATTGCGCGCGTCCTGCAACAGCGACTGCCTGTGGGCGTGCCGGTCATCGACCTCTGGAACAAAGCCGATGCTGCCACGGCCAGCGCAGGCGCGGGATTGGTGTTGTCCGCCAAAACCGGCGAAGGCCTTCAAGCACTGCGCCAACGCCTGCTGCACGAGGCAGGCTGGCAGCAAGCGCCCGAAGGCCTGTTCATCGCCCGCGAGCGGCATGTGCAAGCCCTGCAACGTGTGAGCGAACACCTTGCACTTTCCGACGAACTTTTGCAGGCACAAGCCCAAAGCCTGGACTTGCTGGCCGAGGAATTGCGACAGGCTCAGAACGCCTTGGGCGAGATCACTGGCGAGTTCAGCGCAGACGACTTGCTGGGCGTGATTTTTTCCAAATTCTGCATCGGCAAATGACGTCCCTAAAATAAGACATGAACACGCCTGATCAGCCAACACACAGCGCATCGAACACAACGCCTTTGCTCGATGAGATGCGTCGCGGCATCGTCGCTCTTGTTGACGATCACGAGTTGGTGGGGCGCGCACTCTCCATGCTGATGGAAGTCAAGCAACTTGAATCGATCCACTTTGATTCGGCTGACGCCCTGCTGCAGACACTGGAGCTGCGGGACGGACACATCTGGCTGCAAGGGAAAAGCGCCAAGCTACCGCTTCAGTTTGCGGTGATTGACATGAACATGCCCGGCATGAATGGTGTGGCCCTGGCGCACCGGCTGCGCGACATGGCCCCCCAATTGCGCATGGTCGTGATGACGGCCTCCATGCCCCACGAGCGCAGACCATTCGGCCCCCTTCCCGAGGGCGTGCAGTGCCTGACCAAACCGTTTCGCCTCGAGGATCTGGAAAAGATCATGTTCCAGACCCCGTAAGCGACGGGCCTCACATTGAGAAGTCGTACTCGATCGTGATGGGCGCGTGGTCCGAGAACTTCTCGCCTTTGTAAATGGCCTCAGCGCGGGCGCTCTGGGCCAGCGCGGGTGTCGCCAAATGGTAATCCAGACGCCAGCCCACGTTCTTGGCATACGCCTGCCCGCGGTTGCTCCACCAGGTGTAGCAAGCGTCGGTGGTGTCGGGCTGCAAGTGCCGGTACACATCCACCACGCCGCCCTCGGTGGTGAGCCGGGTCATCCAGGCGCGCTCCTCGGGCAGGAAACCGCTGTTCTTGAGATTGCCTTTCCAGTTCTTGAGGTCGGCTTCCTTGTGCGCAATGTTCACATCGCTGCAAATGATGAACTCGCGCTCGGCCTTAAGCCCCATCAGGTGCGGATACATCTTGTCCAGAAAGCGGTACTTTGCCTCCTGCCGCTCGGGGCCGGACGAGCCGCTGGGAAAGTACACGCTGATGATGGACAGTTTGCGCGCAGGCGTGTCAAAACGCGCCTCCACATAGCGGCCCTCGGCATCGAACTCGCCGCCGTCAAAACCCACCACCACATCGCTGGGTTCGTGCCGGGTGTACACGCCCACGCCCGAGTAACCTTTTTTCTCGGCGAACTGGAAGTGGCCTTTCATCCCCGCCAGCTCCTCGAATTTGCCCGCCACATCGGCGGCCTGCGCCTTGACCTCCTGCACGCAAATACAATCCGGAGCATGTTGCTCCAGCCAGGCCTCGACCCCTTTGGTCGTGGCCGAGCGAATACCGTTGAGGTTAAGGCTGGTGAGTTTGAACAAGGAATTCCCCATGAGTCATGCCGCAGGCACTGTCGATACAAAAGCCCTGGCACAAGAATTTGTGCAATTTGCCGTGGACGCCGGCGTGCTGCGCTTTGGTCAATTCAAGACCAAAGCCGGCCGCATGAGCCCCTACTTCTTCAACGCCGGCCTGTTTGACGATGGCGCCAAACTCAGCCGACTGGCCCAATTTTATGCACAGGCCCTGATCGCCAGCGGCATTGAATTCGACATGATCTTCGGCCCCGCCTACAAAGGCATTCCGCTGGGTGCAGCCGTGGCGGTAGAACTGGCTCGCTTGGGCAAAAACGTGCCCTTTGCCTACAACCGCAAGGAAGCCAAGGACCACGGCGAAGGCGGCTCGCTGGTCGGCGCCCCTCTCAAAGGCCGTGTGCTGATCGTGGACGACGTGATGAGCGCGGGCACCGCCGCGCGCGAATCCATCGCCCTGATTCAAGCCGCAGGCGCCACCGCACATGCAGTGACCATTGCGCTGGACCGCCAGGAAATGGCCACCGAAAAACAAGCCGACGGCTCCACAAAAGACGTGCCCCACAGCGCCGTGCAATACGTTCAAAACACGCTGGGGCTGCAGGTGTGCGCCATCGCCAAGCTCGAAGATCTGCTGGCCTACCTTGGCGCGCAGTCAGGCAACGAACTGGGCCAACACCTGAGCGCCGTGCAAGCCTACCGCGACCGCTACGGTGTGTGAGCGATGCTGAAATACCTCACCATCCCCGTCACCGCTTTCCAGCAAAACTGCTCGCTCGTCTGGGACGACGAAAGCCTGCAAGCCGCCGTGATCGACCCTGGTGGCGATCTGGATGTGATTGTGGACGCCGTGGCCAAACTCGGCCTCAAGCTTGAACAAGTCTGGATCACCCACGGCCACCTGGACCACTGCAGCGGCGCTGCCGACCTGGCCGAACAATTGGGTCTGCCCATCATTGGCCCGCACAAAGGCGATCTGTTCTGGATTGAAGGTTTGCCCGAAGCTGCCATGAACTATGGTTTTCCACCGGCACGCTCATTCACCCCCACACGCTGGCTACAAGATGGCGACACCGTCACCCTGGGTGCGCACACGCTGAACGTGCGCCACTGCCCTGGCCACACGCCGGGCCACGTGGTGTTTCACTCCCCGGAGATGAAGCGCGCTTTTGTGGGCGATGTGCTGTTTGCCGGCAGCATCGGCCGCACCGATTTTCCGCAAGGCGACTTTGACACCTTGATCGACAGCATTCGCCAGCGTCTGTGGCCCATGGGCGACGAGACCGTGTTCATTCCCGGCCATGGCCCGGAAAGCACTTTTGGGCGCGAGCGCCGCAGCAACCCCTACGTGCGCGACCTCTGATCAGCCCTGCGGCCGCGCCTGTTGGTACAGGTGCTGCACCTTGGGCAAGTTGGACTGCAACTCTTCAATGCGATTGGATCCGCTTGGGTGGGTCGACAAAAACGCTGGCCCCCCATTGCCATTGGCGGCCAGCATTTTTTGCCACAGCTGCACACTCGCTTCAGGCCGGTAGCCTCCACGCGCCGCAATTTCCAGCCCAACCAGATCGGCCTCGCTCTCGTCATCGCGGCTGTATTTGAGCGTGAGCAACTGCGTGCCCAAATCCGCCGCCACGTTACCCAGCTGCCCCAGGCCCAGCAGTTGCGAAGCCAGCGATAAGCCAATGTTGGTCACCTGGCTTTTGGCCAGACGCTCGCGCGCATGCTCGCGCAGTGCGTGCGCCATTTCGTGGCCCATGATCATGGCGATCTCGTCGTCGGTGAGTTTGAGCTGATCAATGATGCCGGTGTAGAACGCAATCTTGCCGCCGGGCATGCACCAGGCGTTGAGCTGCTTGCTGCCAATGAGGTTGACCTCCCACTTCCAGTCGCGGGCGCGCGCATTCCATTGCGTGGTGAATGGAATCAGGCGCGTCGCAATCTGGCGAATGCGCACCAGCTGCGGATAGGTGTCTGGCGCCAAGGCTCGTTGCTCACGGGCTTCGCTCAAGGTCTGGCTGTACTGCTGGCGAGCCGAGTTTTCCAGCGTCTCGGCTGGCACCAGATTGCGCACTTTCGAAGACGAGCCCACATTCACCTGCGCCAGCGCAGAGCCAGCCCCCGCAGCACCTGCCGCCAGTAAAAAGCCACGTCGCGCATCCCAGACGCGCGTCGCGTTCGGGGCAGGGGTTTTAAGGTCACAAAGCCAACACATGATGTGCAAATAATAGCCGTAAAGTTATCAACCTTGCCGCTTGCCGATAATGCGCACATGAGTACCCCCAACCCCGTACCCCCTGCCAAGCCTGCACGGTCCTGGCTGGCCGCCTTTGCGCTGTACCTGAAGCCCGCCAGCCTGCGCATGCTGTTGCTGGGTTTCTCGGCCGGTCTGCCGCTGCTGCTGGTGTTAGGCACCTTGAGCTTTCGCTTGCGTGAAGCCGGCATCGACCGCAGCACCATCGGTTACCTCAGCTGGGTGGGGCTCGCTTACGGCTTCAAGTGGGTCTGGGCACCGCTGGTCGACCGGCTGCCTCTGCGTGGACTGACGACGCGCCTGGGTCGCCGCCGCGGCTGGCTCTTGCTGTCTCAATTGGCCATTGCCGCAGGCCTGCTGGGCATGGCCAGTTATGACCCCACCCAGGCCCTGGCTCCGCTGGTGTGGTGCGCCCTGGCCGTGGCGTTTGGCTCGGCCACACAAGACATTGCGCTGGACGCCTACCGCATCGAGTCGGCCCAGGCCGACGAACAAGCCGTCCTCGCCGCCAGCTACCAAACGGGTTACCGCCTGGCCATGATCTGGTCGGGCGCCGGCGTGCTGTGGCTGGCCGCTTACGCCCAAGGCACAGACACCGGCTATGCACAAAACGCCTGGCAATGGGCCTACACCATCATGGCGGCCAGCATGCTGCCGGGCATGATCACTGTGCTGAGCTCCCCCGAGCCTGCTCCCGCGCCATTAAAGCCCGCACGCACCTTGGGCGAATGGCTGCATGGCGCCCTGATCGAACCCTTTGCCGACTTCTGGCAACGCTACCGCTGGCAAGCCGTGCTCTTGCTGGCACTGATTGCGGTGTACCGCATCAGCGACGTGGTCATGGGCATCATGGCCAACCCGTTTTATGTCGACATGGGCTTCACCAAAGACGAAGTGGCCGCCGTCACCAAAGTATTTGGCGTCATCATGACGCTGGTGGGCGCCTTTGTAGGGGGCGTGCTCTCGGCCCGACTGGGCGTCATGCGCATTCTGTTCCTGGGCGCGCTGCTGAGCGCCGCCAGCAATTTGCTGTATGCCTGGCTCAGCCATGTGGGGCACGATCTCAACGCCCTCATCTGGGTGGTGTCTGCGGACAACCTGTCCAGCGGCATGGCCTCGGCTGCCTTCATTGCCTACCTGTCTTCGCTGACCAACATCCGCTACTCCGCCACGCAGTACGCGCTGCTGTCATCCATGATGCTGCTCTTGCCCAAGTTCATTGCCGGTTTTGGCGGCGACTACGTCAACGCCCACGGCTATGCCGACTTCTTTACCGCCACCGCCTGGCTGGGAGCGCCCGTGCTGGTCCTGGTCTGGCTGGCTGCACGCGTGCACAGCAAAGCCTGAGGAAATTCCTGCAAATTCAAAATCACATATTGAATTTGCAGGATTCATGTAAACTCGGCCGCATGATTCCTCGTCATATTCAACCACTGTTGCAGCGACAGGCTTCGCAGTACCCGGTGGTCACCGTGATCGGCCCGCGTCAAAGCGGCAAAACCACCCTGACCCGAACATCCTTCCCCGACAAACCTTATGTGTCGCTCGAAGATCCGGATGTGCGTGGTTTTGCAAAGGAAGACCCGCGTGGTTTTCTGGCAGGCTATAGCTCGGGAGCCATCTTCGATGAAATCCAGCGCGCGCCACAATTGCCCTCTTATTTGCAAGGCATGGTCGACCGCAACGACAAGCCCGGTCAATTCATTTTGACGGGCAGTCAACAATTCGAATTGATGACCCAGGTCACCCAGTCGCTGGCTGGCCGCACCGCCCTCTTGCGGCTGCTGCCCCTGACACTGGGTGAAGTTTCAAGCGCCAAAAGCACGCATAAGAGCCTGGCCTCAACACTGCTGCATGGGTTTTACCCACGCATCCACGACAAAAGCCTGGATCCATCCCAAGCCATGGCCGATTATTTTTCGACCTACGTCGAAAGGGACCTTCGTCAACTGGCAGCAGTGCAAGACCTGCGCCAGTTTGAGCGATTTGTGCGCCTGTGCGCCGGTCGCACAGGCCAATTGCTCAATTTGAGCAGCCTGGCCAACGATGCTGGCATTTCCCAGCCCACGGCCCGCGCCTGGATGGATCTTTTGCAGACAAGCTTCATCGTTCATTTGTTGCCCCCCTGGCATACCAACGCAGGCAAACGCCTGATCAAGGCACCGAAGCTGTATTTTCATGATACCGCGCTCGCTTGCTGGCTGCTGGGGCTGCGCACCCCCGAACAGGTACAGCGCGATCCTTTGTGGGGCGCCCTGTTCGAGAATTTTGTGGTGATTGAGGCACTCAAGGATCGGCTCAATGCAGGCGAAAGTGCCGAGTTGTATTTCTACCGCGACTCCGAAGGCAACGAGGTGGACTTGTTCATTCCTGTAGGCCGACAGTTTCATGCCGTGGAGATCAAGGCGGGCGCCACCGTCAATCCCGACTACTTCAAGGGCCTCAACCGCTTTGATGCCCACTTTCCCGGCGTTTTGCATGGTGGATGTGTCGTCTATGGCGGCGACCACCCCCAAAATCGAACACATTGGCCCGTCCACCCTTGGCAGCAGCTGCGCCACAAACCCGCCTGAAGCACTGAGCCCGAGCAGCGGTTTACCCAACTTTACCCAGCAGACAAGCCCACTTAGAAGCGCAGGAACAAGATGCCACGCATGCAATCCATCCTCATGATCGAAGACGATGCCCGACTGGCCAGCATGGTCTCGGACTATCTGCAAGCCAATGGCTACACCGTCATGCATGCGCCTGATGCGCAAAGCGGCTTGAACCAGCTGGGCACCCAAACGGTGGATCTGGTCATTCTGGACCTGATGCTGCCAGACATGGACGGACTTCAAGTGTGCCAACGCATCCGCGCCCTGCCCGGTGCCACGGGCCAAACGCCGGTGCTCATGCTCACGGCCAAAGGCGACCCGATGGACCGCATCATCGGCCTGGAAATGGGCGCTGACGACTACCTGCCCAAACCCTTTGAGCCGCGCGAGCTGCTGGCCCGCATCCGCGCCGTGCTGCGCCGCAAGGTCATGGATGCGGAGGCCGCCCACCACATCATGCAGTTTGGCAGCCTGGAGATTGACCGTGATGCACGCAAAGTCAGCGTGCGCGGCCAGGAATGCGACCTCACCTCCTACCAGTTCGACTTGCTGGTGGCGCTGGCTGAACGCGCCGGACGCGTGCTCAGCCGCGACCAGATCATGGAAGCCGTGCGTGGCCGCGAGCTCGAAGCCTTCGACCGCTCCATCGATGTCCACATGGGCCGCATCCGCGCCGCCATTGAAGACGACGCCAAGAACCCGCAGCGCATCCTGACGGTGCGTGGCGTGGGCTACGTGTTCGCCCGTCAACAAGACTGAGCCTCTGATGCGCACGCCTTCCCGACACCTGTACCTGCGCGTGTGGCTGGCCGCTGTGCTGGCCCTGGCGCTGGTCATGGTGCTGGCGGGCGTGGCCTGGCACATTCAACAACGCGACCATGATCGTGGTGGTGGCCCCATCATTTCGCGCATGCTGATCGTGCGCAACACCGACGGCGACGTGCTTGCCGTTGCCCCCCAATTGCCGCGCCGTGGACAAGGCTACGAATTCCAGGTGGTCATGCCCAACGGCCAGGAGTTTTACCTGCAAGTACCTCGCACCACACCCGGTGGCCCACCGCCACAACGCGCCTTGCCGCCCTGGTGGGCACGCTCGCCTTATGGCTTTTTGTGGACCTTGTTGCTGGTAGGCATGGTCGTTGCGCTGGCGCTGTATCCGGTCATTCGACGCCTGACCCTGCAACTCGAACGTCTGCAAAACGGCGTCAAGCGCTGGGGCGAGGGCGATCTGAACGTGCGCTTTCCGGTACAAGGCCAGGACGAAGTGGCGGACTTGTCGCGCCGCTTCAACGAAGCTGCAGATCGCATCCAGAGCCTGATGACTTCGCAAAAGTCACTGCTGGCCAATGCTTCTCACGAACTGCGCTCACCCCTGGCACGCATCCGCATGGCCATGGAGCTGCTCGAGTCGCCACAGCTTCACGACGACGTACGCAAACGCACCCGCGCAGAGGTACTGCGCAATATGGGTGAACTCGATCAGCTGATTGACGAAATCCTGCTCGCCAGCCGCCTGGACGCCAAAGAAGCCGACATGGGCACCATCGAACCGGTGGAGCTTGTGGGCCTGTGCGCCGAAGAATGCGCCCGCGTCGGCGCCAACCTGGACGTACCCGAAGGGCAGTCCAGCTTTGAAGTGCAAGGTGTCAGCAAGTTGCTGCGCCGCCTGGTTCGCAACCTGCTCGAAAACGCCAAGCGCTACGGCGCCACAGCTGTCCAAGGCGACGAATCCGACATTGAACTGTCCCTACGCCACGAAAACGGCCGCACCGTGCTGCGCGTCAGCGACCGCGGCCCCGGCGTGCCCAGCGAACTGCGCGAACGCATCTTCGAACCCTTCTACCGCCTGCCCGGCGCCAGCGAACGCGTAGGCGGCGTGGGCCTGGGCCTGTCACTGGTCAAATCCATTGCCGAACGACACGGCGGCAGCATCCGCTGCGAAGACCGGGAAGGTGGCGGTGCGCGTTTTGTCGTGACGCTGTAAACCGCCAGCAACATCAGGCACACTTGGCGTCATGGCCAAAGACAAGACGACATACAGCTGCACCGAGTGTGGTGCCAGCAGCCCCCGCTGGATGGGCAAGTGCCCCGGTTGCGGGGCCTGGAACACCCTGATTGAAAGCGTGGCCGACACAGGCACCGCTGGCAAAAACCGTTTTGGCAGCGCCAGCTACCAGGCCTTGGCGCCGTCCAGCGCCGTCATGCCTTTGTCGCAGATCGAGGCGGCCGATGTGGCGCGCGTACCCACAGGGCACGACGAACTGGACCGTGTGCTCGGCGGCGGCGTGGTCGAGGGCGGAGTCGTGCTCATTGGCGGCGACCCCGGCATTGGCAAGTCCACGCTGTTGTTACAAGCGCTGGACTCGCTCGACAGGTACTTCCATTCCAACCAGACCGCCGAAGCTGCCAGCGAACCTGGCGGCTCGACCCTGTATGTGACTGGCGAAGAAAGCGGTGCGCAAGTGGCGCTGCGTGCGCGCCGTCTGGGCCTGCTGGACTCGCAGGTACCGGTGCTGGCCGAAATTCAGCTCGAAAAAATCCTGGCCACCCTGCACGAACGCCAACCCAAAGTGGCGGTCATTGACTCCATCCAGACCGTGTACTCCGACCAGCTCACCAGCGCGCCCGGCTCGGTCGCGCAAGTGCGTGAATGCGCGGCGCACCTCACACGCGCTGCCAAGGCCAGCGGTACCGCCATCGTGCTGGTGGGCCACGTCACCAAGGAAGGCGCGTTAGCAGGTCCGCGCGTGCTCGAACACATGGTCGACACCGTGCTCTACTTTGAGGGCGACACGCATTCAAGCTTTCGCCTGATCCGCGCCATCAAGAACCGCTTTGGCGCCGTCAACGAAATTGGCGTCTTCGCCATGACCGAAAAAGGCCTCAAGGGCGTCACCAACCCCAGCGCCATTTTCCTGAGCCAGCACAGCGAACCCGTGCCCGGCAGCTGCGTCATGGTCACCCTCGAAGGCACCCGCCCCATGCTGGTGGAAATCCAGGCCCTGGTGGACAACGGCGGCCCCAGCCCGCGGCGCCTGAGCGTGGGCCTGGAGCGCGACCGCCTGGCCATGCTGCTGGCGGTGCTGCACCGCCACGCCGGTGTGGCCTGCATGGACCAGGACGTGTTCGTCAACGCCGTGGGTGGCGTACGCATCAGCGAGCCTGCGGCCGACCTGGCCGTCATGCTGTCCATCACCTCCAGCTTGCGCGGCAAGGCGCTGCCCAAAGGCTTCATCGCCTTTGGCGAAGTGGGTCTGGCCGGCGAAGTGCGCCCCGCACCCCGCGGTCAGGAGCGCCTGAAGGAAGCAGCCAAGCTCGGCTTTACCGTGGCCATCGTGCCCAAAGCCAACTTGCCCAAGAAGTCCGACCCCGCGCTCAAGGGCCTGCAGGTGCATGGCGTCGAACGCATTGAAGAAGCCATGCAGATCGTTCGCGGTCTGGATTGAGCAACCTGGCACCCCGCCCGATAAAATTGCGTCATGCAACTTAATGCCCCCCACACCCTGCAGCTGGCGCGCGAAGCGCTGGCCATCGAAGCCCAGGCCCTGCAGACCATGAAAGACCGGCTGGATGAACGCTTCATTCAGGCGGTTGAACTTGTGCTCAAGGCCAGCGGACGCGTGGTCGTCACCGGCATGGGCAAGAGCGGACACGTGGGCACCAAGATTGCCGCCACCCTGGCCTCCACCGGCACCCCCGCCATGTTCATGCATCCCGGCGAAGCCAGCCACGGCGACCTGGGCATGATCCAGGCGGGCGACGTGGTGCTGGGCCTGTCCAACAGCGGCGAAAGCGACGAGCTGGTCGCCATCCTGCCCGTCATCAAACGCCTGGGCGTGCCGCTCATTGCCATGACGGGCGGTCTGCAATCCTCGCTGGCACGCCACGCCAATGTGGTGCTCGACACCGGCGTGGCCAAGGAAGCCTGCCCGCTGAACCTGGCCCCCACCGCCAGCACCACGGCGCAAATGGCCATGGGCGACGCGCTGGCCGTGGCCTTGCTTGATGCGCGTGGTTTCAAGCCCGAAGACTTTGCGCGTTCGCACCCCGGCGGCTCGCTGGGCCGGCGCTTGCTCACGCATGTGAGCGACATCATGCGCAAGGGCGACGAGGTTCCGCGCGTCTTGCCCGAAGCCAGCTTCAGCGAACTCATGCAAGAGATGAGCCGCAAAGGCCTGGGCGCCACCTCGGTGGTCAACGCCCAAGGGCAGGTGCTGGGCATCTTCACCGACGGCGACCTGCGCCGCCTGATTGAAAAAGGCCAGGACCTGCGCCAGCTCAAGGCCAGCGACGTCATGCACGCCAACCCACGCACCCTGCGCGACGACGCCCTGGCCGCCGAAGCCGCAGACCTCATGGAAGCGCACCGCATCACCAGCGTGTTGGTGGTGGATGCAGACGGCACCCTGGTCGGCGCCATCAACACCAACGACCTGATGCGCGCCAAAGTCATCTAAGGGCCGGACACCATGAACATCTTGCGCTCTATCGAACCGGCCCTGCACTTTGCGCCCGAGCTGCTGCTCAAGGCGCAAGGCATCCGCATCGTATTTTTCGACGTCGACGGCGTCATGACCGATGGCGGCCTGTACTTCTCCGAACACGGCGAATCGCTCAAGCGCTTTCATGTGCTCGATGGCCAAGGCCTCAAGCTGCTGCAACAAGCGGGCATCACACCCGCCGTCATCACCGGCCGCGACTCCGCGCCGCTGCGTTTGCGCCTGAAGGCCCTGGGCATCACCCACGTGCGCTTTGGCACTGAAGACAAACAGCCCGCTGCTGTCGCCATGCTGCAAGAGCTTGGGCTCGAATGGTCGCAAGCCGCTGCCATGGGCGATGACTGGCCCGACCTGCCCGTCATGCAACGCGCCGCATTTGCATGCGCCCCTGCACAAGCACACGCCCAGGCCAAAGCACTGGCAGACCACATCACCACCGCACGCGGCGGCGAAGGCGCCGTGCGCGAGCTGTGCGACCTGCTGCTCGTAGCCAGCGGCCGCTATGTGCAACTGCTGGACAACGTCGGCACCGACCGCGCCCACAAAGGCGCCTCGGCATGAAACTGCCCACGCCGATCGCGCGCGGGCTCGATCGTCTGAGCCTGTACACGCCACTGGTCGTCATGGGCGTGCTGGCCATGGCCAGCTGGTGGCTGGTGCGCAGCTTGCCCGATCTAAGCGGCCCCCAGCTGCCCAAACTCGTGCGCACCGATCCCGACTACAGCCTGCGCAACTTTTCCGTTCAAGCCTTTCGGCCTGATGGCACCCTTTACCGCGAAGTGCACGGCACAGAAGGCCACCACTACCCCGACAAAGACGAGCTGCACATCGAGCACGTCCGCTTCAAAGGCCTGAGCGCCAACGGCGCCCGTCTCCAGGCCCAGGCCCAAAAAGGCATGGCCACCAGCGACGGCGAACGCGTCATCCTGCAAGGCGACGCCGTGGCCGTGCGCGAAGCCCTAGGCACTTCACCCGCCATCACTCTCCAAGGCCAACAGCTGGTGGCCTGGCCCAAGAAAGAAGAACTCAAGTCCACGCAACCCGTGCGCATCGGACGCGCCAAAGACGTCTTTACCGGCAACACCATGGACTTCAACGCCAAAACCGGCGAGTACCAGCTCCAGGGCCAGGTAAGTGCTGTCCTGGCGCCTCGTCAAAATCAGAAATAGTGTTTCTTATTGTTGACAATCATGCTTGATTGAACATAATAAGAAACATTATGAAGAAGCCCGCACCATTCACACCCGAGCAGACCACTGCCCGCTTACAAAGTATGGGCGCGCTTATTCTGGCCAAACGCAAGGCCTTGCGCCTCAGCGCTGTGGCGACTGCCGAGGCCGCAGGCATCTCCCGCGTCACCTTGCATCGCATTGAAAAAGGCGAACCCTCGGTCACCATGGGGGCATGGTGCAACGTCATGTCGGCATTGAACATCGCCTGGCCTGTGCAAGACACAACGCTTGCGCCCTCTACCGCGACGCAAAGCACCCTGAACAACATTCCCGTGCGCATCTCCCTGGCTGACTACCCGCAGCTCAAGGCCCTGGCCTGGCATGTGCAAGGCACCGACACGGTCAGCCCTTTGGAAGCGCTGGACATTTACGAGCGCAATGCCAGACACCTGGACAAGACTGCCATGCAGCCCTCTGAATTAGCCCTCTGGAGCGGCTTGCAGCAAGTCTTCACCCGAGGACAAGAGCATGTATAGCCGACCGCATCATCAACGCATCGCACATGTGCTCGAACGGCTCGACAGCGCGGTGCTGCGCCAACACCACTGCTGGTTTGGTGGTGGCACCTGCATCGCGTTGCGATTTGGTGAGTACCGTGAATCCGTGGATATGGATTTTCTGGTTTCGGACCTCGCCAGTTACCGAGAGCTTCGACAGTTGCTCACGGGACTGAACAGTCTCGACCCCATCACACGCCCGGGCCTCACGCCACTTGCGCTCGCGCGCGAAGTCCGTGCAGACCAGTATGGCATCCGCACCCAAGTGCTGATGGATGGACACGCCATCAAACTCGAAGTCGTCTACGAAGCACGCATCCAACTGCAGACACCCTCAGCGAAAGACACCATTTGCGGTCTGGGCTGCCTGACCCCGCTGGACTTGGCCACCAGCAAATTGCTGGCCAACTCTGGCCGACAAGCTGACGATGGTGTGTACAGCCGCGATTTGATTGACCTGGCAATGATGAATCTGCGCCTGCCGCAATTGCGCAAAGCCATCGACAAGGCGTCAACCGCCTACGGCGCCGCCGTAGAGCGCGACCTGAACAAAGCCATCGATCGCATCGAACACCGCGAGGGCTGGCTGGATCGCTGCATGCAAGCCATGGCCATGGACATGCCCAAAGCCGTACTTTGGCAAAACATTCGCAAACTTAAACGCGCCCTCTCGCCTGATACATTAAAACCATGAACTCCCTCGAGTTGACCCTGCTGTACCTGCTGGCCGCCGTGCTGGGCGTGGTGGCGTGTCGCTCGCTCAAACTGCCACCCATGCTGGGCTATCTGGCTGTGGGCGTGGTCATTGGGCCTAACGCCTTGTCGCTCGCGCAAAACACCACCGGCATTCAACACCTGGCCGAATTCGGCGTGGTGTTTCTGATGTTCGTCATCGGGCTGGAATTCAACCTGCCCAAGCTGCGCGCCATGCGCAAACATGTGTTCGGGCTGGGGCTGATGCAAGTGGTGCTGACCATCGCGTTGGTCACGGTGGGTTCCGCGTTTTTGGCTGCGCTGGCCCCCACCTGGTGGCTGCTGGACTGGAAAACTTCCGTCGCGCTCTCCGGCGCCATGGCCATGAGCAGCACCGCCATCGTCATCAAGCTCATGGCCGACCGCTCCGAGCTGGAAACCGAACACGGCAAACGCGTGGTTGGTGTGCTGTTGTTTCAGGACATTGCTGTCGTGCCCCTGCTGGTGCTCATTCCCGCGCTGGGTGCGCCACCGCAAGAGCTGGCATGGGAGCTGGGCAAAGCCGGCATCAAGGCGACCTTGCTGATCGCGCTGCTGTTGACCGGCGGACAACGCATCATGCGCTGGTGGCTCACCCTTGTGGCGCGCCGCAAAAGCGAAGAGCTCTTTGTGCTCAATCTGTTGCTGGTCACGCTGGGCCTGGCCTGGCTGACCGAGCTGGCCGGCCTGAGCCTGGCGCTGGGCGCCTTCATTGCCGGCATGCTCATTTCCGAAACCGAATACAAACACCAGGTGGAAACCGACATCCGCCCCTTCCACGACGTGTTGCTCGGCCTGTTCTTCATCACCATCGGCATGATGCTCGACTGGCGCCTGGTGCTCGAACGCTGGCCCCTGGTGCTGCTGCTGGTCACCTTGCCAGTGCTCTTCAAACTGGGCCTGATCACCGCCATTGCGCGCCTGACTGGTGCCAACATGGGTCTGGCCCTGCGCACCGGTCTGTACCTGGCGCAAGCGGGTGAATTCGGCTTTGTGCTGCTCACGCTCAGCAACCAAAACGAACTCGTGCCCCCTGCCTTGATGAACCCGGTGCTCGCCAGCATGGTGCTGTCGATGCTGGCCACGCCCTTCATCATCATGCGGGCCAACGACATCGTCATGAAACTGGTCGCCAGCGAATGGCTGCAGCAATCACTGCAAATGACCACCATCGCCCGCAAGTCCATCAACACCAGCGCCCACGTCATCATCTGTGGCTACGGCCGCTGCGGGCAAAACCTGGCCCGCATGCTCGAGCAAGAAGGCATCCCCTACATGGCGCTGGACCTCGACCCCGACCGCGTGCGCCAGGCCGCCGCCGCGGGCGACTCGGTGGTGTTTGGCGACGCCAGCCGCCTGCAGGCCCTGGCCGCGGCCGGCCTGGCCCGCGCCAGCGCAGTGGTCATCTCCTACCTGGACACGGCCAGCGCCCTCAAGGTGCTGGGCCACACCCACAGCCACGCGCCGCAAGTGCCCGTCATCGTGCGCACCAAGGACGACACCAACCTCGACAAACTCCAGGCTGCTGGCGCTGCCGAAGTCGTGCCCGACGCGCTGGAAGGCTCGCTCATGCTCGCCAGCCACGCACTGGCCCTGGTGGGCGTGCCCGTACGCCGCGTGTTCCGAATGGTGCAAGACCAGCGCGAAGCCCGCTACAGCATGCTGCGCGGCTACTTCCACGGCGCCGACGACAACGGCTTGGACGACAAAGACCACGAACGCTTTGCCACCGTCAACCTGCCGCTGGACTGCCCCTGGCTGGCCAAACGTCTGGCTGATCTGACCTTGCACGCGGTTGGCGTGCGCGTCGTCAGCCTGCGCCGCGTCAACGGCCAGACCGAGCCCGCCAACGACGACACCGAACTGCGCTTTGGCGACGTGCTGGTGCTCTCAGGTAAACCCACCGCCCTGGCCCTGGCCGAACAGAAACTATTGCGAGGTTAAGCGAGCCGCTCAACAACTGGCGCAACACGAGCCAGCAAATTTCGCAAGATGTAGACAGAGGCAACGGCCTCGTTGAGGTACGCGGCCTTGAGCGCATCGTCCTAGGGGTAATCGTGTGCAAACCGATTACGAATGGTTCGCAGTGTTTGCCACTCATCAACCCGCGCAAGATATCCCAACTTTTCCAGTCGATTCAACTTGTCAAGCATGGGCCGATCTTCATAAGGCTCCTGCAGAAATTCGAGCAAGGTTGGGAAAAGCCGCGCGCCAATCGTGTCCTGCAGCTTGGTAAAGCGCAGCACAAACTGGTCCCAATCCTGCACGGCCTCATCCCCCAAACCTGCCAAGGCCTGCGCGGTCAAAGGAAGTGTTGGCTCAATCGCTGCCAGCGCATGAGACAGATGATGTTCGTGCCTTTGGCACTGTTGCCAAGCCTCCAGCAACCGGAGTTTGACTGTATCGTTCACAAGACAACTCCATCTTGACGAGCGATGCGGAAAATCTGCGGACGCGCCACGCGCCCAGGATAGTCAATCAGCACATCGAGCTTTTGTTCGCCTAACCGGGCATACACCGACGACACAAACCGTGTGTGTGCCTTGGCAATGGCCGCCGGATCTGTTTGCGTGGTGTCCACCAGCAAATCGATATCCCCGCCCTTGCGCGAATCATCCACCCTGGAGCCAAACAAACGCACGCACACATCGCCGCCAAAGCTCTCCATGGCCGCGTGCTTGAGAGTTTCGCGCTCAAAGTCCGAAAGTCGCATGAAAATCATCATACCCCAGCACTATCACCACGAGGACACAGCACCCTTTGTGTCGCGATAATCTTTTCGCGACACTATGGTGTTTTTAATGTCGGTATTCAAGGCATGCGCAAATAAGCCCCGACAAGCGTTGTAAGCTTGAGCCACGAGAGGACACCATGCACGACCAAACCGTTCACGACTATTTGCGCAGCCACATCCGCACCGTGCCCGACTGGCCGGCGCCAGGCGTGCAGTTTCGCGACATCACCCCGCTGCTGCAAGACCCGCGCGTGTTTCGGGTGCTGATTGACGCCTTTGTCCACCGCTACATGGACCCGGCCCTGCGCCCCGACGTGGTGGCCGGGCTCGACGCACGCGGCTTTATTCTGGGCTCGGTGGTGGCCTACGAACTCGGCCTGGGCTTTGTGCCCATCCGCAAAAAAGGCAAGCTGCCCTTCACCACCGTCGAAGAAACCTACGAACTGGAATACGGCAGCGCCACCGTCGAACTCCACACCGACGCCGTCCACCCCGGCCAACGCGTGCTGCTGATCGACGACCTCATTGCCACCGGCGGCACCATGATGGCCGGCAAACGCCTGATCGAGCGCCTGGGCGCCACTGTCAGCGAAGGCGCCGCCATTGTCGACCTGCCCGAACTCGGCGGCAGCCAACGCCTGCGCGACGACGGCCTCAAACTGTTTACCTTGCTCAGCTTTGAGGGGCACTGACATATCCTGGTTTATACTTGATACATACAATCCCTTTGCGGGGTCATTCAGTTGGCCTTTGTTCAGGGCGAAAAAGCCACCTCACGGTGGCTTTTTCATTGGGGGAGACAAATGAAAAAAACAACCATCTACATCGACGGGTACAACCTCTACTATTCGCGACTCAAAGGCACGCCCTACAAGTGGCTAGACGTCATCGCTTTGTTTCAAGACCAGATCCTCAAAGCCCAAGACCCCGGCAGCGAAGTTCTATCCATTAAGTTTTTTACGGCTCCCGTCAAGGCCAACTATGCACGGCATGGCGAAGCATCCACCCATGCACAAACCCAATATCACAGAGCTCTGGAAGCACAGGGCGCAGGCTTGCTGAAAATCATCAACGGATTTCACATCTTCGAGCCCAATCATTTGCCCAGTTACACAGAAGGTGTTGCACCAAACAAGGTCAACGTTTCAAGGGTATGGATGATTGAAGAAAAGCAAACCGACGTGAACCTTGCCTTACACGCTTACCGCGACGCCATTCGGGGTGAAACAAATCAATTGCTCATCTGCACCAACGACAGCGACCTAGAGCCTGCACTGGCCATGATCCGGCAAGACGCACCCGCCGTGAAAATTGGCCTGGTCATGTCCCTGCATGAAACCAGTGCAAATGAAGGAAAGGTACCCAACAAACGACTCACCGCACATGCAGACTGGGTCCGCAGGTACATCCGGGATGATGAGTTGTCACGCTCGCAATTACCACACAGCGTCAACACCAAAAAGAAACCCGCACAGAAGCCTGCGCATTGGTAACATCTAGACCATGCTCATTTTGGAGTGCCAGCGCCTAGCTCGTGATTCATGTTTGACTTCCTGAACATCTCCACCGCGTATTTCCTGGCTGGGCTGGTGCACATGATCAGCCCCTTGGTCGCATGGACAAGCCTGCACCACCTGCGTGAACGCAGCATCACGTTCTGGCTCATCGGCACTGAAGTCTTCAGTACCGGCCTGCTCCTGTTGGCTACCCGACAGCTCACACCCAACTGGGTCAGCTTCGAACTCGGCAACAGCCTCCTTGCCGCAGGCCTGCTGCTGCAAGTTCACGGCCTTTCCCTGCTCACCCGTGTCCAATACAAACAATCCCTCATGATCAGCGTAGGGCTGATCCACATCCTTGGCTACACCCTTGCTCACCAACTGCTACCGCAACAACCCACCTTCTTCATTTTGGCGCTCCTGTTCATGGCCGCCGAAATGGGCTGGATCTGCCTGCTCGCGTTCAAACTGAGCAACACCCAAAACCTCACCACTGCACGCTGGATCGTCCTAGCCTATGGCCCTATCGTTGTACTCCTGATCCTTCGAGCCCTGCAATCCACAATCGACCTGCCGAAAAATGCGCACATCCTTCACACCAACTTCATAGACACCATCATCGCTCTGCTCGGCCTCATCACAGCCATCCTGGGCAACATCGGCTTCATGTCCATCTTTCTGGAGCGGGCCAATCAGGAAGTCATTGAAACCCGCATCCGCGAAGAGCAAGAAAAAACCAACCGGCAACTCGCACAAAAACTGGCCCAACTTGACAGCCAACGCAGTCTGCACAAGATGGCCGCGAAACTCAGCCACGAACTGGGCCAACCCATGACCAGCATCGACATGCTCACCAGCATGTGGCAAAGCAACCCCGCGGCACTCAACGCCAACGACATCATCCAGCACATACAACAAGCCAGCGAACACGCCACGCACATCCTCAAGCGCATGCGCGAACTCACCCAATCAGGCGCCCTCAAACTGCAAAACATCGACCTGCGGGAACTGCACCAACAAACCCTCGAACTCATGGACGACTGGCTGCGCGCACACCACGCCCACATCGAGCTGCAAGCACCCGAGCAAACCCTGCACGTGCAAGCCGACCCCGTGCAACTGACCCAGGTGCTGATCAACCTCTACAGAAACGCCGTACAAGCCGCGCCCGCCAACAGCGCCCGCATCACCGTCAGCCTTGCTGCGCAAGGCCAGCACATCAACCTGCGCATTCACGACAACGGCCCCGGCTTCAGCGCCAGGCAACTCGCAAACCCCAACGCCATCACCAGCACCAAACAAGACGGCATGGGACTGGGCCTGGACATCACCCAAGACATCATCGAACAACACCACGGCAGCATTCACCTGAGCAACCACCCCCACGGTGGAGCGTGCATCGACATCAAGTTGCCAGCTTTGGCGTGACGGTGCCGTTTTGGACCCAGGTGCCAGTGATCTGCACCACATGCTGGCCATTGGCATTGGCTTGCACGGCCAGGACGTCGCTCACGTTCAGGCGCAGCAGCTCGACAAAGGCGGCGCCACGGGCCACCCTCGATACATCGTCATGCAGTTGAGTTCGAGAGACTTGTGTCCGGTTTATTCTTGGAACTGATCTCGCCGATAAAACTCATCGTAGGCAAGACACATGGACCATTTGACATACGGGCGGTCGTCGCTGTGAATTGCTCGCGGGCAATGCCGTAAAGCAAAGTCAGGCCATATTCAAACACCATGTCTTGCACACCGTGGCTGCGATACGACTCTTGCAAACTGGCCAATACGCCAGACACCACCAGTTCAAAACCATAGCCGTGGAAACTTTTCCCAGCAGGCGTTCTGATACCCAAGGTCACCACGAAAGTTGTTTCCTTGAGCAAAGCGGGCTCAGGGGGCTGCACCCAGAACTCCGGAAACGGCTTGATCTCCTTGAACACTTGAAAATCCAGTGTGTCTGACATTTCATGCGCCTGCTCGCCAGCATCACCGCGTATACGCTCCACCAAAATTTTCTCAACACTGGATTCGAGCAACTGGATCGGACTGAGTTTCATGCTGCCTCCAGAAATCCGCGCTCTTCACGCCCAGGCTCCATGATGGCGACCGCATCTCTAGACGCTACATCATGCCAATCCAGAGCCCTCAAGGCCGCAGAAGCCGAACCATGAGCATGACCTCGCGAGCGCACTTGCGGCAATAAAAATACATTGCCGTTGACCGCCGGACCGGTCACATGCACCGTCTCATAAGCCCCAAAAGAAGACCGAGACTCTGGCGCTATAGCCACATCACCCAAAGACACCCCAGCCAACTTGGCCAGATACGGCACCACCTGCGGAAACCGCAAAGCCACCTTCACCAACAAAGCCGAAGGCGTACTCATGTTGGCCTGCCCAGATTCCCACTTGCCAAACGAGCTGGGGCCAGCACCAAATATTTTGGAAGCCGCCTTTTGCGACAAGTCCCAGCGTTCACGAAGCTCGCGCAAAGCAGACACCGGCACCTGCCCTGCCACGCGTGCTTGCGCTGCCTCGATCAAATCCAGATTGGCATCGTGCAAATGCCCTGGCACAGACTCACTCTGACACGCCAGGCACACCCGCTTTTTTAAACCCTCGACAACCACACTCTTGCGGCCAACCCGCACGGACTTGCTGAAAGTCACTTCCTTGGTCGTTCCCTCTTCACAAAAAGGGCAAATGTGAATTTTGCTCATTCGATCTCCGATACGTGCTCAGCGAATTGACTGATGCAAAGAAAAAACCTGCACTTGTCCAACCCTCTCCCGAACAGTGAACTTGATGTACACGTGAGGCTCAAAACGCGGATTCTCCAAAGCCTTCAATCTGTTGAACCCCATGACATACGCATCTGCAGGCAAAGGCCCATGCCGATTGCCATCCGCTGGCGGCAAACACCACTGCGAATTCTTGAAATGGCGTTTTTCAAGGCACCCCAAAAAACGAACCACATCAGAAAGACGCCAGCCCAAAAGCTCGGCATCTGAAGAAGCCGCACTGGTCAACTCCACCTCCAGCCGCCCATCCAGCAAAGCCTCTTGAACCTCCGCCAAATTCCAGCACTTGCGCGCAATCAACCGCTCATCGTCCGTGCTGTCCGAATCAACAGGAACCACAGGCAAGGGCGGAGTCCAAAGCGCGAAAACCATGGATCATACTACCTTTAAGGTATTTTTTCTGAATCTTGTCGGGGCTAAAGACACCGACCTACGAGACACACCCGTAGGTCGGAGCTTCAGCTCCGACGTTGGCTTCAGTACAGCGTTACGACAGCGTCACATGTTGCAAGTGCTGATCAATCAGCACCTGCAGCGACGCGTCGCCGGAGTAGCTGTAGACGTTGAAGGTCTGGCCGTTTTGCGTGACGGTGCCGTTCTGGCCCCAGGTGCCGGTGGTGTGGCCATCGGCAAACAGGTCGCTCAGGTCCACAACATCCTGGGCGTCGCCGGTGATTTGCACCACGTGCTGGCCGCTCGCGTTGGCTTGCACGGCCAGGACGTCGCTCACGTTCAGGCGCAGCAGTTCGGCTTGGCCGTTGCTCAGGTTGGCCGTCGCGGTCTGGGCGTCGCTCAGCACCTGCGTCAAATCCAGCACCGGCAGGCTCTGGTTTTGCAGCCACACGTCGGCCAGCACATGCTCGGCACCGTCGGTCGTGGTGTAGCTGCCCAGCAGGCCCACGGCGTTGCCGTTGTTCTGCAGATCAGACGCTTGCGACTGCAAGCCCAGCGACGCAATGCCCAGGTCGGCCAGCGAACGCAGCTCGCCCGCGTCGGTGTGGCCGTCGCCGTTGGCGTCCACCCACACCTGCAGCTGGCCAAAGGCAGCGTCGCTTGCGTTGATGGTGCCGTCGCCATTGCTGTCCAGGCCAGCCAGCGCAGCAAAGCCATCGAGCGCCTTGGCACCGTTGGCCAGGGTGGTGCCCGAGCCGAACAGCTCGGCGCCGCTGGTGATCAGGCCGTTGCCGTCCAGATCGCGCACCAGCAAACCGTCGCCACCGGCCACCCAGGCAGCGCGCTCGGCGGTGCCGTTGGCGTCCAGGTCAAACACCGCGCCTGCGGCCAGCGTGGTCGTCTCGATGCCGTTGCCATTGAGGTCCAGCACCAGCGGCGAGGTGGCCAGCGTCACGCTGGAGTCGGGCACCGCGGTAGAGATCAACACCTGCGCACCGGTGGTGCTGTGGGTGTAGACGTTGTAGGTGCCTGCGCCCGTACCCGACACCGTCACGGTGCTGGCCTCTTTGGTCCACATGCCCGCCAGACCGGCGTTGCCGCCCACGCCGTCAGACAACAGGTTCTGCAGAGACACCTGGTCGGTGCTGGTGCCCTTGATCATGAACTGCACCTTGGTGCTGGCCGTACCAAAAGCATTGGTCTGGCCCAGGCTCAGCACATCATTCGCCGACAGCGTGAGCGTGCTCGAACCTTGGAGCTGGAACACTTCAACTTGTTCAATGCTCTTGACCGTCTGGTTGTTCGTCAACGCCGTCAAGTCCAGCGTGGTGCCTGCAGCCAGCTTCAGCGTGTCGATTCCCGTGCTGCCGTTGATCAGGTTGCCCGAAGTAGCCAACAAGGTCTGCGCGTTGGTGCCAATGTTGAGCACATCGTCACCGGCCAGCATGTCGGCCACACCACCGGTATAGGTCATTGCAGTGGACACACCGTCCACAACCGAAGTGAACGGGGGTGTACCACCCGCAGTCAGCGTATTGTCAACCGCTGGCGCCGCAGCGGCGAAGGTGAAATTATCAAGAAGAAAATCACCGTAAGTCGATGTATTGTTATTTTGTGCGACTACGCTGATATCCATTGATTTTGTAGTGGTTGCAACATAAGTGGCCGTGAAGTGACCTGATTCAAAGCTGTTCGCTATATTGTTGGCCACCTGAATGTACGCACCATCAATGTAAGTGCCCATGTCCGTGCCGAGGAATTCACCATTGCCGTAGTCAAACTTAAATACATAGGTCTTGCCCGCCACAACCGAAACTGTTTCCTTCCAAATCACGTAACCATATTGCGCATAGCTCACCTGGCCCACCATCACCAAACCAGTCATCGTTCCATCCGGGTTACCAAAGCCTGCAGCCCGCGGGGATGTAACAGAAATGTATTGTTTGCTCCAGGTGCCGTAGGTATAACTCGTAGACCCGCTGTTTGCATTGGTTGTGAGATTCGCACTCGTCGCACCATCTGTTAAAGGGCTTGTGATTGTTTTGATCGCGTACTGGTTTGTGAAACCAGCGATTGCAGAACCGGTTGTATATGTCGCAGAAGAACTAAAGCCCGTATTGCCCCCGCTGAAGTCACCGTTTACAAATTGATTTACACCATTGGCATTCACCGTCCACAGATTAGACAGCACGCTCTCATTGCCCAGTGCATCTACTTGGCGCGCACTAAACACGTTGGTGCCTGCGCCCACACCAGCGTTGCTGGCCAGACCTGAGATCGACCACGTGCCATTACTGGCCACCGTGGTAGTGCCCACCAGATTGGTGCCGGTGTTGTCGTACAGGTAAACAGTGTCACCTGCATTGCCCGTACCGCTGACGGTGCTGAGCGTGTTGGCAGTGGTGCCGTTGTTGGCAATGCTGGCGTTGCCAGAGTCGGTCACCGAGGTGATGACCGGCGCAACTTCGCTCATGTCGGCATTGACCACCTGTGTGGTGACAGGTCCAGCGTTGTTGGCGCTGTCCACCACCTTGGCGGTGTAGGTCCAGCCGGCGGTATAGCCGGTCAGGTCGGTGATTTCCCAAGCCTGGCCGTTGACCACGGCATCGCCAATGAGGACGCCGTTGGCATAAACCTTGAGCGTTTGACCAGCGGTGAGCGGTGCATCCAGCGTACCGGACACCAGGCGACCGGCGCTGCCGTCGTTGGTCAGCCAGTCGTGGTTGTTGGTGCTGCTGCCGGCCAGCAGACCGCTGTCTTTGGTCATGCTGCTGAAGGTGGCCGTCTGCGTAGGCAGGGCCTGGTAGGCCACGCTCACGATGTTGGTGACGCCTGCGGCGGTGTCAGCGCCGTCGGCGTTGAAGTTGCCCGCCAGGTCGCTGAACTTGGTGCTGTCGACCTTGATGGTGCCCGTGCCGGAGCCAGAAGCGGGCACAAAGGTGGCGGTGTAGCTGGTACCGCTGCCGCTGAAGTTGATGAGCGTGCCGTTTGTCACCGTCACGTCGGCAGAGGTGAAGTCGGTCGCTGCCTCACTGAGCGTGAAGGTGATGGTTTCGGTCTGGCCTGCGCTCAGCGTGTTGCTGGTGGCGCGGGTGACGACGATGGTGGGCAGCGTGGTGTCGATGGTCAGCGGGTGGGTGTCCACCCCCAGCGAGCCGTAAGTGCTCACCACGTTACCGCCGCTGTCCACAATGGTAGCGACGATGGTGTAGTTGCCATTGGCCAGGGTGCTGCCGGTGTTGTCGTAAGTCCAGACGTTGCCGGACGGTGCGAGGTAGGCAAAGGTCTGCCCGTTGGCCAGTGTGACGGGCTGACCGCTTGAATTGAGCAGCTGGAACTTGACCTGCTCACCGGCGGCCAGATTTGGTGTGGTGCCTTTGAAGACGAGGGTTGGGTCCAGCGTCACGAAGTCGGTGGCGCTAGTGCCCGTGTCGTTGGAGCCGGTGGTACCCGTAGTGCCGCTCAGAGCATCGTCGATGGTGGTGATCTTGATGGGGTCGATCGCGTTGACGATGACCGGCACATCCACCAGTACCTGTGCATTGGTGGTGCTGTGGTTGTAGACCTTGTAGGTGGTCAGGCCCACTTGCACGGTGCCCTTGTAGTCCCAGGTGCCAGACAGGCCGGCGTTGCCCAGAACGCTGTTGCTGGTGGTGGCATCGGTCAACAAGGCGTCGAGTTTGAGGGTGTCGCTGCCCGTGCCCTGAATGACCATTTGCACCTTGCCCGTGCTGCTGGTGCTGCCGGTGGCCGTGGTGCCGGTGGCAGCATCGGCCACCTGGTTGGTGCTGGCAAAGCTGAAGGGGGCCATGGTGGTGGCGTTGGCACCACCCAGTGAGAGGACATCGTTGGCCGACATGCGCAAGGTGGAGGTACCCTGCATCTTGAAGATTTCGACTTCCTGGATGTTCTTGACGGTCTGGTTGGTGGTCAAGGCTTCCAGGTTCAACGTGGTGGCTGCGGCCAGTTGCAGTGTGTCGATACCTGCGCCACCGTTGATCAGCTTACCGGTCGTCAGATCCGTTTGGATTGCAGTACTGGCCACGGTGATGGTGTCGTCACCCGCGAAGGTGTCGATCACGCCCGTGCTGTACGCCAGTGTTTCACCGCCGCTGGTGCCGTTGGTGGTGGCGCTGACAGCCGCCAGCTTGGTGACCGCCTGTGTGGCCGTGTTGCCGGGGTTGCCCGCGGCGTCCATCACTTTGGCGGTGTAGGTCCAGTCGGCGCTGTAGCCAGTGGTGTCGGTGATTTCCCAGGCGGTGCCTGCGGCGTTGACCACGGCGTTGCCGATGAGCGTGCCGTTGCTGTAGACCTTGAGGGTTTCGCCAGCCGCAAGCGGTGCGCTGAGGAAGCCCGAGACCAGACGGCCCGCGCTGGTGTCGGCGGTTTGCCAGTCGTTGTTGGCTCCAGTAGAAATATCGCTGTCTTTGGTCATGCTGCCAAAGCTGACGGTTTGCGAGGGGGCTTGGGTGTCGTAGGCGACGCTGACCTGGTTGGCACCCGCTGTGCCTTCGGCCTGGGTATTGGCCCCTTGCCCTGGCAGGTAGGTGTCGGCGTTGGCGTTGCCTGCAGCGTCGTGGAACTTGCCTGCAGCCACGCCAATGGTGCCGGTGCCGGCCGCGCCGCTGGCGGGCGTGAAGGTGGCGGTGTAGACGGTGCTGCTGACGGCTGTCCAGCCGCTGAGCGTGCCACCGGCGACGGTGACACTGCTCTGGGTGAAGTCGCTGCTGGCCTCGCTCAGGGTGAAGGTGATGGTTTCGGTGGTAAACGGTGCACCGGTGCCGCCCAGGGTGTTGCTGGTGGCGCGGGTGACTTCGACCGTGGGGGTGACGGTGTCGTAGCTGATGGGCAGGTGGTTGTTGACGTCGCCACCGTCGGCGTTGAAGTTACCGGCGGTATCGCTGAATTTACCGCTGGCAATGTCAATGGTGGCCGAGCCGCTGCTGGTGGCCGGCGGCGTGTAGGTGGCGGTGTACACCAGCGGGTTGGACGCGCTCTGCTGGAAGTTGCTGAGGGTGCCGCCGCCGCTGACGGTGATGTCACCTGCCGACAGCGCAAAGTCGCTGCTGGCCTCACTGAGGGTGAAGGTGATGGTGACGGGGCCGTTGACAGCGCCGCTGGGGCCGGTGATGACCACCGTGGGCGGTGTGACGTCGGTGTTGTAGGTGAAGTCGGTTTTGTTGTTGTTATCTTCAATGACTTCGCCAGAGACGTGCTCAGTGGCTTGTGTGTAGGTGTCCTTGTTGACCAGGCCCGCGGCATCGTGGAACTTGCCTGCGGCCACACCAATGGTCACGCTGCCGCTGCTGTTGGCCGTGGGCGTGAAGGTGGCGGTGTAGACCTTGTAGCCTGCGGTCGCGGTGCCACTGCTGGCGTCGGCCGTCCAGTTGCTCAGGCTACCGGTGCCTGCGGTCACAAAGACATCGTTGGCGCTGAAGTCGGTGCTGGCCTCAGACAGGGTAAAGGTGACGGTAACCGCGCCGGTCACCGGGCTGGTGATCTGGCTGATCGCAATGGTGGGCGGCGTGACGTCAGTGATGACGTTCATATTGACGATGTTGTTCGCCTCCATGACGGTGCCGCTGATGAAGGGCTCGTAGGTGTCTTTGTTCTGGTTGCCTGCGGCGTCGCTGAAGGTGCCGGCCTTGACGCCCACGGTGGCGGTACCCACGGTGTTGCTGGCGGGCGTGAAGAGCGCGGTGTAAACCATGCCGCTGCCGCTAAACCCAGACAATGTGCCGCCGGTGACATCAACATCGGCACTGGTGAAATCGGTGCTGGCTTCAGACAGGGTAAAGGTGATGGTTTCGGCCGCCGTCATGGTGCCGGTGCCACTACGGGTTACGGCAATAGTAGGCGGTGTCTCATCAACCAGGGCGTAATTTTGAGTTGCCGTGGCGGCGGTGCCGCCGGTGCCGGTAACCGTGCCGTCCACCGTGGTATCGGCATCGGCCGTGAGATCGGTGTAGAGCACATCAACGCTGAAGGTGCCGTTGGCTGCAGCCGTTGCGGTGTAGGTATGGCCATTAATGGTGAGGGTTACCGTGTCACCTGCAGCAAATACACCGGTTACCTTACCGGTTACGGCGACATTACCGCTACCGTTTGCTTCATTGGCAATCACCACGTTGTCGGCGGTGATCGGGTCAATAGCGAGTGCGGTTTGGGTAGGTGTATCGGTCGATTCAAGCACATAGGTCTGTGCTGCGGTTGCCAGCTCGCCTCCGGTGCCGACAACGGCACCTTCGACTTTCTTGTCGCTGTCGGCGGCCAGGTCGCTGGCCAATACGGCAACGCTGTAGCTGCCGTCGGCGGCTGCGGTAGCCGTATAGTTGGTGCCGTTAATGACCAGGGTAACGGTGTCGCCAGCCGCAAAGGTGCCGCTCACTTTACCGGTGAGCGTGATGCTGCCGGTGTTTTCTGAGTTGAGGATGACGTTGTCACCCGTCACCGGATTGATGGTGAGCGCGGTTTTAACGCTTGAAACCACAGGCGCAGTGACGACGATATCAAAGATGTCGTTGGCCGTAGCGCCTTGCGAGTCGGTGCAAGTGACCTTGACCGATGTGGTGCCCGCCCCCGGAGGTGTGCCACTGAAGGTACGTGTGCTGGCATTGAAGGTGAGCCAGCTTGGCAGCGGGCTGCCATCAGCCAGAGTGGCGGTGTAGGTTTTGGTGTCGGCGGTGTCGACGTCGGCAAAGGTGCCGCTATCGAAGGTGTAGCCGAGTGCGGTGCCGATGGTGCCGGCTTGGTCAACCAGGGCAACGGCCACGGTAGGCGCATCATCAGTACCGTTAATGGTAACGCTGAGGTTAGCCGTTTTGCTGGTGGTGCCATCGGTGGCCGTGTAGGTAAATACATCGGTGAGCGAACTGCTAACTTGCAGGGCGTTAACCGTGGCGTTGCTGTTGTTGAGCGTGTAGACGTAGCTGCCGTTGCTTTGCAGGGTCAAGGTGCCATACAGGCCTTGGAGTGCGGTACCTACGCTGCCGGTGGTACTGCCTGCGGCAATACCGGTAACGCTGGTGGCGGCGGTGTCGTTGGTGAGGACATTGCCGGACGGATTTGTCCCTGTAACAGCGGTGTTACCGCTGGTAACACCCGACTCCACGGCGGTGGCCGTGTCATTGATCAGCGCAAGGCTGCTGGCCACGGTGGTGTTGACCGTGAGGGTGACGGTGTTGTTGGCTTCAGCACCATCGACGTTAAAGTTGGCCGCGGCATCGCTGAATTTGTTGGAGGCAACACTGATAACGCCGTTAACCGTGCTGTTAGCCGTTGGGGTAAAGGTGGCGGTATAGACGGTGCCGCTTACGGCTGTCCAGTTGCTCAGTGTGCCACCGGTAACGGTGACATCGCCCTGCACGAAGTCGGTGCTTGCTTCACTGAGGGTGAAGGTGATGGTGGCGGTTTGACCCGAACTCAGGCTGGCCTGATTGCTTGAAACCACAATGGTTGGCGGCGTGGTGTCGGTGGGCAGAACGCCATTGTTGGTAATGAAGTTGACGGTGTTATTGGCGTCGGCTCCATCGGTGTTGTAGTTGAGTGCTGCGTCGCTGAACTTATTACTATCGACATGCACCGAACCGGTGCCCTGTGCGCCAGCAGTCGGCGTAAAGGTGGCGGTGTATTCGGTGGCGTTAACCTGTGTCCAGTTGCTGAGCGTGCCGCCGGTAACAACAACATCTGCCTGGTTGAAGTCAGTACTGGCTTCGCTGAGTGTGAACGTTACCGTGGCGGTGGCATTGGCTGCCAGGGTGGTGGCACTGGCCGAAATGGCAATGGTCGGTGCAGTGGTATCTGCCGGTGCCGGGCTGGTGCGGGCATCGTAGTCGAGCACGACCTGGTTATTGGCCTCGTACACATCCGTGCCGGTGGCCGGGTTGGTATAGGTGTCTTTGTTCAGGTTGCTGGCTGCGTCGCTGAACTTGCCAGACAGTACGCCAATGGTGGCGGTGCCATTAGTACCGGTTGTTGGCACAAATGTGGCGCTGTACTGGGTGCCGTTAGAGCCTAGTACAGCGGTAAAGTTGGTGAGTGTGCCACCAGTGACGGTGACATCACCCACAACGAAGTCACTGCTGGCTTCACTCAAGGTAAAGACAACGGTCTCCCCGGCACTGCCGACGGTGCCGCTGCCCATGCGGGTAACCACTACGGTCGGTGCCGTGGTGTCCGATGCACCCGTATTAGTGAGTTGCACCCAGTTGTTGGCTTCTGCTGCGGTGCCACCAACAGCGGTTGTACCTGTGGCATTGCCTTTGTAGGTGTCGTTATTGATGTTACCGGCGGCATCGGCAAATTTGCCGGCATCCACACCGATGAGTACGTTTCCGGCGGTGCTGCCGGCGGTATAAGTGGCGGTGTATTGCACGCCGTTGCTACCGGCGACGGGTAGCAGATTGGTGACGGTACCACCACCGCTGATGACATCAATGTCAGCCAGGGTGAAATCAGCCGAGGCTTCGCTCAGGATGAAGGTGAGCGTGGCGGTCTGACCGTTGGCGATGCTGGTCTTGTCGACGCTGACCTGGATGGTCGGTTTGTCGTTATCTGCCGGATTGGTGCTGCGCGTGTCATAGACGACGCTGACTAAGTTGGTGTTGTTAGCGGCCAGTTCCGTAACGGCACCGGTGGGTGCGGGGGTCAGGTAGGTATCCTGGTTAGCATTACCGGCGTTGTCCGTAAACTTACCGCTGGCCACGCCAATGGTGGCGGTACCGTTGCTGTTGGCAGCAGGCGTAAAGACGGCCGTGTACTTGGTGTAACCCGTGGCGGCGGTGCCGCTGCTGGTCACTGGCGTGAAGTTGCTGAGCGTACCACCGGTAACGGCAATGTCGCTGCCATCAAAGGTGGTGCTGGCTTCACTGAGGGTGAAGATAATAGTTTCGGTGCCTACGGCATCGAGCGATGAGGCCGGGTTAGCGCGTTCAACCAGAATGGTCGGCGGCGTGGTGTCGCCAGCGGCATTGATGACGATGTTGAACAGACCATTGGCCGTAGCGAGACCGCTGTCGGTATCGATGACCTTAACGCTGATGGTGCCCGGCGCGGTGCCGGCCGGTGGCGTACCGGTAAAGGTACGGGTAGCGGCGTTGAAGGTGAGCCAGCTTGGCAAGGCACTGCCATCAGCCAGGGTGGCCGTGTAGGTGGCGGTGTCACCGGTATCGACATCAGTAAAGGCCGTGGTTGGGAACTGATAGCTCAGAGCGCTGCCGATGTCGACAGTCTGGTTGACAAGGCTGTTGGCCACATAAACCGGCGCATCGTTGGTACCGGTGATGGTGACGGTGAGGTTGGCCGTTTGGCCGCCCACGCTGTAGGTAAAGACATCAGTCAGCGTGCTGCCGGCTGGTAGTGCGTTAACCGTGGCGTTGCTGTTGTTGACGGTATAGACATAGCTGCCATCGGCGTTGAGCGTGAGGCTGCCGAACTGGCCGGCCAAGGCCGAGCCCACGGTGCCGGTAGTGCTGCCAGCGGCAATGGCGGTAACTGCTGTGCTGCCGGTGGTGCCAGTATCGTTGGTAAGGACGTTGCCGGACGGATTTGTCCCTGTAACCGCGGTATTGCCGTTGACAACACCCGCCTCCACTGCGGCTGCCGTGTCATTAACCAGCGCCAGAGAGGCATTGGTATTTACGGTGAGCGTAACGATGTTGTTGGCTTCGTACACATCGGTGCCGGTGGCCGGGTTGGTGTAGGTGTCTTTGTTCAGGTTGCTGGACGCATCGCTGAACTTGCCCGAGGCCACCTTGATCACGCCGTTGGTGGTGCTATTGGTTGCCGGCGTAAAAGTGGCGGTGTAGGTTGTGCCGCTACCGGTGAAGTTAGACAAGGTACCGCCGCTGACTTCGACATCACCCACCACAAAGTCGGTGGATGCTTCACTGAGGGTGAAGGTGATGGTGGCAGTTTGACCTGCCGTCAGCGCAGCCTGATTGCTGGTGATGGCAATGGTTGGCGGCGTGGTATCGGCCGGTAACGCACCATTGTTGGTGATGAAGTTAACGGTGTTGTTGGCTTCTGCCCCATCGGCATTGTAGTTATTGGCGGCATCGCGGAAGGCGTTGCTGTCGACATGCACCGAACCCGTGCCCTGGGCACCGGCGGTTGGGGTAAAGGTGGCTGTGTATTCGGTGTTACCTGAACCAGCCACAACCTGGAAGTTAGACAACGTACCGCCGGTAACGGCCACATCAGCGGCCGTGAAGTCGGTGCTGGCTTCCGACAGCACAAAGGTAACCGTGGCCGTTTGACCCACATTCAGCGTGGTAACACTGGCCGTGATGGCAATGGTCGGCGCGGTGGTGTCGGCCGGTGCCGGGTTAGTGCGGGTGTCGTAGCCCAGCGTGATCTGGTTGTTGGCTTCGTATACATCCGTGCCGGTAGCCGGATTGGTGTAAGTGTCTTTGTTGAAGTTGGCCGCTGCGTCGCTGAACTTGTTGCTCAGAACGCCAATGGTGGCGGTGCCGTTGGCACCCGAGGTGGGTACAAAGGTGGCCGTGTACTGGGTGCCATTAGAACCTGCAACCGGTGTCCAGTTGGTGAGCGTGCCACCGCTAACGGTGACATCAGCGCTGGTGAAATCGGTGCTGGCTTCACTCAATGTGAAGACGATGGTCTCCCCTGCACTGCCCACGGTGCCGCTACCCATACGGGAAACGGCTACCGTTGGTGCGGTGGTGTCGTTGGCACCGGTGTTGGTGAGCGATACCCAGTTATTGGCTTCGCCGGTAGCACCCGATGGGGCTGTGCCGGTGGCACTGCCCAAGTAGGTATCGGCATTCTGGTTGCCGGCGGCGTCCGAGAATTTGCCGCTCAGCACACCAATGCGGTCTGTGCCAGCGCTGTTGCCTGCCGTGTAGGTGGCGGTGTACTGGGCGCCGTTGCTGCCCGGTACCACTTGCAGGTTGCTGACAGTGCCATTGCCCCCAAAGACATCGATGTCGGCCAGGGTGAAGTCGGTGCTGGCCTCCGAGAGGATGAAGGTGAGCGTGGCGCTCTGGCCAGTGGCCAGGCTGGCTTTGTCGATAGTGATCTGGATGGTTGGTTTGTCGGTATCGACCGGGTTGGCGCTGGTGGTGTTAAAAGCCAGCGATACCTGGTTGTTTGATTCGTAGGTGGCACCGTTGGGTGCCGGGTTGACGTAGGTATCCTGGTTGTTATTACCTGCGTTGTCGGCAAACTTGCCGCTGGCCACACCTACGGTGGCGGTGCCACTGCTGTTGGCGGCTGGCGTAAAGACGGCGGTGTATTTGGTGTAACCGGTGGCGGCGGTGCCGCTACCGGCTACCGGGGTAAAGCCGGAGAGCGTGCCGCCCGTAACGACGATGTCGCTACCGTCGAAGGTGGTGCTGGCTTCACTGAGGGTGAAGGTGATGGTTTCGGTGCTGTTGGCGTCGAGCGACGACAGACCCGGGTTGGTGCGTTCGACGATGATGGTCGGCGGTGTGGTGTCACCTGGCTGCACCGGGTTAACGTTGGCATCCACGCCATAGTTCTGCATAGCAGCGGCATCGGTACCACCGGTGCCATGCACGGCGCCGGTGATGGTGGTGTCGATGTCGGCCAGCAAATCGCTGGCGGGCACGGGCACGCTGTAGGTGCCGTCGGCCCCCGCCGTGGTGCTGTAGGTGTGGCCATTGATGGTGAGCGTGACAACATCGCCCTCGCTGAACTTGCCCATGACCTTGCCGGTGACGTTGATGTTGCCGGTGGATTCAGTGCTGCCGATGATGTTGTCGGCGGTGACGGGGTCGATGGTCAGTGTGGTCTGGGTCGGGTTGGTGGGCGCGTTGGCGTCGAGCGCGTAGTTCTGCGCGGCGGTGGCGTATTGGCCGCCGTTGCTGCCGGTGACCGAGCCTTCGATTTTTTTGTCGGCGTCGGCCACGAGGTCGCTCGTGGCAACGGTGTTGATGCTGTAGCTGCCGTCAGCAGCAACCGGTGCGGTGTAGTTGTGGCCGTTGATGACGAGGGTAACGATGTCGTCAGCAACAAAGGTGCCGGTGACTTTGCCGGTTACGGTGGTCGTGGGGTTAGTCGATGTGTTTTGTTCTGCGCTGTTGAGCAGGTTGTCATCCGTGATCGGGTTGATGGTGAGCGCGGTCTTCAGTGACGGAGCTGGCACAGCGCTGTCGACGCCGTAGTTTTGCATTGCCGCTGCAGTGGTGCCGCCGGTGCCGGTGACGGTGCCGTCCACGGTGGTGTCGGCGTCGGCCACGAGGTCGGATGCGAGGACGGGAATGCTGAAGCTGCCGTCGGCAGCGGCTTGGCCGGTGTAGGTCTTGCCGTTGATGGTGAGCGTGACGGTGTCGTTGGGGGCGAACTTGCCGGTGACTTTGCCGGTGACGTTGATGCTGCCGCCGGTTTCGCTGATGTCGATGATGTTGTCGGCCGTGACTTTGTCGATGGTCAGTGCCGTGGTTTTGCCTGCCAGGAGGTTGTCTTCGACGGTGTAGTCCTGGGCGGCGGTGGCCAGGCTGCCACCGGTGCCGGTCACCGTGCCTTCGATCTTGGTGTCGGCGTCGGCTGTGAAGTTGGCGGTCGGAATGCTGATGCTGTAGTTGCCCAGCGAGGTGACTTTGCCGGTGAATTGCTGTCCGTTCAGCGTGAGCGTGACGGTGTCGTCAGTGGCAAAGGCGCCGGTGACTTTGCCGGTGACGATGGTGTTGGTCTGGGCGGTATCGGCAGTGCTGAGGATGTTGTCGCCCGTGATGGAATCAATGGTCAGCGCGGTCTTCAGGCTGGCCGGTGGCACAGGAGACGGACTGGTGGTGTTGATGCCGTAGTTCTGCAATGCAGTAGCCACGGTACCGCCAGTGCCGGTGACGGTGCCGTCAACCTGGGTGTCGCTGTCGGCCGTCAGGTCGTCTGCGGGCACGGGAATGGTGAACTTGCCGTTGGCATCGGCCACGCCGGTGAAGGGTTTGCCGTTGACGGTGATGGTGACTTTGTCGCCAGCGACGAATTTGCCCATGACAGTGCCGGTGACGTTGATGCTGCCGGTGTTTTCGGCGTCGCTGATCATGTTGTCAGCGGCGATGGGGTCGATGGTGAGCGCGGTCTTGGTGGGCGCGGTGGGTGCGTTGGCGTCGAGCGCGTAGTCTTGCGCGGCGGTGGCGAGCTGACCACCAGTGCCGGTAACGCTGCCTTCAATCTTGCTGTCGGCGTCGGCCACCAGGTCGGCAGTCGGCACGCTGATGCTGTAGCTGCCGTCGGCAGCGGCGGGGCCGGTGTAGGTTTTGCCGTTGACGAGCAAGGTCACGGTGTCATTGGCGGCAAAGGTGCCAGTGACTTTGCCGGTGACGATGGTGCTGGTGGCGCCCTGTTCGGTGCTGTTGATGAGGTTGTCGCCGGTGATGGCGTTGATGGTCAGCGCGGTTTTGACGCTGGGGCCGGGCACGGGGTTGATGTTGGGGTCAACGCCGTAGTCCTGCATGGCGGTGGCGGTGGTGCCACCGGTGCCGGAGACGGTGCCGTCCACGGTGGTGTTGGTGTCGGCCAGCAAATCTGCAGCAGGCACGTTGATGCTGAAAGTACCGTCGGCTGCGGCAGGGCCTGTGAAGGTTTTGCCGTTGACCGTGAGGGTGACGATGTCGCCGTTGCTGAACTTGCCGGTGACTTTGCCGGTGACGGGGATGTTGCCGGCCGATTCGGCGCTGCCGATGATGTTGTCGGCAGTGACGGGGTCGATGCTCAGCGCGGTTTTGGTGATGACGTCGCTGGTTTCTTTGGTGTATTGCTGCGCGGCGGTGGCTGCGCTGCCACCGGTGCCGGTGACGGTACCTTCGATCTTGAGGTCGCTGTCGGCGACAAATTTGGCGGTTTCGATCGGGAGCTGGTACGTGCCGTCGGCTGCAACCGCGACATTACGGCTGACGCCGCCCACGGTGAGGGTGACGATGTCACCCGCCACAAACTTGCCGGTCACTTTGCCGGTGACGGTGATAGTGGCGGTGCCTTGCTCGGTGGCGGTGAGGATGTTGTCGCCGGTGATCCGGTCAATCGTCAGCGCGGTGCTTTTGCTGTCGACCGGTGTGGGCGTGGGGTTGCCGGTGTTGAAGGCCCAGGTGTTGTTGGATTCGTAGGTGGCGCCGGTGGACGCAGGGTTGACGTAGGTGTCTTTGTTGAGGTTGCCTGCCGCGTCGCTGAAGGCGTTGTTGGCGATGCTGACGGCGCCTGCGCCGCCGTTGGTGGAGGTGAAGGTGGCGGTGTAGACCAGCGGGTTGGTGGCGCTTTGCTGCAGCGCGCCCAGGGTGCCGCCGGTGACGACGAAGTCGGCGTCGGTCAGGTTGGTGGCGGCTTCGGTCAGGGTGAAGGTGACGGTGGTGCTGGCGCCCGCGGCCAGGGTGCTGACGGGCGCGGTAACGATCACCGTGGGGGGCAAGGTGTCGATGACGAAGGGTTTGAGGGGCACGGGGGTGCCGCCGTTGACGGTGACTTCGGGTGTGTAGGTGCCGTCGGGCAGGTTGTCGGGCTGGGTGTAGGTCCAGTTGCCGTTGGCGTCCACGGTGCCGGTGCCTTCGCCGACGACGTTGCCGTCTTTGTCCTTGATTTTGACTTTGACGCTGGAGCCGGGGGCTACTTTGCCTGCGAGCTCGGGGGTGGCGTCGTTGGTGGTGTTGTCGTTGGGGATGCCGGTGCTGTTGTCGCTGGCCGGGGACAGGCCACCGCTGACGGCGGCGTTGGTGGTCAAGGTGACGGTGTTGTTGGCTTCCGTGCCGTCGGTGTTGAAGTTGGCGGCGGCGTCAGAGAACTTGCCACTGTCCACGCGGATGGTGGCGCTTGTGCCGGTGCTGGCGGGGGTGAAGGTGGCGGTCCAGACTTTGGGGTCGGTGGCGCTTTGCACCAGGTTGCTGAGGGTGCCGCCAGTGACGGCGATGTCGGTCAGCGCAAAGTCGGCGACGGGCTCGGACAGCGTGAAAGTGATGGGCGTGGTTTGGCCCGCGACCAGGCTGTTGGTGGGCGCGGTGACGATGATGCTGGGGGGCACCGTGTCGATGGTGAAGGGCGTCAGCGGCACGGGCGCGTTGGGCGTGGTGCTGCCCGGCGGGGTGACGATGAGTTGGGGGGTGTAGGTGCCGTCGGGCAGGTTGGTCGGGTTGGTGAAGCTCCAGGTGCCGTCAGGGTTGACGGTGACGGGATATTCCACGCCGTTGATGAGCACTTTGGCCGTCGAGCCCTGCGGCACTTTGCCTTTGAGGGTGGGCGTGTTGTCGTTGGTAAGGTTGTCGCCCTTGGCACCGCTGTCGTTGGGCGTGCCATTGGCGTTGGTGGCGGTCTGGTCCAGCGCACCGGTGACGGTGGCGTTGGTGGTCAGGGTGACGGTGTTGTTGGCCTCAGCACCATCGGTGTTGAAGTTGGCCACGGCGTCGCTGAACTTGGTGTTGTCCACCTGGATGGTGGCGCTTGTGCCGGTGCTGTTTGGCGTGAAGGTGGCGGTGTATTTGAGTGGGTTGCTGGGGTCGCGCTGGAAGTTGCTGAGCTTGCCGCCGGTGACGGTGACGTCGCCTTCCGCAAAGTCGGCCACGGCTTCGCTCAGGGTGAAGGTGATGGTGGCGGTTTCGCCGCTGGCCAGGGCGGCCGCATTGCTGGTGATGGCAATGCTGGGCGGCGTGGTGTCGATGGTGAACGGGGTGATGTTGTGCGGGGTGGTGACGCCCTTTTGCGTGACCTTGAGGATGGGGTAGTAGGTGCCGTCGGGCAGGTTGGTTTTGTCGATGGATGCAGTCCAGGTGCCGTCCGGGTTGACGGTGGCCGGGTAGTCCACGCCGTTGACGGTAACGACCGCAGTGCTGCCCACAGGCACGGTGCCGGTCAGGGTAGGCGTGTTGTCGCGGGTACGGTTGTCAATGACGGTGCCGCCGTCGATGTTGTCGCTCTGGTTGGAGAGCTTGCCGCTGATGCCGTTGTTGGTGACGGGGTCGTCCTTGTTGATGACATACGCCGCCGCTGCAGCGCCGCCGAGCAGGCCCAATGCACCCAGCAGCGGGAAGGCTGCAATGGCTGCGGCTGCGGGGGCGATGATCTCGCCAGCGCCCAGCGCCATGGCGACGTCTTGTCCGCCCTCGGGCAGCAGCTGCACCATGCCCAGGGGGTGCGGGTCTTCGGGGATGTACTCGTAGAAACTACCGTCTTCGGCCAGACCGATCAGGCCCTTGTGGTCCTTGGCCATGACGTCGTAGTAGCCCTCGATGATGATGTCGGGGCGGCTGCCGCCTTCAAAGGTGATGACCAGGTCTTTGCCAACGCGCTTGACCTTGACTTGCTGGGGTGCGTAGCTTTGCGCCTGGCCAGGCTGCACTTCGACCAGTTGGTACGTTTCGCCGGCCTTGGCCTTGATGCGCAGGGCTTTGCCCTTGTCGCCGCTGTTTTGTGCGACTTTGTGGGTGCGCAGGTCTTGGGCTTCGGTGCTGGTGACGATGACGGTGTATTGCTTGGCCATGGTGTGTGCTGCCTTACTGGAATGTGTTTACTGCTTGGGCTGTGTGCGTTTGCGTGTGATCGGTTGTGCGATCAGTTGCGCAGGCCGGTGACCTGCACCACCACGCGGCGGTTGGGCTGGTTGCACGCTTGTGTTTGAGCTGTAGGGGTGTTGCCGCAGCCGGTGACCACCAGGTCTTTGGCGCCACGGCCTTCGGTGCTGATGCGCCCGCGCAGCAGGGGGCTGATTTGCATGTAGTCGCTGACGGTGGCGGCGCGCTTCAAGGACAGGCGCTGGTTGTAGGCGTCAGAGCCGAGCGGGTCGGTGTAGCCCACCAGGTGAACGTGATCGACAGATTTGTAGCGCTCGCGCAGCTGGAGCATGAGTTGCTCGAGCGCGTGGATGCCTTGGTCGGTCAGGCCTGCGCGGTCGGAGCGGTCAAACTTGAAGAGGGTGTCACCCGCGAGGGTGATGGCTTCGGTGATGGGTTGGTCGACCATCTGGCAGGCTTGCTGGCCTTTGACGCGGCTGATGGTGTGCATTTGCAGCCGGGTGCCTTCGAGCTCGGTCAGGGCCTGGGCCTGGCTGACGGGGGTGAGCGTCATGCGCGTGCCGCTTTCTTGCACCTTGACGTATTGGGTGCCGCCACCCACGAGGGTGAGGTCGCTGGTGCTGTCCATGCGCTCGATGACGCCGCGGCGCGCGATGTCGGTGTAGCGGACGCCGACGCGGGTGGCCGCTTGTGTTTGCGTTTGCGTTTGCGTTTGCACGACAGGCAAGCACAGCTGGCTGTAGCCGCCGGGTACCAATGACGTTTGGTAGTCGCCGTTGACGGTGATGGTGGCGGCGCCAGGCTGGCGGGCGTCGAGGCTGAAGTCTGCGCTGGTGTCGCTGGGCTCGGTGGTGGCTTTGGGCTCTTGCGGTGCAAGCACTTCTTGCACTGCGCCAGCTGCGCGCTGGGCTCCAACGCTCAAGGGACGGGTGACGTGGCGGATGCCGTAGGGGTTGTCGTTTTGCAGGTTGAGAACGTTGCCACGTTCGTCAATCTGGGCAATGGTGGGCCGGACCTCGGGGGTAACAGGGGAAGCGGTGGCGGCAAGGGCCGCCAGGCGGGGACGGTAGAACACGATGCGGCCCTGGCTGCGCTGCACGTAGGCGCCGGGCTGGGCAAAGGGGTCGGCCAGGTCTTCGATTTGGCCGGTGATGCCCGCTCGCGTGGCCTGGCGGGTGCCTTCGGGTTGCTGCAGTGGCACTCCCAGCCCCTGGGCCAGGGCGCCAGAAAGCGCAAAAATCGACAAAATCGCAAAGACAAAACCCGATTCACTCGATTTAGTCGAATAAATAATTTGCGAAGCAGCCTTGAACATTGTGTTTCTCCGGATAGGTCTCATTGCCCCACCACTTTGTCAATTAAATCAATGACTTATGATTTCAATACTGACAAAATGGGCAATATGTCCTAATAATCTATCCGGGGAAATAAAAAAATCCATACGCCAATTGGCGTATGGATTTATAGAAATTTGAATACTTTTGGGTGGTTCGGAGTTGTAACGATCTACGCCGGAGAGTGCGTTTTGAGCCAGTCTTTGAGTGCCGCATTCATGCGCGTTTGCCACCCCTTGCCGGTGGCCTTGAAGGCGGTCACCACCTCAGCGTCATAACGGACGGTCAAGGCAAGTTTGGTCTCCTGTGCTTTGGGTCGGCCACGACGCACGAGTTTTGCGCCTACAAACTCGTCGGCCCGCTCGAAAAACTCATCTGTCAGTTCTAGCGCATCGTCCGGATCAACCCAGCCTTTGGGCATAACGTTCTTTTTCCCGCTCATTGGCTTTCCTCATGCTGATAATGCGGCGTACCTCGCCGCGCGGCGTCCAGACCATGACAATCATTCGATCGTTGATCCACCCGACCGTGATGTAGCGCGGTTCGTCATAGTCCTCGCGAACATCTTCCGCGGTCAAATGTAGCCCCGCAAACACTTGCACCGCCTGCGCAAAATCCAGACCTCGTTCGACCAAGGTTTTATCGCGCTTTTGAGAATCAAATTCGATCTGAATCACGGATTATTGTAGTTACAAAATATGTGATGTCAAGCGGCCCTCGCCGGACTGGTGCGTGGGCGGCTGACGTCGTAGCCGAACCAGCGTTCGGAGATGGTTTTGAGGCTGCCGTCTCGCAGCAGGGTCTGGATGGCTTGCGCCAGTTGTTGGCGCGTGGTTTCGTCGCCTTTGCGCACGGGCAGGCCCAGGGCGATGGGGGCCGCAAAGGGCGCGGTGACTTTGATGGGCCAGTGGTGCTGTTCGATGTAGTACTCGGCAATCAGGTTTTCTTCGAGGACGGCGTCAATTTGTTGTTTCGCCAGGGCGTGCAGGCCTTGTTCGATGTGTTCAAAACCTACAACGTTTTTGCCAAGGGCGGCGCGGGCTTGTTCTTCGACGCCGGTGCCGGCGAGCACACCCAGGCGTTTGCCCACCAGGTCGTCCAGGCTGAGGAAGTCGCGCTGGTCGTCTTCGTGCTGCACGCAGCTGAGCTGGATGTTGGCGTAGGCGGGTTGCACGAAGTCGTAGTGGCGCCGGTTGTCGGGGGTGATGAGCAGTTGGTTGCCGAGCCAGTCGATGTCTTGTGTGTGCAGGCCTTGCGTGAGGGTGGCAAGACCCGCGGGAACGGCTTGCATGGGGCGGCCCAGAAGTTGGCACAGGCGGCGGGAGACGTCGACATCAAAGCCGATGGGGCGATCGTTTTCGTCGAGGAAGCTGAAGGGTTCGTAGTGGCGAATAAAGCCGATACGGCAGGGCGCGCCCGCAGGGGTTTGCGCGAGTGCGGGCAGCGCGCTGGCGATGGGGGCCAGCACCACGCCCTGGAGCCAATGGCGACGGGTGAGCTTGAAGGGGGGCTTAGCCATGAAAGGCTCCTTCAAAGCAGTGGCGCAGTTCGTGGCCAAGGTAGTTGTAGCCGGTTTGCAGCGGGGTGACGATGGTGCATTCTTGTCGGCGGGTGTTCCAGTAGGCGCAAGCCATGGGTCGCGAGGTGGGGGTGATGGGGTGGCCGGTAATGCGGGCGCAGTATTCGTGGCCGTCAGCGCGGGGCAACACTTTGACGGTGGGTTCCTGAATGACACGCTGCTGCGCGGGCAAGGGGGTAAAGCGCGTGGTGTCGACTGCGGGCGGCACCAGGCCGACGGCACAGGCGCTGAGCAGCAAGGGGGCCAGCAGGCCCAGGCTTTGGAGCCAGAGGCGATGTGAGGCAAAGGGTGTCATGGTTTGCTCCTTGCGGTCAGGCACGACAGGAAGAGGTGGCCGAGGACGGAGTGGCTGGTGTTGGCCGTGGTGACGACGGTGCATTGGTTGCTGGCCAGGTGCCAGGTGGCGCAGCTGTCTTGCCAGGTGCTGGTGCCGTCTTGCGGCTGGAGGCTGGCGCACACTTGTTGCGGCTGGGCGCTGATGCGCCAGCTGACGCGGGGTTGGCGCATGCGCAGTTGTTCGGGGCGGGGCATGTCGAAGGTGGCGAAGTCAAACAAGGGGTCGGCCCGCACGGCGGTGGGCTGACTCAAACAGAGGGCCAGGAGCGCGCCCCACACAAGGCTGAGCGACAAAGGCGGGGCACGCATGGGCGGTTCTCAGAACTTGTAGGTGGCGCCGATGCGCAGCGTGCGGCCCCAGAGGTTGCTGTAGGCGGTGTCGATGCCGGGCGTTTGCACAGTGGGTGAATTGATGCCTTGCGTGGGCAGGGTGTTGGCGACGTTGTACACACCGGCGCGCAGCTCCAGGGCACGGGTGGGGCTGTATTGGGCGACGAGGTCGAGCGTGCTGAAGGCGGCAATGGTGACGATGGGCAGGCCAGGAAGCTGAATGTCTGTGTAGGCGCTGCGGTAGTGCCAGATGGCGCCGACGTTCCAGTCGGCCTGGTTGTAGGCGAACAGGATGCGTGCGTTGAATTTGGGGGTGGGTTTGTAGGTCAGGCTGGAGATGCGCCCAAGGTCGGACTCCTGCCCCATGCCGGCGTCTTTCCAGGACGCAAGGAAACGGGTGAGTTGGGCTTGCAGGGAGATGCGGCCATGCTCGGTGGGGTGGCGCCAGACGAGGTCAAAGTCGATGCCGCGTTTGAAGGAGCTGGCGTTGTTGCGCAGGGGCAGGTAGAGCGCGAGGTCGCCGTTGCTGTCGCGGATGAAATTGTCCGCGTGCAGTTGCGGGTTGAGCAGGACGCCTGCAGCAATGTCCTGGCCGATTTCGTTTTGGATGTTGACTTGCCAGAAGTCCGCGCTCAGGCTGAGGCGGTGGTGGATGTCGTGACGCACGCCCAGGGTGAATTGCTGCGAGGTTTCGGGCTGTAGGGTGGTGGCGCCCTGGGTGTAGGTGGGAATGAAGTCGCCCTGCCCGCATTGAGCCCCAAGGTTGTTGGCGATGTTTGCGGGGCAGGTGTAGCCCGCTGGGATTTGGGCGTTGCCGAAGTAGTAGCGCTGTTCGTTGAGTTGGGCGGTTTGTGGCGCGCGAAAGCCGGTGCCGAGTGCGCTGCGCAATTGCCAATCGGTGGCGGGGCGCCACAGGGCGGAGAGTTTGCCGTTGACGGTATGAAAGTGGTCATAGCGGTCTGCACGGACCGATGCGGTGGACTCGATGTTGTCGCGCCAGGGGGTGCGCAGCTCGGTATAGGCGGCCACGGTGTTGCGCTTGAGGTCAAAGTCGGGCTGGGACAGGGGCGTGTTGGCGTTGCGGTACAGACTGGTTTCGCGGCGGATTTCAGCACCCAGGGCCCACTGGGCTGGGCCACCCGGCATGTCCCACAACTCACGTTGGCCACGGGTTGTGGCGCCCGCGATGCTGGTGCGCCCGTGGTTGAGCGGGTAGCTGGTGATCTGGCTTTCGAGTTGGGCATTCAAGCCTGGAGCTGCGGCGCTGCTGAACCAGCCTTCGCTGATGGGCAGGGTGCCGGCGTCGCCCAGCAGCCCCTGGGGCAACTGGCGTGCGTAGCTTCTGTTGGCTTCGCTTTGTGAGAAGAATGTTGAAGCCTGGTAGCTCCAGGCCTGCGCTTGGCCGGCTACACCGGCTTCAAGGCGCAGGGTGCTGTGTTCAAACGCGAGCACGGGGCCGGCAATCGCCGGGCGCCACAGGACCCAGGCGCCTTGCGTCATGCCGGCCTGTGCAAGCCAGGGCGCGGCCACAGGGTTGCTGGTGTCGACGTAGCGAGCGCTGGTGTCAAAAACGGTTCGGGCTTGTTGGGTGTTGGTGCCCCAGAGCAGGTCGGCAAAGTAGCGTTGCCCAGCTTCGGTCTGCAGTTCGCCGCGCACGTGCAGGGCACTGCGGCGCTGGCTGGGGTAGTAGTCCAGCACGGGGTAGGGATTGCCTTGGCAATAGAGGCCGTTGGGATCACTAATCCAACCTGTGGGGCAGCCCTGCCCCTGGCTCAGGGCCGGGCTCCAGGCGCTGTTCCAGAGCGCGTTAGCGTTGTAGAGGGTGGCGGGAGATGTGTAGAGATCGGCCAGGGTGTAGCTGATGGGCGTAGCCGAGGCACCGCTGCCGATGGTCGTGCCACCGGTGCTGAGGCTGGGCCGGTCGGCGCCGCGCAGGGCGCTGCGTTCGCTGTGTTCAATTTCGGCGCGCAGATGAAAACCGTCGCGGCGCAGGCTGCCTTTGGCCAGTTGCAAGGACACGCTGTCGGTTTGCGCAGCGCCGCCCGCGGGCCGGGTTTTGTCGGCATTGATGCTCAGGCCCTTGCGCTCTTCGCTCATGATGATGTTGAGCACGCCGGCCAGCGCATCGGTTCCATACAGCGAGGAGGCGCCGTCGCTGAGCACCTCAATGCGGTCAATGGCGCTGATGGGAATGTTGTCCAGGTCGACGCCTGTGCGCTCGCCGCCCGCAATGCTTTGACGGCCATAGGGTGCCAGGCGCGTGCCGTTGACCAGCACCAGCGTGCCATTGGGCATGCCGTGGATGGCCGCGTTGGAAAAGCCGCCGTTGCTGGCAAGAAACTGGCCGGCCTCGACCATATTGCTCATGTAGGGCAGGTTCTGGATGAGCTGCGAGGTTTGGGTCAAGCCGGTTTTGCGGATGTCGGCTCGGGTGATGATGTGCACCGGCAAGGCGCGGGACTCGGCTTCGCGGCGCAGGGCACTGCCGGTGATTTCGACCTTGTCGAACTGGCGAAATTCGGGGGCAGTGTCCCGAATGGTGATGGGCCCGCCTTCTTGCGCAGGCTGCGCCCAGGCGTGTGACGCGATGGCTGCGCTCATGGTCAGCAACGCTGCGCAGCGACGCTTGTTTGTTGGCGTTTTCATGCCTCTCCCTGACTACCTATGCGGTGTATTTATGCGCAGAGTATATAAATGAGTATTCATAATCAAGGGCCAAGGCGCCCGGGTAGGCGAATGCGCTGGCTTGGCCTATACTGTGCAGGCGCCGATTTGATGTGTTCACAGCTTGCGGGCGCGGGGATGTCCCCAAGAAATGCTGCTAAAGAGGTCACCCGCTTTCCCGGTTGCGCTTCTTTGGCGTCACCGGGTTTTTTATTTCTGCCATGAGTTTTGTTGTTGTTGCCCAGTCGATGAGGTTCGAGCAGCCGCTGGCTTTGCAAAGCGGCGCGACCATTCGCGACTATTCGCTGTCGTTTGAGACGTATGGCACGCTCAATGCCGACAAGTCCAACGCGGTGTTGATTTGCCATGCGCTCAATGCTTCGCACCATGTGGCGGGCGTGTACGCGGACGAGCCCAAAAATGTGGGCTGGTGGGACACCATGATTGGCCCTGGCAAGCCAGTGGACACGGACAAGTTTTTTGTCATTGGCGTGAACAACCTGGGCTCATGCTTTGGCTCCACAGGCCCGATGCACACGCACCCGGACACGGGCAAGGTGTATGGCGCGGACTTTCCGGTGGTGACCGTGGAGGACTGGGTCAACGCGCAGGCGCGTTTGCTCGATGGCTTGGGCATTGAACAGCTGGCCGCCGTGATGGGCGGCAGCCTGGGCGGCATGCAGGCATTAAGCTGGACGCTGCAGTACCCAGAACGCGTGAAGCACGCCGTGGTGGTGGCCAGTGCGCCCAACCTGACGGCGGAAAACATTGCCTTCAATGAAGTGGCGCGACGCGCCATCGTGACGGACCCGGATTTTCACGAAGGGCACTTCTATCAGCACGGCGTGGTGCCCAAGCGCGGCTTGCGCATTGCCCGCATGATCGGGCACATCACTTACCTGAGTGATGATGTGATGAACGAGAAGTTTGGCCGCGAGCTGCGCGAGGCCGTGAACAGCCCGACAGGCTACAAATATTCCACACAGGATGTGGAGTTTCAGATCGAAAGTTATCTGCGCTACCAGGGCGACAAGTTCAGCGACTACTTTGATGCGAACACGTATTTGCTGATCACCCGCGCGCTGGATTACTTTGACCCGGCGCGGGCATTTGGGGGCGATTTGTCGCGCGCCTTGGCACGGGCGCAATGCAAGTTCTTGCTGGTGAGCTTTACGACCGACTGGCGTTTCTCGCCTGCACGCAGCCGCGAGATGGTGCAGGGCCTGATTGCCAATGGCCGCGATGTGAGTTACGCCGAAATTGACGCACCACACGGGCACGACGCCTTCTTGCTGGAAGATGCACGGTACCTGAGTGTGGTGCGCTCGTACTTTGACCGCATGGCCGAGGGCTTGGCAGGAGGTGCCGCATGAGCGACCGTTTGACGATGCAGGCCATTGCACAACTGGTGCCGCAAGGCGCACGCGTGCTGGATCTGGGTTGTGGCGATGGTGCGCTGCTGGCGTACCTGCAGGAACACCGCGGCTGCACAGGTTACGGCGTGGAGCTGGATGACACCAATGTGCTGGCTTGCGCCGAGCGCGGTGTGAACGTGTTGCAGCTGAACCTGGAGCAAGGGCTGCTGGGCATGTTTGCCGACCAGTCGTTTGATGTGGTGTTGCAGATCGACACCTTGCAGCATTTGCGCAATGCCGAAGTCATGTTGCGCGAGACGGTGCGCGTCGGGCGCGAGGGCATCATTGCCTTTCCCAACTTTGCGCATTGGCCCAACCGTATCAGCGTGCTGATGGGCCGCATGCCGGTGACCAAGCGCCTGCCCTACGCCTGGTATGACACGCCCAACATCCGCGTGGGCACGTTTGCCGACTTTGAACTGCTGGCCCGCAAGAACCAGCTCAAGGTGATGGATGCGTTTGGCCTGCAACAGGGTCAGGTGGTGCGTGCCCTGCCCAACCTGCGCGCAGGCACGGCGGTGTTCAAGCTGCAGCGCTAAGGCGCTCGATCAAACGCTGCATTTCCAGCACAAAGGTTTGGGCTTGCTCCATGGCCCACTGCGCCTGTTCGTCTGTGACCTCGTCACCTCGGTAGTCGGCCACCAGTCGAAGATCCTCGACCTTGTTGAGGGCCTTGCCCAATTCGGACGAAACCATGCCAGGTTTGACCACATGCAGACCAAATGCGGTAATGAGGCCACTGTGCGTTTTGACACTGGACAAATCTTCGACAGCACCCATTGTCAGTAACACGGCGCGAGACGCATCGAACATGGCGTAGTAAGAACGGTTGCAGGCCCCGTCTGTGTCTCCTGCCTGTCACAAGAGTTCTGCAGAGCCCAAGGCCGTTTTCGCTTTGAGCATCAGGTCTGCGCTGCTCACACCTGAACGCCTTCGCGTCGAATGTTTTTCAGCAAAGACGGGTTGGGATAGCCCTCTGGATCAGCCCACTCGTCATGCCATATGGGTAGGGGTTGGATACGGATGCCTGTGTCGAGTAGGACATCAAAGGCCACATCATCCATCGCGAATTTGGTCTCCATGAATGAGGCTTTCGCCCCCAGGAGCAAGACTGCGACATCTGCGTCACTTTGCGGCTGATGGCTCAGACGTGCGCGGCTGCCAAACAGAATTGTTTGCTCCACCGGAAAACTGGACGCAAGCCTGCCCTTGAAAGCATCAATCGCCCTCAAGGTTTGTGGGTCCAAGTCTTGTTTTTGCATGTTTGGATTATGCAAAAACACGGGCAGCTTGTCTTTAGCCTGTAAATTCCTGCTCGTGCATCCAGGCGGCGTGCTTGGGCGCGCGTTTGGTTTGGGCCCATTCATTGAGCATGTCCCATTTGCATTCGTCGAGCTTTTTGTACATCTCGGGCGTGCCGGTGTTGACGGCCAGTTCCAGGCGGTGGCCGTTGGGGTCGAAGAAATAAATGCTCTTGAAGATGGTGTGGTTGGTGGGGCCAATCACGCCAATGCCGGCGGACAACAAACGCTTTCTGGTGTCTTCGAGCGTTTGCATGCTGTCCACCTCAAACGCAATGTGCTGGACCCAGCCGGGGGTGTTCTCGTCGCGGCCCATGGTGGGGGAGTTGGGCAGTTCAAAGAAGGCCAATACGTTGCCCTGCCCCGCGTCCAGGAAGACGTGCATGTAGGGGTCGGGCGCTTTGGTGGAGGGCACCTGGTCTTCTGCAATGGCGAGCACGAAGTTCATGTTGAGGTGTTTGACGTACCACTCCACGGTTTCCTTGGCGTCTTTGCAGCGGTAGGCGACGTGGTGAATTTTGGTGAGCTTCATGAGGGTCTTTCTTTTCAGGCGTACTCAGGCGCTTTAGCGAGCGAGTGTGAGGGCTTCGCGCAAAACGCGCAAGTCGCCAATGTGGTTGGCCAGCAGCAAAACCAGGCGGGCGTTGAGGGCTTCGCTTTGTTCGTCGCTGAGGCCGTTGTGGGCTTCGATCAGGGCTTCGTAAAAGTCATCGCCGGGCGAGAAGTCGCGAAAGAACTGGCGGCCGGGTTCGTGGAAGTTAGGGTCGGTTTTGAGCAAGGTGGATTGCATGACGGTGTCCTTGTGTTGCAGCCGTTCAGTTGCAGGTGGCGCGGGCCACAGCCTGGCGCACGCGGGCTGCGTCCAGCGCACGCCAGCGTGCGGCCACGTGCTGGTCGGGGCGCAGCAGGTAAATGGTGCCGGGTTTGGCGTCGTAGCGCTTGACGGCCCAGCCCTGCGTGTCCACCACCACGTCCAAGCCTTCCATATTGAGCGGACGAGGCGCGACGATCAGTGGTTTCACGGCAATGGGGTCTGTGGCCAAAGCCTTGATCTGCGCCAACAGCTCAGCGCCCGGCTCGGCGTCGACAAACAGCATCAGACCGAACTGGTTGCCCACCTGGTCGAGCAGCCAGCTGTCTTGCCCTTTGGCTTGCACCGGTGCATCGTCCATGGGGGCGCCGGGCACCATGACACCCGAGAAGCTGTCTACATCAGGCGTGTTGAGTAGCGACTGCGTCAGGAAAGACGGCACCGACAAACGGCCCGAGTTGACCAGTTTGCGCGCAAACGGGAAGTGTTTGGCCAGCGCCAGCACCTGGTTGCGGAAGGTCTTGCTGGTGCGGCTTTTGGGCGTGATGAAGTCGGTCGAGCGCGTCGAGTTCATGATGTTCTCGTCGGCCGCGAACTGACGGTCGTGCGCGTAGGTGTCGAGCAGCTTGTCGCTCGCCTGCCCCTTCATGACCAGCGCCAGTTTCCACATCAAATCATCTACGTCCTGAAAACCTGAATTGGCTCCACGCGCACCGAAAGGCGAGACCTGGTGCGCCGCGTCGCCCACGAACAGCACGCGGCCATGGCGGAAGTCGGTCATGCGGCGGCACTGGAAGGTGTAGATGCTGACCCATTCGAGCTCAAAGGGCCGGTCATCGCCCAGCATGGCCTGCAGGCGCGGGATGACTTTTTCGGGCTTCTTTTCTTCTTCGGGGTCGGCGTCCCAGCCAAGCTGGAAGTCGATGCGCCAGACGTTGTTGCTCTGCTTGTGCAGCAGCACGCTCTGGTTGGGGTGGAACGGCGGGTCAAACCAGAACCAGCGCTCGGCCGGATAGTCGGCCTTCATGATCACGTCGGCGATCAGGAAGCGGTCCTGGAATACGCGGCCTTCGATGTCCAGGCCCAGGTGGCGGCGAATCGGGCTGCGCGCGCCGTCGGCCACCACCAGCCAGTCGGCTTCGATGTCAAACGTGCCGTCGGGCGTTTCCACCGACAGGGTGGCGTGGTCGTCATGACGCGTGACTGCGGTGACTTTGTGCTGCCAACGGATGTCGGCGCCGAGTTCCAACGCGCGGGCAATCAGCATTTCCTCGATGTGGTACTGCTGCAGGTTGATCATGCCGGGACGCTTGTGGCCGGCGTCGGGCACCAGGTTGAACTGGTAGACCTCGTCCTCTTCGAGGAAGGTGCGGCCAATGTTCCAGCTCACGCCCAACTCACACGCCGGGTCTGCCACACCCAAACGATCGAGCACCTCGAGCGAGCGTTTGGCGTAGCAAACCGCTCGCGAGCCGACCGACACCGTCTTGTCGTCGTCGAGCACCAGCACGTCGAGCCCCTGCAGGCGGGCGTCCACGGCAGCAGCCAGGCCCACGGGGCCAGCACCAATGACGATCAACGGCTTGCGCAGCGGTGGCGTGACCTTCAGGTCGTCCGGCGCTTTGTAGGGATAGATGGGGTTGACGTAAGCACCCATGCGTGTGTCTCCATCGGTCAATATTCCGAAGTCGTAAATTTACTATAGATAAACTCGTTTACCTAAAAGAAATTGACCTTTTTGGAGGGGTATTCTCCCAAACAGCCCGTTAACATGCCATCTGTTCAACGTAAATGATGTAGACCATGCTGCGTTTTGCCGCCAACCTGTCGCTGATGTACCCGGACTTGCCCTTTCTGGAGCGCTTTGGCGCCGCCGCGGCAGATGGCTTCAAGGGGGTGGAATACCTGTTCCCTTACGCCTTCGATGCGGCTGTTCTGGCAGATGTGCTGCACACACATGGCTTGCAGCAGGTCTTGTTCAACACCCCGCCGGCCGGGCAGGAGCGCAGGAGCATGGTGGCTGCCTGGGACCGGGGCGAGCGCGGCACAGGCTGCGCACCAGGGCGCGAGGCCGAGTTTCGCGCTGGGGTCACGATGGCGCTGGAATACGCACGGGCGCTGGGTTGTCCGCGCGTGCATGCGATGGTGGGCTTGCGACCCGAGCATGTCAGCCCTGAACAGGCCGACGCCACATTGATCAGCAATTTGCAGTGGGCTGCGCCATTGGCGGCGCAAGCGGGTGTGACCTTGCTGGTGGAGCCCATCAACCCGCGCAATGTGCCGGGCTTTCATGTGCAGCGACAGGAACATGCGCATGCCATCGTCCAAGCGGTGGGTTCACCTCATGTGCAAGTGCAAATGGATTTGTTCCATTGCCAGCGTGTGCAGGGCGACTTGATGCACCACATCAGCGCCTGGTTGCCCACAGGGCGCGTGGGTCACCTGCAGCTGGCGGACGCGCCCTCACGGCACGAGCCGGGAACGGGCGAGGTGCACTGGCCGCATGTCTTGCAGCATCTGGAGCAGGTCGCTACACAATGCCACTGGGACGGCTGGATCGGTTGCGAATACAACCCGCAGGATGCCACCGCCGGTGGCACGTCGCGGGGTCTGGGCTGGCTCAAGAGCTGGCAGCGTTGACGCGTTTTTGCTGCACACCCATCCAGGCCACCGCCAGGCCCGCCAGTACCACGGGCACGATGGAGCCGATGTTGAGCAAGGTCCAGCCTTGCGTGGTCACCAAGGCGCCCGAGGCGAACGAGGTGAAGGCCATGGTGGCAAACACGAAGAAGTTGATGGCGGCCTGACCGCGGTCTTTTTCAGCCGGGGTCCAGGCTTTCATCGACAAGGTGGTGCTGCCGGTGAACAGGAAGTTCCAACCCACACCGAGCAGGAACAGCGCGATCAGGAACTGATGCAGGTCCACGCCAGACAAGGCAATCGCAATGCACACCAGGTTGAGCACAACGCCCACGCCCATGATGGTCAAGGTGCCGAATTTGCGAATCAGGTGACCGGTGAAGAAGCCCGGTGCGAACATGCCGATCACGTGCCACTCGAGCACCAGCGCTGCATCGCTGAAACCAAAACCACACACCTGCATGGCCAGTGGGGTGGCGGCCATGAGCAGGTTCATGACACCGTAGCTGAGCGAAGCCGCCAGCGCAGCCACAATGAACACCGGCTGGCGCATGATTTCTGACAAAGGGCGCCCAGCATCTGCACCCGCTTTTTTGGCTGGCATGGGCGGAAACTGGATGAACTGCATGAGCAGCATGCCCACAATGGCTACACCACCCAAGGCCAGGTAAGCGCCCATGAAGGGCGTGTCAAACAGGTTCTTGGTGCGCGAGGCCAGGTTGGGGCCGATGATGGCGCCAATCAAGCCACCTGCCAGGACCAGGGAGACGGCTTTCTCGCGGAAGCTTTCTGCGGACAACTCGGCAGCGGCGAAGCGGTAGAGCTGTCCGTTGGCGCTGTAGTAGCCGGCAATCATGGTGGACAACACAAGCAACCAGAAATTCTGGTCCCAGGCGGCATAGGCGCACAGCAGGGCAGAAAACAAACCGACCGCCAGACCGATCTGGAAAGAGCCGCGGCGCCCGTAACGACTTTGCGTTTTAGCCACCAAGCCCGTCGACATGGCTCCGCCCACCACATAGCCCATGACAGGCAAGGTCGCCATCCAGCCCAAGGGCGCAAGGCTGAGGCCCACCAGACCGTTGATGGCGATGAAGGTGACGTTGTTGGTCAGGAACAGGCCCTGGCACAGGGCGAGCAAAAGGAGGTTGGCGTTCATACCCGGCAGTGTATCGCGGCCAGCACAGCCAAAGGCGCTGTTTCGGCGCGCAACACGCGGGGCCCGAGGGTGACGGGCGCAAAGCCTGCTGCCAGCGCCTGGGCTTCTTCGGCGGGGCTCAAGCCACCCTCAGGGCCGCTGAGCACCACCAAGGCGGCCTCGCTTTGCGCCGCGGTTGCGAGGGCCTGCGTGCCCTCGGCCAGAGACAGCACGCAGCGTTGGCCGTCTGCCGTGGGCTGCGCCAGCCATTCGCCCAGGCTGCAGGCTTCGTGAATGACCGGCACGCGGTTGCGGCCGCATTGCTCGGCAGCGGCCACAGCCACGGCTTGCCAGTGAGCACGCTTTTTGTCGGCGCGTTCGCCTTTGAGTTTGAGGACGCTGCGCTCGGCGGTGAGCGGGGTGATGCTGGCCACGCCCAGTTCGGTGGCTTTTTCGACCAGCCAGTCCATGCGCTCGTTGGCGGTGATGCCGGCCAGCAGATGAATGGCACGCGCAGCTTCGCGCTCGACGGGGTCGTGTGGACCCACTTCCACTTGCACATCGCTGCGACCCATGCGGGTCACGGTGGCCTGGTACTCACCGCCTTCGCCGTTGAACAGGGTGATCACGCTGCCGGGCTGCATGCGCAAGACCTGCACATGGCGTGCAGCGCCCGACGGCAAATCCAGCAACTGGCCGGTGCTCAAGGGACAGGGGCAATGAAAGCGGGGCATGTCAAAAATTCAGACGGTTCACATGCGGCCAAAAGCCCAGCCGCCCTGCTCCTGCACACCTTCGAGGGTGTCGATCAGGCGCAGCAGCGGGCCCAACTCGCGGTAGCGGTTGGCGGTGGTGCGAATGTAGTGGATGAAGCGTGGCGCGTCGGCCAGGTATTTGGGCTTGCCATCGCGCAGGGTCAGGCGGGCGAAGATGCCGGCCACCTTGAGGTGACGTTGCAAGCCCATCCACTCCACCGCGCGATAGAACGCGCCGAAGTCGCTGTGCCAGTCTTCAAAGTCCATGAGGCCGGCCTTGCGGGCTTTTTGCCAGTAGCGGATGGTGACGTCGAGCACAAAGTCTTCTTCCCAGGTCAGGAAGGCGTCGCGCATCAGGCTGGCGATGTCGTAGGTGATGGGGCCGTGCACGGCGTCCTGAAAGTCCAGCACACCCAGCTGATCGCCCAGGGGGCCTTGGCCGGTGGGCATCATGAGGTTGCGGGGCATGAAATCGCGGTGCACATAGACCTGAGGCGCGGCCAGGTTGCGCTGCATGATCAGCGCGAACGCATTGTTCATCACCTCTTGCTGTTTGGCGTCGAGCGTGACTTTGCGGTGTTGGCCCAGGTACCAGTCTGGAAACAGGTTGAGCTCGCGTTGCAGCAAGGCCTGGTCGTACGGGGGCAGCTGTCCGTCTTTGGAGGCCAGTTGCCAGCGAAGCAATTGGTCCGTCGCTTGCTCGTACAGGGGCAGCTGGTCTTGCGCACGCTCGGGGTCGATGGCCGACATCATGGTGCGGTCGCCCAGGTCGGTCAGGAGCATGAAACCGTCGGCCTCATGCCAGTCCAGCACCTGGGGCGCGTTCAGGCCGGCATCGTGCATGAGGTGGGCCACATGCACAAAGGGCTGGCAGTTTTCCTTGTCGGGCGGCGCATCCATGATGATGCGGGTGCTGCCGTCTTGCGCGTCCACCCGCAGGTAGCGGCGGAAGCTGGCATCGGCCGAGGCCACACGCACGCTGGCCGGTGCCAGGCCGTGCTGTGCTGCGGCGCGCTGCAGCCAGGCCGAGAAAAGGATTTGACGTTGCGGATCGGCCCAGGCCACCGACTCGTAGGCGGGCGCAGATGATGGAGAAGTAGGGATCGTGCTCATGGATAATCCATTCTACGTTTTGCCGCCCTGCCAAAGTCTGCCGCGTTTTGTCCAAACCTGTGTCATTGCTGAAACTTTTTGCTGCTGCCCTGTCCGCACTGGGGATGGGCGCTGCTTGGGCTCAGTCTGCGCCCTTGGCGCTGCGCATCAGCCCTTTGCTGCAGGAAAAGCCCACCGAAGCCGAGTTGCGTCACGGCCCAGTGCAGGTTGAGGGGCAGCGCATACAGGCCATGCCCGATCTGGGGACACAGATTGAGGGGGATGCCAAGCTGCGTCGCCCGAGCCTGTCGGTCAGCGCAGATCGCATCGACTACGACCAAGTGCAAGACGAGGTCACAGCACAAGGCAAGGTACGTATCCATCGCGATGGCACCTTGCTGCAGGGTCCGTACCTGCAGCTGCAAATGGACAGCTTTCTGGGCAAATTCGAAGAGCCTCAATTTGAGCTGTACAAAAACGGGGGCTATGGCTCGGCCAACCGGGTGGACTTTGTGGGCCCCGGCCAGATGCTGGTGCGCCAGGCCAACTACAGCACCTGCCGTCCCGTGCCGGGCGCGGACTGGTTGCCGGACTGGCTGCTCAAGGCCGGGCAAATGACCGTGGACGAGGACGAGGACACGATTGCTGCTCGCGATGTGCAGCTGCGCTTCAAGGACGTGCCCATGCTGGCGCTGCCGGGCATCAGCTTCAGCCTCTCGGGTGGGCGTCAATCGGGCCTGCTGCCACCGTTGGTGGGCGTGGACACTGTCAACGGCATTGAGGTGGTGCAACCGTACTACTGGAACATTGCGCCCAACCGCGACGCCACCTTCACTACCCAGGTGATGAGCAAGCGCGGCGTGGCTGTAGACACGGACTTCCGCTACCTGGAACGGGACTACAACGGCCAGGCGCGACTGAACCTGATGCCTTCGGACAAGTTGCGCGAGGATCGCCGTTGGGGATGGTCCAGCCAGCACAATGGCACGATCGATACCGGTCTTCAGGAAGTGGGCAGCCTGGGCTTTGGCCTGAGGCTGGCTCGTGTGAGCGATGACAACTACTGGCGCGACTTTCCCCGTCTGATGGGAGAGATGGTGCCGGGCGCGGGCGGCGCTCAACGCACATTGCCTTCGACCGCAAGCCTATCGTGGGGGCGCGGACGCTGGTCGACCCATATGCTGGTGCAGAAGTGGCAAACACTGCAGGATGTGGTCAACAACTCCTACATCACACCACCCTACAACCAGGTCCCAGCGATTTCGGCTCGATACAGCTTGTGGGATGCTGATGGTCTCGACACAAGTGTGACCCTCAACACCACCCGGTTTGAGGCAGACTACAGTCGCTTGCCCCCTGAGAGATGGCCCGTCTCGGGCCTGGCCAACGGCTCGCGCAGTTATATGCAGGCCCAACTGAGCCGCCCCTTTGTACGGCCCTGGGGTTACATCACGCCCAGCGTGAAGCTGCATGCCACGCACTACGCGCTGGACCAGAGCTACAACGGCGCCACCAGCTATGACCGCGCCTTACCCACTGTCAGCCTGGACACTGGCCTGACCTTCGAGCGCAGCACGCAATGGTTTGGGCGCAGTCTGGTGCAAACGCTGGAGCCACGGGCCTACTTCAGCGCGACACCGTATCTGAACCAAAGCGCCATGCCGGTGTATGACAGCGGTATCACCGACTTCAACCTGGCCACCATCTTCAGCGACAGCCCATATGTGGGCCAGGACCGGATCGTGGACAACCGCTCAGTCACACTGGGCGTGATCAGCCGCTTTCTGGACGAGCAGTCGGGCGCTGAAATGCTGCGACTGGGCATGGCGCAGCGCTACCGCTTTGTCGAACAGCAGGTACAACTGCCTGGCGATACAGCCGCCACCGGCACAGGCCTGAGCGATGTGTTGTTTGGCGGCAGCCTGCGCTGGGATGAGCGCGTGTCTTCGGACCTGACGACGCAGGTGGATGCGCAAACCAACCGTTTCAACCGCACCACGCTGCAGACCCGCTACAAGGCAGGCCCCTACCGCGTACTCAATGCGGCCTACCGCATGAACCGCCAGACCACCACCGCCAGCGAGCAAGTGGATCTGGGCTGGCAATGGCCGCTGAGCGCTCTGCGCTGGGGCGGCGGCTCTGACGATGCTGGCCTGAGCCAGGCCGGCATGGGCCTGGGCGCCGGCCGCTGGTACAGCGTGGGCCGCCTGAACTTCAGCCTGAGCGATCGCAAACTGGTGGACTCCATCGTGGGCCTGGAATACGACGGTGGCTGCTGGACCGGGCGCATGGTGTTTGAGCGTTTGCAAAGCACGGTGGCTTCGGCCACCACCCGTTTGATGTTCCAACTGGAGTTTGTGGGCCTGGCCAAGGTCGGCACCAGCTCCTTCAAGAGTCTGCGCGACAATATCTCCGGATACCAGGAGCTGCGTGACAACACCGAGCAACCGAGCCGATTCGTGAACTATGAATAAACCGCTGACTTCGATTCTCTCTGGCCTGCTGGCCACTGTGCTGTGCAGCATCGCACCGGCAAGCTTGGCCGCGACGGCAACAACTGCGGTGCAAACGGTCAACCGCATTGTGGCGGTGGTGAATTCCGAACCCGTTACCGACCATGAAGTGCAACAAGTGTCGGCACAGCTGGCTCAGGAAAACGCGCGCGCTCCCCAGCGCCTGAGCGCAAGCGAGCTCTACAAGCTGGCTCTCGATCGCCTGATCACCGAAAAAGCGCTGCAGCAGCAAGCGCGCGAGACCGGCATCGTCATCGACAAGGATGCGATTGACCAGGCAGAAATGAATGTGGCGGCCAACAACCAGATCACCCTGGAGCAGCTGCGCCAACGCTTGCCGCAAGAAGGGCTGACGGTCGAGGCCTTCCGTGACAAACTCAAAGGCCAGTTGCTGATCAACCGTTTGCGTGAGCGTGAAGTCGAAGGCAAGGCTCGCGTGTCCGACATGGAGGCCGATCAGTATTTGCAAACCCTGCTGGCCAAACAGTCTTCGCAAACGCCGCAAGAGCTGAACCTGGCCATGATTTTGGTGGCCGTGCCTGAAGGCGCAACTGCCCAAGTGCGCCAGCAAAAGCTGGCACTGGCCCAGGACATTGCCCGCAAGGCGCAGGCTGGTGAATCGTTTGAAGCGCTGGCCCGCCAATACTCCAACGCCGCCGACAAAGGCGCCAATGGTGGCGAGCTGGGTCTGCGCCCTGAAGAGCGCTACCCTGAGCTGTTCATTCAGGCCATCGCCAAGCTCAAGACGGGTGAGGTCAGCGCCCCTGTGGAGTCAGGCGCCGGCTATCACGTGCTCAAAGTGCTGCAACGCAAGTCGGGCACAGCTGCACTGACCGTGATGCAGACGCACCCGCGCCATATCCTGCTTCGCCCGTCTTCACAAATGAACCAGGCCCAGGCTGTGGCCAAACTGCAGAGCCTGCGCCAGCAAATTGTCAGCCGCAAAACCGACTTTGCCCAAGTAGCCCGGCAATGGTCGCAGGACGGCAGTGCGCCGGCCGGCGGCGATTTGGGCTGGGTGCGTGCAGGCATGTTTGTGCCTGAGTTTGAACAGGTGATGGATCGTCTGCCCTTGAACACAGTCAGCGAGCCCGTGGTCTCGCGCTTTGGTGTGCACCTGATTGAAGTGCTCGAGCGCAAACCCATGCCTGTCTCCAACGCCGATGCCCGAGAAATTGCCCGCAACGTTTTGCGCGAGAAAAAGATTGAAGAGGCCTACACCCGTTGGGTTGAGGATGTGCGCAGCCGCGCTTATGTGGAAATGCGCGACACACCGCAATGAAACACATCGCACGCAAACGCTTCGGCCAGCACTTTCTGTCCGATGGCGGCATCATCGATGCCATCGTGGGCGAAATCGCACCCACGCCAGCCGATGCCATGGTGGAGATTGGCCCCGGCCTGGCTGCGCTGACGCAGCCCCTGGTGGAACGTCTCGGCCGCTTGACGGTGGTGGAACTGGACCGGGATCTGGCCAAACGCTTGCGCGAACACCCACAGCTGAACGTGGTCGAGTCCGATGTGCTCAAGGTCGATTTCACCGCGCTGGCCGCCACCTTGTTGCAGCCCGGCCAGAAACTGCGCATTGTGGGCAATCTGCCCTACAACATTTCCAGCCCCATCCTGTTTCATTTGCTCGACCATGTAGCCGTTGTGCAGGACCAGCACTTCATGCTGCAAAAAGAGGTGATTGATCGCATGGTGGCCAGCCCCAGCACCTCGGACTATGGCCGCTTGTCGGTCATGCTGCAATGGCGCTATGCGATGGAAAACATCCTGTTTGTGGGCCCCGAATGTTTTGACCCGCCACCCCGCGTGGACAGCGCTGTGGTCCGCATGGTGCCGCATGCTCAACCGGCTGCGCTGAATCGCAAGACGCTGGAAACCCTGGTGCAGGTGGCTTTCAGCCAGCGTCGCAAGTTGCTGCGTCACACTTTGGGCAAGTGGCTGCAAGAGCAGCAGTTCAGCGGCGAATTTGATGTTCAGCGCCGGGCCGAAGAAGTGCCGGTTGCCGAGTACGTGGCGCTGGCGCAGGCCGTGGATATACGCTGACCAGACACCGCTACGCTTGCATTGACGACGCCTGTAAATGCGTCAAGCCGCACCAGGACGGATCCGCTCCAAACAAAAAGCCCCGCAGAGCGGGGCTTTTTTGCGAGCGTGCAGAAATCAGGCTGCAGCGAGCCAGTAGCCGGCGTTGAAGGGGCTGCTCATGCGCAGCGCCTGCGGCGTCACATCCACCAGTTTGTCGGTGGGCATTTTTTCTTCGGCCTCGCCTTCACCGGCTTCGACTTCAGCGGCGCGGGCCAGATCGCTGGCCTTGGCGGCGCGGGCCACAGAGAAGGAGTAGAAGCAGCGGAAAGGCACCTTGCGGTCGGACCAATAATCGGCCGTGTCGCGGAAGATGTCAATCAGTTGCTCGCGTGCTTCCTTGTCGAACTTGGGGTTTGTCGGGATCTGGTCGAGCACCACGATAAAGCCAGGCTGCGGACCGGACTTGTGCAGCGGATCGGTCATGCAGTCGTACAGGGCGTCAAAGTTCTTGCCGAAATGCGTAGGCAATGTGAACTGGGCACCGATCATGTCGAGCACATCCTGCTTGGTCAGGGCCTGCGACAGGTTGGCATACAGGAAGTGATGGCCCAAGGCCTGGGCGGCTTCCTGCAAGTCATTGACGCTGTAGGCGCGAATCGACTGCACGACGTTTGTGCGGGTGCCTTTGAGGGGCTGATCCTGAATTTTTTGTTGTTGCGTGTCCATCTTCGTGGTTCTCTGGGTCAAATCAGTCAAGGTTGCGGCGATCATCGATCACACTGAAACTCGTGTAGTGGTCGGCGGTGTAGTAGCAAGCCTGCGGATCGCGCAGTTCGTAGCCTCCACACACAATACGCCGGGCTCCCCGGTCGCGTGAGCCGGGCGTCCTGACGGTGTATTCACGGTAGAACCCACGGGCCATGCGCGGCAAGATGCGTTCCCGGTTGCCAAAAACCGTACCGTCCTTCTCGTAGGGAAAAGGACCACCCTTTCGGATGTTTTGGTAGGTTTCCTGGCCTTCCTTGGGCAACGCCTGCAACGCAATGACGGGCAGGGTCTTTGTGGGCAGCGGGGGCTTGGCTTGCACCGTTATGGTGCATGCCAGAGCCATCATCCCTAACACGTTCAGCAGTCCGCGTCGGGACAAATGGCCTGTCTTTGCCGCCTTCATGAAGCACCTTTCAGGAGTTCCGGGTTTACCCGAACACTCTGGGCGCTAGTGTGACCGAAAGCCTGAAAAAAAGCAAGCGTATGCCGAAAAAGCAGGCAGCCCTGAAGGGCTGCTGCTCCATGTTGACAATCAATAAAGTTTGCGCTCGCTTATCTAAGTTGCGTTCAGCGGTGGGCGTTTGCATCTGCCACGGTCAATGCCGTCATGTTCACAATACGGCGCACAGTGGTGCTGGGCGTCAGGATATGAACCGGCTTGGCCGCACCCAGCAACACCGGGCCAATGGCGATGTTGCCACCGGCTGCGGTCTTGAGCAGGTTGTAGGCAATGTTGGCAGCGTCGATGTTGGGCATGACCAGCAAATTGGCACTGTCCTTGAGGGTGCTGTGCGGCATGATGGCGCCTCGTGCCGCAGCGTCCAGGGCCACATCGCCGTGCATTTCGCCGTCGACTTCGAGCCAGGGCGCCTGGGCACGCAACAGTTCCAGCACCTGACGCATCTTGACTGCGCTGGGTTGATTGGAGGTGCCAAAGTTGGAGTGGCTGAGCAAGGCAGCCTTAGGCTCAATGCCGAAGCGTCGCATTTCTTCGGCCGCCATCACCGTGATCTCGGCCAACTGCTCGGCGCTGGGGTCGTAGTTGACGTGGGTGTCCACAATGAAGACCTGGCGGTTGGGGAGCATGAGCCCGTTCATGGCGGCAAAAGTGGTGACGCCGGGTCGCTTGCCAATGACCTGGTCCACATAGGTCAGGTGCATGGTGTTGTGGCCCCAGGTGCCGCAAATCAGTCCATCGGCATCGCCTTTGTGGACCAGCATGGCGCCGATCAATGACAGGCGTCGACGCATCTCGATCTTGGCGATCGATTCGGTCACGCCCTTGCGCTCGGTCATCCGGTGGTAGGTCTGCCAGAAGTCGCGGTAGCGGTCGTCCTGCTCGACATTGACCACGTCGTAGTCCAGACCTTCCTGCAGGCGCAGGCCAAATTTTTCGATGCGCTTGGCGATCACGGACGGGCGGCCGATCAGCGTGGGACGGGCAATGCCTTCGTCCACCACAATCTGAGCGGCACGCAAAACGCGCTCTTCTTCACCTTCGCTGTAGGCCACGCGCTTTTTGAGGGCACGCTTGGCCGCGGTAAAGATGGGCTTCATGGTCGTGCCCGAGGCATAGACCAGGCCTTGCAGGCGTTCACGGTAAGCGTCCAGATCGGCAATGGGGCGTGCAGCCACACCGCTGTCGGCAGCCGCTTTGGCCACAGCTGGCGCGATCTTCATCATCAGACGCGGATCGAAGGGCTTGGGAATCAGGTATTCGGGGCCAAAGGCCAGAGGCTCACCGGCATAAGCCGCTGCCACCACTTCGCTTTGCTCCGCCTGCGCCAGCTCGGCAATGGCGTGGACAGCGGCGATTTCCATTTCCAGCGTGATGGTGGTGGCGCTGCAATCCAGGGCCCCGCGGAAGATGTAGGGAAAGCACAGGACGTTGTTGACCTGGTTGGGGTAGTCGGTGCGGCCGGTGGCCATGATGGCGTCGTCGCGCACGGCCTTGACCTCTTCGGGCAGGATCTCGGGCGTGGGATTGGCCAGGGCCATGATCATGGGCTTGGCCGCCATTTTGGCCACCATCTCCGGCTTGAGCACGCCGCCGGCAGACAGCCCCAGGAAGACATCTGCGCCCTCGATCACTTCGGCCAGCTTGCGCTTGTCGGTGGGTTGCGCAAACACAGCCTTGTCTTCGTCCATCAGCTCGGTCCGCCCTTGGTAGACCACGCCAGCCAGATCAGTGACCCAGATGTTTTCGCGCGGAATGCCCAGTTTGACCAGCAGGCCCAGGCAGGCCAGCGCGGCAGCGCCTGCACCCGAGGTGACGAGCTTGATCTTCTTGGGATCCTTGCCCACGACTTTCAGGCCGTTGAGGATGGCTGCGCCCACCACAATGGCAGTGCCGTGCTGGTCGTCGTGGAAGACCGGAATCTTCATGCGCTCGCGCAGCTTGCGCTCGATGTAGAAGCAGTCGGGCGCCTTGATGTCTTCGAGGTTGATGCCGCCAAAGGTCGGCTCCATCGAAGCAATGATCTCGACCAGTTTGTCAGGGTCCTTCTCGTTGATCTCGATGTCGAACACATCGATGCCCGAGAACTTCTTGAAGAGCACGCCCTTGCCTTCCATGACCGGCTTGCCAGCCAGTGGGCCAATATCGCCAAGACCCAGCACGGCGGTGCCGTTGGTCACCACGCCGACCAGGTTGCCACGGCTGGTGTATTTGAAGGCGGCGGCCGGGTCCTTGACGATTTCTTCGCAAGGGGCGGCCACGCCGGGCGAATAAGCCAGCGCCAGGTCGTGCTGGTTGACCAGCTGCTTAGTGGCGGCAATCGCCACTTTGCCGGGGGTGGGGAACTCGTGGTACTCGAGGGCGGCTTTGCGCAAAATGGCGCGCTTTTCTTCAGCCTGCAGCTTGTTGCTCATGAGGTAGATCTCCTGTGTCGTCTCAACGACATTTCGTCTGGTGAGATTGTTTTTCCCATTGTAGTCTGGCACCTTGCCTCACTGGCTCTACACAAGTCAGTTGGCTTTTAACCCGTACGCAATAATCCGGCGCCTTGCATCTGGCATCAACGCATGTGCTTGCGCGCCTTGTGCTGAAGGGCCGTGGCAATGCTGGTCTCGCGCGGCCCCTGATGCAAAGCAAACCGCTCACCTGCTGCCAGGCCCCCCCCGGTGAGCACCGCCAGGTAAAAGCCGCAGCGCCCGGACTGAACCATGTCCTTGCCTGCGCGCTCGTAGCCCATGACCGCATTGAACTTGCTGCAAGGCTGACGTGGCTCGGTCACGCGCAGCACCACGCCGCCCTCAAAATACAGCTCATCACCGATGAACACCGATTGCTCCTCAACCCCTTCTAGGCTGAGGTTTTCGCCCAGCTGACCGGGCAGGACCGGGTCATCGAAAAGGGTGGCACCGGCCTGCTGGCGCTGGCGCGACCACCAGGCCAGGTGTTGCGCAGGCAGCGCATACACCGCCTTGCGCACACCACCGTGCACGCTCAGATCTTCCTGCTCATCGCCCTGCAAACCCAGGGCCGCAACGGGAACGCAACCACTCACAGCCTGTTTGGCAATCGCCGAACGGATCACCCGTTGGCCCACCTTAAGAGGGCGCACTTGACCGACATGAAGCGAAAGGATGGCGCCATGGGTCCCGTCGATGCTCATGGTGTCAAGCTCGCATCAGCGCTTCGATCTCATCCGGGTTGACCGGCACATCGCGCGTGATGAGTTCACAGCCCTGTGCGGTGACCACCGCATCGTCTTCGATGCGAATGCCGATGTTATGAAACTGCTCGGGCACCCCTTCGGCCGGGCGAATGTACAAGCCGGGCTCAATGGTCAGCACCATGCCCTCGCGCAGGATACGGCTGGGGCGGTCCTTGATGGTTTCGCCGCTGAGCGGGTCCTTGCGTTCACTGATCCGGCCAAGCTCGGAGGGCTCCACATAGCTGCCGCAGTCGTGCACATCCATGCCTAGCCAGTGGCCTGTGCGGTGCATGTAGAACTGGAAATAATCGCGGTTGGCGATGACGTCCTGCACACCACCCACCTTGTGCTTGTTGAGCAGGCCCAGGTCCAACAGACCTTGTGCCAGCACCGCCACCGTAGCGTTGTGCGGATCGACAAAGCGTGCGCCAGGGCGGGTAGCCTCCACTGCCGCCTCTTGGGACGCCAGCACCAGGTCGTAAACATCGCGTTGTGGGCCCGTAAAGCGGCCATTGGCTGGAAAAGTACGGGTAATGTCGCTGGCGTAACCATCGAGTTCGCAACCCGCATCGATCAGCACCAGCTCGCCATCACGAATCAGGCCCTGGTCTGCGCGGTAGTGCAGCACACAAGCATTGGCACCGCCAGCAACGATGGAGCCGTAGGCCGGGTACTGCGAGCCCTGCTGACGGAACTCGTGCAGCAGCTCGGCGTCCAGGTGGTATTCGCGCACTTCCTGCCCGGCGCGCAGCATGGCGGCGCTGCGCTGCATGGCGCGGATGTGGGCGCGCGCGCTGATCTGCGAAGCACGGCGCATGACGTCCAGCTCGTGCGCGTCTTTCACCAGCCGCATTTCATCGAGCAGGGCGCACACATCGCGCTGTTGGTCCGGGCACAGCGCGCCAAAACGTACGCGGGCGCGCACCGGTTTGAGCCAGCCTTCCACACGGCTTTCAAGTCCGTCGTGCGTGGCAAACGGGAACCAGACGGTGCTGCGGTTTTCGAGCAGTTTGGGCAACTGGGCATCGAGCTCGGCCACAGACAATGCACGCTGCACGCCAAGGGCTGCGGGCGCCGCGTCTGGCCCCAGGCGAATGCCGTCCCAGATTTCGCGCTCCAGGTCCTTGGGTTGGCAAAACAGCGTGGCCTCCCCCTCGCTTGTGAGCACCAGCCAGGCGTTGGGTTCGATGAAACCCGTCAGGTAATAGAAGTAGCTGTCGTGGCGAAACAGGAAATCGCTGTCGCGGTTGCGCTGCTGCTCGCGGGCGGTGGGAACGATGGCGATGCCGCCTGCACCCAGCTGGGCAGCCAGGCGGGCACGGCGTTGTGCGTAAAAATCGACGTCCATACAGTCATTGTAGGAGCGAGCGCCCGCAGGCTGCTTTTACAAGTTCAATTGGGCCAGCCGCTCTGGCGTGCCCACATCGGTCCAGGCACCGGTGTACACCTCACCGCTGACCTCGCCCCGATCCATGGCGGCCCGGAGCATGGGCGCCAGGGCAGCAGCCACGCCTTGCGGGTTGCCTGCAGGTGCGGGCGTGTCCTGTCGCAGGAAAAACGCGGCGCGGTACAGCGCAATGGTGCTGAAGGTGTAGTGTCGCCCGGCGTCGCCCGCAGGCAGGTTGAGGGCACACCCATCGGCGTTCAGACCAAAGTCACCCTTGAGGTTATGCGCGGGGTTGGGCACCAGCCACAGGTGGGCCAGTTTGTCGCTGGCCGCAAAGCGCTGCATGGCTTCTTGCGTGAACACGAAATCGGGGGCAAACACATCCCCCGCGACCACCCAGAACACCTCGCCGAGCGCCGGCAGCGCACGCAAGATGCCGCCCGCCGTCTCCAGCGCACGGCCAAAATCACGGCCCTCGTGCGAATAGGTCAGCTGAACTTCTGGCAGGCCAGGCCAGCTCACCCGGTCCCCAAAATACGCCGGGATCTGTTCGCCCAGCCAGGCCGTATTGATCAGCTGGCGTGCAAAGCCACCGCGGGCCAAAGCCTGCATGGGCCATTGCATCAGGGGCTGACCGCGCACCGCAAGCAAAGGCTTGGGCGTGCTGTCGGTGAGGGGGCGCATGCGCTCGCCACGCCCGGCAGCCAGCACCATGGCCTGGGCGGCAAAGCCGTCGCGCGATAAAGAAACGGTTGTCATGGGCGTATGTTGCCACGCTCTGGCAGTTACGTACCGGGTGCCAGGCAAGTTACCGACCTGGCGGGGTCGAGGGCCGCTAAAATCGGGGGTTTCCCGACCTTCACCCTCCGGAGCTGCCCCACATGGCAAACAAGCAACACATGGCCAACGCCATCCGCGCCCTCGCAATGGACGCCGTTCAACAAGCCAACTCCGGACATCCCGGCGCCCCCATGGGCATGGCCGATATGGCCGTGGCGCTCTGGGGCGAACACCTGCAACACAACCCGACCAACCCGCATTGGGCCAACCGTGACCGCTTTGTGCTGTCCAACGGCCACGGCTCCATGCTGATCTACGCGCTGCTGCACCTGACAGGCTACGACCTGCCCATCAGCGAACTCAAGAACTTCCGCCAGCTGCACAGCAAGACCGCGGGCCACCCCGAAGTGGGCATCACCCCTGGCGTCGAAACCACCACGGGCCCGCTGGGCCAGGGCGTGACCAACGCCGTGGGCATGGCGCTGGCCGAAAAACTGTTGGCCGCCGAATTCAACAAGCCCGGCCACACCCTCGTGGACCACCACACCTATGTATTCCTGGGCGATGGCTGCATGATGGAAGGCATCAGCCACGAGGCCTGCGCGCTGGCTGGCGCCTGGAAGCTGAACAAGCTGATCGCGCTGTACGACGACAACGGCATCTCCATTGACGGCCAGGTGGCTCCCTGGTTCATCGACAACACGCCGCAGCGCTTTGCCGCCTACGGCTGGAACGTGATCGACGCCGTGAATGGCCATGACGCTGCCGCCGTGTCTAAGGCCATCGCATCGGCCAAGCACAGCGCAGACAAGCCTACCCTGATTGTCTGCAAGACCAGCATCGGCAAAGGCTCCCCTAACCGCGCCAACACTGCCAAGGCCCACGGCGAGCCCTTGGGCGCTGAAGAAATCAAGCTCACCCGCGAAGCCCTGGGCTGGACAGCAGCACCTTTTGAAATCCCTGCCCCGGTGTACAAGGACTGGGACGCCAAGGCCGCCGGCAAGAAAGCCGAAGCCGCCTGGGACAAGACCTTTGCGGCCTACGCCAAAAAGTTCCCCGAACTGGCCAGCGAATTCACCCGCCGCATGAAGGGCGAGCTGCCCAAGAACTTCCACCAGATCGCGGTGGATGCGGCTGTGGCAGCCCACACCAAGGCCGAGACCGTGGCCAGCCGCAAAGCCAGCCAGATTGCACTGGAATTCTTCACCGCCGCTCTGCCCGAAATGCTGGGCGGCTCGGCCGACCTGACCGGCTCGAACCTCACCAACACCAAGTCCACCCCGGCCCTGCGCATGAACCTGGCCGGCGATGTGGTGAAGACCGAGGACGGCAATACAGGCCGCCACATCAACTACGGTGTGCGTGAATTCGGCATGGCAGCCATCATGAACGGCGTCGCGCTGCACGGTGGCTACATCCCCTACGGCGGCACGTTCCTAACGTTCTCTGACTACTCACGCAACGCCATCCGCATGGCCGCGCTGATGAAGCAGCGCGTGGTGCACGTGTTCACCCACGACTCCATCGGTCTGGGCGAAGACGGCCCCACCCATCAGTCCATCGAGCACGTGGCCAGCCTGCGCCTGATTCCGGGCCTGGACGTCTGGCGTCCAGGCGACACGGCAGAAACCGCCGTGGCCTGGGCTGTGGCCCTGCAAAACAAAAATCGCCCCAGTGCGCTGTGCCTGTCACGCCAGAACCTGGCCTACGCGCCCAAGCGCGACCTGTCGGACATCAGCAAGGGCGCCTATGTCCTGGCCGAACCCAGCGAAGTCGGCATGAACAAGACCCATGCAGTGATCATCGCCACGGGCTCTGAAGTGCAGTTGGCCCTGGCTGCCCAAAAGCTGCTCGCTGAGCGCAAGATCGGTGTGCGCGTGGTCTCCATGCCCAGCACCAATGTGTTCGATCGCCAAAGCGCCATGTACAAGCAATTGGTACTGCCGGCCAACCTGCCACGCATTGCCGTGGAAATGGGTTCGACCGACGGCTGGTGGAAATACGGCTGTGCGGCCGTGGTGGGCATCGACACCTATGGCGAGTCGGCTCCGGCACCCGTGTTGTTCAAGCATTTTGGCTTCACTGCAGAAAACGTCGCGGACACCGTCCACGCCGCTTTGCTCAAGCAGTGATTTTCTGAACCGGCGGGGCGTCCGACCCAGACACCCCGGGATCAGGCTCGTGAAAGGGCCGTGATCTACAAACCGGTTACGTAACGGTTTAGTAACTTTCTTTTGAGGCTTTCATCATGACCATCAAGGTTGGCATCAACGGATTCGGCCGCATCGGCCGTCTGGCCCTTCGCGCCGCGCTCAAGCACGGCTACAGCGACATCCAGATCGTCGGCATCAACGACCCCAAGCCCGCAGACTACCTGGCCTACATGCTCAAGTACGACAGCGTGCACGGCCGCTTTGATGGCACCGTGGACTTCACCGAAGACACCCTGATCGTCAACGGCAAAAAGATCAAACTCTCGCATGAGCGCGACGCGCACAACCTGCGCTGGGGCGAGATGGGCGTGGACATCGTGCTCGAATGCACCGGCCACTACCTGACCGAGCCCACCAGCCAGATGCACCTGAATGCAGGCGCCAAGAAAGTGGTGATCTCAGCCCCCTCCAAAGACGCCATCCCCATGTTCGTCTACGGCGTGAACCACAAGAAATACGCGGGTGAAGCCATCATCTCCAACGCGTCCTGCACCACCAACTGCCTGGCGCCTGTGGCCAAGGTGCTCAACGACAAGTGGGGCATCAAGCGCGGCCTGATGACCACCGTGCACGCGGCCACCGCCAGCCAGATGACGGTAGACGGCTCCTCGCGCAAGGACTGGCGCGGCGGTCGCGGCATCCTGGAAAACATCATCCCCAGCAGCACGGGCGCTGCCAAAGCCGTGGGCAAGGTGATTCCTGAACTGAACAAGAAGATCACCGGCATGTCTTTCCGCGTGCCCACTTCTGACGTGTCTGTGGTCGACCTGACCATCGAGCTGGAAAACGAAGCCAGCTACGAAGACATCTGCGCCGAAATGAAAGCGCAAAGCGAAGGCGCCCTCAAAGGCGTGTTGGGTTACACCGACGAGAAAGTGGTCTCCACCGACTTCCGCGGCGAGTCCTGCGCCAGCGTGTTCGACGCCACGGCAGGCATCGCGCTGGACAAAAACTTCATCAAGATCGTGGCCTGGTACGACAACGAGTGGGGTTATGCCAAGCAGTGCCTGGAAATGATCCGCGTGGTGGCCAAGAAAAAATAAACTTCTGACACCTCACAAACAAAGCGCCTGCGGGCGCTTTGTTTATTTCAGCGTCCCAGGAATTTCAACAAGGCTTCGATCTTCGGGCCATAAGGCGGATACAGCAGGCTGAGTGTCGAGAACCGGCTCTGCTGAAACACTGGCCGCAGTTTGGAAAAGGTTTCAAAGCCTTCGCGACCGTGGTAGTGCCCCATGCCCGAGGCGCCCACGCCACCGAAGGGCAGGTCTGCCTGCCCGACGTGGAACAAGGCATCGTTGACGCTCACACCACCCGACATGACATGGTCCAGCAGGTATTGCAGTTGCGCGCCGTTATGGGTGAACGGATAAAAGGCCAGCGGGCGCGGCCCGGCCTGGATCTGGCGCACCACCTCTTTCACATCGTCATAGGCCACCACCGGCAGGATGGGGCCGAAAATCTCCCGCTGCATCAGCGCGCAATCGGCCGGCGCATTGAGCACCAGGTGGGGAGCCAAGCGGTGGGCCGCATCATCACGTGTCGGCCCCGGCAACAAGGGCAGCACGGCGGCGCCACGGGCGCCGGCTTCGTCCAGCGCAGCGGTCAAGCGCGCATAGGCAGTGGGCGCGATGATGGACGTCAGGTCCGGACTGTTCAGCGATGGGTAGCGCTGGGGCACGATGGCCTGGGCCAGGCACACAAATTCATCCACCTTGGCACGCGGCACATACACATGATCCACCGTGGTGCAGATCTGGCCTGCGTTCAGACACTTGACATAGAGGATGCGCTCGGCAGCCGTCTTCAAGTCAAAGTCGTCACACACCAGCGCCGGAGAGCGCCCACCCAGCTCCAGCGTCACCGGGCAGAGGTTCTGCGCCGCCGACTGCATGACGCTTCGCCCCGTCTGAGTGGAGCCCGTAAACAGCAGGTGGTCAAACGGCAGCTTTGAAAACGCTATCCCCACGCCCCCGGTCTCGTCAAAGAATTGCAGCTTGTCGGGCGGAAAGTAGGCCGGGATTTTCTCGATCAGCAAGGCCGCGAGGTGGCGGGAGTTTTCGCTCATCTTGACCATGGCGCGATTGCCGGCGGCAAAGATCGCCACCAGGGGCAAAAAGCTCAGGTTCAGCGGAAAGTTCCAGGGCACGATCACGCCCACCACGCCCAGCGGTTGCGGAATCACGCGGTTACTGGCCAACCCGAAAGCCAGCCGATCCACCGCGCGACGCTGCACCCGCATCCAGCGGCTCAGATGACTCAGGGCGTGATCAATGTCCTTGAGTACGGGCATGATTTCGGTCAGCTCGGTCTCGTGGCGGCTGCGGTGACCGTAGTCGCGGGAAATAGCTTCACACAAGGCCTGTCGCTGCTCTACGATGAAGCGCCGTAAGGTTTTCAAATCTTGCTGCTTTTGCGCCAGGCCAGGTACAGGATGGGCCAGATAGGCCTCGCGCTGCAGCGTCAGTGCCGCGTGCAAAGCTGTTTCGATGGGGGCACTGGAGTGTGTCATGCGCGCATTGAAACACGGCTTGCAGTTACAAAACCAGAACAAACCCCTTTGAAACCCCAGAATGTAACAAAGTTACCCAATTCGCCGTACCATGGTTACATTGGGTGCCCGGCACAGGGCGAGCTAACACTTTTGGAGACTGATATGACCATCAAAGTAGGTATCAACGGATTTGGCCGGATTGGCCGCATGGTGTTTCGCGCTGCGGTGCAGAACTTTGACGATGTCGAGATCGTGGCCATCAACGACCTGCTCGAGCCCGACTACCTGG
>JACCDV011189799.1_pt1 | contig 88640 bp, 83 predicted proteins | sample 7446131 | NCBI WGS metagenome assembly JACCDV01 (sample SAMN15323448, study PRJNA562643) | freshwater metagenome | isolation source: river surface water | place: USA:Blue River Watershed | collected 2017-08-17 | reverse complement strand
TTGGGAGGGCGGTTTGGCCAGCCATGGCGCAGCAATTGCAATTTTGATTGCGCTGTTTTTTTTCACCAAAAAAGTATCCAAGCGCCCTTACATCTGGATCCTCGACCGCATTGCCGCGCCAATTGCCATTGCCGCTACTTTTATTCGCTTAGGCAATTTGGTCAATCATGAAATGGTGGGTTATGTTACGGATGTGCCTTGGGCTTTTGAATTTGAATATTTCTATAACGAAGCCATTGGCAACTACGACCCTACTCCGCGCCACCCGGCGCAGCTTTATGAGGCCATCTGTTATTTCATTTCTTTTGGCGTCTTGCTTTACCTCTATTGGAAACTCAAAAAGTGGCAGCAACCAGGCTTTGTCTTTGGCAGTTTCCTGATCCTCATTTTTGGAGCGCGCATCATTTGCGAATTTTTCAAACTCGGCCAAACCGCCCGCGACTACACCCTGCCCCTCAACACCGGTCAACTCCTCAGTATTCCGCTCGTAATCGCCGGAATCTACTTAGTGATGAAGGCCTCTAAAAACAAACCACATGAAGCTTAATTTCTTCAGTGCCCTTGCGCTACCCATATGCATTGCTTTTGCTTGCCAAACAGAACCTCAAGCTAAAAAAGAAGCTCGAAAAGTAAAAGAAGAGGTAGCACCAAAAGAAACAGAGGTTCAAGCCAAAGAAGTCAATCCAAAAGATACCAGCTTGCTCATTAAGGGTGCAGATAGCATTCTGATTTCCAAGAAAAAGGTCGTCGAAGAATGGGATAAACAATGGTCGCGCATTTCTTACGTATTTTACAACGAAGACAAAGATCTTGAAAAATGGCAGCTAGCCATCAACGACTTTATCAAAAAAGGCCTTTACAAACCTGAAGGACAAGCGGCATACAACACTCCATTAAGTGCCGACCTCATCCATCAAGCGCTCATCTCGTTTAAAAAAGAAGCTAGACGCTATGAAGATGAAATAAGCATGGTGTGGAATATAGAAGATACTTATGAAATAGATGCTTCACATGCTGGTTTTGCAAGTGTCACAAATCAATCGAGTATGTACACAGGTGGGGCTCATGGCATGTATGGCATCGGTGTCACGCATTTCGATAAAAAAAATGGGAAAATTCTAAAACGCGCTGATTTTATTCGCAACGACCCCAAATTCCTACAAATGGCAGAAGCTGCTTTTCGCCGATCAGTAGGGATCAGCGCTACTAAACCTTTCTCGGAAACTGATTATTGGTTTGAAAAGGGATTTGTTTTACCTGACAACTTCGAAATCAGTGAAGGTAAAATCACCTTTATTTACAACCCTTACGAAGTCAGTAATTTTGCCAATGGCGTCATTACCTTTAGTATGCCATTGCGTCAATTGAAGCCCTATTTAAAGCGAGAAATTTAATTCGGATAAGACTTAGTGTAAAATTGACATTTTGAACATTGTTTGTGAATCATTTGTATATTTGTGACCGATAAAAACAGAAGTTATGTGCGCAAAAGCCGTTAAAAGTTCAGAGAAGCCTAAATTTTCAAAAGAAACCTATGTCAAGTGGTACAAAGACATGCTCTTGATCCGCAAATTTGAAGACAAAACAGGTCAGCTTTACATTCAGCAAAAATTTGGCGGATTCTGCCACCTTTATATCGGACAAGAAGCCATTGTAGTAGGTACGGCAAGTGCTTGCCAACCCGACGACAAACACATGACTGCCTACCGCGACCACGCACACCCAATTGCACTTGGTACAGACCCACGTGTCCTGATGGCCGAGCTCTATGGACGCACCACTGGTTGTTCAAAAGGAAAGGGAGGCTCAATGCACTTTTTCGATAAAGAAGTGAACTTCATGGGTGGCCATGGTATTGTTGGTGCCCAAATTGGTATGGGTGCCGGCGTTGCTTTTGCAGAAATGTACAAAGGCACTAAAAACGTTGCTTTTGTTTCTATGGGCGATGGCGCTGTGCGTCAAGGAATGCTCCACGAAACTTTCAATATGGCCATGAACTGGAAAATCCCAGTGATCTTCATCATTGAAAACAACAACTACGCAATGGGAACCTCAGTGGAGCGCACCACCAACGTCACTGACCTTTCTCAGATTGGCCTTTCTTACGGAATGCCTTCTAAAATCGTCAACGGTATGCGCCCTGAATCCGTACACGAAGCTATTGAAGAAGCAGCAACCCGCGCCCGCAATGGCGAAGGCCCTACCCTTCTCGATATCCGCACGTATCGCTACAAAGGGCATTCAATGTCTGACCCTCAAAAATACCGCACCAAAGACGAAGTTGCCGAATGGATGGAACAAGATCCAATTGAGCACTGCTTGCGCATCATCAAAACTCAAAAATGGCTTTCAGAGAAAGAACTTTCTGACATCGATGCTTGGGTGAAAAAAGAAGTAGAAGAATCAGTGACTTTCGCTGAAAATTCACCTTACCCAGAAGCGCATGAGCTCTACGAAGACGTCTACACGCAAGCTGATTATCCTTACATCAAAGAATACTAAAAACCCAAATAAAAAGACATGGCTGAAGTAGTTTACATGCCCAAATTAAGCGACACCATGACAGAAGGTGTTGTTGCCGCCTGGAATAAAAAAGTTGGTGATGCTGTTCAATCTGGCGAAGTACTCGCAGAAATCGAAACAGACAAAGCCACCATGGAATTTGAGTCTTTTTATGATGGCGTATTGTTACACATCGGCGTAGAGACCGGCAAGGCTGCTCCTGTAAACAGTGTTTTGGCCATTATTGGTCAAGCCGGTGAAGACATCACTGCCGTGCTCGCAAATGCTGCTGCCGGGGCTCCCGGAGCAAGCACAGCCGCCGAAACTCCAGCGCCAGCAACAACTCCAGCGCCAGCACCCGTTGCTGCAAGCACACCAAACCCGGCGCCTGTAGCCGCACCAGTTGCTGCGCCTGCACCAGCGCCTGTAGCTACCAACTCAGATCGCGTTTTTGCCTCGCCGCTTGCTAAAAAATTGGCAGCTGAGCGTGGTATCGACATCCAAGCAGTAGGCGGAACCGGCGAAAACGGCCGCATCGTGAAACGCGATGTCGATCATTATGTACCTTACACACCAGCAGCCAATGCACCTGCCTACACAGCTGCACCTGCAGGAACAGTTTCTTTCACAGACGAACCAATTTCTCAAATGCGCAAAACAATTGCGCGTCGTTTGGCAGAAAGCAAATTCACTGCACCTCACTTCTACCTTACCCTCGATATCGACATGGATGCCGCAATCGCAACGCGCAAAGGCCTCAATAGCATCGATGGCGTAAAAGTATCCTTCAACGACATGGTCATCAAAGCGGTAGCGATGGCTTTGCGCAAACACCCAGCCGTGAATAGCGCCTGGATGGGCGACTTCATTCGCCGCAACGAGCACGTCAATATCGGCGTTGCAGTAGCTGTAGAAGATGGTCTTTTGGTACCAGTTGTTCGTTTTGCCGACGGCAAAGGCCTCACGCAAATTTCTGCTGAAGTACGCGACTACGCTCAAAAGGCCAAAGACAAAAAACTGCAACCTAGCGATTGGGAAGGCAATACTTTCACCATCTCTAACCTCGGTATGTTTGGCATAGAGTCGTTTACTGCAATTGTGAATCCACCAGATGCTTGTATTTTGGCAATTGGCGGGATCAAAGAAGTACCTGTTGTAAAGAACGGTCAGGTTGTACCGGGCAACGTCATGAAAGTGACACTTTCTTGCGACCATCGCGTCGTAGACGGTGCCTCAGGCGCAGCATTCTTACAAACCTTCAAAACTTACATGGAGCAGCCCGCTGCCATGTTGCTCTAAGCGAAGGCTTTCGTTTTATAAATCCTTGTGAATAGCATGGACGTCATTGTGGTTTTCCTCAATGCGATCCTTAATGACTTGAATTGACTTGGCTAACATGATCAATTCTGGCGTGCTGTGCTTTCTGAGCCAAAACCAGCTTTCTTGTTCGTGCTCTACAGCCATAGCGATATGATACAACACGTCATAACCAAATTGCTGTAACCATTTCTGAGCTTTTTCATCACCTTCTGCTGCACTGATCAAAGCCATGATTTCAGGATAGCCATTTTGCAATAACCATTGTCTAGCTGGGTCGTGAAGGCGAATAGCTTGAGCTGCCATCCAAAGTTCGATGTAGCCGTTCTCTTGTAACCAGTTCTGCAAATTAGTATGACCCTCAATGGCCTTTGCCCATGCGAGGATTACCAATGATGGATATGCGAGCGCGTTCTCTTTCATGTTAGAAGAACCAAAGTGCCACGCCAATGGCAGTGAGTACACAGATCAAATCAACCAATAGCATGGTACCCAGCGTATAACGCGTGTTGCGCACTTGAATGGAGCCAAAATAAACGGCAATTACATAAAAAGTAGTTTCTGCCGAACACTGAAAAATAGAAGACAAACGACCTGCCAAGCTATCCGGGCCAAACTGATTCATGGCATCGAGCATGAAGCCACGCGAACCAGAACTGCTAAACGGACGCAGCAAGGCCACAGGTAAAGAATCAGTGATCTCTTTACTTACCCCTACGAAGCGGAATGCTTCTGAAATACCGCCCGCAATCAGCTCGAAGAGTCCGGAGTTTCTAAAAACGGAGATAGCTACTAGCATACCGAGCACATAAGGAAAGATTTTAACGCCAGTATCTAAGCCAGAGCGCGCGCCCTCGACAAAAGCATCAAAGACCGTCGTTTCTTTTTCTTTGAAACGCTTTTCATTTTTAAAGGCAAAAAGGAGTGTCAACACGATAATGGAAAACAATAAAATACCAGAAAAGTTACCTGTGAAATAATTTTTCTCGACCAAATTCAGAGAACCTACATAAAATAACAAACCGAAAATAGCGCCGATAATGCCCATGATAACCCCTAAAAGCAAACCGCTTCTAAAGGAAATGCGTTGACGCAGCCCCACTATGAAGAAAGCAGCCAAGGTGCCAATAAATGAAGTGATGATGCACGGAAGCATGACGTCGGCGGGGTTTGCAGCGTTTGCAGCCGCGCGGTATCCAATAATAGAAGTAGGAATCAGCGTGAGCCCAGCAGCATGTAAGCAGAGGAACATGATTTGCGCATCAGAAGCCTTTTCCTTATCGGTATTGAGCTCTTGTAAACTCTCCATAGCTTTCAGGCCAAAAGGAGTTGCAGCGGAGTCTAGACCTAGGAAATTTGCTGAGAAGTTCATGGTCATGTAGGTAATTGACGGATGCCCTGAAGGTACCTGCGGAAATACTTTAGAAAAGAAAGGGCTGAGCCGCTTGGCTAACCTTTCTGTGGCGCCAGAATCGATGAGCAATTGCATGATGCCTGCAAAAAAGGCGAGGTATGCCATGAGTGGCAAAATAAGCTCAAACAAACTGTTTTTAGCGGTAACCAATAAACCGTCGGATTTTTGAACGCCAGAATAAACCATTACGGTCTTTTCTTTCATGACATAAGTGGTGTCTGGGTCCGCAGGATTTTTATCCAAAATGAGGGTATTATTGTCGGCGCGAGCCATGAGCTCTACATAGGAAGAAGGTAATTTCCATTTATAGGTTTCTTTGATGAGGATTGGATCGTCCTTTTTGCCATTTAGGACATAATCAATGCTGTAAAACTGACCCGAAAAAACGGCGAAGAGCACAAAAAGAATAGAGCTGATGAAAATGACCAGCCAGAAGCGACTTAATACCATGTAACGAAATTGCACAATTTCTAGCAATGACCAACAACTCCCAACAAAAAGAATTAACATGTGTTATTGAATTAAGCATAGTGCTATTCTTTACTTTGCAAAAAAAAGAACATGAAAACAACATTCCACGCAGCGGAAACAAGAGGTCATGCAGACCACGGCTGGCTCAACGCCAAGCATTCTTTTAGTTTTGCATCTTGGTATAACCCAGAGCGCATTCATTTTGGAATGCTACGCGTGCTTAACGATGATATTGTGGCTGGAGGCATGGGCTTTGGAAAGCATCCTCACGACAACATGGAAATCATTACGATTCCGTTGAGTGGCGCTATCAAACATCAAGACAGCATGGGTTTTAGCGAAATCATTGAAGCAGGCGAAGTACAAGTGATGTCTGCCGGAACAGGTATTTACCACAGTGAGTTCAATCCGAATCACGACCAAGAACTCAACTTGTTTCAAATCTGGATTTTTCCCAATCAAAAACAAGTGACGCCGCGTTATGCACAAAGAAAATACAACTTAGCAACAGATGCCTTCACCGCACTTGTTGGCCCACAGAACAGCGGTCTGGATACCTGGATTCACCAAGACGCCTGGATTTCAATGGGTGAATTTAGCGCCGAAACTACTGCAAATTATACAATGAAAGGAGCCAACAACGGCATCTACGTAATGGTGATTGAGGGAGCGATACAAATCGGCGATCAAAAATTGGAGCACCGAGATGCCATTGGCATTTCTGAAATCGCTCAAATAGATATCCAGATGGAACAAAACAGCAAAATACTTGTCATAGAAGTACCAATGAACTAAAAAAATGAAAAACCAACTCCTTCAAGCACTCAACTGGCGCTATGCCACCAAAAAATACGATCCGGAATTTCAACTAGAAAGTGCAGACCTCGAAGCACTCGAAGATGCGCTGCAACTCACGCCTAGTAGCTATGGCTTACAACCACTGCATTTTATCTGGATCAAAGACAGCGCGTTGCGCGAACAAATCAAAACGATTGCCTGGAATCAGCAACAAATCTGCGATGCTGCTGCGGTACTCATTATTTGCGCCAAAAACGAACTCAGCAGCACCGATTTAGATCAGCACGCAGACCTCATGCGCGACACCAGAGGTATGAGCGAAGAACAGATCAAGGGCTTCAGAAATCATTTGCATACTGCAATTGGCCAGAAAGCTGCAACAGATGTTAAGGTCTGGAATAGCAAACAAGCCTACATTGCACTCGGGCAATTACTTACCTCATGTGCTTTGCTTGAACTCGATGCCACCCCAATGGAAGGCTTTGACGCCGCCGCTTTAGATTCCCTACTAGAACTGCAGAAAGATGGCCTTCACAGTGTCTTGATCTGCCCAATAGGAAAACGCGCCACAGACGACCACTACCAACAGCTTCAAAAAGTCAGAAAGCCAAAAAAATCCCTTTTCAGCACCCGTTAAATTCGCGTTTTTCCTTATATTTGAGGATGACTCGTTTGCTGCTCATTTTTGCTTTATTTTTTACCCTGAATGCTTTTCAATTGTGGGCTGTCCCACTCATGAGCCAAGCAGACCGTCAAGAAATCCAACAAATACAAAGTGAACTGCTGCGCAGCAACGGAGAAGTCTCGAAGCATCTGCAATCGAGCTATCCGATTCACAACCTAGATGGCCGCTGGTATCTTTCCATGCTTGGTCGCTGTAATGCAGCGTTCAAACCAGAAGAACTCCAGTGGCAGCGCATTTTATTTCAAAAACCAATTGCCGGTCTTATTTCACTAAAGGTTCCGCTCCAAAAATTAGGCGCGCTCCAAAACCTAAACGGGCTTCAATATTTAGAAATCGCCGGTCGCATCAATCCTAACCTCGATAAGGCAATCAAAGACCTTCACGCCGATTCTGTTCATGCAGGTATTGGCTTACCGCAAGGCTACGCTGGTAAAGACGTGTTCATTGGCGTCACCGACTGGGGTTTTGATTACACGCATCCGGTATTTTACGACACGCTTTTACAACAACACCGCATCTATGCTGCCTGGGACCAATTCAAAACCAGCGGCCCCGCTCCAAACGGGTTCAATTACGGCACCGAATACACCGACACCCCTAGCCTTCTCAATGCAGGCGGAGACACCGCCAACATCTACAGCTACGGAACGCACGGCACACACGTTGCCGGAATCGCTGGTGGCGCCGGAGCCAACACTCCTTACCGCGGGGTAGCCTACGAAGCACAATTTTTGTTTGTTACTTTCTTAGTTGACGAAGGTGCTGTTCTCGACGCCTGGCAATGGATGTATCAAAAAGCCTTAGCCGCAGACAAACGCCTCGTGATCAACATGAGCTGGGGCCTTTATCATTTCGGAACACTCGACGGCAGTTCCATCCTAAGCCAAGCCATCACTGCTTTTAGCAATTTAGGCGTGGTGTTTGTCAACTCTGGTGGCAACAACGGCAATGTCAATTTTCACCTCAAAAAAACCTTTAACAACGACCAACTCAAATCCAGAATAGAATTCTACGACTATGCTGCCAATCCAAATATGTGGGGGCAAAGCATTCATGCTTGGGGCGAGGTTGGTCAGAGTTTTTCAAATGGCCTGATTGTCACAAACAGCTCGAATGTCGTATTAACCGAGAGCCCATTTTACAATACTGCGACTACCAACACTTACATCGACACCTTTTTAGTGGTCAACCAAGATACCATCTGGTACAACATCTCCGCAGATGCTGCGCATCCTCTGAATGGCAAACCCCAAATGCGCCTGCGCGTCAAAAACACCAACACGAGCCTTCACATTCAACTCAAATCAGAAGCCAATAGCGGAACTGTGCATTACTGGAACGTTACCGAACTCAGCAACGATGTTGGCAATTGGGGTATGGCCTTTTTAGCAGCAGGAACCGGAACCACCTCCGGTGACAACCAAAACGGAATTAGCGAACCTTCTTGTGCAGACGACGTCATTAGCGTTGGCGCCTATGCAACCCAATACGCCACCAGTTCTGGTTCATTGGTTGGTGGTGCACTCGCCTCTTTCTCTAGCAAAGGTCCCCGCTACGACGGCGCCATGAAACCCGATATTTCCGCACCCGGCGTCGCCATTGCCTCGGCTATTTCCTCTTTTACAGATGGCTCTTACACAAGTGTAGCCACCACCGATTTCAACAATACCACTTATCGCTTTGCTAAATTTTCAGGCACTTCAATGGCCTCTCCAATGATAGCAGGTGTAGTTGCACTTATGCTCGAGGCGAACCCCTATTTGTCAGCTGCCCAAGTCAAAGAAATCATCATGCAAACAGCGCGTCAAGACAACTACACCGGCACAATACCAGCAGGCGGAAGCCCACAATGGGGCGCGGGTAAAATCAATGCTTATGCCGCAGTTCAACTAGCCGTACAAACCCTCGGAACGCTTGAGAGCACGCCCATTTTAGAATGGTCAGTCTACCCTAACCCCGTTCAGCATTACTTGCATTTCACGATTGTCGAATTGCCTGATTTTGCCGAAATAGTGAGCCTAGACGGCAAACGCTATTGGGTAGCCATCGAAAACGGAAAAATGACGGTCCAAGACTTACCTTCCGGTACTTACTACGTGCGTTTGCATCAAAATGGCCGCATTCAGCAAGCCCCTTTTGTGAAAATCTAAAAAGCAATACCAAAAAGGTCAATGCACATCCGACTCGCTCAACCCGACGAACTTCACATTCTTGAAAATTTGGCGCGGCAAATATGGCCAGCAACGTATTCCGGCATTATTAGTCCGGAGCAAATCACATTCATGCTCGACTGGATGTACAGCTTTGAAACCCTTCGCCAACAACAAGCGCAAGGACACGAATTTTATATTCTTTCGTCAGCAGGTAGGGACATCGGTTTTCTTGCCATCGAATGGGTTCAAAATACCCAATTAAACAAGAATCGCGAATTGAAAATCAACAAACTATACGTGCTCCATGAATTCCAAGGAAAAGGGATAGGTAGAGCGCTCGTTAAAAAGGCAACGGACCGCGCAACCGAGACCAACTGCCAAGCCATCTTCTTGCAAGTCAACAAAGCAAACAGCGCCAAAAACTTTTATCTCAATTTGGGTTTCCTAGTAAGAGAAGAAGCCGTTTTCGATATAGGCAATGGTTTTGTCATGGATGACTACATCATGGAGCTTCCGCTCTAAGCTTTTTTGTATCTTCGTAACGCTAAAAAAAGTCCCATGCTGAAGATCGACATGCACACCCATATCTTGCCACAAACCATGCCCAACTGGACACAAAAATTTGGTTATGGCAAGTTTATCCACTTAGAGCCCAATGCCGATGGCAGCGCCAACATGATGCAAGGCGGGCAATTCTTTAGACGCGTCGTCGAAAACTGCTGGGACGCGCCAATGCGCATCGAAGAATACAAAGCATACCACACACAAGTTCAGGTGGTCTGCACCATACCCGTTATGTTCTCCTACTGGGCTAAAACTGCCGATGCGCTAGAGCTCTCGCGCTTTCTCAACGATCACATTGCAGAATTGGTAGCGCGCTACCCTAAAAATTATATTGGCCTCGCCACCATCCCAATGCAAGATCCAGAAGCGGCGATCTCAGAACTCGAGCGCGCCAAATCAATTGGACACGTCGGGATCCAAATTGGATCGAACATCAACGATGAAAACCTCAGCGAAGAAAAGTACTTTCCAATTTTTGAAGCTTGTACACGCCTTGGCATGGCAGTAATGATTCATCCATGGCAAATGATGGGTTTTGACAGCATGAAAAAATACTGGCTGCCTTGGTTAGTAGGCATGCCTGCTGAAACGTCTAGAGCTGCTTGTTCCTTGATCTTTGGTGGTGTCTTGGAGCGCCTGCCAGACTTGCGCGTTTGTTTTTCACATGCCGGAGGCTCATTTCTGCCAACGCTCGGACGCATCGAGCACGGTTTCAATTGCCGACCCGATCTAGTGGCCATAGACAACCCACACAATCCACGTACCTATCTTGGCAAATTCTGGGTAGACAGCATTACCCACGACATCGATGCGCTGGAATACATCCTTAAAATGCAAGGGTCTAAGCGCGTTTGCTTGGGTAGTGATTATCCGTTTCCGCTCGGAGATCTAGAAATTGGTAAGTTCATTGAAGAGAGCAACCTCAGTGCGGATGTCAAGGAAGACATTCTCTGCAATGCCACTTTAGAATGGCTGCAACTCGACAAACAATTATTTGTCTAGTCGATTTCGTATTTCAAACGAATGGTAACGCTTGCCGTTTTGCGGCGCGAGCTCGTATTGAAACTCCCTCCCCATTCATATTCCTCAGATGAGTTTTCGGCGGTTATCTGAAAAACCCCCATATCGGCATACATAAGTTTACCCAAGCTACCTCCTCCGTTTTCGGCAATTTTAGCAGCGCGCTCATGTGCATCTTTGGTAGCTGCCTCAATCATTTTGAGTTTCAATTGAGCCAATTTGGTATAATAATATTCTGGCGCATCAGAGTTGAGTTCGATGCCCGCATCTATCAATTGAGACACCTGTCGAGAAGTTTGCTCTACCACATTTACTTTTTTCGAACTGACCTTCACACTCTGATTGAGTGAGTAGCCATCAAAGATTGTCTGACGAATATTGCCTTCGTCATCGTAGATGTTACTCCATTCTTTGGTTATATCTGCGGCTTCAAAGACCATTTCGTCGTCTGAAATGCCGCGAGACTTCAGGTAAGCCTTTACTTTTCGGATATCGGCATTGAGTTGGGCATAAGCATCTTTGAGCTCCATGCTGCGGCGAGAAAAAGACGCGCGCCACACAATCAGGTCAGAATCAAAAGATTCTTCTCCCAAGCCGATGACCGAAACGGTGTCGTCTGGCTTGCCTTTCGACATGTATGCCTTGCCGAGAATGAGTCCGGTTATGATGACGGCGGCCGCAATCAAGAGGGTTGAAAAATGAGCTTTGAAAAAATTCATGAGGATTTATTTGCGAATTGTAAACCAAGGTAATACTAATTTGTTACACTTTCATGGAAACAAAAAAATATGCCATTATTGGCGCATCTAAAGGCATTGGTTTAGCCTTAGCCAAACAACTCACCGAAGAAGGACACGAGGTTCTTGCAACTTATGCAAATACAACGCCACCTTACGAGCACCCCAACTTAACTTGGGTCTCTTATCAAGTCATGGAACCCTCTCCAATTGCATTCCCAGATGTCTTAGATGGTTTTGTTTACTGCCCTGGCAACATTGCACTCAAACCCTTCAATCGCTTTGCTGCTAGTGACTTTCTTTCCGACTACCAATTACAAGTAGGCGGTGCCATACAAACACTTCAAGCCGCCCTTCCCTCGCTTAAAAAAAGCGAACAAGCCGCAGTACTTTTTTTCTCAACAGTTGCCGTACAGCAAGGCTTGCCTTTTCATTCGTTGGTCTCTTCTTCGAAAGGAGCACTTGAAGGGCTTACGCGTGCACTTGCAGCCGAGCTTGCGCCCAAAATTCGCGTCAACGCTATTGCGCCATCCTTAACTAACACTCCTTTGGCAGAAAATCTACTGAATTCAGATGCTAAAAAAGAAGCTAATGCCTCAAGACATCCATTGAAGCGTGTTGGAGAGCCTGAAGATATCGCCCGCATGGCAGCCTTTCTTTTGAGTTCGAATGCCTCCTGGATCAGTGGGCAAATCATGCATGTAGACGGCGGAATTTCGAGTTTGCGCGTATGATGCCTTTGCTTTCGCTCGATGAAATTTACGAGCTCATCGATCGCTTTGACCCCATTCATTACGGAAAGACCCGAAACTATCAAAACGGAGGCGTTTCAAGGCTATCTCCCTATTTGTCGCGCGGCGTCATCTCTACAAGGCAAATATTTGAACGGCTTCGCAAACGCGGATTTTCTTTAGATCAAATGGATGCGTTTGTCATGGAACTCTGTTGGCGAGACCACGCTCAGCGCATTTGGCAATTTCACAACCCACAATTAGAACTCCGTACAAGTCAATTTTATGTGCAAAATGAAGCGCAACTGCCACAAGAAATGCTAAGTGCAAATACTGGATTTCATGCAATTGATCAGGCGCTTTTGGAATTGAAAAATACTGGCTACATGCACAATCACCTGCGCATGTATCTAGCTGCGCTCGTTTGTAATCATTACGGATGTCATTGGCGCACGGCAGCCAAATGGCTTTTCGCTCAACTTTGCGACGCCGACGCTGCAAGCAATCATTTGAGTTGGCAATGGGTCTGTGGTGCCAACGCGCCTAAAGTCTATTACGCCAATCAAGAGAACATCAATAAATACACAGGTTCAACTCAAAAAGGCAGCTCATTAGATACCTCCTATGAGCAGCTTCCAACCTTGCAAATTCCTTGTACTTGGACCAACCCCTCCTACGACTTCATCCCGGACCTCTCTTTGGCCCCATCTCTTGACCCCAAGTTACCTACTTTTATCTATACGCCATACCATCTTGATCCGGAATGGAGAGCCAACGAAACAGCCAATAAAATTTTATTCTGGGACCTCGACAACTGGCAAGACTACCCATTTAGCCAAAAAGTTTTTACTTGGATCAATGATTTAGCCCAAAAAAACCTCAGCGGCCTGCAAATTGTCATCGGAACCTGGACAGATTTCAAAGCACACATATTGCTAGAACAAACCTTTAGCAAAGAACATCCGCTCGTAAACCATTACGGCATCTGTTTAGATCCGAGAGACTGGTTGTTAAGCAATTACACCCAGCAGCCAGGGTCTTTCTTCAATTTCTGGAAGAAAGTGCGCAAACACCTACAGCATGAAAACTGATGTTGGCGTTGTTTGGTTCAAGCGCGACCTCCGTCTCGAAGACCACGCTGCCCTATGTGCAGCTGAGCAAAGCCCACTGCCACTGGTTTATATTTGGATATTAGAGCCCTCCGAATTAAAAGCACCAGAAAATGCGCTGCGTCATTGGCAATTTCAGTACGCATCTCTGGTGCAAATCAACGAGGAATTAGCGCCATTAGGTAGAAAAATTCAGCTTTGTTTTGGAGAAGCAGACCGCGTTTTTGAAGATTTGAATGAAAATTTTCAACTCAAAAAAGTTTGGAGTTATCAAGAATCAGGCCCGCCCAGAACCTTTGCCCGAGACCGCGCTTTGCTTTCCTATTTTCGGCAGCACAACATAGATTGGACTGAATTTCAGCGCGACGGCATCATTCGAGGCCTCAAAAACAGAAAAAACTGGGACAAATCTTGGTTTGCCTACGTGAATAGCCCGGAACTCCGCTTTGAGCCCAATTTATCAAGACCCACAGTTCTTTGGGAAAACCAATTTAAACTACCCCAAGCTTTAACCGATGCGCTAGCTGCGTATCCAACTCCGTTTCAAAAAGCAGGCCCGAAATATGCAGCGCGCTACCTACAAGATTTTTTGAGTCAGCGCGTTGTCAATTACCAAAAAGGCATTTCCAAGCCCGCATTGAGCAGAAAAAGCTGCAGTAGGCTCTCCCCTTTTTTGGCCTGGGGAAACCTCTCGATCAGGCAAGTAGTCAGAGCTACCTCTGGTTATCTGAAAAATGGTACTGGCAAACACAATTACGACGCATTCCTCACTCGGCTGCATTGGCATTGTCATTTTATCCAAAAGTTTGAGACAGACTGCACCTATGCAACACATTGTATTAACAAAGCCTATGAAGGGGTGTCTTACCCCACCAACCAAGATTATATCGATGCCTGGAAAAACGGGCAAACAGGCTATCCGTTGGTCGACGCCAATATGCGCTGCTTACAAGAAACAGGTTGGATCAATTTTCGCATGCGCGCCATGCTCGTTTCCTTTTTCTGCCACAATTTAGTTCAAGACTGGAAAGACGGCGTAAATCATCTGGCGAATTTGTTCCTGGATTTTGAACCTGGCATTCACTATCCTCAATTTCAGATGCAAGCCGGTACAACTGGTGTAAATACCATTCGGGTCTACAATCCGATTCACAACAGCTACAAACACGATCCCGATGCCGTGTTTATCAAGCAATGGGTCCCGGAACTTGCTGCGCTTCCGCTGGCATTTATTCATGAACCCTGGAAAATGACGGAGATGGACATGAGCCTCTATCAATTTCAATTAGGGCGAGACTACCCTTTTCCTATTGTGGATCCGAAAGATTCAAGAAAAGAGGAACGCAAATTTTTATGGGATATCCGCAAAAGCGATAAAGGAAAAAGCGAAGGGCAAAAAATAATTCAGACTTTGGTTCGTCCTTCAAATACGAGACAAAAACCAAAAGCCAAGCAGGCCAATACCAAAAGAAAAAAGGACATTGAGCCAAAACAAGGTCAGTTGCCCTTGCTGTAAGAGCTGAAAATTCTCATAAGAAAAGGTACTAAAGGTGGAAAGCCCTCCACAGAACCCAACCACAAGTAATGGTTGAATCCCGGACCACCTCGGATGCGCTTTGAATTGAAAAATTAAAATAGCCAACAGCAGAGAAGCCAATAAATTACTCAGTAAGGTTGACCACGGAAAAACAGTTTTATCAAGGGGCATGACTCTTGACAAAAACCAACGCAAAAGGCTTCCAAGCCCACCACCTACAAAAACCAAAAACATTGTTTTTAAGCCCATTTTTCTATGATTTGTGCAAACAGATTTCGCCTTAAAAGCCAAGCAATAGTTGCGCCAAGCAATGCGCCACACAATACGTCTGTTGGATAATGGACTCCAAGATAAACGCGGCTATAGCTCACTAAAAACACATATAGTGCTAATGCGTAAATAATGAAGCGATTAGACTTCAGGTAAGGAAAGATAAATACCAACATTGCCGCTAAATTAGCCGCATGAGACGACACAAAACCAAAACGCCCACCTAAATATGGATTGTCAGGGCTTATCATGTAAAAATGCAAGTAATGATGTAAAACGGGGTCATGGGATGGGCGTAGGCGCTCAAAAAAATCCTTGAATAACTGCGTGGAAACGATATCGGTAAAAGCAATCACCACGATGGTCAGTAAAAAAATAAGACCCGTTTTTTTCCAAGAAAATTGACTTTTCAAAATCCAAAAGATCAATACGGCAAGCGGCAAATTGATCCATTTAGAAGATAAGGTCCACATGATTTGGTCAAGCCATGGTGCATGCATGCCATTGATGCGCAACAACAAACCTGAATCCAAACGCAGCAAAAATTCAATCATGATTCAAATGCTTCCAGATCAAATCTTTGAGTTCGGTAAGCCCCTGTTGGGCCACAGATGAGATAAATAAATAAGGAATGTTGGGTAGGTCTTTGGCGATATCTGCTTTGAGTTCGTCGTCGAGCATATCGGACTTGGTAATAGCCAACAGTCTTTCTTTGTGCAAGAGTTCAGGATTGTATTGCTTGAGCTCATTCAAGAGAATGTTGTACTCGTTTTGAATGTTGTCGGTATCGGCCGGGATCATGAAGAGCAGCAGAGAGTTGCGCTCAATATGGCGCAAGAAACGCAAGCCTAAGCCTTTGCCGGCATGGGCGCCTTCGATAATACCAGGAATATCGGCCATGACGAACGAACGAAAATCGCGGTAAGAAACAATACCGAGATTTGGGCGTAAAGTCGTAAATGGATAGTCGCCAATTTCTGGCTTAGCCGCAGACAAGACCGAAAGCAAGGTACTTTTGCCAGCATTCGGAAAGCCAACCAAACCAACATCGGCCAAAATCTTGAGCTCGAGGATTTTCCAGCCCTCTAAACCTTCTTCACCAGGCTGTGCGTAGCGTGGCGTTTGGTTGGTCGGAGACTTAAAATGATTGTTACCTAAACCACCTCTTCCTCCGCGTTGAATGATGCGCTCTTCGCCCTCTTCTGTGATTTCAAAAAGGACTTCGCCTGTTTCACCATCTTTGGCTAAGGTACCTAGAGGAACGTCTATGTAAACGTCTTGACCTTGTGATCCTGTTTTGAGATTGCCAGCACCATGCGCACCATGGCCCGCCTTGATGTGCTTTTGGAATTTGAGGTGCAAAAGCGTCCAGAGTTGTTTGTTGCCACGCAAAATAACGTGTCCACCTCGGCCGCCATCACCACCGTCGGGACCTCCTTTAGGGATGTATTTTTCGCGACGGAAATGTGTAGAGCCACCGCCCCCGTTTCCGGAAGTACAGTGAATTTTTACGTAATCAACAAAGTTGTCTGAAGCCATTTAGTGGTTGGTGTCTATGGCAGAGAATAGTCGTTGTGTGATTTCGTCGATGCTGCCAATGCCATCGATGGCAACAAATTTATGTTGTGCTTGGTAAAAATCTTTTACCGGCGCTGTTTCTTGGTTGTAAACAGCGATGCGTTTTTCTATAACCGCTGGATCTGCGTCGTCAGGACGACCAGATACTTCTGCTCTTTTGAGCAAACGCGACTTGAGTTCGTTTTCTTCTACTTCTAATGCCACCATTAACGAGATGCTGGTATCAAGGCTTGCCAAAAATTCGTCGAGCGCTTGTGCTTGTGCGTTGGTACGCGGAAAACCGTCAAAAATGAAGCCCTTGGGCGCAGCGTGCTTCACGACCTCTGAGCGCAGCATATTGATCGTTACCTCATCTGGTACGAGCTGACCCGCATCCATGTAACTTTTGGCGAGTTTGCCTAAATCTGTTTCGCCTTTGATATTGGCGCGAAAGACATCGCCGGTTGATAAATGCACAAGACCATATTTTTCGATGAGTCTTTCGGATTGGGTTCCTTTACCTGCTCCTGGAGGGCCAAAAAGTACAATATTTAACATATCTAATTGATTAATTGATAAACGGCAGGGAGTTCGCGACCGAGTTCTTTGTAGTCTAGGCCATAACCGACCACAAAACGATCTTCGATCTCAAAGCCTATGTATTTAGGTTGATGTTTGCCTTTGTAAGATTCAGGCTTCAGTAAAAGTGCACAAACTTCTAGCGAAGCTGGCTGCTCGGATTGAAGCAGCGTAAATATTTTATCCATGGTGATACCGGTGTCGAGGATGTCTTCGATGACCACCACATTGCGGTCTTTGAGCGCCGTTTGCAAGCCGATGAGTTCGTCTACCCTTCCGCTCGATTGTGTGCCCACATAGGAACTCACTTTAACAAACGAGAGTTCTGGCTGACATTCGAGTTGCTTGAAGAGATCGGCAGCAAACATAAAGGCACCGTTCAGAACAGCTAAGAAAATAGGCTGTTTGCCTGCGTAATCAGTGTCTAACTGAGCAGCTAATTCTTTAATGCGCGTTTGTATTGTCGTTTCCGAAATGAAGGGCGCGAAAGAAAGGTCGTGTATGTGAACCGCTGTACGCATCGTAGTACAAAGGTACAATTTTAAACGTATCTTTGCGCCATGACAAAAACATGGTACGGTAGGGAACTACAAATTGGCGTGCTCGGCGGTGGTCAGTTAGGGCGCATGCTCATCCAGGCAGCCAATAGTTTGGACATTCAATTGCACATGCTCGACCCCGATCCAGCTGCTCCATGCGCGCAAATTGCATATAGCTTTCAACAAGGATCACTCACCGACTACCACACCGTCATGGCCTTTGGTCAAAACAAAGACCTGCTCACTGTCGAAATTGAAAATGTCAATACCGACGCGCTTCGCGAGCTCGAAGGCCAGGGCGTAAAAGTTTTTCCGCAGCCACATATCCTCGAACTCATCCGAGACAAAGGCACCCAAAAACAATTTTACCTAGACCACGGCATCCCGACAGCACCTTTTGTATTTTGTGATTCCGCAAACCCCACCAGCAACCCTTTTGGTTTTCCTGTAGTACACAAACTCCGCACAGGTGGTTACGACGGCAAAGGTGTCAATATCATTCATGAAGCAAGTCAATTGGATACGAGCTTCACTGCACCTTCGATATTTGAAGCGTGCATTCCTTTCACCAAAGAATTATCCGTTATTGTAGCCCGCAATGCAGCTGGCCAAACCAACTGTTTTCCACTTGTGGAGTGCGAGTTCAACCCTGAGGCGAATCTGGTTGAATTTTTGTTTTCACCTGCTGCCGTTTCTTCTGAAATAGAAGCACAAGCCAAGCAAATTGCCATCAACATCATCGAAAAACTCGATATGGTAGGCCTTTTGGCCGTCGAATTATTTTTGACCCAAGATGGCGAATTGCTCGTCAATGAAATTGCGCCGCGTCCGCACAACAGCGGCCACCACACCATAGAAATAGCGCGCTGCTCCCAATTTGAGCAGCACTTACGTGCCATTTTGAACCTTCCGCTAGGAGACACAACCCTACACAGCGCCGGAGCAATGCTCAATTTAGTGGGTGAAAAAGGCCATGAAGGCCCCGTAGTTTACGATGGCCTAGAAGAAATTCTAAAGTTACCTGGCGTGCATCCGCATCTTTACGGCAAAGCCCAAACCAAGCCTTTTCGCAAAATGGGACACGTTACCATTAGCGCAAGCAACATGACCGAAGTGCGCCAAATAGCGGCTAAGGTCAAAGAAACCATTCGCGTCATTTCAAAATAAGCGTCCTTAAACTTAGGACTAACCCGCATTCCTACAAAGTATATTTATTGATCAAACAAAAAAGAGCCGCAGAAGCGGCTCTTTTCCTATCACTAAATTTTCTAATTCTTAGTGAATCATTAGTTTCTTTTGGATGCGCTGACCATTCACCTCGAGTTCAATTAGATAAAGACCTGCAGCATAATTTGCCGTATTCAATCCAATTTCAAAATCACCTTGCATGCTGCCGTATTGACGCGCTTGCAAAATACCACCTTTCGCATCGAGTACACGAACGCTAACAGGTGCAGAGGTAGGTATATGAAGCGCAATGTTTGTGAAATCCGTGGCAGGGTTTGGCGCAATCGTTAACATTTGCTCTAAATTAATGCCACCCATCTGTTCATTCAAACCAACATAACCATTCTGAACGGCCTCATTGATGTTGGTGTAACCTGCGTTGTCAATTTTACCTTGTGGGTCTATGAGCATACCAACAATATGCATTTGGGTTTCGTCCCAGGTAGACGGCAAAGTAAAGCTAAAGTTTGCGGTGTAGGAGTCGCCAACGGTTGTAGTGGCCGCAATGACGCCGGTTTGACCTGTAAAACTTGGCGCAATAGCGCGAGCTACGTGGTCATATACCATTTGTGCTGCTGGTACAGGGCTTGGCAAGCTTTCAAAACCTCCCATCACACCATTGTTACCGCCAGCATAGGCATTGGATTGGTTGTATCCTGAACCCGTACCAGTAACCCCATCTTCAGTGAGCACACAAGCAACTTTATAGGCTCCTGTGGTGGCCTGCATCATTTCTGTGGTCACTGAAACATTTAAAGTACGCGTTACGGGGTCCCAAGTGGCGCCATTGGTCAGCACCCCTTTCGGTGCAGTTTGCAATCGTGTAAAAAAGTCTGAAGACATTTGAGATGGGTCTACATCGCCAACGCGGTCTACAAGTGCACTTGGGTAACCGCCAATTAGGCCGCCAATGCCTGCATCGTAGTCAGTAACTGTCATTGGGTCGCCGTTGTGTACAGCAACACCTGCCCAGAATCCGTTGTATTCAGCTGCAAACATGTCCATAAAGACGGCACCACGCGGACACCACTGACACCATGTGCCTGTTGCCTCTTCACCTACAACAATTTTGCCAGCAGCCGGAACAACCGGATCAACTTCTTGTGTAAGTGTGTTATCTGCAGCGTTGTCGTCGTTGCCTCCATTGATGTTCGAAATGGTTACTACAGCGTTATTTAAACCTGCTGCCAACTGCAATGCCGGAATATTTACGGTGTAACTTGCGATACTCGCTACATTGACGCCTGTAATGTTTTGTGTATAATTTTGACCGTTGTAATTGAGATTGACATCAAATGAAGTGAGTGCATTTTGTCCAGCATTCAAAATAGAAATTGTTGGGCTCACATCTTGACTTGCAATATCTCCACCCATGTCTAAAGAAGACACCATTGCGTTGAGCGCAGGAAGTGTGTAGGTTTGGTGGTCAAAGCTCACGTTATCCATGAAAAACTGATTGTTTTGAAGTGGATAAAAGTCAGCAGACGCAACTGAATTGACGCCGTTAACCCAAGTGCCAACCAAAGCATTATTGACATAGGCCTTCCAAACATGCAGCGTAAGATTGGCCTCAATTTTAAAATTGAACCACGTGCCTTCTGGATAGGTACTCAAACAGAGGTTTGGCGTAGTGCCGTCGTCTATAGACAAATCACCGGCATCCATGTGCACATTTAACGCCCATAAATTACCGATGGTTGTGGCACCTTGAATATTGTAATATGCACCTTTTCCACTATTGACAAAGAAATCGGCGCTAAGCGTAAAAATTCCGGAGTTATAGAGTTGTCCAAAATTAAGGATTACATCTTGCGGGCCTCCTGCTGCCACTGTGGAAGCAAAATAAATGGAGTTTGGTGCGCTTGCAGCATTGTTATTGGTAATCGTAACATCTGATGTATTGGCTTCGGTACCCGTCCATGTAGACCAAGATGTAGATTGAGGACCTAAATAGGAACCGGCAGCATAATTATCAAAATTATCCGTAAAAAGCTGGGCTGAAGCCAAGTGGGCACTGAAAATACCCATTAAGAGTAAAGCGTTTCTTTTCATAGTTTTAGCTTGTTTAAGAGCCAAAAGTTATGAAAATGACATGAATAAAACTAATTTATGCATTGACTTTTGCCAAGTAGCGCAAAACTTCGGCTGCGCCCATGAGGCCAAAAAGTGCTGGCATATAGCTAACCGTACCGTAGAAACTCTTTTTGTATCGGGTTCCATCGGTCATTTTAAGAGAATGCGGCTGCTGAATTTCTGTGGAAAAAACAACCTTCACACCGCGGTAAGATGCATTCTTGCGCTTCATGCGTTTTTTGATGTGAGCGCCCAGCTTGCAACCTGAAAGTTGCTCCATGTTAGCAACGCGAACTTGTGAAGGGTCGGTTTTACCACCCGCTCCCATGTGAGAAATGATTTTTACTTTCAAGCGCTTACAGGCGAGAATCCATTCTAGTTTCGGCGTCACGGAGTCAATGCAGTCCATCACGTAATCTGGTTGGTCTTCTTTTAAAATTTGCCAAACGCGCTCCGGCAATACAAACTCTTCTATAACCGTTAACTGACATTCTGGGTTGATTTCTTTTATGCGCTCTGCAAGCACAACAGCCTTATTTCTCCCAAGAGTGGAATCGAGTGCGGTCAGTTGTCGATTTTTATTGGTTGCATCAAAAGCATCTCCGTCGATGATCGTCATGCGGCCCACCCCGCCTCGGGCAATAAACTCAGCCGCGTAAGAACCGATGCCTCCCAAACCAACAATCAAGACGTGTGCTGCTTTGAGTTGCTGCATACTTTGGCTACTCATCAGGAGTTCGGTGCGTTCTAACCAGTTTGTCATTTTCGTTTTATTTCGCGCCAAAATTAGTATATTCGGCCAAATTAATGTGAACTAACCATGGAACAAACTATTCAAAAAGGACACCCTAAAGGGCTCTACCTACTCTTTGTAACGGAGATGTGGGAACGTTTTAGCTACTACGGCATGCGTGCAATCCTCATGCTTTTTATGACCAAAGCACTTTTATTTGATTCTGAATTCGCTTCTGGCCTCTACGGAAACTATACTGGGCTTGTTTACCTTACACCGCTTATTGGGGGCTATATTTCTGACCGCTATTGGGGAAATCGCAAATCAATTTTGGTTGGTGGCGTCATTATGGCACTTGGTCAGTTCATGCTTTTCTTTTCAGCAAGTTCGCTTGGCACCTCTTTTGCTTCGATCGCTTTCTATATTGGTTTGTTGTCCTTGATCATCGGAAATGGCTTTTTCAAGCCAAATATTTCTACAATGGTTAACCAATTGTATGCGCCAGGCGATAAACGCGTAGATGGCGCCTTCTCTATTTTCTACATGGGTATCAATTTAGGTGCATTTTTCTCGCCACTTGTTTGTGGTACACTTGCAGAAAAAGTTGATTACCGTTGGGGCTTCTTGGCTGCAGGTATCGGAATGCTCATTGGCGTTGCAGTTTTTGAATTACTCAAAAATAAATATATCGTATCTGCCGACGGCGAAGTTGTTGGTGGCAAACCAAAGCCATACGTAAAGCCGATCGAGGAAAACAAAGAAGAAAAACAAACGGCTTCTAATCCGATCCAACGCATTGCACTTTGGCTAGCGGTTTACGGTGCATTATGGTATGTATTCATGCAGTTAGTCGGCTTCAATTTCGTTTCTACACTCATCTTTGCAACCTCAATTGCTGCCTCAGGATTCGTCATTACAGACCCTTCACTATCAAAAATTGAGCGTTCGCGCATTATCGTTATTTACATTATCGCCTTCTTTGTGATTTTCTTCTGGTCAGCTTTTGAACAAGCTGGCGCTTCATTAACGCTTTTTGCTGATCAACAAACCGATCGCACCATTTTTGGTTGGGAAATGCCCGCCTCTTACTTTCAATCTGTGAATCCATTAGCCATCATCATCTTTGCTCCATTGTTCGCTGTACTTTGGGGCTATTTAGGCAAGCGCAACATGGAACCCGCGTCTCCAGTGAAACAAGCTGTAGGTTTATTCTTATTAGCAATTGGTTATTTTATTATTGCCGTTGGTGTTTCTGGCGTTGAAGGTTCTACCAAAACAAGCATGTTTTGGCTATTGAGCATGTACCTCGTACATACCCTTGGCGAACTCTGCCTTTCACCCATTGGCTTATCCATGGTTGCGCGTCTGGCGCCATTGCGCTTAGGTTCTTTATTAATGGGTATCTGGTTCATGAGTAACGCCATGGCCAACGACTTCGCTGGCATGCTCTCTAAATTGTATCCAGAGCAATATGTAAACGTTCAAACGGTTCTTGCTCAAGAAGAATCCAGCAAAGTTCAATTGCTAGAGCGTAAAGAAGGGAAAGATGAATTACTTGCTGAGCCTAAATCTTTTGGCGATCAAGATTACGTTGCAATTTCTTCTGTGAACTTTAGCAAAATCAAAGCGAAGGCAAAAAGAGATGCAGCATTCAAACAAATTACCACAGATTCTAAAGTGCAAGAAAAAGCATTCTTTGGCTTCAAAGTAAATTCACTTTACAGTTTCTTTATGGTATTTGTATTCATGGGCGGTATTGCCGCAATTATCTTATTCTTGCTACAAAAGAAATTACTTTCCATGATGCACGGCATCCGTTAATTTTTAAAATACACCTATGTTTGGTTCAAAACATCCAAAAGCGCTCCCCTTTCTCTTTTTATCAGAAATGTGGGAGCGTTTCGGTTATTACCTCATGATCGGAATTTTTACGTTGTATTTAAAAGATACAGAACGTGGTTTCGGTTTGAATGAAGCGCAAGCGAGCGACCTCTATGGAACGTTTATCGCACTTGTCTTTCTCACGCCTTTCATCGGTGGTTTGCTTGCTGACCGCGTTTTGGGTTATCGCAAGTCAATTATCATAGGCGGGCTCCTGATGGGGCTTGGCTATATCCTGATGTCAATTAAAGACCTCAATTTTTTATACCTCTCCATGACCCTCATCATCTTGGGAAATGGCTTTTTCAAGCCCAATATCTCCACATTGTTGGGCAATGTATATAACGAAGAAAGCTACAAAGCGCGCAAAGATGCCGGCTACAACATCTTCTATATGGGAATAAATATTGGCGCTTTTGTTTGTAATTTCTTTGGGGCAGCCCTTTATAACATGTACGGTTGGTATGCGGCCTTTTGGGCGGCTGGTGTCGGGATGTTCATAGGCGTTTTGATTTTTGTCATCGGGACCAAACACTACAAGCACGCCGACCAAATTAAGCCCGTGAGTGAAACCGACATGCCCCTACTCAAAATCTTAGGGACCATATTGCTTCCTGCCATCATTTTTGGACTCATTCCATTGACCTTTGAGACACCTCTTGTGGGCTCTAAATCAACCGATGCATTTTTATTTGGCTGTATACCTGTGGTGTTCTTTTATATCCACTTATACCGTAAATCTCCTGCCACTGAGAAGCCGCAAATTGGCGCCATGCTTTCGATTTTTGCGGTGGTCATTGCCTTTTGGGCCATTTTTAAGCAAAATGGATCTACCATGAATACATGGGCCATGAACTACACTGACCGCGAAGTGCCCGCTGTAGTGGAGCCCGTAACTACTAGCCTGAAGCTATCTGAAGAAATTAGTTACAAAAAAGATAGCGTGCCGTTTATTGATCAACAGTTTCGCGTCATAGAAAAAGACAAAAAGGTTATTGATTACCCTGCTTATTTCAAGAATCAGGCAAAGCATCAACTTCCCAAAGAAGGCGCAACCATCAAAGTCTTCAACACCAATTTATTTCAGAGTGTCAATCCATTTTGGGTGATCGCGCTTACGCCTTTAGTAGTGGCCTTCTTTGCTTTTTTAAATCGCAAAGGCAAAGAGCCCTCGACCCCAACAAAAATTGCTTTTGGACTCTTGATCTCGGCACTTTCGTGCCTCGTTATGGTTGGGGCGGTCTATGCTTCAAATAATGGCGCTGAGAAATCATCTGCTTGGTGGTTCATTAGCTCTTATGCAGTCATTACAATTGGGGAACTCTTCTTGAGCCCAATGGGACTTTCGTTGGTATCAAAACTGAGCCCAGCTCGCCTCACCTCATTAATGATGGGCGGCTGGTTTTTAGCAACTTCTATTGGTAACAAACTTTCCGGCGTACTGAGCTCCATGTGGGACGGCTACGAACAAAAAGCCAATTTTTTCTATGTGAATTTTATTCTGCTAGGTTTGGCTGCGCTTTTACTGTTTGGCATGTTGCGCAAGCTCAATAAAGTATTTAGCCAGTACTAGCCAATGCGCTTCTGCACCAAGCCTGCAACCTTCTGATAAAAATGTTGAGGTTGGTAGGTGCGCCACTCAATTTCTTCGAGTTCGCCGCCCATGACAAAATAGTGGTCAATGCCCACGTGTTCAAATTCGCGGATGACGTGATCGTGGAAGTTCACCATTGCTATCCAGCCGTCCTCGACGTCATCGAACCATTCTTCGTAATAGCAGTCGTCGGAATGATGAAAATTGAGCACATTTTCACCAATTAAAATAAAGGCATTGATGCCGGCATCAATCAGCACGTCAATGACATCGCGCTTGAGTAACATGATGTCGTTTTCGATGGCGTCGTTCCATTCGCCGATGAGTTCGATGATGGCATACCGCTCGTCGTAGTCTGCATAAAGCACTTTTAAAAAGAGCGTAGGAGAGCCAAATTCGTCCCACTGCGGATGGATATAGAAATTATAAATGGTATTGCTAAATGCAAATTCGCTGTATTCCCTGCCATAAAAAGGAGAGCTTGGGTCTTCGTCGGCGATGTAATAGCCACGCCAATTATAAAAGGGTTCAACGAAATGCATGGCGCAAAATTACAAGGATTCTCTTAACTTTGCGGCGTGGGAAAAGATAAGTTAAAGCGCTTCGCGGCCATCAAAACATTCGACAACGTATTCGAGCCCGTTATGGGCGAAACATTTGCGCAAAAAGGAAACTGGAGAACATCCGTTTTTGGCAACAACAACCCTATCATTCTCGAACTCGGCTGCGGCAAAGGAGAATATGCAGTAGGTATGGGCCGTCAGTTTCCCGATCAAAATTTCATTGGTGTAGACCTCAAAGGAAACCGCATCTATATTGGCGCAAAAGAAGCACTTGAAACCAAACTTACCAACGTTGCCTTTTTGCGCACACGCATCGATTTCATATTGGACTATTTTGCCGAAGGAGAGGTCGATGAAATTTGGCTGACCTTCTCTGATCCGCAACCTCAAAAAGCACGCAAGAGGCTCTCCTCGCCTATTTTCACGGCGCGCTACAAAAAAATTCTAAAACCTGGCGGCATCATTCACATGAAAACCGACTCTGACGTATTGTTCGATTACACCCTCGAACAAATCGAGGAACACGGCCACCAAATGCTCGAATGTTACCCAGATTTATATGCCAACTTACCCGAAAATCTAGACCAACAAACCAAAGAGATTTTCCATATCAAAACCTATTACGAAGAATTCTTCAGTAAGCGCGGGCACGTCATTAAGTACTGTAAGTTTCGCTTGGCGCCCAACAACTAACGAATGAGCGTATAGTTGGCGTAATGGGTGTCTATCCCGATGGCTTTTAGGATGTCTTTAACCCTGTTTTTAAGCGACTTTTTGTTGCGCGAGATGTCTGTCTGAAAAACCCAGTTACGTTCTGCGATTCTGGCTGCTATCCACTGCGGGTGAGTGCCTTGAAAACGCGCTAGTTCATGAATGTGATCTTCGTAATCAAAGGCCGGCGCAACTTTGATGTTTTTCTCTAGCCAAGCGTCGTCGTGCCATAGTTTGTGAAAACTTTCTTGCTTGCGCTGCATAGCAACAGGGTCCTTGACCCAGCCGTAATGAAAAACACGCGCGTTGGCAGGTGCTACTTTGAGTTTTTGGTCAGGGGATTTTCGAAAACCTTGTGCGTCTCTAAAAGAGAAAATTCCGCGCCCCGGCTTGATGATGCGGATTTCTTTTTTGTACCAATTGTTTGAAACACCAATGTAGTCGTAGGAGCCATAAAAATGCAAGTAGTCGAATAACAAGCCGTCTACAGCGTCATCGTGCTGAAACTTAGCCATCGCCGTTAGAATAGCCGGATGATCAGCTTCGTGCATTACTTCATCGCCTTGAATGTAGATGGCCCAATCTGCTGTAGGATTGATTGCGGCAAGCGCTTTGTCGGTTTCTACTGCGAGTACACGACCGTTTTCGCGGAGGGAGTCGTCCCAGGTGGTTTGAATGATCTTAACCTTAGGATCGATGTTTTGAATGAGCCCAATGGTGTCGTCGTCAGAATTGCCAACTGCAACCACTACTTCGTCGCAAAGTGGTAAAATAGATTGTATGGCTGCGACAACTGGGTAATCGAGCAGAATAGCGTTTCTAATAAAAGTGAAGCCGCTGACCTTCAAGGTTATTTATCTAGAACTTTTGGGATTCGGAAATAATCGGAATCTTTTTTGGGTGCATTGCGCAAGGCGTCTTGATGGCTCACGCTCTGCTCGGGGATGTCGTCGCGAAGTCTGTTGACTTCATTGGACATGAAAATGAGGGGCTCAACCCCAGTTGTATCGAGCTCAGAGAGTTTATCGACAAAGGCGATCATGCGCTGTAAGTCTTGACGAATGGCTTCTTTTTGCTCGCCTTCAAAAGACAATTTAGAAAGATGCGCAATATGATCGATAAGGGTTTCGTTGACTTCCATAACACAAAATTACAATTTTTTAAAGAGATGCGGATGAGCCGCTGCTAAAGGCGCTTCAATGACGTGGTAACACTTCTGACTAATTTCTTCAATGCTTGAATTGACAATTTCTTCGGTAGCAATATAAGGATGAATGTAAACCTCTACTACCCCGGGATGAGCGGGCCCTAAAATTTGTGTGGGATCGGAAAACAAATGGAAGTTTTGCGTGAAGGTCAGGGGTAAGATGGGCACATTGAGGTTTTGAGCCAGACGAAATGCGCCGTTTTTGAAAGGCAACATTTGCGGAATATTGGATTCGGGAATTGTGCCCTCCGGAAAAATAACGATAGACCAGCCGTCTTCCATGGCTTTTTTAGCCTGCACGAGTGCCTGACCTGCTTTGGTTTTGTCTTTGCGGTATACGGGAATGTTAAGTGCCTTAAAGTAGGTCCGAACAATTGGATATTTCAAGATTTCGGCCTTGCCTAAAAATGCAAAAGGATGTTGGGGTAAAATCGAGGGTAACAAAAAGATATCTAGGTAAGAGCTGTGATTGGCGACAATGATGAATGGAGCTTGGGGTAAAGGTGAATTGAGTTTGACCTTGACGCGGTACAAACAAAAGATGCGCAATAACCAACTCCAGAGAATGAAAATCTGAAAACCGTACTTACGCCATGATGTTTTGAGTTGTAGGCACCAAAAAAACGGGTAGAAGATGAGTCCGAAAATAAAGAAGATTACGGCGATGTAAAGCTTCCAAATAAGACCGAACATACCACTGATTTGCTGCATGCTTCAAAGTTAACAATTAGAAGGGAGCTTTTGCCACCCAAAAACGCTTCAAAATGACTAATTTTGAACAAAATTAACGCAATGTCTCGCATTTTAACCGGAATACAAAGCACTGGAACGCCCCACCTCGGAAACATCCTCGGCGCTATTCTTCCTGCCATACGCTTGGCGGCAAACCCAGCTAATGAATCCTATTTGTTCATTGCCGATATGCACTCGCTTACCCAAATTAAGGACGGCACAGCCTTGCGCAACAACACCTACGCCACCGCCGCCACATGGTTGGCTTTTGGCCTCGATCCCAATCAAACGGTTTTTTACCGTCAATCTGATATTCCAGAAGTCACGGAACTCACTTGGTATTTGCTGTGTCAATACCCCTACCAACGCCTCACGTTGGCACACTCGTTCAAAGACAAAGCTGACCGCCTAGACGACGTCAATGGCGGCTTGTTCACCTACCCTATTTTAATGGCCGCAGACATCTTGCTCTACGACGCCGAAATTGTGCCGGTTGGCAAAGATCAAAAACAACACATCGAAATGGCCAGAGATGTGGCCAATCGCTTTAACCTCACCTACGGTGACACCTTCGTATTGCCTGAAGAACAAATCCAGCCAGACACCATGCTGATTCCAGGCACCGACGGCGAAAAGATGAGCAAGTCGCGCAATAACTATATCGACATTTTCTTACCAGAAAAACAGCTGCGCAAACAAATCATGTCAATTGTCTCGGATAGTACGCCTTTAGAAGCGCCTAAAAACCCAGACACCTGCCATACGTTTGCGCTTTACAAATTATTGGCTTCACCCGCTCAAACTGACGTAATGAAAGCCAATTACCACGGTGGCAATTACGGTTACGGACACGCCAAACAAGCACTTTTTGAACTCATTCTAGAGAAATTCAGCAATGAAAGAGCACGTTTTGACCATTTAATGGCCAATACAGCAGAAATTGATGCAGCGCTGTCTATTGGTGCTCAAAAAGCGCGAAGTGTGGCCCAAGAGGTACTCAAGCGTGCCCGCACCAAAGTTGGCTACTAAAAAAGCCTGTCTTAAGGTCTATGATTTTCTATCTCTTTGTGGCCAAAAGTGAGCCCCAACTTGAACCAACGCCCGGGCATTTGCACAAATCCCGCCTCGATATATTGTGTATTCGTGAGGTTGTTTCCTTCTGCAAAAACAGTCCATTTGCTTTTGATCGGCACCAATATTTTGGCATCCACCACCTGGTACAAAGGCTGTTCAATGCGTTGCACCAAACGGTAAGTGACATTGAGCTGTATTTTTTCACTTAAATCAAACTGGCCCACTGCATTGAGTTGCTGACGCATGCTCGTGATCGCATAGCGCGATTCTTGCTCACTTGTAAAATTGTGCTGCGCAGTGATGTAGGTGTAATTGACGTTGAGTTTATTGAGGCCCCAAGTTGTGTGCTTTTTAAGACTAAGTTGCAATCCTGTTTCCAAACCTGTAAATGCTACACTCGCAATATTGACGGGCATCCAAGGGTTCGGATTGGGTGAAATAATTGAAGCCGCTCTTACCCAGTCGATCATGTTGGTATGCTGTCTGTAAAATACAGAAGCTTCAGCTTGGTAACTTAGTTTGGTGCCATCTGAATAATTAGGTGTTTGTCTCCAACCGAGTTCGGCAGCATGCGAAAATTCGGGCTGTAAATTCGGGTTGCCCACATTAGAAGGGTCTGTGTAATACATTTCGGTCCAGCTGGGCACACGGTTACCACGGCTGTAATTGGCGAATAAATATTGCCTATTTTCCAACGAACGCCCCAACTGCAAACTTGGCATCACTTGTGGATTTTGCCAGTTATAAGCAAATACCAAAAGCCCTGCCGCATATCTAAAACCACGAACATCGCCCGCTGCTTGTGCAAAAGCACTTTGATACTGGCGTTGGCGCAAGCCTAAATTACTGCTATTGAGTTGTTCCAAGCGTTGTTCGAAACCAAAAAGGAATTGTTGCCTATTCACGTTCAACGATAATTGCGCCTCGTAGCTCAGCACATTTGAAACGTGGGTATTGGTGTAAAACGCGGGTTCATTTCGCTTTAAGCGAAATTCATCGGCATGACTGCGCAGCATAGCTTGTTGGCGAAATTGATACCAAATAGCACGTCCTTCTTTTTTTGAATACCAATGAAAATTATGTTTGGCGCCGGCCATGGCCATAGTGGTGTGCTCCCACTGATCTGGGAACTTATTGGTATAAAAACCATTGGCTCCAAAATTTCTGTCTGTATATGCTGCTAAATAGGTCAAGTGGTGTCTTCGATGTGCACCTAAAGGATGGGAGGCCGTGTAAAGAAGTTGGTGGTTCTTGAAATCTGAGTTATACCAATGCCCTGCCGATTGGTCTCTTGCCACTGCCAACAGTTGTTGGTATTTTTTAATTTTCATGCGCACCATAGCTTGCGCACCAAAACTATTGAAACTGCCACCATAGGCTGTTGTTTTGACCTCAAAGGCATCTTGTGTATAAGCGCCAATGTGCACTGCTCCGGTCAGGGCACTTTGGCCAAATTGCAACACCGTTGGACTCTTGAAAACTTGAATTTCAGAGACCGCTATTAATGGAATCGGCAAATTCGCCGCATGGTGCCCTGTTTGTGGGTCCGTCATTTTGAAGCCATTGACAAGAATTAGGCTTTGCTCAAAATTCCCACCTCGGATGCCAATATCGGCCTGGGTTCCACTCAAACCTCTTTGGCGCACATCTACCCCACCAACATAAGACAGCGCCTCTGGCAAGCTTCGAACAGGAAGTTTAGTGAGTTGGGCTGAAGAAATCTTATCGATGCTTTGCATGCGCTCTTGAAATGCACCGCTATTTCTGCCTGCCACCAACTGAATTTCGTGATAGGTTGCCACACGAATAGGTATTTCCCCTAAAAAAGGACCAAGCGGAACTGGTTTAGGTACGGAGTCTTTTTTGATTATCATGGAATCTGGCGGAACCTGAGCAAAACTAGGACCAGCAACACAACAACAAAGTAATAAAAAGAAGGAAAGAGAAAGGCGCATAATAGAAAGAGCTTTTTTTTGGAGATATTCCACAAAAAAACTGCAAAAGTACACAAACTAAATGGCTCAGCGCTTAGAAATCTTATTGCCTGTGATGTTGCGCTGCAAGTTGCATTTGTGGCGGCCTACTTCAAAGCTACGGAGTGCGCTGTGCTTGGTGGCGCGCCCCTGAACGCGGGCGCGCCACATGCGCCAAGAGCTCGGTTTCATTTCTCTGCGCATGAGCGCAATTACTTCGGCTTCTTTGAGTCCAAACTGTATGAGAATGGCGTCAAAAGGTGTACGGTCTTCCAAGGCCATTTCAATGATGCGATCGATGTCTTGCTCAGAAAGAAGTTTCAAGTCCATACGTTTCAAACAACATTCGATACTTTTTGTTTTTGAAGTATGAAAGGTGTGAAAAAGCAGCATTTACCCGAAAAAACTTGCCTAACGTGTCAGAAACCCTTTGCTTGGCGCAAAAAGTGGGAGAAAAATTGGGACGAAGTGAAGTATTGCTCAGATCGCTGTAGGTCTCAGCGCAACAAATAAGAGATTTCACCTAAGGTTGGTAAATGACCTGCATAGGTAAATTCAAGCGAATGCTTACCTGGTAAAAGTGTTTCAAAATTGTGTTCGAAATGCAGATCTTGATTTGTACTAAAAATCCAGAAGTCGACCAATGGTTGTGAGGTCTCTAGATGTACAACAGCCTTTTTCAAAACAGGATCAAGGAGTTCAATCTTTAGGGTTGGCTGAATCTTTGGGGCTTTGCGCTTATTGACATACGTAAACAAGCGGGAATACTGCTCATCGAGCGTCACCTTGATAAACCCTTGTTTCTCATCAGAAAGAGCCATAAGCACCTGAATGGTATTGTTCTGAAGAGGATAAGTTCTTCTTTGCGTCTCAACGAGTTTCCCTTCGAGGTCATAAATATCAAGCTGAACTGTAACTAAAGTATCTTCAGGTAATTCACTGCAAAGAACGAGGTAATGGGTATCATCTTTGATTTGTTCGAGCACCGCAACGGAGCGGTAATCTTCTTTGACGGCATAATGCAGTGCTTTCCAATTATTGTGGTCATCTAGGCTAGACCAAGTTGGAGCCGGCCAGCAATCGTTGAGCTGCCAGAAAATAGTGCCCATACAGCGCGGCGCATCGGCTCTGTGACCTGCAATTGCTATACTAACTGCCTTGCGCTGGGTCAATTGGGAATAATAAATAAAAGACTGAAAATCTTTGGCTTTTCCGTAATAGATTTTAGCGTGCTTTTCGATCATGCCATTGCCCACATATGACTTTTGGTGGTTTTTCATGACTGCAGAATGCAGACTTTGCTCGGAAAGTGGCGCAAAGCGATTGACAGTACTGGGCTCCGGGAAACTCTGAAAACCGTATTCGGCATTGAAGCGACCAATTTTATTGGCAAAATCGTGCAGCGGATCTTTGCCGTGCCACACCCCCCAATAATGCATGGTTCCGTGGTTAAAATAGTCATCTTTTCCCCAGTTGCTGAGTGGAGATGTATGAACGTAAGGAATATTGGTAAAGGCCTGTACTTGCGAAGGAATGAGCTCTAAAAAAACGCTTTTATAAGCGTTCTCTATTATTTTTTGTTCCTTTTCATCAAGGTGATACTGAAGTTGAAAACCCCAGTTATGCCAAGCCACATCTACTTCGTTGTTGCCATTGAAATAAACCAACGATGGGTGCGCTGCCAAACGCGGTATTTGCTGCTTGATTTCTTGGGCAACAAGCCCTAAAAACTGCTCATCTCCGGGGTACATCGCGCAAGCGAACATAAAGTCGTGCCAGACCATAATACCTGCACGGTCACAGGCCTGCATAAAGGCGTCGGGCGCATACATGCCGCCGCCCCAAATGCGCACCATATTGAAGTTGGCCGCTTGCATTTGCCGTACCAGCGCAACATAAGCGCTATCCAAGTCAGGGCCTGCAAACATTCCGGGCGGGATCACATTGGCTCCTTTGGCAAAAATTTGGCGGCCATTGATCTGAAAAACGAAGGAGGTCCCCCATTGGTCTTTTTCTTGAAGTAATTCAGCTTTGCGAATGCCAAATTCAAATGGATGCTCATACACAAGCGCTCCATTCGCGTCGAAAAAACGCAATGTATCTGAATAAAGGTGCTGTGCGCCTTGGCCTACTGGCCACCAAAGCTGAGCGTTTGACAAAATTTTGTCCGCTTTCAAATTAAAGGTTGAACTATTTGAGGCAGGTACTGAACTGTCTCTTGGGGATTTTTCAGAAATGTCAATATCCGCAAAATAGGTGCTCTTGCAGACTAATTTGACGGGTGCTTTTTGAACGGTGAAGTTCAAAGTAATCTTGGCTTCATTGGACTCAGAGATACTTAAGGTATTCACGTAGAGGTTTTCTATGTACACCATTGGGCTGATTCCAATTGTTAGCGGATACGCAAAACCGATGGTATTGAGCCTAGGAGCCCAGTCCCAACCAAACTGATACTGTGGCTTACGGGTTAAGGACGCTACTTTTACAGCGCCAACATCATTGGGTGCAGGGTAAGTAAAGGCTTTGTATTGCGTAGATTTCGCATGGTAAGCAACCGGTGATTCAATGCTGATTTCTAGCTGATTGTATCCGCAAATCAAGTCTTGACGATCAATAAGCAAACGGTGATGGAGGAAGAAATTTTCGGTCTTGGCGAGCAACTTTCCGTTGAGGTAAATTTGCGCGTAGGTGTCTAAATTGGGGATATCTAATATAAGCTCCTGGGCATTGAAAAAGGCTTCATTTAGATAGAACTTTGAACGAAAAACCCAAGTATGCGCCTCTATCCATTGGTACTTAGCTTCATTTTCACCGTAAAATGGATCTGGAAGTTCACCGCTGTGCCACAAAAATTCTTGAACGGTCCCAGACTGCCCGAAAGGCAGCCAAGTTTGTTGAACAGGATGATAAACTTCCCAATCGAGTGTTACTTGCGCAAAGGATTGCATCGTCATTAGACTCCAAAACAAACACCAAAGGATACTTCTCATCCTTACCAATTGCGGTCAAATTTGGCGTCGATGAGGGCCTCACCTGCGTTGTTGCGCAATGCGTAATTGAAACCGGCAAAGATGGAATAGCCGCCATAGTTGCCGTTTTTGTCGATGGCAATGAAGCCGCATTGCAAGCCTGTGAGGTCTTTGTTTTTGCGAATGATGCGCATACACGCTTCCTTGCAAGCCGCCTCTGGCGACAAACCTTGGCGCATGAGTTCTACAACCGTATGGCTGCCCGCTACGCGGACAATGGCTTCGCCCAAACCGGTGGCTGTGGCCGCTCCAACTTCTTCATCTACAAATAAACCCGCCCCTATAATTGGTGAGTCGCCGACACGTCCATGCATTTTGTAGGCCCAGCCACTTGTGGTGCAAGCACCCGCAAGCTGACCATTGGCATCCATGGCGATCATGCCGATGGTGTCGTGGTTTTCGTGGTTGATTTCAGGTTTTTTGAATAAATCTTTGTTCTCTTTGCGCCATTTCTCGTAGTCCTTTTTGACTTCTGGAATGGGCATCTTGGCTGTTTCAAAGCCCTGCTCGATGGCAAACTTGTGCGCGCCGGCACCTACTAACATGACGTGCTGGGTGCGCTCCATAACCGCTCGCGCCACGTTGATGGGGTGTGCCAGGCCTTCTAAAAAAGCAACAGAACCACAACGCGAGTCGCCACTCATGATACACGCATCTAAAGTGACATGGCCATCGCGGTCTGGGCGGCCGCCAACCCCAACGCTTCGGTTGGTAAGGTCGGCTTCAGTAACCATCACGCCTTTTTCCACGGCATCGAGCGCAGATCCGCCTTTGGAAAGCACCTGCCAAGCCCCTTCATTGGCGGCCAAGCCGTGGTTCCAGGTAGAGAGCACGAGAGGGCCGTCGGTCTTTCCCGAGAAAGATTGGCTAAAGGTCTGACTCGCTTTTGGTTTGTCTACCAAACTGAGTGCGCTTAAGATCGCACCAAAGCGGATAAATTGTCTTCTTTTCATAGGCTTATCTATTGCGAAGTTCTGCCGCTAACCAATTTTGAAAGGCCTTGGCATTTTTAGCGTGTTCAGCACCTGAGGCTGTAAAATTGTGTGTGCCGGAGTAATCTGGTTTGGCACACATAAAGATATAATCGTTTTGATCGGGGCTCAGCACGGCCTCCACTACACCCACTGGCGGCAAATAAATGGGGCCTGGGGGCAAGCCTTTGATTTTGTATGTATTGTATGGGCAATCGATGTCGCGGTGGACGGCCAATAAGCGCTGCACGCCTTTTAGTTGATCTCCCCAGCAAAATTTGAAAGTAGGGTCTGATTGCAATTTGACACCCTGCTTGATTCGGTTCAAATACAAACCTGCAATAATTGGCCATTCCTCTGCCCTTCTAGACTGCTCTGAATAAACGATACTCGCCAAAGTAACCGCCTCGCTAGGTGCATTCAAACCCACCGTTTTTAATTTGGCCCTGCGAGCTGGGGTCCAGAAATTTTTGAATTCTTTGGCCATGCGCTCTACAAATTGTGCGGGTGTTTGGTCCCAATACATTTCATAGGTGTTCGGAATAAACAACGCTGGGAGTTGCTCGAGTGTAAAGCCTAAACTAGAAAGCGTTTGGCCATTTTGAAGATGTGCAATAAAAGCCGTGCTGTCGAGGTCTAGTTGTTTTTGTAGTTTTCCGGCGAGGTCATGGATATTGCGGCAATTTTCAAAGTTCACCTTGACGGTTTGCTCGGCGTTGCCGTTCAATTCGCTGTTTAAAGTTAAACCGTTCCAAATATGGCGATAAGCCGTTCCTGGTTCAATGATGTATTTACCAGGAGCAATATTGCGCGGATTCATTTCTTTTTCTGAACCAACCAATTCAAATAGATCAGTACTAGAAATGATGCCTTTTTCTTGAAGCAAGCGCGCAACGCTTTTTACATCGAGAAGGTCGTTTTGACCTGAAAGGTAAATAACAACTGCTGTGGAGTTGCTCGACTTTTGAAACGCGGCGTAATAATACCTGAGTTTTGGTAGCAAAACAATTGCTATACCGAAGACTACGGCACAAATAAGGAGGATCAGTTTTTGTTTTCTAGACATAATTGATAAGTAAGTTCGTCGAAATATTGATTTTTAAAGCGCAACCAGTTCTTGCGGGTGCCCGCGTGTACAAAACCGGCTTTTTCGAAGAGCGCAACACTCGCTGGGTTATCGTGGTGAATTTGACAATATAAATTGCGGAGTTCTAATACGTCTCGGCAATAGGCAACAAAAAGTGCGAGCGCTTCAGTGGCAAATCCTAGGCCTTTGTCTTGGTCTTCGGCAATGAGAATACCTACTGCGGCGTATCCGTGCTTGAAATTGAGGTCGTAGAGATCGATCACACCAACAGGGCGGCTTTCTTGGGTTGTTTCTATGACCAAACGCATTTGCCCCGATTTGCGGATATCAGCTTGCTGCTCGATGAGCTGATGGATATCGTACATTGAAAAAGGCACCTCTGTATTCGAAACCTTCCAGTTTGCAGGATTGTTTTCCCAGAGAAATATAGTGCCGGCATCGGACTTTTCCACCGACCTTAATGTGATCAGACTACCCTTTAAGCTCATAAGTTCCGTTATAAACGCATTTGGCAGGCCCCGTTAAATACACCTCGCTGAAAGAACGATCTGGATTGACTTGCCATTCAACGAGTAGCTGCCCACCTTTAGTCTGAATTTGAATTTGACCTGTTTGCAAATGATTGAGCTGCGCATATACCAAGGCGCAGGCGGTCACGCCAGTGCCGCAAGAAAGCGTTTCGTCTTCTACGCCTCTTTCATAGGTAGCAACTTCAATGAAATTTTCTTGAATGGCCATTAAATTGACGTTGATGCCTTCTTTGCGGTAGGTGTCGTTGTAGCGAATTTGATGCCCTACCTCTATAATATGTGAAGGTTGGTGATTGGCATCTAGTAAAACATAGTGTGGCGAGCCCGTTTGGACTTCAAAACCGTTATCAAGTACTATAATTGGCGGCACATTGGCCATTTTGAGGCGAACTTCATCTTCGCAGAGCCAAGCTTCATGTGGGCCATCGATGGCCATAAATGTGGTGTGCGGGCTTTTCAATAACCCGAGCGTATGGGCAAAAGCAACCGCGCAACGCGCACCATTGCCGCAAAAAGACTGTGTGCCGTCGGCGTTGTAATAAACCACTTCAAAATCGAGGCTCGAATGACGTTTGATGGCGATGAGGCCATCTGCACCAATGCCAAATTTGCGGTCGCAAAGTGCTGAAATGACAGCAATTGACAAATTGTCATGAGATTCATGCGTGTGATCAAGCATGATGAAATCATTGCCCGTGCCTTGATATTTGGTGAATTGCAGTGTCATTGCGGTCGAACAAAAATAGTTGAATAATCGTTACCAAATCTTAACAAAATTTAACATTTTTTAGGCAATTTTTGGAACGCTCTTTGCGTTTATCCAACTGAAATTTAAAATCTGACAGTATGACACTAACCAGCACTCTCAAATTATTTGGCTTGGGTATTCTAGGTGGTACCCTTCCTTTGGCTACTTACGTCATCATTCAACATAACAGTAGCCGCTTATCAGATCAAGTCATCGATGGCAATCGTCGGGCGCCTATTCATCAAGTAGACTATCAAGGTGTTCCCCAGGGTCTAGATTTCACCACAGCAGCAGAAAACACCGTTCATTCTGTTGTGCACATCACCACTAAAGTTGTACAAACAACCTTTCAGCGCGACCCTTTTCAAGAGTTTTTCTATGGCCCAGGTGCGGGTGGCCGCGAGTTCAAACAATACGGCGCGGGTGCCGGCTCTGGCGTTATTGTCTCTTCGCAGGGCTATATCGTTACAAATAATCACGTCATTGAAAACGCCAGCGAAATTCAAGTCATCCTCAACGACAACTCCAAATACGACGCAAAAGTCATTGGCGCCGACCCTTCTACCGACATTGCCGTACTCAAAATCGAAGGCGAAAACTTTCCTGCCATTCCAATTGGCAACTCAGACGAACTCAAGATTGGCGAATGGGTACTGGCCGTAGGTAATCCGTTCAACCTTACGTCTACCGTAACCGCAGGTATTGTCTCGGCCAAAGCCCGCAATATCAATTTACTCTCGGAGCGCAATACCAAAGAGGTCGTTCCGATTGAATCTTTTATTCAAACAGATGCGGCCGTGAACCCCGGCAATAGCGGTGGTGCATTGGTCAATACGCGCGGCGAACTAATAGGTATCAATACCGCAATTGCATCTCAGACGGGCTCTTATGCGGGCTATTCTTTTGCTGTTCCGGTTAACCTCGTCGATAAAGTCATGCGAGACCTCATTGATTTCGGTATCGTGCAACGCGGTTACTTAGGTGTTCAGATCTCCGACATTTCACAAGAAATCAAAGAAAAAAACAAGCTTCCAGACCTCAAAGGAGTTTTCATTGCAAAGGTTGTTGAAGGCGGTTCTGCCGATAAAGCAGGGCTCAAAGACGGCGACGTTGTGCTTAAAATTGGCAGCAAAGAAGTCAATTCAGTGGCAGCCCTTCAAGAAGAAATTGGCAAAAGACGCCCTGGCGATAAAGTCATGTTGAGCGTGCGTCAAAAAGATGGAGACATCATTACAAAAGAGCTCGTTTTGCGCAACCAAGATGGCGAAACCCAATTACTCTCGAAAGAAGAAATCAATAAGAACTACGCGTTGGGAGCTACCTTCATCGAACTCACAGACAAAGAGAAAAAAGAGCTCAATGTTAGCTACGGTGTCAAGATCAAAAGCATCAGCACTGGCAAGCTCAAATCCATCGGACTCACCGAGGGCATCATCATCACCAAAATCAATAACGAACCCATCGAAACCGTAGAAGAACTCACCCAAAAACTGAGTGGTGTCAATCGAGGTATCCTCCTTGAAATCATGGACGAAACAGGTAAAAGAGATTACCGAGGCTTTGGTTTATAAGCCTTTGACGCCGAATTTGGGACACGTTAAAAAAGTTAAGAACTCGTTAATAACTCAACAAAAAAAGCCTTGTTCTGATTTTTTTATCCCTGATTTTCGGCGTTACTTTGCTCAATAAGCAGAAGTCGAACTTTACCTAGTAATCCAGTATAGATAAGCGCATGAGACAGCTAAAAATTACCAAATCCATCACCAATCGCGAGAGCCAATCTCTCGACAAATACCTTCAAGATATCGGTCGTGAAGAACTCATCACCGCAGAAGAAGAAGTAGAACTTGCCCGCCGCATCAAAGCCGGTGACCAAAAAGCTTTAGAAAAGCTCACAAGAGCCAATCTTCGCTTCGTGGTTTCGGTAGCCAAGCAATATCAAAATCAAGGACTTACACTTCCTGACCTCATCAACGAAGGCAATTTAGGGCTTATTAAAGCTGCCCAAAAATTTGACGAAACAAGAGGTTTCAAATTCATCTCTTACGCCGTTTGGTGGATTCGCCAGTCTATTCTTCAGGCTTTGGCAGAACAAGCGCGCATCGTGCGTTTGCCGCTCAACCAAGTGGGCTCACTGAACAAAATCAACAAAGCGTTTTCGCGCCTTGAGCAAGAATTCGAAAGACCACCAAGTGCAGAAGAATTAGCAGAAGCACTAGAGGTTCCAGAAGACAAAATCAAAGAAAGTCTCAATGTATCTGGTCGTCACGTATCAATGGACGCTCCACTTACCACCAACGACGACGGCGGTACGCTCATGGACGTCATGGCCAACCAAGACTCTCCGCGCACTGACCACATGCTCATGGCAGAGTCCTTACAAAAAGAAATCGAGCGCTCGCTCAGCACCCTCACAGACAAAGAACGCGAAATCATCCGTTTGTTTTTCGGTATCGGCATGAACCACGGCCTCACTTTAGAAGAAATTGGCGCCAAATTCAACCTCACCCGAGAGCGCGTCCGTCAAATCAAAGAGAAAGCCATTCGCCGACTCCGACACACCTCTCGAAACAAACTCTTGAAGTCGTATCTAGGCTAACAATATCAAGGCTACCTACATGTGGGTAGCCTTTTTCTTTTCATCAACAATCAATTATCAACATCAATCAACAACAACATGGAAACAAAAGACGGTTATGAAAAAGAGCTCAATTTGCATATTGAGCGCGAAAGAGCAGCTGTTAAATTACAAAGCAAGGTCGGCGAACTCCTTTACGATAAAGGAATAGAGCTCGTTTTATTTAGAAACCACCTCACCGACACAACCATTTCAGAAATCCTGAATTTGCACGAATATGCCAAGCAAGTGGTCAATAAACCGATAGACGTTTTTACCACTGCAGCCTTGGCAGAAACGCTCATGACCCTCGATATCCCCGCATCTAAATTAGATATCGGTCTTTTGGCAAGCGAATGGTTGGCAGGTCATACCGAACAAAATGGCATGGCTCGCTTCTTAATGGAAAAACTTGGCGGCTTGCAAATTCCTCAGGCTATTGAGCCAAGAGACGTCGTGTTGTATGGTTTCGGACGCATTGGTCGTTTGGCGGCACGCGAACTCATCAAACAAGCTGGTAAAGGACAACAATTGCGCTTGCGTGCGATCGTAACACGTGGTTCTTCTGACGCCGACATCATTAAACGCGCCTCGCTTTTGCGCAACGACTCCGTTCACGGTGCTTTCAAAGGTTCTGTGATCGAAGACCTCCCTAATAAAAGCCTGATCATCAATGGTCAGATTGTACACATGATTGACGCTGATAATCCAGAAGACATCGACTACACTGCATATGGCATCCAAAATGCCTTGATTATTGACAACACAGGTGTATTTACAAACCGAGAGGCGCTATCTCGTCATTTACAAGCTAAAGGAGTGGGCAAAGTGCTATTAACAGCGCCGGGCAAAGAAATTCCAAATGTAGTTTATGGCATCAATCAAGGAACGCTCGATGTTGAGAACGAAAATATATTCTCGGCCGCTTCTTGCACCACCAATGCGATCTCCCCTATCCTGAAAGTCGTGAACGATCATTTTGGCGTCGTCAAAGGACACATCGAAACCGTTCATGCCTACACCAATGACCAAAACTTACTTGACAACATGCACAAAAAACCCCGTCGTGGACGCTCAGCTGCCGTCAATATGGTCATTACCTCAACTGGCGCTGGCGCTGCAGTTACCAAAGTAATTCCGGAACTCAAGGACAAACTCACTGCCAATGCCGTGCGCGTACCTACACCAAACGGCTCTTTGGCAATCCTCAGCCTTGAACTCAACTCACAAGTAAGCCTTGAGCAAGTGAATGCGGCAATTAAAGACGCTGCTTTACACGGCGAGTTGGTCAACCAAATTTATTATTCCTTTGACCCAGAGCTCGTGTCTTCGGATATCATTGGCAATACTTGCTGTAGTGTTTTTGATTCCAATGCAAGTATTGTTTCTGTCGACGGTAAAAATGTAGTGCTTTACGCTTGGTACGACAACGAGTTTGGCTACACCAAACAAGTGATCCGTTTGGCTAAATATATTACGCAAGTTAGACGCGCGATTTACTATTGATGCAAAAAAAAATCACCATAGCAATTGATGGCTACGCCGCCTGTGGCAAAAGCACCCTCGCGAAAGCCCTGGCAAAAGCCCTAGATTATACTTTCATAGACTCCGGCGCGATGTATCGCGCCGTAGCCTTTTATTGTTTAGAGCATGCCATCATTTCTTTAAATGGAGCATTAGATCAAGTAAAGCTCTTACAACACCTTGATCAAATTTCCATTCAACTTGATTCAGATCAAAAAGTTTGGCTCAACAACCAAGATATCACAGAAGTGATTCGCTCACCTAAAGTAGCGGCTATTGTTTCAAAAGTTGCAGCTATCAAAGAGGTTCGAGTCAAACTTGTTGAACTTCAAAGGCAAATGAGTATTGGTGGCGGAATTGTCATGGATGGCCGAGACATTGGCACAGTGGTTTTCCCGGACGCTGAACTCAAAATATTTGTCACGGCTTCTATTCAGATAAGAACACAACGCCGTTTAGACGAACTCAATGCAAAAGGTGAAACGATTGCAGCTGCGGAGGTCGAACAAAATCTTTTGTCTCGAGATGAGCAGGATAGCACCAGAGCTGAAAGCCCACTAAAGCAGGCAGCAGACGCAGTGGTATTGGATACCACTGACTTGAGCCGCGAACAACAATTGCAATGGGCGCTAGCGCGCGTCGCTTTACTCGTAACCGATTAAAGCAAATACAGAGAACGACGACAACCAATGATCGATGTCGTAGTTGCCTTTACCGATGCTTTCTTGGGCGTAATCCCACATGGCGTTCATAGACGTTACCCACGCTTCTTTGGTGGCTGCATCGATGCTTTCTGCAGGTAAAGATTTCAGCATACCATTTAAACACCAAATGCGATTGAGGTGATAGCCATCCCAGTGAGATTCATAGCCATCGTGTTTGTCAGTCTTTTTGATTTGTAGGTCTTTACTTGCGGTTTGAGCGGCAAATAAACCTGGCGCAAATTGTTGTACCCACTTGAGGTACTCGTCTTGATCATATACCTTGCGCATGAGGTCTGTAACAAGCAATGAGGCCGACATGAAATCGTATTCAAATGGTTCGGCACGAAGTGGTGCTTTGGTCATCTTACCAAAGTAGCGCTTGCTTGCTTTAAGTGCCACTTTCAGTAAATCTTCGTCTCCGAAAGTACGGGCATAGTCGATGGCAAAAGAAAGGTTGAGCGACGGTGCGTCGTGCGAACCCGAAAGCTTCACTTCTTTGATGTCTTTCCAGATAACTTGTGCAGCGGCAGCACACAAGCGGTGCAATGGGCCGAGGTTCTCTAACCAACGTTCTGCGTCAGGGTCGTTCCAACGCGCTAATTCATCGGCTACCTTAAGTAACCAACCTTGGCCATAAGGGAATTCAAAAACGTAGCGCTCTTTGTTGGTTTCAAAATATTCATATTCTTTACGGATATTTTCTTCGCTGAAACTCTCATTGAGCTTGGCTCGAATTGCCGCCGCTTCTGGAATATCCGGATAAGTTTTAAGAATTTTGATCAACGCCCAATGGTTGTGGACGGCACTATGCCAGTCGTAGCAACCATAAAATGCCGGCCAAATATCGGTAGGGGTTTGGGTATCTCCGGGTTGGCGCAGTGCTTGATAATAATAATGAGGTGTTGGCTTAGAGGTACAATCTAAAGAAAGCTTAGCAAAATAAGAAGCGCCTTCGGCCGAAAGCGTGTAGCGTCCATCAGGGGTTTTACCAACTAGTTGGGCGAATAGGAGTCCGACGCTTAAAAAAGCGCCAAAAAAAGAAGTGAGTTTGAGCATGGGTTAACGCGTAAAGTAAATAAATCAGGATTGAAGCGGCTTTTTAAAGCCATTTTTAAAGATGGATACTGTTTCGGTCCCGATGCCAACAATGGAAACAATATTGAGTGGGAACTCGAGCAAGACATGTGAGAAACTCAAGAAGAACAACAAGCTGAGCCCAAGTGAGTAATCATAGGTGTAGAATATAGATGAAGCAATCCAGGTGACCATGACCAAAATGAAACGTACTTTTGGTACTTTATGCCAACGAATGATTTCGGTCTTGCTGAACCAGTTCAAATAATGATATAAATAGGCAAAAGCAATGAAGCGCATGAGCATGATGCCGAATTCAGAAAAGAAGATCAGACCATCTGTCTCTTTTTTCGTTCTGGACTTCATGACTTTTCGAGGCAAAGGTTCAAAACGATATTCGTTGATGCTATTGATGTAACGACTAGAAGTATCGAAAAAATAAAGCAAATGATCGTATTGAAATTGAGGTGCTAGATTTGCTGTATTAATGGGCATTGGCTTCACCACAAACGCTTCATTTGCGATTTTGGACAAGGAATCTGTATGAGCATTAAACGCCGCTGTATCGATGAGTCCTTGGCGCAAGAAATAACTCTTATTCCCTTCTTTGGTAATGATGTCGAGGTATTCTTTGTTGGTGAGTTTTTGTTCTTTAATGAGATCAAAATGATCTAGAATGAGGTAGTTGGTGTTGTAAAAGCCATCGCCTTTTGCGTAATAGGCGTCTTTACCAAACTTGGATAAAAAGCCGTCTTTGGTATCGACCGGCAAGCTGAAAACCAAAAGTAGTGGCACTGCCACAAACGCCACCATTTGCCACATTCCCGATACACTTCGCGTTTTAAGCGAGCCATAAAGCATGAACAAGCCGGTAAATACATAAACGTGAATGAGGGTAGGAATCAAGGCCGTAAGTGCAAAAATAGTGGTGCTATCCGCATTTTCTTGTGCGCGTTCTGGGCTGAGCCAACCACGAACAAAGATGTAAAGAACGAAAATAGCTCCTAACTTGATCCAGACGTTTTTCACGAGGGCAAAAAGAATGGAAGCAAAAAGGGCGAAAACCAAGAGTTTGTCGAAGAGATTCATTTCGACAAAGTAGTCGTAGACGTCTTTACTGAAGCCAAAGTCTTTGGCGAAGGCAGCATAAGATAAAAGTATACCAACGATCAGCAAGACGAGGTAATCCCACTTTCCTTTCGAATAATATTGACGGTCGTGGAGCCAACTGATTTCGGTAAGGTAATGAAGTGGCCCAAGATAGGCGTAGGCTAAAAGAAAGGTTTCAAATGGAAAATAATAGGCCAATACCGCGGTAATGAGCATTAAGCCGATATTGAGGTAATTGATGCGGTCTTCTTTGAGCACGTTCATTTGCTGCTGTTTTTAGGTATTTACAAAAATAAGCAAAGCACTTTGGCCAAAAAAATGATATTGCTCATTTATTTTGAGGGTGTTTAGTCTGCCTCAGGTTCTTCAGAAAAGAGCGGAATCTGATCGGGGTTATCGTCCTCTTTTTTGGAGAGATCCCACTCCATGCTTGCTGGTTCAGCTTCGTCTTCTGATAGTTGTTCTTCTAATTCAGGCAATTCTTCTTGAGGCCAAGGCTCAGGGCTTTCATCGATGGGGTGTGTCAGGATGATTTCCTTCACCTTCATTTTGGTCATTTGGTTACCCTGTGCTTTCATGCCTTTTACATCGATGAGATCGGCAAGGTTCAGCACTTGATCAGGTAAGTTTTTCGTTTCTTTGAGCAACTTGTTAAAGATGATCCTTGCTTCTGGACGATAGGCCGTCGAGACCACATCTAAATAAGAGCCCGGCGCTTCAGAAATATAGCTCACGCGTTTATCTTGCGTAACTTCACAGGTAAAACGCTTGACGTAGTGCAATTCTTTTTCAGCGTCGTAATAAACGGCAGAAATTGGACGATCTTGGATCCACTTTTCAATGTGAATCATGTCTTCGTCAAAGTGCGTCGCGAGGTCAAAGCTACTGAGGCGGTATTCGCCGTTTTTGTAGAGGGTCAGGATGCGGTCTTCGCCTTTAAAGGAACCTAAAAACTTGCCCCGGCCTTCGTCGTTGAGACGCCCTACAACGGTATCGTACCAGATTTTGCGGGCGGCAAGTGTAGACCCCCCTACTTCTTTTTGTACAATTTTTTGAATGATTTCTTTAGTAACGCGGTTCCCGGCAGAGTTGCGACCTTTGATGAGCAAAGCTCCTAAATCGATGTCAAAACGCAAACGCTTGAGGTGCGGACGCGGACGCAAAAGCACACTCACCACTTCGCGCTCTCCATTCGGATGCACGCTGAAATACAACATCTTAGAACCTTTCGTTCCTTTAGTAAGGTCATATTCGGTATCGCGGGTAATGGAATTGACGTAAAAACGCTTCATCATGGTAGGCCCACCAGTGCCGTCTTGATAGAAAAGATGGTAAATGGTGCGGGTGTCACCTTTTTTCCAGACATTGGCATAAATCAGACCCTTGCCGATGAATTTTTTATCGGCAACTTTGGTAATCATGAGCTTGCCCGAAGAGAAAAAGCAAATGACATCGTCAATTTCTGAACAATCGCATACGGGCTCGTTCTTCTTGAGACCATAACCAATGAAGCCTTCTTCGTAGTCTACGTAAAGTTTGCGATTGGCGATGATCACTTTTGTGGCCGAAATGGTATCGAAGGTTTTGATTTCTGTCTTGCGCTCTCGGCCGGCTCCAAATCGTTTTTTGAGGTCCTTGAAATAATCGATGGCATATTCAACTAAGTTGGCGAGGTGCTGCTTGACTTGCTGCATCTCCTCCTCTATTTTGAGCAAGGCTTCATCGGCTTTATCGGCATCGAAGCGCGTGATGCGAATCATAGGGATTTGCGTGAGTTTGTGCAAATCTTCGTCTTGGATCTCGCGGAGCAACTGTTTTTTGAAAGGCTTGAAGCGCTCGTAGAGGTAAGCATAGAGTGCCTCGCGGTCACTGTAATGCTTAAAGTCTATGTACATCTCGTGATTGATAAAGAGCTTCTCTAAAGTAGAGAAATGCCATTGGCGCTCGAGTTCGTCTAGCTTGATTTCAAGTTCGAGTTTGAGTAGCGCAACGGTATGATCGGTATTGACTTTAAGAATTTCGCTCACCCCCATAAACCTCGGACGCTCGCCGTCGATGATCGAAGAGTTCGGCGAAACCGATACTTCACAATCGGTGAAGGCATAAAGGGCGTCTATGGTTTTGTCTGGAGATACACCAGGTGCTAAGTGCACAATAATTTCAGCTTCAGAAGAGGTGTTGTCTTCGATTTTTTTGATCTTGATCTTGGCCTTGTCGTTGGCTTTGATGACAGATTCAATTAAAGAAGTGGTGGTGGTTCCGAAGGGTATTTCATTGATGATCAATGTTTTGTTGTCTACTTTTCGGATCTTTGCTCTGATGCGTACCCGACCTCCTCGGAGGCCATCGTTGTAGCCCGAAAAATCGGCCATGCCGCCATTCGGGAAATCTGGCAAGATTTCCACTTTTTTACCGCGCAAATGATTGATCGATTGATCGATGAGCTCAATGAAGTTGTGCGGTAAAAACTTACAAGCCATCCCGACGGCGATTCCTTCAGCTCCTTGCGCGAGCAATAAAGGAAACTTCATGGGTAGCTGCTGTGGCTCTTTGTTTCGGCCGTCGTATGAAGAGAGCCAATTGGTGGTTTTGGGGTTGAACGCCACGTGCAAAGCAAACTTTGAAAGGCGCGCCTCGATGTAACGCGGAGCTGCTGCGCCGTCGCCAGTAAGGGTGTTCCCCCAGTTTCCCTGGCAATCGATCATGAGGTCTTTTTGGCCAATTTGAACCAGCGCATCGCCGATAGAAGCGTCACCGTGCGGGTGATACTTCATGGTGTTTCCGATGATGTTGGCTACTTTGTTGTAGCGACCGTCTTCCATTTCGCGCATGGAATGCAAAATGCGGCGCTGAACGGGCTTTAGGCCATCGTAAAGACTTGGCACTGCGCGTTCGAGGATCACATAACTGGCGTAATCCAAAAACCAGTTTTGGTACAAGCCGTTGAGTGGAACGATTTTGTCGTCCACGTGTTGCTTTTCAAATGGATTATGCCCGCTTTCTTCTTGTGGCATTTGGTCTTCGAGTTCGTCTGCTGCCATATTACGATGCTAATTCAGTGGTATCGGCTTCTTCAGTGATACTGGCCGATGGGGTTTCTGGAAGGTCTTTTTCGACGCGCAAGTTATCGATGATGAAATCTTGACGCTCTGGGGTGTTTTTACCCATGAAGTACGATAAAATGGAATCGATGGAGGCGTCTTTGGTGAGGATAACCGGCTCTAGGCGGATGTCTTCTCCGATAAAATGAATGAATTCGTCTGGAGAGATTTCACCAAGCCCTTTAAAGCGCGTGATTTCTGGGTTTTTACCGAGCTCGGCCATTGCCGCACGGCGTTCATCTTCGGAATAACAATAAATGGTTTTCTTCTTGTTGCGGACCCTAAAAAGTGGCGTTTGCAAAACGTAAACATGGTTGCGCTTGACTAAATCCGGGAAAAACTGCAAGAAAAACGTGAGCAAAAGCATTCTGATGTGCATTCCGTCGACGTCGGCATCGGTAGCAATAACGATGCGGTTGTAGCGGAGGTTGTCCATGTCTTCTTCGATATCGAGTGCCGCTTGGATCAGGTTGAATTCTTCGTTTTCGTAGACTACCTTTTTGGTGAGCCCATAACAATTGAGCGGCTTACCCCGCAAAGAAAAGACCGCTTGCGTATTGACGTCGCGAGACTTTGTGATTGAACCACTCGCAGAGTCTCCTTCGGTGATAAACAAGGTGGTGTCTTCGCGGCGTTCGTCTTTTAAATCGGTCAAATGCGTGCGGCAATCGCGCAGCTTTTTATTGTGCAAACTTGCTTTTTTAGAGCGGTCTCGGGCCAGCTTGCGAATACCTGCTAAATCTTTGCGCTCGCGCTCCGATTGCTTGATTTTCTTTTCGATGGTTTCTGCAACATCAGGATTGCGGTGCAGGTAGTTATCGAGCTTATCCTTTAAAAAATCATTGACAAACGCGCGCATCGATTTGCCTCCGGGCTCAATTTCTTGAGAACCTAGCTTGGTTTTGGTCTGAGACTCAAACACTGGCTCGATGACCTTTACGGCAATAGCTGCCACGATAGATTGTCGGATGTCAGATGCTTCGTAGTTTTTATTGTAGAAATCGCGGATCACTTTCGCAACCGACTCTCTAAACGCACTTTGGTGTGTTCCGCCTTGGGTGGTGTGCTGACCATTGACAAACGAGTAGTAGTCTTCGCCGTAGGTACGGCCGTGCGTGAATGCAACTTCGATGTCGTCGTCTTCGAGGTGAATAATTGGGTAGAGCGGGTCGCCATCCATGTTGTTCTCGAGCAAATCTTTGAGACCATCTTTGGAATTGAACTTTTCTCCGTTGTAGTATATTGATAAGCCACGATTGAGGTAACAATAGTTCCACATCATTTTATCGAGGTAAGCCGTCTTGAAGGCATACTTCTTGAAAATAGTGTCGTCTGGGATAAATTCTACGTATGTACCGTTGTTTTCGTCGGTGCTTTCTATAGGTAATTCGGAAACCAACTCGCCGCGCTCAAAAATGGCTGTTTTCTTTTGGCCGTCGCGCACTGCGTAAACCATAAAATAGGAAGACAAGGCATTGACTGCCTTGGTACCAACACCGTTCAGACCGACAGATTTTTTAAACGCTTTAGAATCGTACTTACCACCTGTGTTCATTTTAGATACGACCTCTACTACTTTACCCAATGGAATACCGCGGCCGTAGTCGCGGACAGTAACCTTACCGTCTTTCACTTTGATGTCGACGCGCTTGCCGTTGCCCATCACGAATTCGTCGATGCAGTTGTCGACAACTTCTTTGACCAAGATGTAAATACCGTCGTCGGCTGCAGCGCCATCGCCGAGCTTACCGATGTACATCCCGGGACGCAAACGAATGTGTTCTTTCCAGTCTAAGGAACGTATGTTGTCTTCGGTGTATTGATTTTCAGCCATGTAGCTCTTCAAAATTTGGAACAAACAAAAATAACAATCTAAAGGGCTCGCAAAGCGCCTTTTAAGCGGAAATTATAAACTAAATGTGTTGATAACAATAGGAATTCGGCTATATTTGCGCACAAATTGAATCAGAATTATGGCAACTACTGCAGATATCCGAAACGGATTGTGCATCAAGCACAACGAAAAACTCTTTCAAATCATTGAATTTCAACACGTCAAACCAGGTAAAGGCCCTGCTTTTGTGCGCACCAAAATGCGCCAAATCGAATCTGGAAAAGTACTCGATCATACTTTTTCTGCTGGTCACAAAATTGAGCCTGTTCGCATCGAGAACCGCGAGTATCAATACCTCTACCAAGAAACTGACGACTATATTTTCATGAACAACGAAACCTTTGAGCAAGTCAATATTCCACTCAAAATGGTAGAAAAACCAGGGTTTCTTCAAGAGGGAATGACGGTCAATATTTTATACCATGCCGAAGAAGAGGCTCCCCTTGTTGTGGAACTTCCTATGTACATCATTTCTGAAGTGACCTATACCGAGCCAGGTGTCAAAGGAGACACTGCAACAAACTCCATGAAGCCTGCTACAATTGCAACCGGAGCCGAAGTACGCGTTCCACTCTTCATTTACAACGGTGAAGTCATCAAAATCGATACCCGCACTGGCGTTTACGTAGAACGCGTTAAAGGATAACATGAAAAATACGGCCCTCACCCACAAACACATCGAACTCGGCGCCAAAATGGTGCCCTTCGCTGGCTACAACATGCCCGTTCAATACGCAGGCGTCAACGCAGAACACGAAACCGTACGCAATGGCGTGGGTGTATTTGACGTTTCACATATGGGTGAGTTCTTACTCAAAGGCCCAAATGCATTGGCGCTTATACAAAAAGTGTGCACCAACGACGCTTCGGTACTTTTTGACGGCAAGGCCCAATACAGCTGCATGCCCAACGGCAAAGGCGGTATTATAGACGACCTCATCATCTACCGAGTTGATGCCGAAACTTATTTTATTGTCGTCAATGCTTCAAACATCGAAAAAGACTGGAACTGGATTGCAAGTCACAACGATTTAGGGGTAGAAATGCAAGACTTATCAGCTCAATACTCGCTGCTCGCCATTCAAGGACCAAATGCAGCAGAAGCGATGCAAAGCCTCACTAGTATTGACCTCTCCAACATGACCTATTACACCTTTCAGTACGGCACTTTTGCTGGCATTGACAACGTCATGGTTTCAGCAACAGGTTATACTGGCTCAGGTGGCTTTGAAGTTTATGTCAAAAACGAAGATGCCGAAAAACTTTGGGATGCCGTATTTACCGCCGGTGCCAACTGGGGCATTCAGCCAATCGGCCTTGCTGCCCGCGACACCCTTCGTCTGGAAATGGGCTTTTGCTTGTATGGCAACGACATCGACGACAGCACTTCCCCGCTAGAAGCAGGCCTCGGCTGGATCACCAAATTCACCAAAGATTTTACAGATTCTGAGCTCCTAAAAGCGCAGAAAGAAGCTGGCGTTAGTCGCAAATTAGTTGCTTTTGAAATGATTGAGCGAGGCATTCCTCGTCACGACTACCCTATTCAAGATGCTCATGGAAACCTCATCGGAAAAGTTACTTCCGGCACAATGTCTCCGAGCATGAAAGTAGGCATCGGACTAGGCTATGTAAGCACGAGTCATAGCGCACTTGATTCTGAAATTTTTATTGAAATCCGAGAAAAAGGCATTAAGGCGAAAGTTGTCAAGTTGCCTTTCTACAAAGTATAAATCAATCCCTGATGACCAACGCACCGCGCGGGTCATCTGCTAAAATTGCCGAGGGCTGCTTTTGTAAAGCGGCCCTTTGTTTTTTACTCGAGCGCATTTCGAAGATAAAACTCTCTTTGTTTATAGCTTTCAGTTCAGCAATTTGTTCGGCAGTAATGTCTTTACTGCGCATCATAAGTCCTGCAAGCGTTGGCACTTTTTCTAGTTGCTTGAGCCCGTCTTCGTAGGTAACGGTAGAAAAAACCACTTTAAAATCCTGACTAATTTGGGCAAGCCAATTCGGATTAGAAGAGTCCAAAACAATTTGATTTCTGTATTTCAATGGAATAGCGTACAATGCTTCCTGAAAACGTTGCATATCCACATAGCCCATTGTGCATTCATTCCAATGTTTGAGGTCTAAAATCACTTGATGATGCGGACGGACGTAAGGCCAAATCTGATCTAAACGCGCCAACTTCTCACGATGCAAACTTTTGTAGCGCACTTTTTCGAGTTCTTCATCTGTCTTTTCAAAAATGCAACCAATGCCGTCTGTGTGTGCTTCCAATTTATTTTCATGATACAACCAAAGCGTGCCGTCTGCACTCATGCGCACATCGACCTCTACACCATTCATGGTTGGCAAAGCCAAAACAAGTTCGATAGCCTCTAGTGAATTATCGTGAAAAGCGCTCATGCCTATATCCATGCCCATGCCTGCATGACCAAAAACAAGTACCTCAGGATAACTTTCCTGTTTGCGGCAAGCGAACAGCAGAATGATGGCTAAGCAGAAAAACAGACCCTTTTTCATCTTTTTTGAGGAATAAAATAAAGGACCTGTAATTGCGGATTTAGAAAGACCGGCACTAGGGAAGTCGAGTTTGGCAACATGCACTCCCTGACTACTCCACCCAATAATTGAACCTGAAATCTGTTTATTTCACCGAAACAAAATCCCAAACCAAGATACAATCCTTGATGCACATCCAAAAAACTAGATTTCTGAAAGTCCAATTGATAAGCTACAGTATAGATTGGAACAACTGAGCCTGCCTTTTTTTGTTGCAACTCACCTTGCCAGAATAATCCAAATTGCGGCGCAATTACACCCTGTAAGGTGCGTTCCACCCCAAGCCCTCCTGACAACCCCAAACCCCCACAACGAAATACTTTGAGATAATTGAGGCCAAGCACTTGGTCGTAACGATGCAAGGAGGCACCTACTCCGAGGAACTGTTGCGCACGGAGAACTGTCTGCGTAGAAAGGATTAAAAAAAGGAGCAGTCTAAAAAACATCTTTTGCAAAAATAAAAAAGGCCCTCGAGTGAAGGCCTTTTTGAATGAATTTATTGAGTAGATTAAACCAAACCTTGGTCAATCATGGCATCAGCAACTTTAACAAAGCCCGCAACATTTGCGCCTTTAACGTAGTCTACTGTACCCTCGGCATCTTTACCGTATTTTACACAAGCTTCGTGGATAGAAACCATGATGCCATGTAAGCGTTGGTCAACTTCTTCTGCTGACCAAGACAAACGCAAAGAGTTTTGAGACATCTCTAAACCTGAAGTTGCTACACCACCAGCATTTGAGGCCTTACCTGGCGAGAACAATACTTTTGCAGCTTGGAAAGCGGCGATTGCCTCTGGCGTAGAAGGCATGTTTGCACCTTCTGCAACGCACATAACACCATTAGCGATGAGCATTTGAGCCTCTTCACCGTTGAGTTCGTTTTGGGTAGCACAAGGAAGCGCAATGTGAGCTTTTACTTCCCAAGGGCGCTTACCGGCAACAAACTTGGCGTTAGGATATTGCTTTACGTATTCTGAAATGCGACCGCGGCGCACATTCTTAAGGTCCATAACCCACGCTAGTTTTTCAGCATCGATACCTGCTGCATCGTAAATGTAGCCTTCAGAATCTGAAAGTGTCACGACAGTTGCGCCGAGTTGAGTGGCTTTTTCGCAAGCAAACTGTGCAACGTTTCCTGAACCAGAAACAGCGACAATTTTACCATTGAATGATTCTCCTTTTGTTGCAAGCATTTCTTTTGCAAAGTACACGGTACCATAACCGGTTGCCTCAGGACGGATCAAAGAACCACCCCAATTGCGACCTTTACCTGTCAAGACACCCGTAAACTCGTTGCGCAAACGCTTGTACTGACCAAACATATAGCCGATTTCGCGACCTCCAACGCCGATATCACCAGCAGGTACATCGGTATCAGCACCAATATGACGGAATAATTCGGTCATGAAAGATTGACAAAACTTCATGACTTCATTGTCTGATTTTCCTTTTGGATCGAAGTCAGAACCACCTTTACCACCGCCCATTGGCAAGGTAGTCAAGGAGTTTTTGAAGATTTGTTCGAAACCTAAAAACTTCAAAATAGAGAGGTTTACAGATGGATGGAAACGCAAACCACCTTTGTACGGACCGATGGCACTGTTAAACTCTACGCGGTAGCCACGATTCACTTGAATATTGCCGTTGTCGTCGAGCCAAGGAATGCGGAAAATGATAGTGCGCTCTGGTTCTACGATGCGGTCGAGAATTTTAGCTGTTTTGTATTTCGGATTAGCCTCAATAAAAGGAATTACCGCTTCGGCAACTTCCTGAACCGCCTGCAAAAATTCTGGTTCATGACCATTTTTTGCGCGAACACGATCCATGAAAGCCTCGATTTCTGCGTGATACTGATTTGACATAAATAAGGTGTTTTAGTTTGTAAACTTGGGCAAAATTAATCCAAAATCAAGACCAAAAGCCATCTTTTTTCAACAATTTATTAGTGTCAATTTGACACTAATTGACGCTGTTAAAAAAAACCCATCATTCAAATTTGAAAGCCGGTAAAAAAGTCATTATTTTTACGCGTTTCAAAGCAACCCTTCACCTTACTTTTACGTTTGTGTGACGTACCTTAATAAGAATACAACCTACATGAAAATAAATTCAACTCTACTAGCCCGCCTTGCCGGCGTTTTACTTTTGGTTTTTCAACTATTAAATGCCGCTGTATCCAATGCACAAGGGCCGGTAACGCTTTGTCTTGGGCAAGACGCAACTGTTTGCCCAGGCCAAACAGTTATCATAAATAACTGTAATTCCGGAACAAGCCCAGGTACAGCCGCAGGTTTATACCTTAACGCACCTACGAACGTGACGCTTTCCGACGACGTATGGTCTGGAGCTGTAAGTATTGGTTTTCCTTTTAGTTTTTACGGGAACACCTATTCTCAATGTGTAATTGGTTCCAACGGAATTGTTTCTTTCAATCTTGCAAATGCAGGTGGCTATTGCCCATGGTCTTTGAACGGCGTTGGGACACTGCCAAATGCAGGTTTTGCTGCTGCCAAAAACACCATTATGCTCACCTACCAAGACATCAATCCTTCATTAGGTGGCCAGATTCAATACCAAACACTCGGCACCGCGCCAAACCGAAAATTTGTGGTCCTCTACAAAAACATCATGATGTTTAGCTGTACGTCCCAATGTAACTACATGGCCATCATCATGTACGAAACCTCAAATATTTTTGAACTACACATCGGAAACAAACCAATTTGTAACGGATGGAACGGTGGTTTAGCCATTCAAGGCTCTGAAAACAACGCGCCAATGCCTATCGCGCACATCACACCCGGACGCAACAACACCGTGTGGGGCGCCAACCAAGATGGTCGCAGATTCTTACCGACCTCTCCGAGCAATACTGCCTCTTACACCATGTCTCAAATTCCGTACATGATGGTCAATAGCCCAGGAAGCAACTTTGTTTGGGCCAACACAAACGGACAAACCTTCCCCTATAACAACGGCACCCTTAATGTCAATTTAGTTCCTCCTGGCACTACCGGTTACTTCTTGTCTGGCGCCGCCTGCGGAACAAGTATCGGCTCCATTACCCAAGATACCACCTGGATCACAAGAGCAACTCCATCCGTAACCACCACAACACTTCCGGACATCTGTACCCAAGGAGTCGGAAGCGCAACTGCAACACCCGGCGCAGGCTCGCCAACACCCTGCACCTATACTTGGAACCCCGGAGCGATTACCGGAAATCCAGCCAATAACCTTTTTGCGGGCACTTACACTGTAACACAAATTGACGCCAATGGCTGTAGTGCAACTGCAACAGCAGTTGTGGGCGATACCCCAGCTAGTTTCTCGGCCACCACCACCCTCGTCTCTTGCCCAGGCGGTAACGATGGAACGGCAACGGCTATTGTGACGCCAGCTACAGGGGTTATTACCTACGAATGGAGTAATGGTCAAAGCACCCAAACGGCAACAGGCCTTAGCGCTGGTAACTATTGGTGTTATGCATCCAACACAACCGGTTGTTCAGACACCATTTATGTTACCATATCTGAAATTCCACCGATGGTCCTTTCCGCTGTTAATGTTATCGATGCCGACTGCTACACAATTGCCAACGGACAAGCTACCATCAACGTGAATCAAGGAACTGCACCTTACACCTACGACTGGGATATCTCCGCTTCACTTGCCGCTACCGCACTCGATTTAGGCGCCGGAATGCACACCTGCACTGTCACAGATGCAAATGGTTGTGTGCAAACGATTTCTGTCAACATCAATCAACCAAGTCCATTAGACATCACCTTCCTGACACCTGACACCATGATTTGTTCGGAGTCGAGCATATTATTAAGCGCAACTGGCGCAGGTGGATCAAGTACCTATAACTACTCATGGACAGAAAACGGGATTCCAATTGGCAACGGTGCAAGCATTACCGTAGATCCAATAAATTCAGGTACGGTCTATTGTGTTACGCTCAGTGAGGCTTGTGGCTCACCAACCACAACTGAGTGCATGACCATTATATTCCCACTAGAAATCATTCCAAACATCACTGCAGTAGACAACCAAATTTGTACCCCAGGCGACTTCCAATTCCACAATATGTCGTCTAACGGACAAGACATCGCCAATACTCACTATTTGTTTTCAAACGGTGACAGCTTTGACATCCCAAATCAAGATGATTTATTTCATACAATCGTACAACCAGGAGTTTACGATTTATCAGTTGTAGTCACTTCTGTACACGGCTGTATTTACAACGGATTTTTCGACGACCATGTTACCGTCACTGACAACCCAATTGCCAACTTCACAATTTCTAAAAATCCGATCACTTGGTTTGAAACAACCGTGCAAACCAATGACGTTTCAATCGGAAATATCGCTACATACGATTGGTCATCACCTGGGGCAACAAACATTGTCAATACTGGCTCCAGTGCTTTAATCACTTATCCAGAAGGAGTAGTTGGTAGCTACCCTATAAAACTTACCGTTACAACAGTAGACGGGTGTTCTGATTCAGTTACGATTGATATCGACGTTGTGGCTGATGTCATCTTCTATGCGCCTACTGCATTTACTCCAGACGACGACGAACACAACCAAGTGTGGGCTTTCTACTTAGAAGGTATCGATTACGAGAATTTCCATTTAGAAATCTACAACCGTTGGGGCGAAGTCATTTGGGAAACCTATGATACCAAGGGCTACTGGGATGGTTACTATAACGGCGTCAAAGTTCAACCGGGTACTTATTCTTGGAAGGCTTGGTTCAAAGACAAAGATACCGACGGTAAAACAGAAAAAACTGGCATGATTCATGTTATCCGGTAGGCCATGAAAAATTTGTTTCTTCCCTTATCACTAACCCTTGTTTTAACGCAAACTTCATGTGCTCAAAAACTCAAAGAGCTCACAAAAGACGTTCAAATCAAGGTTCCAACTCAAGTTCAGACCAACACCAAGCCAGTACTCAGCAACGACGAAGTCATTTCTGGCTTGCGTGAGGCCTTGCAAGTAGGAATCAAGAATGCGGTGAATCAAAGTGCCGTTTTAGATGGCTTTTTAGGGAACCCACAAATTCGCTTGCCTTTTCCTCCAGACGCCATTAAAGTGCGCGAAAAGGCCCTTCAGCTCGGCATGAATAGCCAAGTAGAGAAGTTCGAAACCACCCTTAATCGCGCAGCAGAAGAAGCAGCCAAGGAGGCCCTGCCTATCTTTACACAAGCCATTCTCAACATGAGCGTTCAAGATGGTTTTGCAATACTTAAAGGCGGAAACGGTGCGGCAACCAATTTTCTCAAAAACCAAACAAGCCAACAACTTTATAACGCATTCTTACCGAAAGTAAAGGAAGCAACAGCTAAGGTAAGTCTCACTGCCCACTGGACCCCACTCGTCAATAAATACAATGCGGCTGTTGCGCTTACAGGCGGTGAAAAAATCAATTCTGACCTCGATGCCTATGTTACCCAACTCGCTATCGAAGGCTTATTTAAGTTAGTACAGCAAGAAGAAGATAAAATCAGAGTGAATCCTGCAGCTCGTGTAACCGATTTGCTTGCAAAAGTCTTTGGCTCACTGTAATCATGCAATACCCTCCTACTGAGCTTGTCTTAAATGCGCAGGGTGCTGTGTATCATCTCGGACTTCTTCCAGCGCAATTAGCGCAAAAAATTATTTTGGTTGGGGATCAAGATAGGGTTGCCAAAATTTCGCGTTTTTTTGACCGTATTGAGCACCGCATTCAACACCGCGAGTTTGTAAGCCATACCGGTATTTACAAAGGAAAAAGCATCACCGTACTGTCTACCGGGATTGGTACAGACAACATCGACATCTGCATGGCTGAACTCGATGCACTTGTGAATATCGATTTGAACTCCAGAACAGAGAAAAAAGACAAGAAGCAATTAGATATCGTGAGAATAGGCACTTGCGGCATGCTGCAACCCGACATGCCTTTGCATACCTTTGTTCTATCTGAATTTGCTTTAGGCTTAGATAACATCGCGCATTTCTACCCTATTGAAAACAGTAACGAAGAAATGCTTTTACTCAGCGAGATCAACGATAATGTCGCATTTCCCCGGCACATTCATCCTTATCTCAGCAAGGCGAGCAACAAGCTTGTTGGCAAGCTAGATTCTCCTGAAGTAACAAAAGGAATTACCGTAACAAGTTCGGGTTTTTACGGGCCTCAAGGCCGCTCTTTGCGCTTACCGAGCCTCATGCCGCAAATTCACCTTGACTTAGGTCAATTTGAAAAAAATGGGCGTCGTTTTGTAAACTTTGAAATGGAAAGTTCGGCGATTTTTGCACTCGGCAAAGCACTAGGGCATGAGTGCACAAGTATTTGCCTAGGCGTTGCAAATAGGCCTCAAGAAATCTTCTCAACAGGAATTGATATCGCCATGGACGAGCTCATTCTTTACGTGCTCGAACGCATTTAGCTACTTCAAAAATTTATCGAGGGTGATGTGCAAATTGAGCCCGCGCAATTCAGCACCACTGGCAACAATAACGCCATTGCCATCTAGAAGAAAAGCATTCGGAATGGTGGCTACCTGATAATTGGCTGCAGCCAAACCTTGTGCATCCAAAACATGGTATTTCCAACTCAATTGATCTGCAACAATAGCTTGTTTCCAAGCTTCTTGATCGCGGTCTAGGGATACGCTAAAGACCTCAAAACCTTTAGCAGACTTGAATTCTTTGGAGTGATATTTTTGATAAGCCTCTACAACGTTCGGGCTTTCTTTACGACAAGGACCGCACCAAGATGCCCAGAAATCGACCAAAACCATTTTACCGCGCAAACTTGAAAGCTTCAGGGTTTTGCCTTTGGGAGAAAGCAACGCAATTTCTGGTGCAGTGGAGTCAGGAGGAGTTACAAGTGCCTCATCTTGACGAAAACAAAGTGCATAGCAAGCAAATGCCGCAACGAGCGCTATGAAGAGGATACTTGATTTTTTCATCCGATTCGTCTGATGTCAGCTCCGATGTTATTGAGGCGGTATTCGATGTCTTGATAGCCGCGGTCAATTTGTTCGATGTTGTGTATCACGCTCTTGCCTTTCGCTGAAAGCGCTGCAATAAGCAAAGATACGCCCGCGCGAATATCTGGGGAGGTCATTTCTATACCTCTGAGGTCGTGTTCGCGGTTCAGGCCAATGACCGTAGCACGGTGCGGATCGCAGAGAATAATTTGAGCACCCATATCGATGAGTTTGTCCACAAAGTAAAGGCGCGACTCAAACATTTTTTGATGAATAAGTACAGAACCCTTTGCTTGCGTTGCCACCACAAGAATAATGGAAAGTAAGTCTGGTGTAAACCCAGGCCATGGCGCATCGTAGATGGTCATGATGGAACCATCGATGAAAGTTTCGATTTCGTATTTTTCTTGAGCGGGAATATAGATATCGTCGCCGCGGCGCTCGAGCTTGATCCCTAAACGTCGGAAGACATTTGGAATTACGCCGAGGTTTTCCCAGGAAACGTCTTTGATTGTGATTTCTGATTGCGTCATGGCTGCTAGGCCAATGAAACTTCCAATTTCGATCATGTCGGGAAGAATGCGGTGGAAACATCCGTTCAGAGACTTTACCCCTTGAATTTTAAGCATATTTGACCCTATACCAGTGATTTGAGCACCCATGGCATTGAGCATTTTGCACAGCTGTTGGATATAGGGTTCACATGCAGCATTGTAAAAAGTAGTTTCACCCTCTGCCATGACTGCGGCCATCAGGATATTTGCGGTACCAGTAACAGATGCTTCGTCAAGGTGAATGTAGGTTCCTTTGAGATCGGCGCCTTCTACAGAATAGAAATGCTCACCGGCATCGTAGTTGAACTTGGCTCCTAAAAGCGCAAAACCTTCGAAGTGGGTGTCTAAGCGACGGCGACCAATTTTATCTCCACCTGGTTTCGGGATGAATCCGCGACCGTAACGCGCAAGCAATGGCCCGACAATCATAATTGAACCGCGCAACGAAGAAGCGCGCTTCTTGAAATCTTCGGTTTCGAGGTAAGCCAAATCGATTTCTTTGGCCTGGAAAATATAAGTGCCTTTTTCGACCTTTTCAACTTTGACTCCCATCGTTTGCAACAAAGCAATCAGTTTGTTGACATCTACGATATCTGGTACATTCGAAATGGTTACTTTTTCTGGTGTGAGCAAAGGAGCACACAAGACTTGTAAGGCTTCGTTTTTAGCCCCTTGGGGGATGATTTCGCCTTTTAATGGTTTGCCACCGTAAATTTCAAAAGAAGCCATGCTTTATTTTTTGATGAATTTTTTCTTTTTGTTTTTGTTGTTCTTTTGCTTGTTAAAGCGCTGATTTTTTTGTTGATTCTGACCGATACCCATTGTTTTAAGGAGCGTATTGGTATGGACTAAATCATCGGGGTTTTCGAGAATAAGTTCGCCTTTGGAGAGCTCTTTGAGCTGCTGTGCAATGACGTGGTTTTCGACGGTATCGTTGTTGTAGGCCAAAAATTGCTTCTTCATGAAGTTGGCCATAGTTGTCTTTAAGAATTCTTTTTCTTCTGGAACAGCGACTTCTTTTGACGCTTCTAAAATAGACTGCGTGTATTTGCCATAGTGACCGTAACGAATCTTACTCGACGGGTAAACCATGCGTTGCGGCTTTTCGCTGAGCACCTCTTGTTTTGGTCTTTCATATGGAGAATCGACATCGAGTTCAAAATTGGACATTACAAATAAGTGGGTCCAGAGTTTGTGTCGGTAGTCCTCGACGTCGCGCAAGTGCGGATTGAGTTGCCCCATGACTTCGATGATCGCCTGAGCCGCACGGTTGCGCTCGGAACGATCAGGTAATTGCATGGCGTGCGCAATCATGTTTTGGACGTTGCGACCATATTCTGGTAAAATCAGATGACCACGCGTGGTATTGTATTCCATGTTTAGTTTTCTAAGTGAGCGCCTAAGGCGTTGTCGTAAATGGCCTTGGCCTCGGTAATAAAACCGTAATGTTGCTCGTCGATTTGTAGTTTACCTTTGGTAACGTGCCCTAAAAGCGTCATGTTGACACCAGTGGCAACCATGTATTCTACAAAGGCTTCTTCTTGTTCTTCTGTGACCGACACAACAACACGGCCCTGCCCCTCTCCAAATAAGAAAGCATCTAAACGAATATCTGCATCGCTTACAATATCAAAGCCAAGGCCTCTTGGCATTGACATTTCAACAAGGCTCACGTATAAACCGCCATCAGAAATATCGTGTACGGCATTGACCAAACCTTCTGCGATGAGCCCTTTCACGGCTTGTTGCATCTGGAATTCTTTTTCGAGATCAAAATATGGAGCTGGCGAAGCTTTAACACCGTGATAAGTAGCTAAGTATTCGGAAGAAGCGATGTCTTCGGTGTAGTCACCTATGAGGAAAATAAGGTCGCCTTTTTGTTTGAAATCTAGGGTCATGACCTTCTCCTTGTCTGGTACGATGCCGATCATGCCAATGGTTGGCGTCGGGAACACAGGAACTTCTTTACCGTTCATGACGGTTTGATTGTAGAAAGACACGTTACCACCCGTTACAGGAGTTTCGAATTTCAAGCAAGCTGCGGACATGCCTTTGATGGCCCCCACAAACTGCCAATAGGATTCTGGGTTGTAAGGATTGCCAAAATTGAGGCAGTTTGTAATGGCGCTTGGGTTTCCGCCTGCACAGGTAATGTTACGCGCCGCTTCAGAAACGGCGATCATAGTTCCGACTTCAGGGTCTGCATTGACGTAGCGAGAATTGCAATCGACGGTCATGGCAAGTGCTTTGTTGGTGCCTTTGATATTGACAACACCTGCATCGGAAGGGCGATTGGTAGTCATGTTGCGCGTACCAACCATGGAGTCGTATTGTTCGTAAACCCAACGTTTAGAAGCAATATTTGGCAAGCCAAGCATGGCATCTGCAACGGCTTTGAGGTCTTTGGGCTCTGCTACTTGAGAGATATCGAATTTCTTGAATTCCTGGTAATAAGCAGGTTCTGTGTAATCTCTTTTGTATTGTGGAGCGCCACCACCCAGAACAAGTGATTCTGCTGGCACATCGCCAACAAGCTCGCCGTTCATGTAGTAACGGATTCGGCCTGTATCCGTGACATGACCAATTTCTTCGGCATGGAGATCCCATTTTTCGAAGATGTCTTTGACGATTTGCTCTTTTCCTTTTTGAACAACCACGAGCATGCGTTCTTGAGATTCCGATAATAGAATTTCATATGGAAGCATATTTTCTTGACGCGTTGGGACGCGATCCAAGAAAATTTCCATACCGACATTGCCAGCGGCGCTCATTTCACAAGTGGAACAGGTGATACCTGCTGCACCCATATCTTGCATACCGACAATGGCGTCTGTTTGAGCGAGTTCCATGGTTGCTTCTAGGAGCAGTTTTTCCATGAACGGGTCACCAACTTGAACTGAAGGGAGGTCGTTAGCAGACTCTTCTGTAATATCTTTAGAAGCAAAAGCTGCGCCAGCGATTCCGTCTTTACCCGTTGCCGAACCTACAATGAAGACAGGGTTACCTGGGCCTTTTGCCGTTGCTGAGATGATTTTTTTGGTATCGATGATGCCCGCAGAGAAGGCATTGACAAGCGGATTGGTGTTGTAAGACTCGTCAAAAAAGACTTCGCCTCCAACAATTGGAATACCAAAAGCATTGCCGTAGTCACCGATTCCTTTTGTGACTCCTTTGACCAACCATTTGGTGCGCGCTTCTTCGATATTGCCAAAACGCAGCGAATTGAGCTGAGCAATAGGGCGAGCACCCATGGTAAAGATGTCGCGGTTGATACCACCCACGCCAGTTGCTGCACCTTGATAAGGCTCTAGTGCGCTTGGGTGATTGTGAGATTCAATTTTAAATACACAACCCAAGCCATCGCCGATATCGACCAAACCAGCGTTTTCTTCACCGGCTTTAACGAGCATATGCGGACCATCTTTTGGAAGCGTCTTGAGCCAAAGAATGGAGTTTTTATAAGAGCAGTGCTCACTCCACATGACGGAATAAACAGCTGTTTCGGTAAAATTAGGTGTGCGGCCAAGGATTTGTTTGACGTGTTCAAATTCGTCGGCGCGAAGGCCTAAATCGATGGCTTGCTCTAGCGTAGCTTCTTTTTGATGATTGGTTTCCATATAGTTTGAGAATTCAGGAACAAAAGTAACGATTAATCGGATAGCATCTTTCAATTTTTCGCCTTAAATTTGTCCCTTAAAACTTTGAAAAAATGAGTTACGACATCATTGTTGTGGGTAGCGGCCCGGGCGGATACGTCACTGCTATTCGCGCCTCACAGTTAGGCCTAAAAACTGCAATTGTAGAAAGAGAATCTTTAGGCGGTATCTGCCTCAACTGGGGTTGTATCCCGACCAAAGCCTTATTAAAAAGCGCCAACGTCTATGAATACCTGCAACACGCAGCAGACTACGGCATCAACGTTAAAGAAAGTAGCGCCGATTTCGACGCCATGATCAAACGCAGCCGAGATGTAGCGAGCGGCATGTCTAATGGCATCCAATTCTTAATGAAGAAAAATAAAATCGATGTCTTGAAAGGCAACGGTGTCTTGAAAGCGGGCAAATCAGTAGAAGTTACCGACGAAGCGGGCAACAAAACAACCTACACCGCCTCTAAAGGTGTCATTATCGCAACTGGCGCTCGTTCGCGCGAATTGCCAAACTTACCCCAAGACGGCACTAAAGTGATCGGCTACCGCCAAGCAATGACCTTACCAACGCAACCGAAGAAGTTAGTAGTTGTTGGTTCCGGAGCAATTGGCGTAGAGTTCGCTTACTTCTACAACGCGATCGGCACCGAAGTAACAATCGTCGAGTACATGTCTAATATCGTTCCTGTAGAAGACGAAGACGTTTCAAAACAACTTGAAAAATCTTTCAAGAAAGCGGGCATCAATATCCTCACCAACGCCTCAGTTGAGTCAGTAGACACCAGCGGAAAAGGCTGTGTGGTTCATGTCAAAACGGCTAAAGGCGAAGAAAAAATTGAGTGCGACGTCGTGCTTTCTGCGGCTGGGGTTGTCACCAACATCGAAAATATTGGCCTAGAAGAACTCGGAATTGTGGTAGATAAAGGCCGCATTTTAGTCAATGACTACTACCAAACCAATTTACCAGGTTATTACGCAATTGGCGATGTAGTTCCAGGGCCTGCCCTAGCTCACGTTGCATCTGCAGAAGGCATTATTTGCGTCGAAAAAATCGCTGGTCATCATCCAGAGCCGCTCAACTACGGTAACATCCCGGGTTGTACTTACTGCTCACCAGAAGTTGCCAGTGTCGGCATGACCGAAAAAGCAGCTAAAGAGGCTGGTTACGAAATCAAAGTGGGCAAATTCCCATTCTCTGCTTCAGGTAAAGCTAGCGCAGCCGGAGCCAAAGATGGTTTTGTAAAGCTGATCTTTGACGCTAAATACGGCGAGTTACTCGGCGGTCACATGATTGGCGCCAACGTAACCGAAATGGTAGCAGAACTTGTTGCCGTTCGCAAATTAGAAACCACAGGCGAAGAACTCATCAAAACAGTTCACCCGCACCCAACGATGTCTGAAGCCATCATGGAAGCTGCTGCAGCTGCCTACGGCGAAGTCATTCACTTGTAAGATTAAATTACGAAATAAAAAAAGCGCCTTTTGGGCGCTTTTTTTTGTGTCTATAGAACTATTTTGTATCGTATAGAGGTCTCCAGACTAAAGCCCCAAAGCTTCGTAAACAAAGTCGAAAGTAGAAAGAATGACGGGCTCGCCATTTACAACTGCAATGTTGTGTTCAAAATGCGCACTGGGCTGACGATCTGCAGTGACGATAGTCCATTTATCTTCTAAAGTTTCTACCTTTTCGGTTCCCATATTGATCATGGGCTCAATGGCGATAGTGAGGCCATTTTGGATCTTTTTTCCGCGGCCACGGCGACCGTAGTTCGGCACTTGTGGTTCTTCGTGGAGTTCTTTGCCTAAACCATGCCCCACGAGGTCTCTAACCACCCCATAACCATGAGCTTCGGCATGCTGCTGAATGGCCCAACCGATGTCTTCAATGCGGTTGGCGGTTGTGGCTTGTTCTATCCCTAGATAAAGGCATTCTTTGGTGACCTTGCACAATTGTTTTTTCTCAGCACTCACCTCACCTACTTCAAAAGTGTAAGCGTGATCGCCGTAGTAACCCTTGTGTAGTGACCCGCAGTCTACGGATACGATATCGCCATCTTGGATAGGCTTGTCTGTTGGCAAACCGTGTACTACTTGTTCGTTGACAGAAATCAAGAGCGTACTCGGACAGCCATAAAGGCCTTTGAAACCAGGAATCGCATTTTGCGTGCGGATGTAATCTTCAGCTAATTGATCTAGAAAACGCGGCGTAACACCTGCTTTCATGTGTTTGGCAACCAAACCAAGCGTACGGCTTACGATTTGCGCAGCTTCGCGCATGATTTCGATTTCTTGAGGGGTTTTGTAACGAATCATGAATTTATCTAAGAGAGACATGCTGCAAAGTTACCAAGAAATTGCATGGTGTCAATGCCGTCGGCGTAATCTGTCAGTTGAGGACATTGGGCCGAACCAAAAGGCATATAACTGTGTCCCACTACACATTGAATTTGTTGTTGGTTTGAAAGAAGAAAATCCGCAACCTCTTTTGGGTCATTATAGCGCTGATAATGCAGCATGCCGAGAGGAGAATGCAGGTCTTGGCTTTCTTTGAGTAATAGGAAATGATTGTCGAGGATTGGCACCTGATTCATGAGGTGAATAGCCTTGTTGTAGTCGTAGTTGTTGCCGTATTTTTTATGTTGAACAACATCGGCATAAGGCACAATGGCTTCGAAAAATCGATTGAGCTCAAAATCAGTGGGGATGATCAGCTGTGTGACATTCCGGCAACCTCTGCCATAATACTGAAAGATATCGCGGCCCAACTGCTGCAATTCTTGGGTTGTTTCAGTTCCGTCTAGCACTGCTACAGAAGTTCGATGCCCGCGCAGCAAATGCGGATAATTGGAAAAATATTGCTTAAAGTGCAACATACTGTTGTCTGATCCAGTGGCAATAACAGCTTCATAACCCGTTAATTTACCCTGCACAAAAGCGATGCGATCCTCGAGTTCAGGTTCGAGCATTACAAGCATTTTGGCCAAAGCAGGCAACAAACGGGCATCTTCGCTGCTCAGTTTAACGAGTGCCTTGTGACCAGCGCAGAGTACGCACAAGAAGTCATGAAAACCAACCAAAGGCAAGTTCCCGGGCAAAATGAGCGCTACTGTTTGAGGCTTATGCGCAAAAGAATAAGCCGTTAACCAAGTTGAAAGGCGCTCAGTAATTAGCCATGGGGAAATTTCTAGAAATGCCGTTTTGATATCTTCTGGCGTAAACCAGCCGTTGTGATGCTGTTCGCGCTCAATAAGATTAATGAGGTAATCCCACTCATCTGAGGTACAAGTTGAGGGACGAGGTTGGTCTTTTGCTAAGGCTTCGAGAAGGTCTCCGAGTAAAGCAAAAGCCGAGATGATTTGGCTTCTTTCCACGGTGCAAAAGTACGCTTTTCTATTTTTTTTGTGACCGAACGCACAAAAGATTCGCTCAGTCGTTGTTATATTTGCACAAAAATATTGACTTATGGCCATCATGATCACCGACGAATGCATTAACTGCGGAGCTTGCGAGCCCGAGTGTCCTAACAATGCCATTTACGAAGGAGGCGCAGAATGGAAATTTGCCGATGGCACAACGCTCAAAGGCCTCATTCAAACCCTCGACGGAGATGAAATCCAAGCAGATCATGCTTTTGAGCCGGTCAACATGGACGTCTACTACATTGCCCATGAAAAATGCACCGAATGTGTTGGTTTTCACGACGAACCTCAGTGCGCCGCAGTTTGCCCAGTAGATTGCTGTGTAGACGACCCAGATTACCGCGAATCCGAAGACGAACTACTCGCCAAGAAAAACTTCATGCACTTGTAAGGTGTTGAAGCACCTCATTTTAATTCTTTTTTTCTTTTACGCTTGTCCTGATTTTTTTGCTGACAACGGCAGAGTCGTTCATATTGCTTGGTCCGAAAACAGCGACGGCAGTATTCAGAATGCCCACTCACCTCAGTATGGCTTGTACGTTTTTGAGCAGCGCAATCAGTTTCTCAATTACAAAGATCCCAATAATCCTTTTTTTAAAATTCGTTATACCTGGCTGGGCGTAGACTGGACTATCGTTCATTTTTTCGCGCTTTTGCTTACCATTTTACTTCAAATACTAACCTTTCGACGCATCAATCGCCGAATGGCCGAAAGCCGTTTTTTCAAAAGATGGTCATACCGCTTTCTGAAACTTTTCTTATGGTTAGCCGTGATTGGCGGAAACATTGTTGCGGTTTGGGCCATTGATTTTTACAATACTCAGATTCACTTTCGCTATCACCAACTCAGCGACTTTAAAAACGCCAGCACCACGCAACTTGACAACGCTCGAAACGACCGCACCTATTTCTTAGCCAAAGAAAGCACGCGTCTGCGTTGCCAACTCTTTAGAAACAACAATGGCAAATGGCACACCCAAAGAGCGCTTCCTGTGCTGCATTTCAAGGAAAATAAAAACGGCGAACTTTATTTTACCCGAGACAGCCGATACGTTAAACTAAATGCCAACACTAAGCTTATAAAGGCCACCACACAACTCATTGCGATTCATCGCAAAGGAGAAAATAGCAAGATGGAGCAGCAGCTCTTCCAAATTCAAAATAGAACGCTCGTGCCCTACGTCTTAAAAGCTGAACGTCCACAACGTATTCTATTATTTGTGAATGGATACCGCCCAATTTCAACGAGCCAAGACCCCGCTAATGCCTTACAAGCCATCAACGACAAAGGACTCGAGCGCCCGCGTTCTAAAAACTTAATTTACAGCGCCGACAACTTCGGCTATTGGCCGCAAGAAGCCTTCATTGCCAAAATTGAAGAACGCTTTGAGCCCAACAGAACGCTATACGCCGATGGCCATCACAGTGTCGCCACCTCTAATCATCAGTCACTGATCCAATTTGCGAGTGGAGCCGCACTTTACCCTAAACCTTGTCATGGCGCGCACCATTGCTCTAGCACCAAAATTGCCAATCAGCAAGAAGTAAGAACTTATAGTTTGCTTTCTACCAAACCAAACTATGATGGTTTTTACACACGTTATTTGTCCGGAAAACAAGCAGGTCGTAATTTACTTCAAGAACTGACCAAAAATGGCAACAATCCACTCAATGACACGCTGTATGCCGTAAGTCATAGCATGGGCCATGCTTACTTTATGGGAATGGCCAGCGTTTTGAAAGGTAAAATTCAATTTGGTGCCTATCATGCTTTCTGCCCTGAAAACCCTAAAGGAAAAAGGCTGCAGAGCTACCTTTGGCCCGTTGTTTTTCAATATGGAACCAAACTTTACGGGCCACAAAGACACGCACCGTGTCAGCAAGATGGCGTAGCCCCACAATGGCGTATTACTGGCATAGAAGCCTATCAACAACTTGGTTTTCCCAAAAGCCTGAAGGCTCGCCTTGGTTATTTTAGCTCGCACTATGTGGGCTATTACACTTGGGTGTTTGACATCCCAAAAGGCAAACCTGGCTACATCGGGCTTCCTTAAAAAGGATCAAAAGCACTAAGAACAAGCTCTATTCTTGAAGCTCCAACCGAACCGTTGCTCCATTGAGCGTCGTGCATTGAGATACCAGCACGCGCCATCACAATTTGCCGCAGCGCCTCCTTGAGCCTGCCCTCTCCCGCCCCGTGAACAACCATAAATTTGGCTTGTCTGGCCTTTGCCTGTTGATTGCAAAATTGTTTAAATGCGCTCAGTTGGGCTAAAAAAACATCGTGCGCAGAGAGCTGACCTGGCAGTAATAATTCTTCTGCATGCAGGTCAATGCTTGGGATGCGTTTATCATGAGAACTTGTAGTTCTCTGCTTTGCTGAAGAAGACTTAGTGAGCTTGTCTTTGGCCGTAATTTTATTGGTGTGAATGGCTTGGCGTACCACGACTTCGTTTTTTAAATAACGATACGTGAAACCATTTTCATCTTCGAGAAGGAGGTGTTCGGCTTCAATGGAACGAACTTTAAAAACTCCCGCTTCTCGCAAGACGCCCACTTCTTGCCCTACTAACCAAATCATCGGAATTGCAGTGCTTTAACAGGAGAAATGCGCGACACCACCCGACTTGGCAACAACAAAGCCAACATACAGGTTGTAAAAGTCAGTAAGTTAATGAACGCAAAGTTCCAGAAACTAAACGAAATAGGAACGGCATCTAGGTAGTACACCTCAGCATTGAGTTTGAAAAGTTCAAAGCGATACTGTAGCCAACACAAAAGAACTGCAATCGCATTGCCAATGAGCAAACCGCGTAGCAATAAATAGGCCGCTTGCCACAAGAAAATTCGGCGAATAGATCGATTGTTGGCCCCCAACGCTTTTAGTAAGCCAACAAAAGACGTCCGTACGACGATCAGCACCAAAACAGCAGAACCGACGTTTATAATACCGATGAGCAGCATCAGGACAATGATGATCAAGACATTGAAATCCAGAAAATGCAGCCATGAAAATAAATCAGCTTCCGTATCCTGAATGTTCGTCACTTGCAGTAAGTGCGCATTTACCGGTCGCATTTCAACGGCGTCTTTGAGCTGCTTCTCAATTTGCGCAAGCGCAGAGAAATCACGGACGCCAACTTCAAAACCCGATACAAACTGAGCGCCTGTGCCGAGGCCGTCAGTGAAAGCAAAGCGCAGAGGGCCTTTATTTGTCGCAAAAACTTGTTCCTGAAGGCCGTCTACCAAGCAAATGGGCGCTCCGTTTTCCAGCTTCAAATCATTGTATTGCAGATTCTTGGGCGCTTCTATGCGCAGTTGTGCGCTATCGATGAGCTCTACCTTACTAGATGAATTGCTGTAGCGATAGGCATAGACTTTAAGGGTGGTATCTTTTAAGGAAGTGAAGCGTTGTGCGGTGTAAACATCTTTACCGAGGCCCCAATCAAACAATAAATTAGCAGCGTCACCAGCAACTTCTACTGAAATTAAAAAAGTTGATTTACTGTCTAAAACGGGGCGCAGCGCAATTTTAGTTCCGTAGTCGCTCATTTGTTGCACCAACGCGAGGTTGCCAAAAACGAGCTTTTGGTCGTATTCGATGAAGCCCGTATTGTAAATCCCGACAACCTTCAACTTTTTGAGCAGTGGCTGCTGTTTGATGTGATACGCTGAAACTTCGTCGTTCAACTTGATATTCAAGTTTTGAACGGTTGTTTGAGACAACAGCACTTCATTGGGCTGAGCCGGGTTGATCAGGCGCCCTTGCTGCAAATGTTCTTTGATGAAAGACCAGTCGTAATCTGACTCTACTCCTTTGAGCATCAGGCCAAGCATATCTTGGCGCTGTACCAATGAATCTTTGCCATTGGCAATTTGAATGGTGTCGTTAAAACGAGGAGATTGCAGTAAAACAGGCTTAAAAGCAACAGCTCGAATGGCATTTATTCCGGGAATTTGCTCGAGTTCGTTTAAAAAGGGAATGCGGCGATCGAGGGCCTCCGCTTCAAAAATATGTGAAGAACCCGCCTTCGAAATGAAAAGTGGAGCATTAAAACCCGTAATTTTGTCCTTGATTTTTTGCTGAAAACCGCGCACAATAGCTAGTGTCAAAGAATTGACTAAAATAGCCAGCGCGATGCTCACCACAGAAATCCGAAGCACCGGCCTAGAAACCCGAAGCCCGAGGTGCTTTTGACGAATCAGCCTAGAAGATATGAAGCGCTCGAACGACACAAATAGATTTTTACAAGTCCAAAAATACACAAAGGTTTTGGCATCTCTTGCGCTGCTCACTATTTTGCTTGCATCTTGCGGTCTTGTTCCTCAAAAATCGTTCAGCCCTAACCCAGTACATTTTGCAGAAACCATTGTCATAGAAGAAGATTCCAATTCCTTGGCTGCCTTTCCTGCGACACAAGCCCTTCAAAAGCCCAGTCTGGCCCCACCGCAACTTGGCATAGACCGCTTGCATCTTTTTGTCGATTCACTAAAAGGAAAGCGCATTGCCGTTGTAGCCAACCAAACCTCCGTTGTCAATGGCATTCATTTAGTAGACACGCTACTTGCCCTGAACTTGAATGTCGTTAAGGTTTTTGCACCCGAACACGGTTTTAGAGGCGATGCCGATGCAGGGCAGCACATCGGACACAGCACCGACGACAAAACAGGCTTGCCGCTTGTGTCTCTTTACGGCTCCAACAAAAAACCTACCGACCAACAACTCGCCGATATCGACATCGTCATTTACGACATCCAAGACGTAGGCGTGCGTTTTTACACCTACATCTCAACCTTGCATTATGTCATGGAGGCCTGTGCTGAAAACGACAAACAATTAGTGGTGCTCGATCGTCCGAATCCAAATGGGCATTACGTCGATGGCCCAATTCTTGAACCTGCCTATAAATCTTTTGTCGGGATGCATCCAGTCCCGATTGTTTACGGCATGACCATCGGAGAATACGCCATGATGATCAACGGAGAAGGCTGGCTTCCGAACGCAAGACGCTGCCAACTCTGGGTCATTCCTTGTAAAAACTACAAACATAAACTCACCTACAGTTTACCTGTTGCTCCTTCACCAAACTTGCGCACAGACGCAGCAATTGCGCTGTATCCGAGTTTGTGTCTCTTTGAAGCAACCACAGTAAGTGTTGGCCGCGGCACCGACAAACCCTTTGAAGTTTACGGCCACCCACAATTTCCGAAAACTGATTTTCAATTCATGCCCATCCCTACAGTGGGAGCAAAAAACCCTTTGCACCTCAATAAAGTTTGTCAAGGCATTGAACTGAATCCAAATTCAACAAAAAGAAGTTATCAGCTCAATCTCAACTACCTCATAAATGCCAAAGAATTGCTTGGCGATAGCATCGCATTCATAGATCAACCCGCTTTTTTCAATAGGCTTGCTGGCACGGCAACACTCAAAGAACAACTCGAGAAAGGCTGGTCTGCGAAAGAAATCAGGGCAACCTGGAAACCAGGTCTGGACGCATTTTTAAAAACGCGCAGCAAGTATTTACTCTACGAGTAAAGCCCTCAATAACAAGAAATACAACTTAAAGTTTGGCGTCGAGCACTTGCTGAGCCATGTCTGCCATATAGGCATCAAGTTTCGCTTGCAAATCGGCATCGAAGGCGCTGATCATGCGCGCTGCTAGAATACCAGCGTTTTTGGCACCATTGAGCGCTACTGTAGCGACCGGAATACCGTTTGGCATTTGTAAGATCGATAAAATGGAATCCCAGCCGTCTATCGAATTCGAGGATTTGATCGGAACGCCAATGACAGGCAAGGTAGTCATGGAGGCGGTCATGCCGGGCAAGTGAGCGGCACCACCTGCGCCCGCGATGATCACTTTGATCCCTCTGTTGGCCGCAGATTTTGCATAAGCAAACATTTTGTCTGGGGTGCGGTGGGCAGAAACCACCTCGGCCTCGACACTCACGCCGAATTGCTCCAAAATGATTTTAGCTTCTTGCATAATTGGCCAGTCGGACTTACTGCCCATGATAATACCTACTTGTATCATGAGTTCGTTGGATTTGATGGGTTTTCAATTGGATTTCCGGCGGTCACTTGCTGTTTGACTTGCTTGGGCATACTGCCGTAATGGATGGTGTTGTCGATATCGGTGGTCATTTGATCGAGTGGCGCCACCAAGGTTTCTTCGGTTTCTTTGAGGATGCTCTCGATGTTCAAATCTGCTTTCATCTCTTGACCTGACTTACGGATTTCTTGCTGTAAATCGTTGGAGGCATTGCGAATTTGATAGAGCGCCTGACCTAAAGTTTTGGCAATGCCTGGAACACTTTTAGAGCCAAAAAACAATAACACAACCAAGACAATGACAATGACTTCAGAGCCAGCGACATCGCTTAAAAAGAGTGGAATGCTATGCATGGTGCAAAGCTACAAAGAAAAGTATTAAGATTGCTGCATTTTGGCGATGATCGCAGCGGTTATAGCAGAAGGCATGAAGGGCAAGATCCCTTTGATGAGGAAAGTAAATTTGAAGTCTGAGATACAAATAACTTTACCTTTCTCCATGGCGTTGTAACCTTTGAAAGCCGTTTTGTAGGCACTTGCAGCGCCTTCGAACATTTGAGAACCACCAAAACCTGCTACTTGGGCAAATTCAGTCTCGACTGGGCCTGGGCAAAGTGCGGTAACGGTAACGCCAGTGCCTTTGAGCTCATGCGCCAAGCCTTGGGTGTGCGACACCACAAATGCTTTGGTGGCAAAATAAGTGTTCTGATATGGGCCCGGTAAAAAACCTGCAGTGCTGGCCGTTTGTAAAATCTTGCCTTTACCTCTGGCTTTCATGTCTTTGCCAAACAAATGGGTCAGTTTCAATAAGGCCATTACGTTGAGGCGCACCATTTCTACATCGGACTCGAGGTCGCGGTCTAGAAACGCTCCTTTACCACCAAAACCAGCGTTATTGAACAAATAGTCCACTTCCCAACCTTTTTGCTTGACCTCGTCGTAGACTTCTTGAGATGAGCCTACCACGCTCAGGTCTTTTTGAATGAGGTGAACCGAAACATTATATTTTTGAACGAGTTCTGCTTTTAAGTTCTCGAGTAATTCCATTCTTCTCGCTACCAAAATGAGCGCACCGCCTTTTGAGGCGTGGATACGGGCGAGTTCTTTTCCGATTCCGGACGACGCGCCGGTGATGAGTGCTGTGTTTTTCATGATGAAGTAACGATTAAATCATTTTTATTGTTTAAAAATTAAGAACACCGTTTGGAATTCTTCCGCTGTAACTTGAATAAACGGACTTTTTTCGTCTAGCATATCTTGAACGCGCATTAAATCGGGGAATTGTTGCACATCGAAATTGTAGAGAAACCATTTGTTGCCAATTTGTTGCAGCTCGATGAATTGATGCGTGGAGGTGATTTTGTAGAGCGACCTCCCATTCTCGAGTTTTCTGAACTGCGGAAATTCCATTTTGATTGTATCTTCGTACAAAGTTAGTACAAAGCAGACATGCAGCACCTCCTACCCAATGATATTCTACTTCTCGAGAAAGCAAAAACTGACCTGAAAATCAATCGGGATCAACTCCGCAAATGGAACAAACAAAAACCAAAGGACCTCGATCAGCGCTTCCATGCTGCACATCAAAAAGAATTCGCCAAAAGAGATTGCTTAAAGTGTGCCAATTGCTGCAAAACAACCAGTCCTATTTTTAGACAGCCCGATATCCGCAGAATGGCCAAAGCACTGCGCATGAAAGAAAGCCAACTCGTTTCGCAGTATTTAAAACTCGATGAAGACGACGATTACGTATTGCAAAGCTCCCCTTGCTTTAATTTGCTCCCAGACAACACTTGTGCGGTTTATGAAGACCGCCCACTCGCCTGCCGAGAATACCCCCACACCGACCGTAAAAATATGTATCAAATCATGGATTTAACGGCCCAAAACACACTCATTTGCCCGGCAGTAGCAAGCATTGTAGATAAAATAGTGAATGGCTAAAGTTGCCGAAAAAAACCTAAATTTGCGCATCAATCAATAACACGTATGGAACAGGTTCAACCTTATATCCCACAACATAAAATTCGCATCGTTACGGCAGCTGCGCTCTTCGATGGCCACGATGCCGCCATTAACATCATGCGCCGTATCATTCAAGCCACCGGCTGCGAAGTGATCCACCTTGGTCATGACCGCTCTGTGGAAGAGGTAGTGAACTGCGCCATTCAAGAAGATGCTCAGGCCATAGCCATGACCTCCTACCAAGGTGGTCACATGGAATACTTCAAATACATGCACGATTTACTTCATGAAAAAGGAGCGCCACACATCAAAATTTTTGGCGGCGGCGGCGGCACTATTTTACCTTCGGAAATCGAAGAATTGCACGGTTACGGCATTACGCGCATCTACCACCCTGACGACGGCCGTGCCATGGGCCTACAAGGCATGATCAACGACCTCATTCAAAAATGTGATTTTGCGGTTGGGCAAGCCAAAAAAGAGTCAAGCGAAAGTATTTTAGCGGCTGTAGCTCAAAAATCAATTCCAACGCTTGCACATTGTATTAGCGCTGCCGAAAACTTTCCCGACGAAAACGCGGAACAATTGAATGCCTTGCGCACAGCAGGTGCACAAGCCGCGGTTCCTGTACTCGGCATTACCGGTACGGGGGGTGCGGGTAAATCATCTTTGGTAGATGAACTCGTGCGCCGTTTCTTACTCGACTTCCCAGACAAACAACTCGCGGTAGTTTCTGTAGACCCTTCTAAAAGAAAAACAGGTGGCGCACTACTTGGCGACCGCATCCGCATGAACGCCATTAAGAGCCCACGCGTTTACATGCGCTCTTTGGCCACACGCCAGTCCAACCTCGCGCTTTCAAAGCACGTTGCCGAAGCGATTTCTATCCTAAAAGCAGCGAAATACGACCTCATTATCTTGGAAACCTCCGGAATTGGGCAGTCCGATACAGAAATCCTCGATCACTCCGATGTGTCTTTGTACGTCATGACGCCAGAATACGGCGCCGCGACCCAACTCGAGAAAATCGACATGCTCGACTTCGCCGACGTCATTGCACTCAATAAATTTGACAAACGCGGCGCCCTAGACGCCCTGCGCGATGTCCGCAAGCAATACCAGCGCAACCACAACTTGTGGGACAGCCCAGTAGACGACATGCCCGTATACGGCACCATTGCCTCGCAGTTCAACGACCCCGGCATGAACACACTCTACAAGGTAATCATGGATCATGTCGTCAAAAAAACGGGCGGCGACCTCCAATCTACCTTTGCCATCACGCGCGAGATGTCTGAGAAAATCTACGTGATTCCGCCAGAGCGCACGCGCTACCTTTCTGAAATTTCTGAAAACAACCGCGCCTACGACAAATGGGTAGAGGCTCAGGTTGCCGTTGCCACCAAATTGCACGGCCTACAAGTTTCTATTGACGCGATCAGCGCCTCCAGTTTAGAAGACAAAGACCGCTTGCTGAAAGGTTTGCAAGAAGCATTTGAACAAGAAAAACTCAACTTTGACCCCAAAAACTGGGAAATCCTACAAAACTGGGATGCCAAAAAACAGGCTTTCAAAAACCCTGAGTATCAGTTCAAGGTTCGCGATAAAATTTTAACGATCCAAACACACACAGAATCGCTATCTCATTTACAAATCCCAAAAGTAGCAACGCCCAACTACGTGAGTTGGGGCGATATCCTGCGTTGGGTTTTGCAAGAAAACGTACCGGGCGAATTCCCTTACACGGCCGGCTTGTTCCCATTCAAACGCGAAGGCGAAGACCCTACGCGCATGTTTGCAGGCGAAGGCGGCCCAGAACGCACCAACAAACGCTTCCATTACGTTTCGCTCGGGATGCCAGCCAAACGCTTGTCTACCGCTTTTGACTCCGTTACACTCTACGGCAACGACCCCGATTTGCGCCCGGATATCTACGGCAAAATTGGCAACTCAGGGGTTTCTATTTGCTGCCTAGACGACGCCAAAAAACTCTATTCAGGTTTTGACCTCAGCCATCCGGCAACGTCTGTATCCATGACCATCAACGGGCCTGCGCCTATGCTCTTGGCTTATTTCATGAATGCAGCCATTGATCAAAACTGTGAAAAATACATCAAAGCAAACGGCCTAGAAGCTGAAACTGAAGCCAAAATTGCCGCTATCTATAAAGCTAAAGGAACGGAGCGCCCTGCCTACCAAGGTGAGCTACCAGAAGGAAACGACGGTTTAGGCCTCATGCTATTAGGTGTTACCGGCGACCAAGTTTTACCCGCCGACGTATATGCGCAAATCAAAGCCGATACGCTCAAGCAAGTGCGCGGTACGGTTCAGGCAGACATCCTCAAAGAAGACCAAGCACAAAATACCTGCATTTTCTCTACAGAATTTGCACTCCGCCTTATGGGCGACGTCCAGGAGTACTTTATTGCCAACGGCGTGCGCAACTTTTATTCGGTCTCTATTTCTGGCTACCACATCGCCGAAGCAGGCGCCAACCCAATAAGCCAACTCGCCTTCACACTCGCTAACGGCTTCACTTACGTAGAATACTACCTGAGCCGCGGCATGGACATCAATGAATTCGGGCCCAACCTTTCGTTCTTTTTCTCGAATGGCATTGATCCTGAATACGCCGTCATTGGACGCGTGGCGCGCCGCTTGTGGGCCAAAGCATTGGCAAAAAAATACGGCGCAAATGCAAGAGCGCAAATGCTCAAGTACCACATCCAGACCTCTGGGCGCTCTCTGCACGCACAAGAAATCGACTTCAACGACATTCGCACCACGCTGCAAGCGCTTTACGCCATCTACGACAACTGCAACTCTTTGCACACCAACGCCTACGACGAAGCCATTACCACGCCAACCGAAGAGTCTGTGCGCAGGGCCATGGCCATTCAGCTGATCATCAACCGCGAACTCGGTTTGGCTAAAAACGAAAACCCGCTGCAAGGCGCGTTTATCATTGAAGAGCTCACCAATTTGGTCGAAGAGGCGGTGTTGTCTGAATTTGACCGTATTACCGAACGCGGCGGCGTTTTGGGCGCCATGGAAACCATGTACCAGCGCTCCAAAATTCAAGAAGAGTCTTTGTATTATGAAACGCTCAAGCACACTGGCGAATTCCCAATCATTGGCGTCAATACGTTCTTGAGCTCAAAAGGCTCCCCTACCGTATTGCCTAAGGAAGTCATTCGTGCAACCGAAGAAGAAAAAGCGTACCAGATCAGCATGCTCAGCAACTTACACCGCGCACAGCAAGATGCTGCGAGCGCAGGCATAGCCAAAGTGCAAGAAGCTGCCGTTCAAAACAAAAACATCTTCGCGGAGCTCATGGAAACGTGTAAAGTCGCTTCATTGGGGCAGGTTACCAACGCCTTGTTTGAGGTTGGCGGCCAGTACCGACGCAATATGTAAGATGACAGACGCACTATTTTCTTCCTTTGCCCAGCAAATTGCCAGCAAAAAGCAAAGTTTCTCCGCCCAACAGCGCGCGTTATTGACGGAGGTATTGGAAGAAAAATATAAAGACCTTTCGGTTTCAGAAAAGTTAAAAAGTAATTTACACCTTTTACAAGACCCGAATACCTTTACCACCACCACCGGGCATCAGCTTTGCCTCATGACAGGGCCACTGTATTTCATATACAAGATTTTGCACGTCATCAAATTAAGCACTGACTTAAAAGCACAATTTCCGGAGCAGCATTTTGTGCCGGTTTACTGGATGGCTTCCGAAGATCACGACTTCGAAGAAATCAAAAGCTTTCTGCTCTTCGGGCAAAAATGGACCTGGGAGAGCACCCAAAAAGGAGCTGTTGGCCGCTTTGGCACCTCTGATTTGCATCCACTGCTCAATAAATTGAAGGAAAAATTTGAAAATCATCCGGACAGCGAAATCCATCGTTTGCTTGATTTATTAAAGGCCCCGTCCTACTCGGATGGATTCTTCAAGTTTATACACGAACTATTTTCTCCATACGGACTCGTCATCATAGATGCCGACGACGCCCGCCTCAAAGAGAGCGCCTGGCCAATTTGGGAAAAAGATTTATTTACTGCTGATATTCATCAGGCGGTTCTTAAAAATACCCAAGAACTTCAACAAAAGAAGATACCAACGCCCATCGAAAGCAAAGAAACGAACTTGTTTGTATTAGAAAAGGAGAAAAGGGAAAGAATCGAGAAAACCGATGCGCTTCATTACCAAAAAGAAGACAGCCCGCAATTATCTCCGAATGTGGTGCTCAGACCACTCTACCAAGAATTGATTTTACCCAATTTGGCTTACATTGGTGGGCCCAGTGAAATCGCTTACTGGCAACAACTGCCACAAGCTTTTGCCTGTCTAGACCTCCCCTTTCCGCTCACTATTCAGCGTGCAGGCGGCGTCCTTCTTCAAGAAAAAGACCTTGAACTGATCGAGAAACTTGGTTTTGAAAAACAAGATTTTATTTTTGATAAAGCTGCACTTAAAAAACGCTACCTCGAACAAGTTGGAGATCAAGAACCCGATTATGGTCATTTGGATGACCTATGGAGTGGCTACAAACACGCTTTTCTAAAACTTGTAGACGGCGCATTACCCCAAGAAAAAAGAACGATCGAAGCCGAACTGACCCGCGTTCAAAAACAACTTGAAGCACTCGAGCAAAGATTTGAAAAAACACGCAAGGCCAAATTCGATAAAGCACTCAAGCAGATAGAGCAACTTTCGGAGAAAATCCAGCCCAAGAGCCAACTCCAAGAACGCAGCAGCAACATCCTGAACTTTTGCCCTGACGGCGAAGTTTCAGCCAGAATTACTGCAATCTACCAGCAACTAGACCCCTACAACCAAGAAAAACAATGGTTTGTGGTGTCGTAAACGAAAAATAACGACCTTTGTGTCAAATTGACAATATGGCTCAAAACGACATCCGCACCGTCCTTTCTCAACACCCTACCATCCCGGTCGTGACTTTCAATAGCACCAATGAAGTTGTACCTAAAATGGACGCACTCATTGCCCGCGGCATCTTTTGTATCGAAATTACACTGCGTACACCCGTTGCCTACGATTGCATCGCAATCGCTAAAAAATTGTACGGCGACCGCTGCGCAATTGGCATGGGCACTGTTGTGAAGGCCGAACAAATCGAAAAAGCGGTTGAACTCGGCATCGATTTTATGGTGAGCCCAGGCCTCAATGCCACGCTTGCGCCACTTTTTGAAAAAAGCAATATTGCGTTTATTCCGGGCGTTGCTACCCCCAGCGAAATCATCGAAGGCATCCAATTCGGTTGGGACACCTTTAAGTTTTTCCCGGCCAATTTATTTGGCGGCTTGGGTGCACTCAAAGCGTATGGCCAAGTGTTTCCGAACATCCAATTTTGCCCTACCGGTGGAATCACCGAAGAAACCTACCCCGAATACCTTGCCTTGCCTAATATTATATCGGTAGGTGGTTCTTGGATGTAAGCAACTGTTCCTCCTTGTTTTAGACTTATGTTATTTCTCCTTTTTCTTCTCCTTCTGATTGTTTCAGAATGGATTTTCTTGCTCGGCATCTGGAGCATTCCATCTGCAAGTATAGCTACACTCGGCTTCTTGCATTTGAGTGCCATGTTGGCCAGTATTGGCCTATTTATCTGGGGCTTTAGAAATCCCAAAATGCGCAGCAATTACAAACTGGGATTCTCGATATTTGGTTTTTTTGTGGCTATTGGCATACCCGCCATGATGTACCTCCTACCAGGTTTGGTATTTCTAACTTTTCAAATTGAAATGGCCCGAAATATAGGTTTTGCGCTTGCGAGCTTACATTTTGTTGCGATACTTTTCGGTATCTTTTACGGGCGTTGGGCCTGGAAAGTACACCGCGTTACACTAGCATCAGACAAGCTTCCCGAACAAATGGACGGAGTCAAATTCGTTCAAATTTCAGATGTGCACGTAGGTAGTTTTTTTAGTCAAACCCACAAGGTCCAAAAAGCCATTGACCTCATCAATACGCTCGACGCCGATTACTTTTTATTTACCGGAGACCTCGTCAATAACAAAGCTGATGAATTCAGAGGATGGGAAGCCCTGTTTTCTCAAATTCAAGCCAAAAAAGGCAAATACAGCATTTTAGGCAACCACGACTACGGCGATTACATTAGCTGGGACTACGACCACGAAAAAACCGCCAATCTTCAAGAGCTCATTCGAATGCACGAAGTAGTTGGCTGGACGCCACTTTTAAACAAAGCCGTCGAACTCGAACAAGGATTTTGGCTAATGGGCGTAGAAAACTGGGGCAAGGCGGGTTTTAGAAAGAGCGGCAAACTCGAAGAAACACTTGCTCAGACCAAAGACGGTTTTAAATTATTATTGAGTCACGACCCTAGTCATTTCGATGCGCAAGTGATCCATACCGACATTGACCTCACGCTCTCGGGCCACACCCACGGTATGCAATTCGGCATTGAGCGTTTTGGCCTGCGCTGGAGCCCTGTCAAATTGATGTATCCAAAATGGGCTGGCTTATATCAAGTAGGCAAACAATACCTCTATGTCAATCGAGGCTTTGGCTACCTTGGTTTCCCGGGCCGCGTGGGCATTTATCCGGAAATTACAGAATTTACGCTGCGACGTTCAAAAGCACAATAAAAATTTATTAAATTTGCAACCTCGTTATTTGGCAAAAGCCAATAACCGGTCCTATAGCTCAGTTGGTTAGAGCAACAGACTCATAATCTGTGGGTCCACAGTTCGAGCCTGTGTGGGACCACCCAAGTGGGGATTTCGTTCAAAAAAGCGGAATCCCTTTTTTTATATCCTTCGTATTCTTTTCCAGATAAAGGCTTGCCTTAATACACCTTTAAACTATTTTGAAAGGTATTCATATCCCTCACCCCCCAATCGGCTGATACAAGCCTTTCTCAATACAAATGCGGGCGAAGTCGGCGGTGGTTTTGGCGTGGAGAACTTGGAATAATTTGGAGCGGGTGCGGTCAATGCTTTTCTTGGAAAGGCCAATGCGGTCGGCAATTGATTCGCTGGTGCTTCCGGAGCAGATCAGACGGATGACCATCATTTCTCGTTCTGAAAAATTAAAGTGAGCCATGGCCTCCTGTCTTTTATGATTCTTTTGAACTTGAATTAACAAGGCCTCATTGACAATATCCGATTGGTGAATACCTTTATCGAGCACATTGTAGAACGCATCAACAAGCTCTTCGACACTACAATCCTTTTTCAGATAACCTTTAGCACCCATTTGGATCAGTTCTCCAGCGATTTGCACATTAGTATGCATACTAATGAAGATGACACAAATTTCAGGGTACTTTTTTAACAATATCTCCAAAACCTCTTTGCCATTCATTTCTGGCATGTCAAGGTCTAGTAAAGCGACATCAATAGGTTTAGATTTGAGTTTTTCCAGAAATTCAATGCCATTTTGAGCAACAAAGGAAATGGTAATTCCTTCTTCATCTTTAAGCGCAGCGCTTAAGCCCTGCAGAACTATGGTATGGTCATCTGCAATAGCGATTCTAATTTTTGGACCGCCTTTCTCACCTCGTTGCTTTTTTGTCATTGCAAGTGAAATTAGTTATTATACAGAAAAAACCAATAAGATTTTCCCTCGTCGTTCAGCACGTTCAAAATTCAAAGAACCTTTTAAAACAGCTATTCTATGCCCGATTGAAGACAAACCAATTCCAGCGTTTTTCAATTTCAAATACTCGTAGTCTGACTGACTAATCGCAACACCATCGTGTTTGATTGTAAATTGAACTTGAGCACCCATCATTTGGAATTCACCATCGATATAAGAAGGTTTGGCGTGTTTAACTGTATTGTTGAGCAATTCAGAAATGATGTAATAAACTTGAATCTCTTGCTCCTTGGTTAGGGTAATATGAGCAGGTAAATGCTCCATCACAAGACACGGCTTTCCAATGCTTTTTTGCGCATTCTCAAACAGGCGATCTATGGATTTTCTTAAGCCAAAATTCAGCAAATAATGCGGCAACATCCCATTGGTGATAGACCGCAAGCTTGTTACAGACTTCTCGATCATATCTGCTATCGACAGTATTTGTTGAATGGCATCAGTATCCTTACTAAAATGTTGAGTCGCTTCCGATAACTTTTGTTGTGTCATCGAAAGCGTAGCCCCGACATCATCATGTAGATTTCTGGCAATTTGTGTCCGCTCATCTTCTTGCGCTTTCACAACCGCATTGATCATTTCGAGTTCTTTTTCACGGAGCACTCGTTCATGCTCTTCCTCCAAGCGTTTCCGCTTTTTGTATGAATTAAAAAGCACAAGAACAATCCCAACAGACAACCCGCTGGTAAACAAAACTGAAAGAATCAGTTGAATTAAGCTTCTCTCAATTTCCATATTACATATGCAGTTGAAACACTTTGTGCTATTTCTAGAACATTATATACGATAAACATAAAGTCTGAAACAAAACTAATAGAGCTCCTTATTTGCGTTTCATAAACACTTAGAACCAGAGAAGATGTACTTTGAATAAAAATAAAACTCAGGAATAATGCTAAATATTTATTATTGTTGATTTTAGAATTTGGATTTAATAGTTTTAACAGATAAATTACTGAAATAAAAGAAATAATAAAGTTAAAAGCTACATTAAAAATTTCATTGTTTTCAAATATTTTGTGACGATAAATTGTTTCATATCCAAAGATGGAAATAGATATAATTAGAATTGAAATACTAATTCTCCTGTATCTAATAATTCGATCAAGTAACCACATTAATGTCATTAATTCTATAATCATAGAAAAATGATAAAAAGGATAAGAAGAATTAAATTTAAAGATTGAAATTATCTCTAAAAACGTAAAAGCAATGGATTGTAAAATGTAGACTAAGAACGGAATGTATAGTTTAGACGTAATTCTATTTTTTGCAAAAACAAAAAATTGAATTAAACTACTTAAACAGGTAACGATTAATACTACATTTACAAAATTCATCAGGAATTCAATCTATTACTTTTCGGACACCTAGGAGGGCATGGACTAATTCTCTCCAAAATCAATCCATTTTCTATATCATCACCATTCGTATCAACACCAACAATAACAAGGTTTTTTTTACCGTCATCACCTATTCCGTAGTAAATTCTGGCGCCCAAGCACTCTTCTTGATTTAACAATTCAATCAATTTGTCTTTACCTGCCGCCAAAGCTATTATATCTCCTGGTTCAATGGTATTGCGGTAATTAGCAGTCCAGCGTGAGGCATCGTTCAAAGTTACAAATTCTCCTTCGTTTCCGTTAAATGACATATTTTTTGATTTAATTGGTTAGGGTTCAAAAATAAGAGATTTCAAATTTTGCGTTGAGTGGTATTGGGGACGAAAATAATAGGCAACATGTTGTTTTACTGATGTTTAGATGTTTTTCGTGGTAATTTCATTTTGAGTACATGTACTCACATTATTAGTACATGTACTCATTTATTAAAATTAGTATATGTAACCGCATTTTTAGTACCCATACTCATCTTTTGACGTATCAAAAGCATAAAAGATGAATCGAAAAAAAACGAAATTTATTGAGGGTGCTGGATACTTTAGTTTATTTGACCAGCTTATTGAATCCATGTATAATGGGAAAAAGGTTAGAGCGAATGGCTCAACTATTTCAAGAGGTACTATTGCCAACTATGAGGTATTGCGCAAGCACTTGCAAGGCTTTGCTGACCGGGGCAACTTTACGCTTCGGATCTACAATGACCTACAATTGACAGCGCGCGAGCGCAAAAGTGCGGCTCATTACCATATGAAACTTTATAAAGCTTTTTTGAAATATCTATATGCCAAAGGCTTGTATGATAACTACGTTGGGCTATTGATCAGAAACTGGCGCTCATTTTACAATTACCTCAATGACGACCTGCATATGTATGTGGGGAGTTACCACAAGAAATTTCATGTCCCTAAAGATGAAATCCCTGTAGTGGCATTAACTAAAAAGCAACTCTTCTCGCTTTTGTACGATGAGGAGCTGCAAGCTGAATTGATAGCAAGAAAACTAATAGAAGTCAGGGACTTATTTATTGTAGGTTGCACCGTAGCCTTGCGATACTCGGATTTAAAAAGACTCAGCAAGTTGCAACTCCAAAAAAAAGAGCAGCACTATTACCTCGATGTTCGAGCCGCAAAAACGCAAATAGAAACGCGTATGCTGCTCCCCTCCTACTGTGTTGACATCTTTAAGAAATACCTCAAAAGAGGCGACCACCTCCTACCTCAAATTTCACTGCAATACTTCAACAGAAAAGTAAAAGAACTCAGCGAACTGATCCCTGAAAACGACTACTTACACAAAGTACGGGAGCGAAAAGGAAAAACCATCATCAGGCAAAAAGACCCCAAAACACAACGAAAGCTCAAGTTATCTGACCACATCTCCTCACACACCATGCGCCGCACCGCCATTTCCATCATGCTCGAATCCGGAATGGACGAAATACTGGTACGCCGCATCTCTGGCCACGCCCCAAATAGCAAAGAATTTTACCGATACGTGCGTCTAGCACAACACCGCCTGGATGCAGAAACCACTAGGGTGTTTAGTTTTGAGGATATGAAGGGGTGATTTCCGCAGAATTCCTCGTTTTTCTGAATAATTACTCAGGAATTCCTTGATTTTACAATGGATTCCTGAGTAATTACCATAGAATTCCTGATGTTCCATATGAATTACTTCGGAATTCCTTGATTTTATTTTGGATTTGTGGAAATAATACAATAATTCAGGCTAGGATAAACATCTGACTTATTTCTGTTATTTTGCCATTGTAATGGCTGAAGATTTAACAAATCATCTGTCCCATTTAATGAAACTGGTTTAATATGATCAATTTCCCAACCATAACCCTTATCAACAGTCTCTCCATATTTATCCCAACGTATTAAGGCTCCACAACGATCAATTCTTATTAAATCTTCATTTACATCTGGGATGATTGCTGCTTTTTCCCAAACAGCCTTTTTCATGTTATCATGGAAATCGTTTCCATTTAAATCTGTGCTTAAATTTCTTTTCATCTAATATTTTTTTTAAAATTTAGATAAACTTAGCCCGTTTGAAAATTTGAGTTGAGTCAAAAACCAAATATAAAAATCACATAGTGCCTTGTAATAATCCACAAGTTATTTACATACAACACATTACATGTTAAGTTAAATACAGGACGCATTATGATTTTTTAGTATTTGTACTTTATTTTTTAGCAAATATACCCTTTAAAGAATTCTACAAACATTTAAATTGACAATATATTTCATCAAAATTAATCCTTCCCCTTCCATAATAAGGCATTCTAAATATTTAATGGGAATAGTAATTCTCTTGAAGTAATTGAATTTAACTGTTGAGACTATTTTCGCGTGATCAGCTGAAGAACAATTATGCTTTTTTTGTAATGTCTTAAAGGATAAATTACCTAGGTTTTTAACCTATCATTTCTGAATTCTCAAAAAATTAACTTAGATATTACTACACGATTCCCTGTTTTTCCTCCTGAAAACAATTTTATTTTGGACGATTCTTTAGATTTCCCTTTATTACATGTATAAATCCTTTTTATCAACTGAAGACTCTATTCAAAAGCCACGAATAATTGAGATTTGGATAAAACCATCATAAAAATTTAATCAATAAAAATAGATAAAGATATTATGTATTCAAACAATTACTTTTTATCAACTTCATACCATTGGTAACCATTATTATGCAAAATGAAGGGGTTATGTTTTTGTTCTCTAAAACTAATTTCGGGATTTCCTTTTTTACTTTGGATCCCGGTTTTAAAAGAGCTTAAAAATCGAATTTTATTTAAGCTGTCTGAACACTTTACAACTATTGACGTATCGTTAAATCCATATGCCAGAATCCGTTTGATTGTAAAATCGCATTGTTCATAACGAAATCCATTTCCTATAATTTCAAATCCATCATCACCAATTAAATCAAAATGTTGTGGGTATTCATAATGATAAACAGGGGAAATGCCAAATGGCATTTTGCGCTTGTCATGATAAAAACTTGATTGATTAATAAAATTCTTAGTGTCAATTGTAAGATAGATAAACAAAGAAAATATTGGGAAAAAAAATAACGAGATAATAAAGATTTTATACATTGTTTTTCTATTTTTAATTGGTCATTAGTTTGATCAACATAACTATTGAATCAAGTCAGCAAATGCATCTGAATTACTTTTATTTGCTTTTTTCAACAGGTTTGAAAAAATAAGTTCTTTCCCTAGTTTTGTATTTGTATGGGGTTCCACCAAACCTTTCTAAATTTGGTCCGGGTCCATCAGGGCTTGTGTTTGTCCATTCATTAATAATAGGAATCTTACCAAGCGTATTTTCATCAATAAAGTCTGGATCCCAAAACCCATCTCTTGCAAAAAATGTATATGTTACCGCACTTGATTTACCATTGCTGGTAATTTTATATTCTACATTAGTATTACCAATGTGGAATGTCGATTCTGTCATGTCAATAGAAAAATAACCTTCGGATTCAACTTGTTTTGAAGTTATTTTAGCGTGCTTAACCTTAAACTTTTGAGAATTCAATAACTCTTTAGCTGATTGATTACCAACGTCTGCAGGTTGACCATTCCCTGAGAAGTAATGACTTAATGCTTCTTCTGAATCATGAACTGTAACTCCACCATTAGGTTTTGTTTCAACAAATAAATTTTTTTTGGCTAAAGATTGTCCTTCTTTTAGATCTAAAATACCCTCTGAATCTGCATAAACACCACATCGATTTAAAATTTGCATTGCATTTGTTTGGCTTGTTCCCAAAAACTTAGCCATAGTATATGAATTATCATTTGCTTCCGCTTTAAGATTTCCGTTTGCCTCCCATTCCCATAGACCGTCTACATCTAAATATTGTATTGGATTATTGAAGCAAAAACGATTGGGGGTCCATTCAGGAGTTTTGTATGCCAAAATGTCAAATATCATGAATCTCCCCAACCTTGGGTCATGCATTCTAAAAGTATAATTGATCGAGTTTCCTTCTCCCTTAATCTCATCATCCTTCTCCTGATTCTGAAACCCAAACCGATACCTCTCCAAACTCACCGTTCTGCCATCCAATTCTACGCCAAAAGGGCTGTAATCTGAGGTGTTTCTAATCCCAACCCGATTTGGGGAATTTTGAGGTTGTTTTTTTTAATCTAGTTTTTTTTAGCTTTCCTAAAAAATACCTTAATTACCGTAATTGCCGTAATTATCTCTCAATACAAAATCGAAC